>Ga0247727_10002637_pt1 | contig 40663 bp, 26 predicted proteins | sample WisWelCaveWW1625_FD_202498 | JGI IMG/M metagenome (GOLD analysis project Ga0247727, IMG submission 202498) | Biofilm microbial communities from Wishing Well Cave, Virginia, United States - WW16-25 | ecosystem: Environmental > Aquatic > Deep subsurface > Groundwater > Cave microbial mat | place... | reverse complement strand
GCGAAGATCCGGAAAGCTCCACCAGCAACGTGAACTCGAGAGAAGAGCGCTCCTCGCGGACCAGGGCCTGTTCGTAGCTGATCTCCCGCCAGACGTCGGTCCTCGCCCGGCCGAGCGAGTGGACGCAATTGCCGAGCGCATACAGACGAGACACGGTCTCGAGGGAACCCGGAGGCGCCACGCTGAGGAGGAAGGGCAGGAGGAGCGAATCATCGCTGCGCGCCTCGATCGACCTCGCGCCCGACTCCTGACAGGTCCGGCGGAAGGCTTCCGCGAGCAGCTCGGTGTCGGTCTCGAAACTGGCGTCGAGCTGAAAAAGGCAAGCTCGCTCATCGACGAGGATCGCGGCGACGAGTGCTCCGTCGGCCGCCGATGCCAGGTATCCCCCGGCGCGAACCTGCAGGGCCGATTCCCGCGCCGTTCGCAACGGAACCGAGAGCTGGAGGCGTGCCTCTTCGGCGAGAGCATGCGCGCGACCTCCCGCCGCCCATTCTCCGACGGAGACTCTCTCGAGCCGGATCATCGAGCTTCAGAGCCTCGGCTCCCGCCGTTCATTCTCATCGCACCGGGAACTTCTCGATCGAGGCGCTCTGAAGGAGCCTGGTCCTGAGCGCGTGGATCTCCCCGGCGGACGGAATCTGCTCCTTCACCAGCCGGACCAGCTCAGCCTCAATCGCATCGAACGGGGCCTTCGCCTTCTCGACCACCTGCACGACGTAGAAACCGTTGGGCGCGGCGATCGGCCCGAGCCAGTCACCGGGAGCCGCGTCCTTGATGACCTGCTCCATGATCCCGCCGAAGTGGTCCTTCCGGTAACGCGGCAGGTCGCCGTCGTTCACGCGCAGGTCATGAAGATAGTTGTCGCGCCGCTCGAGGAACAACGGGTCCGTCGACGACTGGAGCTTTTTTGAGAACGCGGAGCCATCGGCGCGCACGGCCTCCAGGAACTCCTGTGCGCGCTCCCGGGTCTCCCGATCCACCTGCTCCAGGAACAACGCCGTGGCCCGCTGTCCCGGCAGCACTTTCTTCAGCTTGTTGAAAAAGGCGACCTTGAGGTGCACGCGCTGGTCGCCGGCGAACTCCCTGGCGTGAAAGGCCTGGAGGTCGGCCTCGGTCGGGGCGCGAGTGGCGACGATGATCCGGCGCGCCAGGATCTCCTGCTCGAGCTGCCCGAGCCTGCGCCACCGATAACCGGTCTGATCGATGCCGCCCTCGCGCAGCTCCTTGAGGAACGACTCCTCGTCTCCTCCGTGGCGCAGATCGACCTGGTCCTTCCAGTCCTTGTCGAGCGCGTGCAGAGTTTCCTCGGGACCAGGCAGCGGCAACGAGCAGCGCGTCGCTTCCTGCCGGAGCAGCACCAGTGCCACGTAGTCGTCGATGAAACGCCAGCCGTGAGTCGCGTACAGCCAATCCTGGTACTCGGCGCGGGAGATCACCGTGTCGTTCACCCGCACGACGCGCTCGCCGCCGTCGGACTGGCAGCACACCATCCAACAAGACATCCACATGCTCAGCATCTTGGTCGCCTCCACCGGCCGGGTCCGGCGCGAATGATTCATCGTGAAGATGGGCCGCCAGTCGCAACCTGCCGCCTTGGAAGTCTCTTGAGGCTCCAAACGGCCGACACTGTCTTGATGCGGGTGGCGGGTTAGCCTATCCCGATCGGGTATTGTCCGGCCCGAGGACTCTCTTCGCTTCGCCCGCGGCCCTTCCGCTCCCGGGGCTGGTTTTTTCGGGAAGAATCCGGTCCGGCCCGGGCGTCCTGACCAGGACTTTTCACCGGCTGCGGTCCGTGCTGACTGTGCAGGCCCCTGACCCAAGGACCGCTTTCAGAAGGAATGCCTCCCACCATGCTGCCAACCTCGCTTATCGGCCTCTTGGTCAGCCTCGGCCTCACGCTGTCGACTCCGGCTCTGGAGAACCCGTCGATCGATTCGGTGATCTCCGAGTTCACGATGGGCACGGCGCAGCCCGTGATCAGCTCGAGCTACGACTTCCAGCCGCAGATCGACGTCGTGCCGTCGACGCCCTATCCGCGCATCGTTCCGATCATGAAGGTGCCGATCGCCGAGGACGAGAAACCCGAGGACCGCGGCTTCCGTCCCGCGCCGAAGAAGTTCGGCGGCTTCGAAGGCATCTTCCAGACTCCGTGGGCCCCGCCCGATCCGACCATCGCCGTCGGACCCAACCACATCGTGCAGACCGTCAACATGACGATCGCCTGGTACACCAAGTCGGGAACGCTGCAGTTCAGCCAGCGCCTCGACAACACCGGCAGCCCCGGATTCTTCGAGGACGTGGGTGCAGGCAACTTCACCTTCGACCCCAAGTGCACCTACGACGAGCACTCGAACCGCTTTTTCGTTCTCGCGCTCGAGGTGTACAGCTCCACGGCCTACATCACCTTCGCCGTGTCGGATGACAACGATCCCAACGGCGTCTGGTACAAGTACCGCACCGATGCTGTGACGACGGTCAGCGGAACGACCTACTGGGTCGACTATCCCGGGATCGGCTACGACGCCAACGCGTTCTACGTCACCGGCAACCTGTTCGGCCTGAGCGCAGGCGGCTTCGCCGGCGCCAAGTACCGCGTGTTCCCGAAGGCTCCGCTGCTCTCCGGCGGGGCGGCGACCTGGTTCGACCTGCGCGACGGCAACTCGGCCTCCGTCCAGGTGGCGCACTGCCACACCGTTCCCCTGGGCCCGTTCTTCGTCAGCGCTGGATCGAGCACCACGATCAAGATCCAGTCGATGTTCAATCCCACCACCAACCCGAGCCTGGTCACCACGACCGTCACCGTGCCGAGCTACACCGGTCCTCCGGATGCTCCCAACCTGGGCGGCGGCTACCTCGACACCATCGACGCGCGCATCATCAACGTCGACTACCGCAACGGCTCGCTGCTCGCGGGTCACAGCATCGGGGTGGGCGGAAGGGCCCTCGCCCGCTGGTACGAGTTCAAGACCAACAACTGGCCCAACGTCGGCTCGGTGACTCTGGGACAGAGCGGCGAGCTCGACATGGACGAGAGCGTCTACACCTGGTATCCGGCGCTCTCGATGAACTCGCTGGGTGAGATCGCGATGACCCTCGCCTATTCCTCGGCGGCGGAGTACGGCGGCATCGCGATCGCCGTCCGCAAGCCCGGCGACGCCGGCGGCACGTTCCCGCTGGTCGAGCGCGTCAAGGGTGGCGAGTCGTCGTACAACGGCCGCTGGGGAGACTACTTCGACTGCACGCCAGACCCCTCCGATCCGGCGCAGTTCTGGGGCATCGGCGAGTTTGCCCGCGGCGGATCCTGGGGGACCTACATCGGCTGCTTCGACTCCGTGCCCGCCGTTCCCAGCACCGGCATGCTGATCTCCCTGCGCGACGACACCCTGCTCGGCGGAAACCTGTACGGCAGGGACGACATCATTCATCTCGATCCCATCAGCGGGAAGTACACGCTGTTTGTCGACTTGAGCGATTCGCTCGGCGGAGCCATCGTCAACACCGACGTGATCCACGTTCTTCCGGACGATTCGATCCTGCTTTCGTTCGTCCAGACGGAGAACATTCCGGGCCTGATCGGCGGCCCCAACGGAACGGCGGTCGAGGATTGCGACGTGGTGCGGTTCGTCCCCATCCGTCTCGGCGAGGAGACGTCGGGCACGTTCGAGTTCTATCTCGATGGCAGCGACCTGGGCCTCGACTACGCAGTGGAGGACGTCGACGCCCTCGCGACCGACGCCTCCGGCAACCTCCTGTTCTCGGTCACCGGACCGTGGACCCTGGCGAACGGCCTGACGGGCAAGGACGAGGACATCCTCAAGCTCGTCGCCACTTCGCTCGGCTCCAACACCGCCGGAACCGTCACGCTGTACTTCAACGGCGACGATACCGACGTGAGGCTCGGAAAACCGGACGAGGACATCGATGCGATCGACGTCGACCCGGGCAACGGCAACATCACCGTCGGTACATGGGGCGAATTTCTGGTGCCTGTGAGCCTGAGCGGGGGCGCCTCCGACCTGATCATGTTCACGCCGACCCTTCTGGGCGACGACACCAACGGCTCCTGGATCTTCGTGTTCGAGGCCGACAACTACGGTCTGACGAACGCCAAGCTCGACGCGCTGTACATCTTTCCGTAGTCCGCCGGCAAGAGTGCCCGACTTCATCCACGAGAGCGTCCGCCGTCGGACGCTCTCGTCATCGAGGCGCCGCGCCAACGACCTTCATTCCTTGCCCTCGGGAATCAGGTCCGGCGTGGGAAAGTCCGGCGCCGGCTCTGGCTGCACGTTGCGTTGCTTCATCCTCTCGATCCGGGTGCGAACGTCGAGGAGCTCCGCCGGCGCGTCCTCGAGCACCCCCTCCAGCCGCTGCATCCACCACAACGCCCTCCCCAGCTCGCCGCCCTCTCCGTGAAGCTGCACCAGGAAACGGAAAGCGAGCACGAATCGTGGCTCGACCGTGAGGAGCTTCTGCATCTCCAGGCGCGCGAAGTCGCGCCTGCCGGTGTTGAGGTAGGCGATGGCGAGGTTGTAGCGGGCGCTCGTTTGACCTGTGTTCGAGACCAGCGCGCGCTCCAGAGGCTCCACAGCGGCCGCGAAGTCGCCACGGGCGATCTCGACAGTGCCGATCGCCTCGTCGACGGAGGGATCGAGCGGATGATTGACACGAAGCTGCTCGAGGAGAGATCGCGCTTCGTCGAGCCTGGCGCGACCTTGCGCCCGGCGTCCCGGGTCGCGCACGGCCTCCGGAACTTTTCCGTCCCGCAGGATTTCATCCTGCCCGAGAAGCTCCCGGCCTTCCTGCAGCAGTACCTTGGCTCGCTCCCTGAGGTCGAGGTCGCCGATCCGCTCCCTGGGATCGGGAAGCCCCGTAAAGTCCGGCGGCTCGGTGAAAGTCGCGATCACGTATCCCAGCCGCTCGAGCTTCTGGCGCTCCTCCTCGTCGACGACGAGTCGGTCGGCCAGAGACTTCCTGGGGATCGTCCGCCGCTCAAGGACCTCCCTCATCTCTGCGGCTCTCCCGGTCTCGACAATGGCGAGATTGACCGATTCCGTCGGATCGGACGAGAGATCGTAGAGCTCGTCGGTGCCCGCGGCGATCCACTTGAGGTCGCCGTTCACCAGTCCCAGCAGAGGTCGCCAGCGGAAGGAGTAGAACGGCAGGAAGCTCTCGAGATAGATCGACCGGGCCGGCCCGGTCGCGGAAACGTCGTCCCACAAGGACGGGGCAGTTCCGTCACCCTCGATCGAAACGCCGAGCGCCGCGAGCAGCGCCGGCGCGACGTCGACCAGCGACACCGGCCGCAGCACGCGAGCCGGCATCGGGATCTCGGCAGGTCGTCCTTCCCACGCGAGGATCAGCGGCACGCGCATCGTCTCTTCGTACAGAAAGATTCCATGAGTGCGCTCGCCGTGGGCGCCGAGAGCTTCGCCATGATCAGCCGTGACGACGATCAGCAGGCCGTTCTGCAGGCCGTGCCCTTCGATTCCTTCGAGGAGACGGCCGATCTGCTCGTCGCAGAATGCGATCTCGCCGTCGTACGGATCGATGCCGGAGGCCATCCAGCGCTCCGGCGGCCGGTAAGGCGTGTGCGCGTCGTACAGGTGGACCCATGCAAAAAAGCGTTCGGACGGCTCGAGCTCGGACAGCCACTCCAGGGCATCGTCGATCACCTGGTCGGCGGGTCGCTCGACGATCTCCGGCGACAGACCGGCACCGTGGAGGCTGGGCCCCCGATAGCTTTCGAACCCCTGGTCGAGGCCGAACTTCGCGTCGAGAACGAAGCTGCCTACGAAAGCGGCCGAGCGAAAGCCCGAAGGAAGCAGTCGCTCGGGCAGGAGCTCGGCGTCCTCCGTCAGGCGAAAGCTGCCGTTGTCGCGCACTCCGTGTGCCGGTGGATCGAGCCCGGTCAGGATCGAGGTGTGCGCGGGAAGTGTGATCGGCACGGGCGAGTAGGCACGCTCGAACAGGAGGCCCCGACGCACCAGCGAGTCGAGCACCGGAGTCCGCGCACGTTCATGACCGTAGGCGCCGATCCGATCGGCGCGAACCGTGTCCAGGGTGATCAACAGCGCGCTGTGCGCCGTCACCGACAGCGAGGTCCTGCGCTGCGGCGCCGGCTCCCGGCTGCACGGGCTGCAGGACAGAACCACCAGCAGGAGGGCGCCGACGAATGGAGGACACCGCGCCAGGGGCGCACTGAACATTGGATTCTCAACCCCGCAACGCGCGCAAGAACGGCATCAAGTCGTGGCCGCCGCGGCCGAAGTGATCGTGAAGGCGCTCCCAGTGAGCGTACAGAGCTCGATACGTCTTGTGCTCCGCGCTGCGGGGATGGATGACGGAGCCGCCCGCAGGGACCATGGCCGTGACCGCGTCCTCCACTCGGTCGAAGCCCCCGCCCGCGGATCCCGCCGCCAGGGCGCCGAACACTGCTGCACCGAGTGCGCACACTTCCTTCGCGGCCGCACTGCGCAGCGAGCGACCCGTGACGTCGGCGTAGATCTGCAGCAGGAGCGGATTCTTCTCCGCCATGCCGCCGCAGACGAACACGTCCTCGACCGGCACTTGATGCTCTTCAAAGTTGTCGAGGATCTTCACGGTTCCGAAGGCCGTGCCTTCGATCAGCGCACGGTACAGGTCAGCGGCCGTCGTGCCGAGCGTCATTCCCACGATCACTCCCGACAGCTCGGGGTTCACCAGGATCGATCGATTGCCGTTCCACCAGTCGAGCACCAGGAGGCCCGTGCCTCCCGCCGGGATCCGCGCCGCCTGCTCGCTGAGAATGTGATGAGCCTTGGACTTGTCGACGCCTTTCTTCTCCAGGATCCGGTCCACGAGCCAGTCGAGCAGGTCCCCGGTCGCCGCCTGACCGGCCTCGAAGCCCGCGAAACCCGGAAGGATCCCGTCCTCGACCACGCCCTGGATACCGGGTACGGATCGCTCGCTCTCGCCAAGGAGCATGTGGCAGCTCGAGGTGCCCAGGATGATCACCATCTGCCCGGCGCGGGTGACCCCACACCCCGGCACCGCCGCATGCGCGTCGATGATCGCGGGCGACACGGCGACGCCCGAGGCCAGACCCAGCCGCTGCGACCAATCCTCGCGCAGCGTTCCGGCCCTCGTGCCGGACGCGGCCACTTCTCCGCGAAGCTTGTGCAGGCAGAAGCCCTTGAGATCGGGATCGAGCGCGCTCAGAAAATCGTCGCGCACGAACCCGTCACGCCGGCTCCACATTCCCTTGTAGCCCGCGGCGCATGCGCCGCGCACGACCCTTCCCGTCAGCTTCGCCGCCACCCAATCGGACGCCTCGAGGAACTGATCGGCCGCCTCGTACACGCTGGGCGCGCGCCGCAGCGTCTCCCAGGCCTTCGCCAGCATCCATTCCGGGGAGGTGGTGCCGCCGTAGCGTTCGAGCCAGGTTTCGCCGCGCGCGCGCGCCAGAGAATTGATCTCCTCGGCCTCCCGGTTGGCGCCGTGGTGCTTCCACAGCTTGACGTACGCATGCGGCTCGCGCCGGAATTCCTCCTTGAGGCACAAAGGCTCGAGCGCGGCATCGACCGGCAGCATCGTGCACGCCGTGAAGTCGATCCCGATCCCGGCGACCTCCGAGCCGGCTCTTCCCGACTGCGGGATCACCTCGCGCACGACCGCCTCCATGCAGTCGAGGTAGTCGGAGGGATGCTGCAGCGCGAAGTCGGGTGGGAGCGCGACGGAGGTCCCGGCAAGCTCCTTTTCCATCACCGCATGCGGATAGGCGCGGCTCGCGGTGGCGAGCATTGCTCCATCGTTGCAGTCGACGAGGATCGCCCGGACCGACTCCGTTCCGAAATCCAGACCGAGGGCGATCTTCCTTCTCATGAGAGCGTTCTCTTTTTGGCTCTTCCGGGTTTTGTGTGGCTTGGTCCCCCGAGAAAGGGCCGGCGAAACGGCGCAGCCATTTCGGGACGGGCCCCAAGAAGGCAAGGAACCGTCGATGGCTGCATTGGCACTCAGGGGTGCGTTACTTCCCGCACAATATGCATTGGTCCAGAGAGAACGGTCGCTTTACCGGGGACTGCCTGCGATCAGTCCAACCCTGGTTTCCCACACAAAACCCGGAAGAGCGCTCTTTTTCTTGGAGCCGTCAGCGGCTCTTGCAGTATGCGGAAAGCTTCTCGTCCAGCTCCTCCAGGGACACGTCGTACACCTTTCGGACGATGCGTTCGATGACCTCGATCTGCTGCCGCGGCGCCTTGCCGACCTGGTGGCAGAATTCCTCGAACTTGCCCTTTCCCCACTTGCTCTCCTTGAGGAACTCGACCAGCAGCGCTGCCTCGAAATAGTGGGTCCCCGCCTTGTCTCCGGTCCTCTGGTCCGTGCCCGAGGAGTGCAGCAGGCTCTTGAGTCCCAAGAGCTCGCGCAGAGGCGTGTGCCGACCCTTCGCGATCAGACCGGCCACGGCGTTGCGCTCGTTCTGCTGGGTGCAGATGTACTCGGCCACGCCTTCCTGGAACCACGAGCCGCCCCCGTCGAGGCGCAGCCGGTTGCGGAAGATCTGGTGGGTCGCCTCGTGGATGTGCGTCGGATCGTTCGGGGACTCGTACCACGTGGCGTAAAAATCACCGGAAGCATGTCCTTTCGATGCCTTGGCCTGCGCCTCTGTCCAGCCGCGACTGATGCAGAAGGCGTAGTACTCGGCGTTGGTCCGGAACAGAAACACCGGCATCAGCTTGCGGCCCGCGACCTCCTCGAATGGATACATCTTCTGGATCTTGAGATAGTTCTCCTCCATCTTCTTGGCGAACGACGACCCGCCCGAGGAGTTGGTCAGGATGATGTAGTGCCTGGTGCGGATCGGGAGCTTGAATTCGTCGCCCCTGGCGCTTTCGGGGGCATGCTCCTCCCAGCGGGCCGTGGCCTCCTTGTCCTCCCAGGCAGCGTTGCGCGACTTTCCCTCGAACGCGACCTCGAGCTCCAGGAAGGAGATCAGGAGCGCCGCCTCATCGTCGCTGGCCGGCGGGGAGCACTCGACCTCGACGTAACAGCCATGCTGCTCGAGAACCGCGGCGAACACGAACAAGGAACTGAGATCCCGGGTCGAGCCGCTCTCCTGGCGGCGGGCGCGCGCGATCACTGCGTACGGCAGGAAGCCGAAGGAGCCGTCGATCAGCTCGAGGTCGGTGAACATGAACCCCGGCTGTCCGCCTTTGCGACCGTTCTCCCGGTAGTTCCATGCGATCAGGTCGGTGATGTCCTCGGGCTCCTCGAAGTGAAACTGCACCTGCGCGAGCGCGTACAGCTCGATGACCACCTCCTTGTCGCCCAGCTTCCCGTGCCACTGGCCCAGTCGCTGCTCGCTTGAGTCGTCGTCGAACTCTTCCAGCTCCTCGATCTCGGGGAGAGTCATCTTGAGGCCGATCTCGGGCCGGGTCACGGCGCGCTCGGTTTCCTCCGTTGGTGCGCCCGGCCAAGGTTGCGCATCGATCCACAACCAGACGAGATTCAGTGCAAGCTGCATTGGCGGCTGCTCCTTCGATGTGGGTCCGCGTATTCCCGGACCTCAATGCCGGGGATCGCTGACCGTCACGTGATTCATCATTGCCCCGCCCGCGCGCGCTGTCCACTCGCCGGCATGATCCCGACCTCCTTTTCTGCGTGCTGCTTGCGATCGCAGACCAGCCGACCTCGCACCGCCAGTCTCTTATGCTTGGCGCGCACGGGAACGGGTTGGGCACCTTGTCGGGTGTCGCTCAAGAGTCAGGACTTGTCCGCCGAACAACCACACGCATCCACACTCGAGCGCCGCCGGCAGCGGCTGCGCCTCTGCAGCCCACTGTCGGTGCTCGCCGACGAGCGCCTCGGCGTGTTCCACGTGAAGGACGCGCGCGGCATGAGCCTCCTTCAGGCTTTCACCGTCGCCGTCGCGCGGCGACCTGCCGATTCAAAGCTTCGCTGGCAACCACTGCGAATGATCGCCGTGGAGCGCCTTGCAGCCCGGTTCTTGCTGACAGCCCGCGGCGACGACCCGCCGCTCGAGGCTCGGATGCGCATCGACCTTGGGCACGACCACACCCTGATCTTCGGCGAGATGATCCTGACGAACCGGGGATCGATCCCGGTTTCCTGCGCTGCGGTCGCGCCGCTGTTCGACGAGACCGACCCGGGTCGGTGCTGGTGGCCGCCGCGCCGTTCCTTGGTGCGCGCCCTTGCCATCGCCGCAGACCCGACCGCGTCCTCGTGCCTCACGCTCGCAGGCGATGCGTCCGCCGAGGCCGATGTCCTGCTCGCCGTCGCCGACGGCCGGGATCGGTCCGGAGTCCTGCTGGTGCTTCCCGAAAGCTCGCCGGACCGGAATCGATGCGCGTCGCCCGCCTTCGTTCGCGTCGAGTCCTCCGCCGGCACGGAGGCGCTGAAGTTGCGCGTCGTCCAGGACATCGCCGAAGTCGAGATCCCTCCGGGGGACTCGTTCACGCTGCGGCTGAGTTTTAAGCTTCGTTTCGTCGAGGACATGCTCCAAGCCCTCGACGACCTTGTCGAGGAGATTGGCAGGCAGAGGGATCCGACTTCGACGCTTTCTCGCATCGTCGTTCGCCAAGGCGACCTGCCGGATCGCAGCACGCTGGCGATGTCCCTGAACTTTGCCGCGCTGCACCTCTTTGGCCAGGGTCGACTGTGGCAGCTCGACCATGGGCCGGTCCCGGTGCGTCCTCCGCTGTCCCTCGAAGAAGTGCGGATGTTCGCGACGTTCGCGGCCGTGTGCGCGGACGAGGTCCGTTGCCTCGATCCGCCGGACACCCTGCCACCGGAGCGGGCCGCCGTGCTGCGGCGATGCTCCTTTCCTGCAGCCGGATCCATGCGTGCCGCCGATCTGTTCCGCAGCGATGCGCCGCGGGTGTTCGTTCGCCGGCTGTTTCCCGGCACGGACGAACCGCCGCAGGCTGCATCGGCACTCGTCGCCCTGTTCAATCCGGAGGACCATCCGGAGCCGGCGGAAGTTTGCGCCGACGAATGCGGCCTCGACCCCCTTGCGGCTCATGAAGTGTGGGACTTCTGGGACGAGCGCCGTGTGGGAACGATGCGCGGGCGATGGAGCGTTCCGCTCTCCCCCGCAGCATGCAGGGTCGTCCTGATTCGACCGATCTCGAAGGACAGCCTACTTGAGTGGCAAAAGGACACGGGATCCGGGATCCATTCTGCGCCGGACGCCGAGTCGTCCGCTCCTACGCTGGCGCTCGAGCAGCTCCGGCCGGGTCTTCTCGTTCTCAGGTGGCGGCGCAGTCATTGTCTGAGCGACGACGATCAAGAGACCCTGCACAAGGTGCGCGCCTCTCTCGATTCGGGCTCGGACCTCGTTCTGGTCGGACCGGATCCGGACGGTTTTCTGCCTGCGCCGGTGCCCGAAGAGATCCAGCAGCTCGCCGGATTCCGATTCGGGTTCAGCTGCGCGGATCTGCGCTTTTGTCCTCCGTCCGCGGAGGAAGCTTTCACCGAGCTCTTTCCCCCGGATCTTGAATGCGCCGGCATCGTCGGCCAGGGACCACGGAACGCGGCTCTTCCGGTGCATGCTCTCCGCCAGGAACGGATGACTCTTGCCCCCTTGTTCTCCTCGCACGGTTTCCCGTGCGAAAGCAGTGAAGTGATCTTCCGGATCCTGGTCGACGGTCGCGAGCGATTCACCTCTCCTCCGCTGCGAACGCGCTCGAGGCCGATGCCGGCACGTGCCGCCCTGCCCGGTGCCTGCCGGCTGACCCTGGTCGCCCAGGAGGCCGCGGGCGCAACGCCACCTCGCTCCTTCGCCGCCTTTCTCAACCCCCGCTTGATCCGTGGCGCTGAGTCTTGGTCGACTGTCTGAGCCATAACTCATAGTAAAAAAATGACTTATGGCATCGGCGCTGGGACGAGCTGACAGCCTGGACCGGTGACCGTCCTTCCTCGAGCCGACCCGACAGAAGGCTCACTGCAATTCCCATGCGGCCGATGCTCCCGTCTGGCGAAGGAAGCGCGCCCTTGGAGCGGAGCGTGCGTGCTAGAAGAGACGCCCGCCGATCACGGCTCTGCCCTCCGATGTCGACCAGGACTCGTCCCCCGATGACCGCGGCACCCACGAGAAAAACTCCAGCGCTCTGCAAGATCAGCAATGCCGGAACGCGCCGCCTCACTCTGGTCTTGTCGTTCGTTCTCCGAAGCGTCGTTGCGGTCGAGGCAATCGCCTTCGACCTTCCGCCGACCTTCTACAAGAACACGCTCGACCTGGACCTCGTTTCCCCGACTTCGTTCGCCATCACCCCCGACGGCAGGATCCTGATCACCGAGCTCGCCGGGACCGTAAGGATCGTCCAGAACGACCTCCTGCTGGACACGCCGCTGATCGAGATCGCGGTCGCCACGACCAAGCTCGACCGCGGCTTGTTCGCGATCGCCGTCGACCCCGATTTCGCCGCCAACGGTTTCATCGATCTGTACTTCACCTCGACCGAGCCGCGCAACCAGGTGGTTCGTTACACGGTGAGCGGCAACATCGCCGACCCTTCGACGGCCACGTTGATCTGGTCGGCGCCCGACCTTGGCGGCGACGGCCACCACGGCGGCGGTCTTGCGTTTCACAGCGACGGCAAGCTCATCATCGGCGTCGGCGACCGCATGCAGGGCACTCATGCCCAGTCGCTCGGCAATCCCTACGGCAAGCTCCTGCGGCTCGAGAAGGACGGCACGATTCCACTCGACAACCCGTACGTCGGCTTCCCCGGCGCGGACGAATCGATCTTCTGTCTGGGCCTGAGGAATCCGTTTCGAGTGACCAGCGACCGCGAATCGAGCCGGCTGTGGGTCGGGGACGTCGGCGGCGACAATGACTCGTCCTACGAGGAGATCAATCTGGCCGAGGCGGGGGTCAACTTCGGCTGGCCCGAGGTCGAGGGAGACGACTGCTTCACAGGCGACTGCGGCGGGTTCACCACTCCTCTGTTCGCCTACCCGCATGACGACCCGATCTACGTTCCCGGTCCTTCACAGGCCTGCGTGATCCTCGGACCCGTGGTCCGGGGCACTCAATTCCCGGCGGAGTACCGCGGGAGTCTTTTCTACGCGGACTTTGCCAATGGCTGGATTCGAAGGCTTCGGTTCGATGCCTCCGGAGCGCTCCTGTCCGACGAGCCTTTCGAGCCTTTTCCCGACAGCGGTTCGGTCGTCGACCTCGAGACGGGACTGGATGGATCGCTGTACTACCTCACCATCGGCTTCGGCTTCGACGGCCCCGCCGACCAGGGTGCTCTCCATCAGATCCAGTACTCGCAAGGCAATCAGCCTCCCGTCGTGTTCGCCAGCGCCAGCTCGACGCAGGGGTTCGTGCCGTTCAGCGTCCAGTTCAGCAGCGAGGGTACCTACGACCCGGACGGCGACCTCTTGACCTTCGACTGGAGCTTCGGGGACGGATCGACTTCGCGCGAGCAAAACCCCCTGCACGTGTACGGGACCAACGGCGGCTACACGACGACTCTGACCGTCAGCGACCCCGAGTCGCACATCAACTCCGACCCGATCGACATCACCGTCGGCGAGCCGCCGGTTCCCAAGATCGACAAGCCGACGCCCGGCACGCTTTACCAGGCGGGCGAGCTGATCACGTTCGACGGGTCGGCCACGGATGCCGAGGACGGCACGCTGCCTCCCGACGCCTTCTCCTGGGAGATCTTCCTGATCGAGCGCGGCCACCAGCATCATTTCCTGGGACCGATCGAGGACGTCACCACCGGCTCGTTCAAGATCCCGGTCCGCGGATTCAATCCGGAGGGAACTCACTTCGAGATCAAGCTGACGGTCGAGGACTCACACGGCACCCGCCGCTCGCGCGTGCGCCACATCTTCCCGCAGATCTCACGGATCGAGCTCGATACTCGGCCCAGCGGGATTCCGATCCTCCTGGATGATCACTACGAGCACACTCCGCGGACCTACCAGAGCGTCGATTTCTTCAGGCATCGGGTGACGGCTCAGCCGAGCTACGTTCTCCAAGGGAAGACCTATGTGTTCCTCTACTGGTCGGACGGTGGCGAACGATCCCACGTTGTCGAAGCCCCGGAGGACGGCGAGCTGGAAGTGCTCCTGCTGCGGGCGTACTACAAGAGGATCCGTTGACCCCAATGCCGTTCACTTTGGGGACTGCCGGGGCCCGCCGACAATGCCGTTCACTTTGCGCACGCGTGTGGTCCATGGAACTGGATTCCCGCATTCCCGGGAATCACGGTAGGCAGGCACCGGGTGCATCAACGGCCTGGATTCCCGCTTTCGCGGGAATGACGGTCGTCAACCCGAATCATTCCAATGAGGCGCAACAACTTGAGCGGCGGCGAGGGCCGGCGAAACGGCGCAGTTGTTTCGGGACGGGCCCTCAAGGCCTGAAGTCACGGTGACGCCTTCGAATCGTCCTCGTCGTCAGGGACCATGGATCGCCGCGGCGATCGCGTTGCTCGCCGTGCTGGGGTCCCCTTCCCTGCTCGGTTCGGTCTCGTCTCAGGAGGTCGTCGACCTGGCGAACGAGGTGTACCGCGCAGAGGTCACAGGCGCCACCGCGTTTGAGTGGCAGGGCCTCGCGCGGCGCGTCGGTCCGTTCGCCCCTTCGGTGGTCGACTTCCTTCTGCGTCGCGTCGCGGAGGAGGAGGAGAGCGACCGAACCGAGGAAGCCGAGCCGATCCGCCGCGCGCTCGGGCGGCTGCTCGGGGAGCTCTCCTCTCAAGGGCTCTCGATCGCGTTGGTCGAGAGTCTCGTCGAGTTTCATGAAGCCCTCGACGCGGACGCGCTCGCCATTGTCCAGCGCTTCGAGCAGGAGCTGTACCAGGCACGGCTGTCCGCCCATGAGCATCGCTTTGCGGAGGCACTCGAGCAGTCGGCAAAGGCCATCGAATCCGCCGGGGAGATCGACTACGAGCTTGGCTTCGTCGAAGCGTCGATCGCGAGCGTCCGTCCATTGATCCACACCGGCCGGGCGACGGCAGGAGAGCAGGCTGCCGAGTCGGCCCGCTCGCGATGCGAGGATTGGGGCTACGACCTGCTGCTCGCCGAGGCATGCTTCGCGAAGTCGACGGCGCTCACCGCTCTTGCCCGCTTCGAGAAGGCGATCGAAACCTGCGACCAGGGCCTGGAACGCACGCGCAGCGTTCCCACGGCCCTGAGAACTGCACTGTTCCTTCAGCTCGGCAAGGCGAGCTGGGTGGCCGGAGACTTCGAGCGCACCGAACGAGCGCTGCGCGCCGGCTTCGAGGAGGCCGTAAGGCTCGAGCGAGCCGGGCTCGACCACGCCGCGGATTGCGCCGCGTCGCTGGCGAGGCTGTACGCCTACCAGGGCAGGTTCGAGGAGGCGCGCGCCATGCTCGCGCGCGCCGAGAACGCCTACCGCGGGGAGGACCCGCGCACCTACTACCTCCTTCGGCTCGGCCAGTGCGAGCTGCTGTTTCGCGAGGGAAAGGTCGAAGACGGTGTCCGGCGGATCCAGCCATTGCTGTCCCTCAATGAAGGGGCTGCTGCAGCCCTTCAGCCGATTGCACTGCTCGCCCACACGATGCTCGGGGAGGTGGAGCTTGACCTTGGCAATCATCACTCCGCCCTCCTCCATCTGCACCAGGCGGAACAGCTCGCTGGCGACTCGGCCGACTCCTGGGCGAAGTGGGAGCTGTGGCTGCATCTTGCGTTGAGCTACGCATCGCTGGGCCGAGCGCAGCCGGCGCGCGAGTACGCGTCGCGCCTGACGGCGGCCGCGAAGGAAGCCGGTGGAAGCGCGGGGCAGAGGCATCTGCGATCCGCGGCGATGGTCGAGGCCGCGCTCGCCCTCAAGGAGCAGGATGGATCCCATTCGCGTCAGGCGCTTGAGTCCCTCGATCGACTCGGCGGCGACTCCGAAGAAGATCGAGCCGACTTCGACCGCCTGCGTGGTTCGCTGCGACGCCAGCTCTCAGAGCATGAATCCGGAACCAGGCTGCTGGTGGAAGCGGAGCGTTTTGCAACGACCGATCGGGCGCGCGCTCGCTGTCTGGCAGCCGCCGCGGTGGCCCTCGCACAGGACGGTGACATCCTCGGCGCTCGCCAGAAGCTTGAGCACGCTCAAGCGCTGCTGCCCAGTATTCCTTCTGCCTACCGCGCCCTGTTCCACGAGGCGGCAAGCACCCTGAGAGCCGCGGAAGGCGACCCGAAGGCTGCCCTTCTTGACCTGAAGCAGGCCGCGCTGGTGCAACAGGGCGTGCGCCGGTCGCTTGCTCGCGAGGTCGACCGTCTGGGGTTCCAGGCCGTCACATCGGGTGCGATCGACGAACGGATCATCGAATCCTGCCATGACCATCGTTCGGTGCTGGCGGCGGCGGTCGAGGACGCGCTGAGCGCCAGCGAGCGCAGCCATGGACGGGTTTTCTTGGAGAGACTCTCCAACCGCAGCCTGAGAGTACGCGACTCGGGCCGCCTGGAGGCGGTTGTCGACCAGTTGATCGCGGCCAATGCCGACCTGCGACGCGATCCAGCATCGACGGAGCCGCTTCATCGCCGTGAGGCCGCGCTCACCGAGCTGCGCGGCCTCGAGGAGGGGCCTCTCGACCGCTCGACCTCGGTGCCCGAGATCCACGAGCCGACGTTGGCCCAGATCAAGGACCTTGCCCGCAGGCTCGACGCCGACCTCCTCGAGTTCTTCGTCGGTCGCACGCGCGCGTTCGCGTTCTGGATCGGGAAGGAGGGCGCCGACTTCTACGAGATAAAGAGGCCATCGGATCTGGAGCGGGAGATCCTTTCGCTGCGCGACGCACTCGGTGAGTACCGCTCGTACACCGATCTTGTGCGCGGACGTCTGGCGCGCCTGGGTACGGCATTGTTCAACGGGCGCTCACCGCCGTCGCGGCTGTTCGTGGTCCCCGACGGTCCCCTTCATCTCCTGCCGTTCGACCTGTTGCTCGTCGGCCAAGGGGACGCGCAGCGGTGGCTGGTCGAGACGACCCACATCTGTCTCGTACCCTCGATCCAGGCTCTCGAACAGCTCTTGCGCCGAGGCGTCAGGGACGGGACGTCGAGCCCCGGCTTTCTGATCGGCGCGGTGGACCACTCCGCGGAACAGCTCGAGGACGGCACGGCCCCGCACGAACTGCGGTTTGCCAGGGAGGAGATTGCGTCGTGTGCGGAGGTGATGCGCGACAGGCTGCCCCTGCGATTCGAGGGCAAGGAGGCGACCAAGGAACACTTCTTCGAGGCGCTCCACAACGGGCGCTGGCTGCACTTCGCCGGTCATGGCAGTCTCGACGTCGAGAACCCGTTGCTCTCCGGTCTGTGGCTCTCCAGGCCGGCGGGTGGGCCGGACCTGCTCACGCTTGCGGAGGTCGAGCGAGAAGACTGCGCGGCCGACCTGGTGGTGCTCTCGGCCTGCTCGACAGGCACCGGCCTCTACCGGCGATGGGAAGGGGTCCAGAGTCTCACGCAGGCGTTCCTGGCCGCGGGCAGCCGCTCCGTGATCGCAACTCTGTGGGGCGTGCAGGACATCTCGAGCGCGGAACTGATGCGGCGGTTCTATACCGGGTTGCGACAGGGAAACGATGTCGCGACCGCGCTGGGAGAAGCCAAGCGCGAGCTGCTGAAGTCTCCTCTGGGCCAGCTCGACCCGTCCATCTGCGGCGCCTATGTTCTCCACGGTCTGCCGCCGTCGATGGCTGAGGCAGGAGCCTCGACCGACCAGAGGTAGAGGCTCGCCACCTCGACCCGGCCGCGATGGTCCCTCAGGTCTTGAGTGGCGCGTGCACGAGTCGGACAATGTTGGTGCTCCGTCCATCGCCCTGTTGACGTGGACCCCGTTTGATCATGCAGTCTGTCAAGGTCGCGCTCATCTCAGTAGTGGCAAGCGTCCTGGCCTCGGGCACGCTGCTGTTCTTGATGACTCCTGCGGAGCCCGCCGAATCGTTCGAGTTCACGTCTTCCCTGCGGCGCGATCTCGAGGAAATGCACGTCGCGCTCGAGACTGCGCGGCAGGAACTCGCGCTTCTGTCGGCTCAGGTTGAGATGAACGCTCAACCGCTCCTGAACGCCCGGGAAGACTCTCTTCAGCCGGTGCGATCCCCGGACGAGCCTCAGATGTCCGAAACGGAGGCGCGAATCGAGAGCGAGGTGGTGACGCTGCGTCTTGAGCTCGAGCAGCTCACCCGGAGGATCGAGGTGATCGAGCAGGCACTCGAGCCAGGTCGATCGCTGGTGGATGGGTTGTTCGCCCGGAAGCCGCCGGCGGGCGAGAACAACGGCCGGCCGGCGTGGGGCGTGGAGCAGTTGCTGGGTCCCCCCGATACTCCCACTCCGGGCGATCATGCAACCGCCTGGGCATCAGGGGAGCCGGACCTCCAGGACGAGTGGCTGCTCCTGACCTATGGAAGTGCCGTCAAGGCGACCGCAGTGGAAATCCATGAAACCTTCAACCCCGGCGCGGTCTACCAGATCAGCTCCGTCGATGCCTCCGGTCGGGAAGAGATCCTGTTCGAGGGCATCGATCCCACGGCGACCACGGAGAAGAGCGGCGTGTCGATCATCCCGATCGCTCCTCAGCAGAGGATCCATCAGATCCGGATCCGCATCGCATCCGCGAATGTCGCGGGCTGGAACGAGATCGACGCCGTCGCGCTGATCGACCGGAGGAAGAACCGTTTCTGGGCAGTCGCGGCCGAGGCGAGCAGCAGCTATTCGAACCGGAACTCGGAGCGGATCCGCTTCGAGTGACCCATGAAGGAGGTCCGTCCCGCCCGCGCCGGATCGAAGAACAGCACGTCCGCCGCAAGGGGGGTTGTGTCTGAGGAGGAATCGACAGTTTCGCGACGGACGTGCTGTTGATGATTCGCGCAGGAGAAGACTCTCCCCATTCTGTAGCGAAAGCCCTCGTGGCCGCCACCTCTCAGAGCCTGAGCAAGAATCGCTCAGGCTCTGAGTTTCCTTGCTCGTGGGGGAGGCGGACCCTCCCCCACAACGGCCGCGCTGTGCGCGGCCTGGGCCGCGACACGCGGCCTCCCCCTCCTCGGCGCCTGATGGGCGCCGGGCGCCTGCGGCGCCTTGGACGCTTCTGCGGCGGGCCGATTAATGCTCACGCTCTCCCTCCGCGGCTGCACAGCCCGGCTCCCGCGGGCCGGGCGGGCGGTGCGGGCTAAAAGAGGATGGCTCGTCATCCATGGATGACCCTTGGAGCGCGCGCGGCACGGGCCCGGGTCGATCACCCCGGCAGGCAATCCACAGGGTGGAGCGCTCCTTCGAGGCCAGAAGAGGTGCCGGGAACAGCGACTCGAGCACCGTCCAGAATCCACTCTCGCGCAGGGCGGCGATGAGGGCGGCGCGGTCCCCCTTCGCTGGAATCGGAAGAGCAATCTCCAGCACGGCAAAGCGTTCGGTCCGCTCGAAGAGCGCGCTCGCCCTGGACTTTCGTAGTGCCGGATCGCGGAGAGAGTCAAGCGCCACAACGACGTCGAAGGGTCGTTCGAACGGGCAGGAAAGGCCGTCGCCCTTCTGCCAGGAGAGGCCGGAGGGGGCGCCTGCCGAGGTTGATTCCGCGGTCTCCGTCCGATGCGCGCGCGTGTCGTCGACGAACCGGCATTGCTCGATCCGCCGCGGGTCCTGGTCCATTGCGCGGATGTTGCGGGCGCCGCGCCGCAAGAGCTCGAACGCGAGTGCGCCGCTGCCCACCTCGCACACGAGGAAGCGACTCAAGGAGAGGCCCTCGGGTCCGAGCAGATTCCGAAGAACGGAAGACACCCGAAGGACCCGCGCCGCCAGAGCACGATGCACGTCGTCGTCACAGGGAGTGAGCACGCCCTCGGCAAGCTCGTGGCGCGCGTCCCACGGAGCAAGCTCCTGGATGCGGCGCGCAATGCGATCGTGATCGCGCACGCGCTCGACGAACCAGCGCGCATCGCGCGGGCGACCCTCGTCCGGCACGGGCCGGCACCCCTCCTGGCGCGAAGAATCCGGACAGGCCATGATCGGCTCCGGGATCACCAATGAGTCGGCCGGTAGTCCTTGAAGAACTGGCCGAAGGCATGTCTGCCGGAGAGCAGACCATCGAAGATCGGGTCGCAGATGCGCGCGGCGGCATCGACCACGTCGAGAGGCGGATGGAAGTCGTGCTGCTGCTCCTTGCGAGCCGCGATCTCGATCGGATCCTCGTCGGTGATCCATCCGGTGTCGACGCTGTTCATGTGGATGCCGTCGTTCAAGTAGTCGATCGCCGAGGTGCGCGTCATCATGTTGAGCGAAGCCTTCGCCATGTTCGTGTGCGGGTGCTTGTCGGTCTTGTGCGCGCGGTAGAACTGCCCCTCCATCGCCGACACGTTGACGATGTGCTGGTCGCGCGAGGGACGCCGCTTCATCAGCTCCTTGAGACGGGCGTTGAGGATGAACGGCGCGACGGCGTTGACCAGATGGACCTCGAGCAGCTCGACCGCGGACACCTCGTCCAGCGCCAGGCGCCAGCTATTCCTCCCGCGGAGGTCGACCTGCTGGAGATCCTGATCGAGATTGCCCGAAGGGAACAGGCGCTCCGCGCAACTTCGGTCGTCGTCGACGAGCTCGATCTGGGAGAGCGCCGCCGACTCGTGGATTCCGATCGCGCGCAGGGTCGTCCTGCCGGGGTGCGCAGGCGAACGCTGGGCGTCTTCCCGATGGGAACGGAAGCTCTCGAACGAGTCGAGCAACGCCCTGGCTTCACGCGGACACTCCTCGAGGGCCTTGCTCTCCACCTCCATCATGTGTGCGTAGTAGGCCGGAGGCCGGCGCACGGTCTGGCAGGCGTTGTTGAGGAGGAAGTCGAGGCGATCCTCCGTCGCGAGCAGATGGGCGGCGAACGCCTCGATGCTCGGTGTGTGGCGCAGGTCGAGGCCGAAGATCTGAAGATTCGCGCGCCACTTTGGGAAGTCGGCCTCGCGCGCGTAGCGCAGCGCCGCATCCCGAGGAAAGCGGGTCGTCGCGATCACGCGCGCACCCGCCCTGAGCAGCTTGATCGACGCCTCGTAACCGATCTTGACGCGGGCCCCGGTGACGAGGGCCGTGCGTCCCGAAAGGTCCGCGGACTGGTTGCGCTTGCGCCAGTTCAGATCGGCGCATTCGGGGCAGAGCTGATCGTAGAAAAAATGGATCCTCCGGTATTGGCCCTTGCAGACGTAGCAGGTCCGAGCCTCCCCGACCTCTCCGGGGCCCTTCGCCATCGGAGCTTCGAGAGATCTGCTCATGGGTGCCGGCGCGGGGAGGACCAGATGCAGCCGCCGCTTTCGGATCACTGCGCCGGAGAGAACGCGACGGTCGGATTCTTTCCTGGCGAGACGCTCCGCTCGTGCCTTCCGCTCAAAACCCCTCGTCATCTGACGGCGCTGAGCCGGGTCGGGACTCGACACTCTGCCGCAGGCCTCGAGGAGACGCCGCCGCGTTTCGTGGTCGAGCTCGGCGAGCAGGCCGCGATCCGCGACGATCGACTCGAGGAGCTGAATACTTCGAGTGGCGGTTTCCTTTGGATCCCCCGGCGATCCGTAAGTGTTGGCATCGCCCTCCGGAGCTGAAGAAAGAAAGTTCGGGCCCGCGCTCGCGAGGTCGCACTCGTTCCGCGGCGTCAGCCCTGATGCGTGGCCGCTGGTTTTCAAGGTCGTCAGGTTCCCTTCTTGCAGGTGCCTTCGATGCCCAGTCGACCACGGGGTCGCGCTCAAGGGCTTGCAGCCCTGGGATTCTAGGAGCGGTGCAGTCCCGATCGTGGCTGTTCCTTGGCCGGTTTCCTCCGGGGCCACGGGCTAGCCGGAATGATTCATGAACAACATGAACAGTCCAACGCAACTCGTTGCCTCAAGGCCGCTTGCAATCGGTTTCGGAGGCTCAACTCAAGAGTTTTCACTCATGAAGCGGGCTAGTTTTTTCTGGTCCTTCCGACATTTCAGTGGGTACCCGGAAGTAGGTCGAGTACCTGGCCCCCCGTTCATCTGGCTCCGCCCTGGACCCGCTCGCTCGCTCGAGCGTTTCGCTGCGCTCCGCTCGCTCGCGGGGGCTTGCAGGCTTCCCTGGACTCCCAGTCCCGTTTGGCAAAACGAAACAAGAACGGCCAGCGCACGCTCCAACCGAGCTCTATGGGGCGTGGTGGACCCACTGAAAACCCGGAAGGACCTTTTTTCTAGAGGTGCCGCGTCGCGGCACCTACGGCCGCTCCGCGGCCGGGCTCGCCCTTCGGCCGACCCCTAGGAGTCAACATCGCGAAGTTCCGGGCGGATTCCTCGGACCTATTGACGGTCCACTCCCCGTAGCTATTTTCTCGCGCTGGGTGGAAGACCGGTCTGCGACGGGAAAAGGGACGATCACGGCTACCGACCTTAGTGCCTCGTTCCCGCCCGCGAACCCGTCGACCTGGTTTCCGAGATTCTCAACGGGAGAAACGCATGGGAAGAACGAAGGCTGCTGCAGTGTGGAGCGGCGTGGTCACGCTCTCCGTTTTCTTTGGCGTGTGCGCCGGATCGTGGGCGAACAACCGCTGGTACTGCTGGAAGTACCTCGACGCCAACGTCAGCTTCTACAACGGGGCGAGCAACGTCGGCTCCAAGTTGTACAAGGACTACTACGAGGAGGAGGCACGTACCGATTCGAACGCGTGGGATCCGTACACGGAAATCAACCTGACCCCCAGTGGCGAAGGCTCGACGGACCACTGCAACTGCTACTCCGGCGCGTACGGGATCAACAACTGGCTCGGACTCGCCGAGATCGCCTCCTACAGCGGCTGCACGATTCTCCGCGGCAACTGCTACCTCAACCGGTCCTACCTCGACAGCAGCTCCTACTCGGCGACCAACGTGAAGCACGTCGCCTGTCAGGAGGTCGGACATCTGTGGGGCCTCGACCACCAGCGCGGCAAGAAGACTACGTGCATGAACGACCTGATCCTGAACAAGCCTTTCCCGAACAGCCACGACCAGAGCATGGTCAATTCGATCTACTGAAAGGGGCCCGACGATGAGCACGAAGAGATCCACCACCATCACTCTCGCCATCGCGGCTCTGGCGTTCACCGTTTCCGCGGCGATCACTTTCAAGATGCAGCCGGCGCCGCGCACCTCCTGCGCCGCGTGGGCAGAGGTGTTCACGAGCACCGACGAGATGGTCGATCACTCGGATGTGATCGTCCTCGCCCAGGCGATCCAGAGCTCGCCCAGCCGGATCGTGTACTCGGACAACGGCAGCAACGAGCTGCCCTTCGAGGCGGTCGAGCTCAAGGTTCTCGACGGCATCAAGGGCATCGAGTCCGGCTCGACGGTCCTCGTCGAGCGGGCCGGCGGGCTGCGCTCTGACGGGTCAGTGGCGAACATCGACATCGACGGCGGCGCCTTCAAGAATGGCAGAACCTACCTGTTGTTCCTCACGTGGCAGCCGGACACCGGGATGCTGTGCCAGATCAACGACCAGGGCCGCTACGAGGTCAAGGGCAGGGACCTGATCGCCGTCGAGGACGACGAGGTCACGAGCGAGATCCATGGCAAGCGGATCGACCAAGTGATCGACCTCGTCCGCGGCTACATGGTCAACACCAGGTAAGGGTCGACGCGAGGTCATCGGGTCGGCAAGGCGTACATTCGCGACCTGCAGTCTCTTCGAAGGGCTGCGTGCACGCGAGCCGCCGACGCTGACATCACCAGATTCGATCATGAAGGCCGCTCGGACCGGGCGGCCTTCGTTTTTCGTCGACGTCGAAGGACATTCACGCGTCGCCCTCGCGGTCGATTCCGGCCGATGGACGGTCGACCGCCGACCGCTACCATCAGGCAGCAGGTGGAAGACGGGTCTCCATGCGCGAACGGGCCGTCGACCCCGGTTCAACAGCCGATCCCTGCCGCTTGGGTCCGAAGATCGAGTGATGCCGGGACAGGCTTGAAGGTTCAACACGGGAGAGAAAGCATGACCTGGAAGAGAGCAGGGGGGGCGTGGAGCGTGCTGCTCGCACTTTCCATCGTCCTGGGCTTGACCACCGGATCGTGGGCGAGCCATCGCTGGTACTGCTGGAAGTACGCGAACGGCAGCATCAACTTCTACAACGGCGCTCCGAGCGGCAGCTACTACAACTACTACCAGGAGGAGGCGCTGACCGACTCGAACTCCTGGCACAACTACACGGACATCAACCTGACCCAGGTGGGATCGTCCGGAACGACGGACCACTGCAACTGCTACGCGAGCTACTATGGCGCGACCGGCTGGCTCGGCATCGCCGAGATCCGCAGGTACAGCGGCTGCACGATCCTGGAGGGTCGCTGCCGGCTGAACCGGTCCTACCTCGACTACGGTTACTCGACCACGAACCGCAAGCATGTCGCCTGCCAGGAGGTCGGCCATCTGTGGGGCCTCAACCACAATCGCGGCAGCACGACGACCTGCATGAACGACACCATCCTGACGGCGCCGCAGCCCAACAGCCACGACCAGAGCCTGGTCAACTCGATCTACTGAAAGGGAAACCGATGCTTCGCACGAAACGATTCATCGCCATCAGCGCAGCGGTCGTGGCCGTCGGCTTCTCCGTCTCCGCCGCGATCGCTTTCAAGACCCATCCGCTCGTGAACAGCTCGCACGCCGCCTGGGCGCAGGTGTTCGAAACCGCCGACGAGCTGGTCGACCATTCGGACCTGATCGTCCTCGCCCAGGCGATCCAGAGCTCGCCCAGCCGCGTTGCCTACTCGGAGAACGGCGAGGATGACCTGCCGTTCGAGGCCGTCGAATTCAAGGTCCTGGACGGCGTCAAGGGCATCGGGTCGAACACCACGATCCTCGTCGAGCGCGCGGGGGGCTTCCGCGCGGACGGCTCCAAGGTCGACATCGACGCCGACGGCGGCGACTTCAGGAACGGCCGGACGTACCTTCTGTTCCTCGAGTGGCAGCCGGACACCGGAATGCTGTACCAGATCAACGATCAGGGCCGCTACGAGGTCAAGGGCAGGGACCTGATCGCCGTCGAGGACGACGAGGTCACGACCGAGATCCATGGCAAGCGGATCGAGGAGGTGATCGACCTCGTCCGCGGCTACATGGTCAACACCAGGTAGCCAAGGCGGACCCGGCTCCGTGCAAAGTGCTGGGGGCCGCGAACGACACCCGGGAGGAGGATCACCGCCGGATCTGATTCATCGCCGATCGACAGTTCACGAGGAAGGCCGCCCCGTCCGGGCGGCCTTCTCCCTTCATGACGGGGTCAGAGTGCGATTGATCGAATCGGGGCTCTGGTTACCATCTCCCATTCCTGCATGCGAGATTCGGAATACCTGACCCGCTTGCTTCTTCCACGCGCTGCCGCCGTGTGTCTTGTTTGCGGATCGTGCGATCAGCCGCAGGACGGCAGCCACGAGAATCCGCCCGCGGCATCAACGGGACTTTCAGGAGTACAGGAGCATCAGGCACGGTTCCTGACCTTCGACCGGCCGCAGGTGAATCTCGATCGCTTTCATGAATGCGACCTCATCCGTCAGTCCTTCACGTTCCGCAATGCCCTCTCCTCCGAGGTCGAGGTGGATCACATCAACGCCTCCTGCGGCTGTTCGACCGAAAGGCTCGTGTTGATCCACGATGGTGTGGAGAAGGCCTACGACTGGAACACCAGCATCCGGCCCGGCCAGGAGGGTGTGCTGTACACCACCCTCGACACGTACAAGATGCGCGGCGAGATGAACGGTCGTTTCGCACTGTTCGCCAGGGACAGTGACAAGCCGCTCGCCGTCCTCCAGGTCTCCTTCGAGGTGGCGCCGCTGTTCGACGTGAGTCCGCCGCGCGTGTACCTGGGAGAGCTCTACGCGAGGAAGGGTGGAGAATCCCTGGTAGCGATCCGTCATCTTCAGGGACGCTCTTTCGAGATTGCGAGCTGGGAGAACCTGCCGCCGACGATCGAGCTCGTTCCTGAGCTTCGCGATGCGAGGCACGGCGATCGAACGGATCTCACCGTTCGCTTCCTGCCGGGAATGCCGCTCGGGATCTTTCATCACGACGTCACTCTTCGCACCGTCGTCGAAGGGGTCGAAGAACGCCGAATTCGCCTGGAGATCTCCGGAGTCGCCCAGGGCCCGCTGCGCGCTTCGCCCCGCCCCCTTGGCTTCGGTGTGATCAGTGCAGGCTCGCGACACAGCGTGAGAGCTCAGATCGAAAACCGCGACGCGGAGTTTCCGCTCGAGATTCGCGCCGTGCGCATCGAATCTGAGCAACGCGAACATCTCTCGGCGCAGGTCTTCGAGAAACAGAAGGGAGCTCTTTTCGAGATCGAGCTGCAGGCCGCCGAATCCTGCCCGCAGGGAATCATGCGCGGCATGCTGATCCTCGAGACCAACCTCGAGGACACGCTGGTCCCGAAGATCCCTTTCAGCGGCATCGTCCGCTGACGCCGACCTCTGGTCCGGCGACCCGCACATCAGTCCGTCAACCGCACCTCGGTCCGATCACCGCGTCGATCGCCTCGGCCATCTCGAGGTCGAGCTCGGTGACTCCTCCCTGGGCATGAGTCGTGAGATGGATCACCACCCTGCGGTAGGAGTTGCTCCAGTCGGGGTGATGGTTGAGATTCTCGGAGATTCGCGCGACTTTCGTCATGAACGCGAACGCCTCCGGGAAGTCCTGGAACTCAAAGGTCCGGCAGATCGACCGGCCGTCGGACTTCCAGCCCGGCATCGCTTCAAGCCGCGTCTCGATGTCTCCCGCCGACAGTCTCGTTCCCACCAGTGTTCCTCCTCGTCGTGCGGCCGGTCTTCCGGAAACCGACCGGGATAAAGGTTCAGGCGAGGTCGAACCACAGCAACTCGGCGGATGTCGCGGCTCGAGCTTTCAAGCCCGTCTCCTCGCTGATCGCGGCGCCATCGCCCTCGTGAAGGCTCTGTGGCCCGAGAGAGACCTCACCCCGGATCATCTGCAGCCACGAATGCCGGCCGCTCTTCAGAGGAAGCTCCAGCTCGCTGCCGGCGTCGAGCAGGGCCCAGTAGAGATCGACGTCCTGGCAAATCCGCATGCTGTCCTCCCGTCCCGTGCGCGAGACGACGAGCCGCCACCGGTTTCTCCGCTCGGAGACTGGAAAGCGCCGCTGCTCGTAGCCCGGGTCGATGCCTTTCCCGCTCGGCTCGATCCAGATCTGCAGGAGGTGCACGACCTCGTCCTTCGAAGGATTGAACTCACTGTGCCGCAATCCGGTGCCGGCGCTCATCCTCTGAATCTCTCCGGGGCGGATCACGGCGCCGTTGCCCATGCTGTCCTTGTGCTCGAGAGCGCCTTCGAGCACGCACGTAAGGATCTCCATGTCGCGATGGAAGTGGTCGGGAAACCCCCTCCCGGGCTTCACTCGATCCTCGTTGATCACTCGAAGCGCGCGAAAACCCATGAACAGCGGGGCGTAGTAGTCGGCAAACGAGAACGTATGGCGGGTGTCGAGCCAGCCGTGGTCGAAGTGTCCGCGCTCGCCGGAAGGTCTTGTTCGAATCATCGCAGGAACCTCCGGGGATCAAGCCCGGCCCGCATTATGAGCGAAGGTCGCCGCTCCGCAACCCGGATCGTTCCCGGGTGGTGTCCTAATTTCAAATTAGGACACCACCCGTTCCCGATGGGTCGACGAGTGATCCCGCCTTGCTGCTTTGCTATGGTCTTGCCGGCGGTCGCGGACCCGGTGTTTTTCCGCCGGCCGCCACTCAAGTCATTCAGGATTCATTGTCTCGGGATCGAGGAGGATGAAGATGAAGATCACCATTGCGCTCGGATGTTTGCTGCTGGCCGCACTCGGGGGCTGCAAGACCACCGGCCAGCAACGTTCAGAGACCACTCAGGACGAGCTGATCCAGTTCCGCTCGTCCACCGTCTCGATGCGGGACAATCTCGCGGCGGCGCTCCGGGAGCTCGACCAACTCGTCTCGAAGGCGGACGTCGATCCGAAGCCTCATTACGAGAGCTTCCAGAACCTGGTCGTCTCGACGCGGAAATCGAACGAGCGCACCAGGGCCGGAGTCAAGGACGTGAAGAGGTCCGGCGACGACTACTTCACCCGGTGGGAGCAGGAGCTTTCCTCGATCGCGAGCCCGGAGGTCAAACAGCGAGCCGAAGAGAGGCGCAAGGAGCTGGCCCTCGAGTACCAGAAGATCGAGGAGGCGATGACCAGGGCAGAGGAGAAGGTCGCGCCCCTGATGAGCAAGCTCGCCGACCTGAACACGTACTGGAGCCACGACCTGACTCCCCATGGAATCACGACGATGGCAGACGTCGCTCGGCAGGCATCCAAGGACGGAGAGGAAGCAGCAAAGCTTCTCGAGGGAGTCCTGGGAGAGGTGGACAAGGTCGCGAGCGCGCTGAAGGTTTCCACTCCACCACCCCCGGAAGCTCAACCGGCGGCTGCTCCTCCGACGACTGAGAAGTCGGAAGGTGAGAAACCCCAGGGCTAAAAGGAGAGCGATCCCGAGAACCGGGTGTTCGTGATCATCGGCCGCGAGACGTTCTCGGCGGCGCAGGATTTCAGCAACTTCATCGAGCGCGTGACGAACGCCACGTTCGTCGGCGAGCCGTCCGGGTCGAGCCCGATCTTTGTCGGCGAGTCGACCGCGGTGGTGCTGCCGTGGAGCGGCCTTTCGTTCACCATCTCGTCGCGTTACTGGCAGGATTCCCACGACGGCGACGATCGCCCGTTCATCTGTCCCGACGGGTCGAGCAGAGCTCCCAGGATTAGGGTCCGTCCCGAAATAAGTGTTCTGTTTCGGCGAGCCATCGGCGTCGCTGGCGAGGCGCGCCGACGCAGGCAACCTGGCTGGTTTCCAAGGAGGTGCAACAACGCCAGCGGCGGCGAGGGCCGGCGAAACGGAACAGTTATTTCGGGACGGGCCCTTACTTCACGGGCAAGGACCCCGCGCTCGGCGCGATCCTCGAGCTTGCAGCGTCTTCGTAGGGTCCGCTCACGCGCGGTTTCTCCCGCCAGCCGGGAACGATCTCCCGCGGCCTCCAGTTCCTGGGGCCGCTCCCGGCGGACTCGCTTTCCGACCCGTGGTCTTGATCCCGGGCCCCGAAAACAGGGACTTGACCCGCGGACCTCGATCCGAGAGCTTTTCGCGTCCTTGCCTTCGGAATGGATGTCTCTCTAGAAGGCGCTATCAGCCGTTCGAGAAATCATCGGGATCGGCTCCAGGGGACGGGAACCAGGTTTCTCTCCCCCAGAAGTTCACTTCAACCGCGGCGACCACGTTCATGCGAGTCCACTTCATCTTTCCCAACTTCGACTGTCCACTCGGAGTCTCGATCGGCCTGTCCTACGTTGCGGGAATGGTGAAGCGCGCCGGCCATGACGTTGCCGTGACGCACGTCGCGGAGGGAGTGGGTTTTCCGTACGACCTGGAACGGGTCGTCGACAGCGTGCGCACAGCGGACCCGGGCCTCGTCTGCATCTCCTCGGGCCACAACCACTACGCCGAGACCCGCCAGATGGTCGAGGCGATCGAGACGCGGCTCAAGGTGCCCGTGCTCCTGGGCGGCATCCATGCGACGTTGAACGTCGACGACGTGCTGCGCGAGAATCCGAGCCTGTCGTTCCTCAACATCGGAGAAGGCGAGGAGGCGACGCTCGATCTCGTGACCGCCCTGGACCAAGGGCTGGACGTCACCCACATCCCCAACGTGCAGGCGCGGACGAACGGCACGGTGCACCGCAACGCGGTCCGGCCGTTCATGAACCTCGCCGACCTGGCGGACATGGAAACCGATATGTGGGAATTCCAGAAGGTGACCGACCTGCGCCGCGGGTGGGTCAACGTCAGCGCCCAGCGCGGCTGCCCCTACCGCTGCACCTACTGCCACAACAACGGCGTGACCAAGGTGCTCGCGCAGAGCCTGGGGAAGAAGAGCTGGAGCAACTCCGACCTCGGCTATCTGCGCTACCGGCCGGCGGACAGGATGTGCGCCGAGCTCAAGAGCCTGTGCGAGAAATACAGAATCGACGCCTTCTCGTTCATCGACGACACGTTCACGATGAACCGCGACTGGCTGCGCGAGCTGCTCACTCTGTACCAGCAGGAGGTCGACGTTCCCTACGTCTGCAACACGACCGCCGTCGACATCGACGACGAGACTCTCAAGCTGATGGCGGACACCGGCTGCCGGGTGATCCGCCTGGGCGTCGAGTCGGGGGGCGCGCACATTCTCAACGACCTCTTGAAGCGCGCCTGGGTGTCTCCCAAGCGGATCCACTGGGCGTTCCAGCGCATCCAGGAGCACGGGATGCACGCCCTCGCCTTCCTGATGATCGGCAACCTCAACGAGACCCGCGACGACACGCGCCTCACCTTCCAGTTCACGGCGAAGATCAAGCCCACCAGCATGCGCCTGGCGGTCGCCTATCCATACCCCGGGACCGAATACCATGACCGCGCGCGCGCGGCGAACGCCGTCGACCCGACCCGCTCGAGCCACAATTATCTCACCCGGTCGGTCATGCGCCAGGATCCCGAGCACGACCTGTGGCTCGACAAGGTCCGCACGTTCTACTTCTGGTACATCAACACTTTCCTTGGCAACGAGTCGACCCCGGTGTTCGAGAAGCTCGTGACGGAGCTCGAGTCGCTGCCGCGGGACAAGTGGAACGACCCGGAGGTCCAGAGAAGCCTCTGGCGCCGGCATGAGGCGATCACCAACGACTTCCAGGAACGCAAGGTGTTCCACTACACCACGCCGTTCGCCGACCGCACCGACATCGTCATCTCCAGCCTGGTCGTCGCCGAGCACGGCGAGATCATCCGGAAAGAGGCCAACGAGCCGCACTGACCGTCCTTCCCGCGACCTCTCCCCGTCATTCCCGCGAAAGCGGGAATCCAGGGTTGTGCGCCCGCCCGCCGCAAAGGCCTGGATTCCCGCTTTCGCGGGAATGACGGCTACCGTTCGCGGGAATGACGGCTACTTTTCGCGGGGTTGACGACCGGGCTAGCGTCTGCCGTATTCGGCGTCGATGGCAATCTCCTGCACGGCCGGCAGCGGCGCGTCCGGTCGCACTTGACTGCCGTCGGCCGCGATGTCGAAGGAGATCCGATAACGGACGAACTGTCGTCCGTCCGCGACGGCCGGCGTCGGTGACCATTCAGTCAGGCTCGAAGGATCGACTTCCTTCGACCCTTCCACCAGCGCGTCCGCGCCCTGGAACTGCACGCGCACGGTCGCATTGCGCGGAATGAAATCGGCGTGAGGCTCCTCGCCATCGAAGTAGCCGCCGGAGGATGGGTCGAGCCGCCCCAGGTAGTCGCACTCGACGTCGGTCGCCGCCGGCTCCACGACAAAGCCCTCGGCGTCGACCTTGACCAGTCCATCATTGGAAAAGTCGACGATCTCTCCGGCGATGCGGAATTGCAGCCTCGGCGACGGGCCGTCGGCGTCGCGCGCGATCATCCGGCCGAAGTCGAACCAGCTCGAAACGGCCACGCTCAGCGGGGTGAAGGCCGCCGGATTCCTCTCGTTGTCGGGATCCGCCCATGCCCGCAGTGGAACGATGCTGTTCGTGTTCTCGACCACCGGCTTCATGCCGAAGGGAACCTGAAGCTGAATGATGCCGGGACTCCCGTCGCCGCCGGCGCCCGCGCTTTCCTGCTTGGTATTGCAAGTCACATCGAATTGATCGGTGGCGACGGCCTCTCCTCCCTGTCCTGGGGTCACGTCGAGGCGGGCCCCATTGCGCACGGTGATGCCGCCGAGGGATTCGAGCAGGATCGCGCCGCCCGAGCCGCCGCCACCGCTGCCGCCGTAATTGCTGCAGCCCAGAGTCTCGCCGCCTCTGCCGCTGCCGCCGACCGCGCTCAGCCGCGCCGACGATTCGACCGTCATCCGGCCGAGCGCCCGAATCTGGACCGCCCCGCCGCCGCCGCCGCCGCCGCCCCCGCGCGCGTCGCCGACTGCGGCCGCGAAAGTCTGATTCGACGGGTCGAACGGCGGAAACTCACCACCGAGGCAAAGACCATCGTTCCCGTTGTCCGCGTCGTAGAAGCACCAATTGCCGCAGTAGTAGGACTCCATGCGACTGCCGCCGCCGCCGCCGCCCTGACCTCCGACCACCTGCTGCAGCTCACCCGTCAGACCGATGAAATCGTTCTTGCGGTCGCTGTCCGGGAAAGGAGAGGCTCCGTGAGATCCCGCGAACAGGATGGTTGAATCGTCAGCGCCTGGAATCACGTACCCCCCGCGCCCGTCCGGCCGAACGTTGCCGATTCCGTCGCGACCCGCGTCACCCTTGAACAGGAACGAGCCGCCGCCGCCGCCGGGCACCTTGCCTCCATTGGCGTGGTTGGCGGCGACCTCGTCGCAGCTCCTGGCATCCAGCTCCATGTCGAAGGCGATGGGCTCGTGGTCCAGGATGCCTACTTCACCGCCCTTTCCGCCGATCTCGGCGACCTCGCCGCCACCAGAACCGGAGGCGCCGCGCAACGGATCGACCAGTGCGAGCAAGGAGACGACGTCGGGTGGGTAGAAGACGATCGGATGAGACAGTCCGCCGCGGCCGCCGCCTGCTCCCGAATTGCCCCCCGGAACGGAGATCACCCCCGAATCGTAGGCGGAGTCGGCGGAGCCCGACAAACCGTCCACTCGAATCTCGCCGGCGATCCGCACGGTCCCGGTGGCAAGAATCACCAAGGGGTTGGGTCCGCTGGGCAGGACGACGACTCCCGCGGGAATGTCGACGTCGGTGAACGAGAACACTCCGCCCTCGATCACGGTTCCTGCAGGTGCATCGGGAGTCGAGCCATCGAACAGCGGGAACAATTGCCGGCTGGTGTCGAGTTGAACGGCGTGGGTCTCGCCTGCGGGAGGGGCCGAAGGAACGAATCGGCCAAGGGGTCCGTCCGACTCGAAGCTGGGCCGGGCCTGCAGGATGTTCGAGTTCTCCTGGTCCCATGCAGCCGGTGCGGATCCCAGCTCGACGTCCGACAACGAGCCGCGGTGCTCCTCGGTGTCGAAGTCTTCTCGCAGTCGGTCGACCAGGCTGCCGGAATGGCTCCCGGGCACATCCGCCACGGTGAACATCGCCGCCACCGCGCCCTCCTCACCGGCGGTCTCTCCTTCAGACAGCCCCTGCAGATGGCGCGGATACTCGAGGGACAGCAGGTGACCCATCGGCAGGATGCCGCTCGGAACGACCTCGACCACCGAGCCCTCGACTTCGTTGACCAGCAACCGTGCGTCGATGCCAAGTGGCACGCCCAGGGGAAACGTGCCGCTCAACTCGTCGAGATCGATCAGGTGGAACGTGCCGTCGCCGACGTTGGAGACCGCAGGATGGAGCGGCTGCGAGAAAGTGAGCAGAAAGCTCTGCCGCGGCGGAAACAGTCCTTCGGGATCCGACAGCAGATTCGGCGAGATCCCGGTCGCACCGTCCTCGGGGCTGGAGGCGAGCAGCTGTGGGGACACCGGATCGAGCCCGGTGAAGAACAGGGCGGGGTTGGACGTGGTCGTCAGGAACATCTCCACGCCCGAAGGATCACCGGCATCGGGGTGACGCTTCAGCAGGTCGGCCGCGACGGCGTCGATGAAGCTCCACAGCCGGCTGCTGGCGCGGACGGAGTAGAGCGAAGAGGGTTCAAGACCCGCTCCACCGGAATCGGACGGAGACTTTTCAAGATCGACCGGTCGAGTCGGCAGCGATGGAGTGAACACGACCTTGCTGCCGTCCACTCGATAGGCCCCCGACACGGGCAGGCCCAGAGAATCGACGATCGGCAGGGTCTGCGAGCTCACCTTGGCGGGATCCGGGCGGGCGTTGAACTGGAACACGACCTGCTGGACGAGCGAGGCGTTCTCCGGCGGCTCGCTTTCCGGAAAGGCGTTCTGGTCCGACGGGTCCGGGAACTCGATCGACAGCAGGGTTCCATGGGTGGCGAACGAGCTACTGGAGGATGAGCCGCAGTCGACGACCGAAAGACAAATGCAGAACCACACCCAAGGACGAGCAATGAGCAGCGCTTTGACTTCGCGCACCCCGAAGGAAGCATTTGAGAATGCTCGAGACATGGCTGCCGCGGGATCCAGAATGGAGCGAGCAGGAATCGGTCGCGCAGAGGATAGCACGGATCCGAAGTTGCGGTGTTGCGGCGTCCCGCAACAGGCCCTCTTATGATTCACCGTCATCCGCCGGCGTGCGGGATCGGACCGAAGGCTTCGCTCGAAGGAATCGAACGTCGATGACCATTCTGCAAGCTCGCTGCGCTGCTTCCGCTGGAGTCCTCGCTCTCGGCACGGTCGTGCCGGCCTTCGCTCAAGACTGGCCTCACTGGCGCGGTCCTCACTTCAACGGATCGACGCAGGCAAAGAACCTCCCGGTCGAATTCGACCGCCAGAAGAACGTCCTGTGGGCCGCCGATCTTCCCGGTCCCGCCGCCGGCACGCCGATCATTCAAGGAGAGCGGGTCTTCGTCACCTCGACGTCTCCCGAGGAGGGTCTTCTGCTTGCGCTGTGCTTCGATCGGAAGAACGGTGCACTCCTGTGGCGCAAGGAGATCGGCAGCGGCTACCAGCCGGGCGGCGCCGGAACGAAGATCGGCCTCGACGAGCGCACCAACTACGCGTCGCCTTCGCCGGTGACGGACGGCGAGCGCGTCGTCTTCTTCTACGGGAACGGCGACCTCGTCGCGCTCGACTTCGACGGCAACGAGCTGTGGTCGCGCAACCTCCAGGAGGACTTCGGAGATTTCTGCTTCCAGTGGACGTTCTCCACCAGCCCTACTCTGTGGGAGGACCATCTCTTCCTTCAGGTGCTGCAGCGCGACGAGCCGGTGCACGACCGCGGCAAGCAGGGCGCGACCTCGTTCCTGCTCGCGATCGACCCCGAGTCGGGAAAAACGATCTTCCAGCACGAGCGCGCGACGCCGGCCAAGGTCGAGTCGCGCGAGTCCTATGCCACTCCGATTCCTCACGTCGGAGCGGACGGACGCAAACAGCTGCTGATCGCGGGAGGCGACATCGTCACGGCCCACGATCCAGGGAAGGGCGGCGAGCTGTGGCGCTGGGGCACATGGAACGAAGATCATCGGGAGGCGTGGTGGCGTCTGGTGCCCTCGCCCGTCGTCGGCGGCGAGGTGGTGCTGCTCTGCGCCCCCAAGCGCGCCCCGGCGTACGCCGTTCGTCTCGCGGCGACCGCGACTGCAAGCAGCTCAGAAAACGTTCTCGCCTGGAAGAGCGAAGGGCGGCCCAACAACGTCTCGAGCGACGTGCCGACGCCGCTTTTCCATCAGGACAGGTTCTACGTCTTGAGCGACGTGCGCGAGACTCTCTCCTGCGTCGAGCCTGCGGACGGAAAGATCGTGTGGAGCATTCCACTCTCGCGCGACTACCTGTGGCGGGCCTCGCCGACCGGCGCGGACGGCAAGCTCTGGTGCATGAACCACCACGGCGACGTGCTCGTCGTGTCGGCCGACGACGGCAAGGTCGTCCATCAAGCCGCGATGGGCGAGGAGGACGACGACGGCATCTGCTCCACCATCGCCGTCGCCCACGACCACCTTTTCATCCGCACCAACCGCAAGCTCTACTGCGTCGGGAAGTGATCCCCAACGCCGGCGCGCCGTCATTCCCGCGCGCTCCCTCTCCGTCATTCCCGCGCGCTCCCTCTCCGTCATTCCCGCGAAAGCGGGAATCCAGGCTTCAATCTCGCGAAAGCTCGAGCACGGGAAGCAAGCGCTCGAAAGGCCCCTCTGGTACGCGGTCGCCGACGCGAAGGCTTTCGCCGAACTACTGGTCGAGAGCTTTGGGTTCCAGAGCAACCTCGCATTGTCGCCCGTTTCGCGAGACGATGTTGGTGATCACCTTGCCGTGGACGTCGGTGAGGCGGAAGTCGCGGCCCTGGAAGCGGAAGGTGAGGCGTTCGTGGTCGATGCCAGAGAGGTGGAGCATCGTCGCGTGCAGGTCGTGGACGCTGACGATGTCCTGTGCGGCGCGGTAGCCCAGCTCGTCGGTAGCGCCGTGAGTGACGCCGCCCTTGATGCCGCCGCCCGCGAGCCACGCGCACATCGCGAGGATGTGGTGGTCGCGTCCGGTTCCCTGGCCCATCGGCGTGCGTCCGAACTCGCCGCACCACAGGACCAGGGTGTCGTCGAGCATCCCGCGCTGCTTCAAGTCCTTGATGAGAGCCGCGCAGGCCTGGTCGACGTCCTTGGCGGCGATCGGCATGTGGTGCTGGATGTCACCGTGGTGGTCCCAGGCGCGGTGGTAGAGCTGGATGAAGCGCACGCCGCGCTCGGCGAGGCGCCGCGCCATCAGACAGTTGGACGCGAAGCTGCCGTCGCCCGGCTCCTTGACGCCATACATCTCGAGAACGGAGGCGGGCTCGCCGCGGAAATCGGTCAGGTCCGGGACCGAGGTCTGCATCCTAAACGCCAGCTCGTACTGCGCGATCCGCGTCTGGATCTCCGGGTCGTTCTGCTCGCGGGCATGAAGCGCGTTGAGGCGGTTCACCTCCTCCACGACCCCGAGCTGCTCGTCCGCTGACACCCCGTCGGGGTTCCTGATGTAGTGCACCGCCTCGCCCCGCGACTGGAACAGCACTCCCTGGAACTTGCTCGGGAGAAACCCCGCCGACCACTGCCGCGACGAGATCGGCTGCGCGCCCTCGCAGCGGCTGGTCGAAGTGAGCACCACGAACCCCGGGAGGTCGTCGGTCTCGGAGCCGAGCCCATAGAGGAGCCACGAGCCCATGCTCGGCCGGCCCTTGTTGATCGAGCCCGAGTTCATGAACGCGTGCGCGGGGTCGTGGTTGATCTGCTCGGTCTGCAGAGAACGGACGATGGCGATCTCGTCGGCGACCCCGGCGACGTGGGGAAAGATCTCGGAGATCTCCTGCCCCGAGGCGCCGTGCTTGTCGAACTTCGCGAACGTGCCCAGGGCCTTGAGCGTGGTGTTCTGGAGCTGCGCGAGCTGCTGACCCTTGGTGAACGACTCAGGGAACGGCTGGCCGTGGATGCGCTTGAGCTCGGGCTTGTAGTCGAAGCTGTCGAGCTGGGACGGTCCACCCGCCATACAGAGGTGGATCACCCGTCTTGCCCGGACGGGGAGGTGCGGCGGGTCGAGGGTCCCGCGCCAGCGATCCTGTGCGACCCTCGATTGCAGCATCGAGAGGAAAGCCATCGCGCCCAGGCTGCAGGAACGGGTGAGGAACGTGCGCCGCAGCAGGAGATTGCACCCCGCGTCCCGGTTCTCCCGGGCGTCTTCCGTCATCGCCGCGCCCAGAGCGCGATCACGATTCATTGCGCCGTGAAGGTCTCTTGTCATTGCACCGTGATGGTCTCGTGAAGATTGAGCAGAACGCGGCACACGCTGGTCCAGACGGCGAGCTCCCCGACCGGCACATCGTTCGCCACCGGCGAAAGACCGACGCTCACGAGCTTGCGCGCCGCTTCCGCGTCGAGCGCGTAGTGGGCCCTCTCCCGGCCGAGGAACGTGAGAAGGGACTCGCGTTCTTCGGGACGAGGCAGTCGCGCGAGCGCCTGCTCCATGGCCGCATCCAACCTTTCTTCGTCGCTTCGGTCGCCGCTGTCGAGCAACCTCTCCGCCCAAATTCGCGCCGCCTCGACGAACGTCGGGTCGTTGAGCAGCGTGAGAGCCTGCTGCGGAGTGTTCGCAACCGGCCGGAACGCCGCGCACTCCTCGCGCGGTGACGCATCGAAGTTGGCCAGCATCGGGTGCAGGAAGGTCCGCTGCCAGTGCATGTAGATGCCACGCCGGTACTGGCGCTCGTCTGCGTGCGCGACGTAGTCGCGGTCGGGGAACTGCAGGTTCATGTAGTAGCCCGGCGGCTGGTACGGGCGCGAGCTCGGCCCTCCCGACTCAAGGTTGAGCAGACCGGCGATGAACAGCGCGCCGTCGCGGACCAATTCGGCCTCGAGCCGCCGCGGGTTCTGCGCCGCGAGCAGGCGATTGCCCGGGTCGAGCTCGAGCATTTCCGTTCGGACCCGGGACGACTGCGCGTACGTGTTCGAGGTCACGATCAACCGGACGACGTGCTTGACGTCGAAGCCGCTGTCCCGGAACTCGCAAGCGATCCAATCGAGGAGATCCGGGTGAACGGGCACCTCTCCCTGCGACCCGAGGTCGTCGACGACGGCGCTCAAGGCCGTGCCGAAGAACAGCTTCCACAGCCGGTTGACGAACACGCGCGCGGTCAATGGATTGTCGGGAGCGACCAGCCAGCGCGAGAGATCGAGGCGGTTGAGAAGCCCATCGGCGTTCCCCGATCCCGCCGGCGGCGGCAGAAACTGCGGCGTCGCCGGCGGCACGACCTCACCGCTCTCGTCCTGCCAGTTGCCGCGCGGCAGAACCCGGGTCCCGAACGGCTCGGCCGCCTGGCTCACCATCGTCCATGCCTTGCCGCCGCGACATTCGAGGACCTCCTGCTCCAGCGCCTTGTAGCGCGCGAGCAGATCGCCGTCCGCGCCGGTGCTCAGAAGGTACGCAGCACCAGCCCTCCTCCCATCCGGCTCGTCGAGCACTGCCGCAAATCTCTCGCGCCATGACGAAAGGTAGGGCTCATTCATCAGAAGCGAAGTCAGAGAGATCCGCACGCAGCCGGCGGCGTGCTCGTTGAATACGACGACCAGCGTATTGCCGGCCGACGTCCGGACCGGCGCGTCGAACACCCAGACCGAATCGTGCGCGGCATCCTTGTGAGCCGCGGACGTGAGCCAGCCGTCCTTGACGCCGATCAGATCGAAGCCATTCCTGTAGCGCGGGTCGAAGTGATTGGCCTGCGCGTGCCGGAACGCGAGCGGCATCTCGCTCCCGTCCGCACCGCGCAGGCGAACGGACCAGTGAACCGTGGTCGCCGTGTGTCCGTCGCGAAGGATCGACCCCCCGTGCGCCGCGCTCGGCAGGAGCTCGAGGCGCAGCGCCGCGATCCGCGGAGTCGCCGCCTCGAGTTCCAGGCGAAAGGCTGCGCTCGACCCCTGCTGGATCAGGACGCTCTGGTCCGGTTGCAGGGTGAGCCCCGGGACCGAGGTCGTGCCCGCCGCGTCTGCGGCGACGGGTCGAACCTCCAGAGCCGCGGGCGACGGAGCCGCCGAGGGCGCCGCCGCGGCAACGATCATCGGATCAGGCCTCACCCAGCCGGAGGAGTGGTCCTCGAGGAAACCGCGACACGACGAGCGCCATTCCTCGAAGCTGCTCCGGGTCGCCTCGTCGGCGTGCATTCTGCGCGTCGCATCCTCGAGGAGCTTCCTCATCTCCCCGAGCAGCCGTGCCTCGCGGTGCCGCAGATACTCGCTGTCGACCTCAATCTCCGGCGGGAACGGATGGTCATTGGTGAAGCCCTTCAAGTCGGGATTGGGCGTGTAGTCGTAGTCGGTGTACACGCCCCATTGCCGGAGGTCCGCGAAGAACGCAGCCAGCGAATAGAAATCCCTGGTGAGGAACGGGTCGAACTTGTGGTCGTGGCACTCGCAGCAACCCATCGTCGAGCCGAGCCAGGTCGTCGCCACCGTGCGCACGCGGTCCGCCTGGTACTTGGCAAGGTACTCCCCGGGCTGCGCGCCGCCCTCGCGCGTCATCATGTTGAGACGGTTGAAGCCGGTCGCGACGAGCTGCTCGGTCGTCGGCTTCTCCAGCAGGTCCCCGGCGATCTGCTCGATCGTGAACTGGTCGAAGGGTTTGTTGCGGTTGAAGGATTCGATCACGTAGTCGCGGTACGGAAAGATGCGCTGGTTCTGGTCGCCGTGATATCCCACCGTGTCCGCGTAGCGCACGAGGTCGAGCCACGGGCCGGCCATGCGCTCCCCGTAGTGCGGCGAGCGGAGCAGACGATCGACCGCCCGCTCCTCTCGACGGGTCCGCGGCTCGGACAGGAACAAGCGGACTTCGGCACTTGCCGGAGGAATTCCGAGCAGATCAAGGTGCACGCGCCTGAGCCACGTGCGCGCGTCGGCCGCCGGCGAGGGCGAGAGGCCGCGTCGCTCGAGCGCGGACAGGATGAACGCGTCGATCGGCGTCTTCACCCAGGCTCGGTCGGCGACTTCGGGGACCCTTGGGCGCGTGAGCGGCGCGTGCGACCAGTGCAGCGCGTACGGTGCGCCCTCCTCGACCCAGCGCCGCAGCGTCTCCTTCTGCGCCTCGGAGAGGTGCTTGCCGCTCTCGGGCGGCGGCATGCGGAAGTCATCTTCCGCCGAGAACACCCGCGCGACGAGCGTGCTCTCCTCTGGCTTGCCGGGGACGAACGCTGCGCGCTCGAGGGCGACATCCCGCAGGTCGAGGCGCAGCTTCGCCTTGCGCTGATTGCCGTCCGGTCCGTGACACTTGTAGCAATTGTTCGAAAGGATCGGCCGCACGTCGCGGTTGAAGTCGACCGCCGCCCGCACGGCAGCTTCGTCGAACGGAGCGCCTCCGAGCAGACCTGGCAAGAGCTGGATCAGCGAATGGATCAGCGCCAGCAAGCCACGGTTCTCCTGAGGTTTTCCCGGGTTCCGCCGCAGGGATTATTCCGCTTTTCCGGTACGGCGACGAGACCCATTCCGGGGCAAGAGAAGGGTGGAGGGACACGTCGCTCGGTGAGGGGCCTCGTCGACTCCTTGAAGCGCTGCCTCGGTCGCTACCCTAGTGGTCTGATGCAGAGATACGGCACCTTTTGCGCCGGATCTTCGAACCGCAGGCTTCGTTGCGCCTTCTCAGCAGGTTTCTCTTCAACCTGCATCGGCGGCGCGCCTCGCCTGCGGTCCGAATC
>Ga0247727_10002636_pt1 | contig 40665 bp, 29 predicted proteins | sample WisWelCaveWW1625_FD_202498 | JGI IMG/M metagenome (GOLD analysis project Ga0247727, IMG submission 202498) | Biofilm microbial communities from Wishing Well Cave, Virginia, United States - WW16-25 | ecosystem: Environmental > Aquatic > Deep subsurface > Groundwater > Cave microbial mat | place... | reverse complement strand
GTTCTCGCACATCTTACAACGGCTCTAAAATCACAAACACCTAGCGCTTCGAAAGTTCAGAAAGCGCTTTCAAAAGCAAGGCAATGCCCATCAACAATAAAACGCATATTTATTCCACGGATTCAGGCATTAGAAAAGAGAGGACATCATGAAGCTTCACAATTTTTTCAAGCCGGGCCAGGTGCTCACGGTTTTAGTTATTGGGTTGTGCATCTCGTCGTGCAGCAAAAAGAGACGTTGACGCCCTGGTTGGGCCGAGCACGGATTTGAAGAAAGCATCAGCGGCAACCGCCGAAAGCAATTATGATGAATTCAAGCCGCTGTTTGAGGAGCTTGCCAGGTATATTGCAGAAAGACAAGCGACCATCTCCAGGCAAATCATGCGCGACCAACGCGACAAAACTTTTGTGCTGTCCGAGCTTTTTTCGGAGAAGAGCGGCATCGTTTCCCAAATTGGTTCCAATGGAACGCCGTATGAGATCGGCATCGAGTTCAGTGCGCGTTCCACGATCAACGATTTGCCCGCACGGATCGCGCTCGATCCGGATAGATTCTACCCGAATAGCGATAGTTTCACTACTTTCGCATTTGACGCAGAGAAGGGCGAGGTCATCAGCGAAACCATCTCGAAAAGCGTCATGAAGTTTGATTTTCCTCTGATCTTCATAACTTTAGAAGACCGTGGTGGAAACTCCATTTCGAAAGCTGCAAAAAACGAACGCAGCAACCGGTTGTTGAAAAACGGAAGTGAGACGCGATTGTCAACCACTATGTACCTGATGCTCGGAAAAGTCGATTTGAATACCGAGCACGACCCCTTGAGCAATGAGGAATTCGAACTCTATATTCGAGCGGGCAGTGGTTCTAGTGACCCGGTGTATAGCACAACCGGCCATGTGTTTGACGGCGGCTCGCACCAAGATGATACCGGTGCTTACCATTGGTACCCGGACGTCAACTCCCCGAGCGTCTATACCATCACCAATGAAATCGCTTTGTTTGATTTATCGAGCACGCCAACGGGTTTTGTCGCTGTTGAAGATGACGCCGAAGCCGGCGACTACATAAGCACCTGTCTCTGCTGGGTCCAAACGATTACTCATGCTCAAGAGTATCGTCACGATTCCGGATCGACGTATACGAATGTGAATCGAGATCATAATGTTTATGATCAGATTTCAATAGATGGGGACGACGTTTTTACCAGCAGCATGTTCAGCAATTTCACTGCTTCTAACGCGCCACCATATGTGACGAATTTTTCTCTCAATGATCTTGGCGTGGATCTTCGACAGGATAACGGCATACCGGATGCGCCGACCTCGGCGCCAACGCTCAGCGGCAGCACCAGCGGCGGCCATCCCTATTTGAGTTGGACGCAGGTTTCCGGTGTCGTCGATGGATATAAAATCTATCGTTCTCTCAATGGCGGCGCGTATTCCCACATCGGTACTCAAAACGCGGGCTTGTACTATATCGACACCACCCGCGACGTTGCCACCGGAGCTTACACTCTGTACAAAGTCAAGGCTTACAACGCCGGCGGTGACGGGCCTTTTTCCAGCCCGGTCTTTTATTATACAGTGCCGCATTGATCTTTTAAAAGCCGCCGTTGCCGCACAAGGCTTTTCTTACGTATTACGTTTTACGCAGTCATTCCGTAAAACGTAATACGTCATCCAACTCACCCTTTGATTTTGAACCGACGGCAAGCATATGAAGATAAAAACTTCTTTTTGCTCCTATCTTACGCTCATGTTGCCGTGTAGCCTGGCGTTCGCCCAGCCCAAAATCATTTCACTAGGTGATTTCACCGAGGACATCCGCATCACCTCAACAGTGAGGTGTCTTTTTGGAGCCGATCTGGCAACGGGTGATTTTAATGGCGACGGTTATGATGACGTATTGATCGGCGCTTATGCGGCCAATTCAGACGAGGGCAACTCCGTAGGCAAGGCTTATATTCTTTTCGGAGGGCAAAAACTTCCATCCTTTATTGATTATAATAAGGCCTCACCATTTCTAACTGTGATCCATGGCGATGATCCGCTTGATTACACCGGTCGCTGGGTAGCAAGCGGTGACGTCAATGGCGACGGTATTGATGATGCCATCATCGGAGCGCCGCAGCTTTTTCAATTTACCATCGGCGCAGCAGGTAGAGGCCGGGTTTACATCGTCTATGGCCGCCGGGATTGGCCCCAGGAAATTAGCTTGGACACAGATGGCGCTGCCATTGCCGGAGTAACCCGTATTGCCGGCAAAGCTCGTGAGCATTTTGCCGGTAAAGTCGCGTGCGGCGACGTGAATGGCGACGGCTTTTTTGATGTAGTGATCGGCGCTTTTGGCGCCGGACCGCCAGGAGATTTTGGAAATGAGGGAGAAGCATATATTGTGTATGGCTCTGATACGCTTGCAGCCGTGATCGAATTGCAGAATATGCAGTCCGGAATTACCACGATTCAGGGCACACAAAACGCACAAATTGGAAGCTGGATAAGATGCTTTGATTTAGATGGCGATGCGTTTATGGATTTATTTATTGGTCAACCCAAAGCGCAACGTGAAGATGGCACGGGCATTAACGCCGGCAAAGCCTATATCATATACGGCGCTGAAGCCTTTCCTGAGGTTATCGATTTGGATGAATCGACTTATCGTAAGACCGTAATCATCGGAACGCATAGAGATGAGATCGGTTGGGAATTCGATGTCGGGGATATCAATGGTGATGGCATTTTGGATTTGCTGCTGGCAACCGAGCTCCGCGCCAAAGAAAGGCAATATCGCTCGTCCCATGGCAAAATGTACGTGCTCATGGGCAAGAGCAATCATCTGCCGGTAATCGATTTAAAAACTTACAATGACAAGTTGGTCATTTGGGGCCGTGATATTGGCACGGAACGGTTGCCCGCGGATCAGCTTGGACAGGAACTGGTCGCTGGAGACTTCAACGCCGATGGTTTTACAGATATTCTCACCAGCGCGACAAATGCCCACATTTCCGGCCCGATCACCGGAGAGTGTTATATCATCAATGGCAGTGCTAATATCGCAGAAAAAAAAGAGTGGCGTGTTTACTATAATGAGCACCATGTTGAAATACGCGGTTATCAAGAACCGCAAGAGTTGGGCAATGCACTGGCTGTCGGCGATCTCAATGGTGATGGCATCGATGACATGATCCTCGGCGCTTCATATACCAGCAGCACACATACGCACTTGACGGGCGCGGTTTTCGTTCTCTACGGCCGCAAGGAAGGCGAGCCATTAGAGGAAGTGCCCGACACGGCTGAAATGCAGCCTAGCTACCCGAATCCCTTCAACGGCTTTACCATTCTACCCTACACCGTGCGGGAGCAGCAGCACATCACACTTAAAGTATTCAATGCCACCGGGCAGTTGGTGCGCACGTTGGTGGATAGCGAGATCGAACCCGGAACCCATCGCGCCATTTGGGAAGGCGAGGATGAGTATTTCGAGCCGGTGAGCAGCGGCGTATATTTCGCCTGGCTCGTAGGCAAGAATTTTTCACAAGCACGCAAAATTTTGTTTTTAAAATAAGGAGACCAACATGAAAACACTCACAACCTTTATCCTGCTCGCCGCTTTTTGCCTTCCTCTGCTTGCACAAACCACCAGCTCGCCGCGCGCCACAGCAACCGGCGGTTACATTGCCGCTGCTTCGGACGTTTACAGCATCGATTGGAACATGGCAGCAACCGCGCTCGGCACAACGAAAATCGAGGTGGCCTTGGGCGCCATCGAGAGAAGTGCTTTTTTCGATGAAGAAACGTTTGGCAACTTTCATCTTTTGCTGCGGCCTGCCGCGCGCCATGCGGCCGCGATCTCCCGCACTGGCGCTTATGGCATCGATCATCGTGCTTTTCCGAGCAGGTTCTCCAGACCCAATAGAGAAGACCGAACGCCGCTGGACTCCGGCCATCACTTATTTCACGAATGGGGCTGGGGCTTAGGTTATGCCTACCAAATGAAGCCGCAAACCGCACTGGGCTTGGACGTGCGCCAGCAGATTTATTCCAACACTTTCACCAGCAATGAATTTTGGAGTTTGAGTCTGAGCGTCGCTCATCGCCCCAAGAAGTGGCTGAGTCTCGGCGTGGCATTTAGGAATCTCGCCAGCTATAATTACGACAAGCCGGAAACCAGCCTGGCTTACGTCGCACCAAACGGTGAAACCAAAACCGTCGGTATCTCGCTGACTTCATATCAGAACATTCGCGTAACGCCCGAACGCCGAATCGAGGCCGGCGTTGCGCTCAAGCCGGTGAAGGCATTGTTGCTCACTCTCGATCTTTTCTCGAATAAAGATTACGCCACCGGGGTTGAATTGCGGCCTTCGGGCTGGTTGGCGTTGCGCATGTCCGCGAGCAACAAACACGATCAAATACTACTGCGAGACCGATTCTATCAAGACTGGCGCAGGTTTGGATTGACGTGGGGAATGGGCATCAATATCAAACCCGTTGTCCTAGACTTCGCTTTTTACAAACCTCTTGGCAACAAAGATAGCATTTCTGATTCCCCGTCGACGGGCGCAATTCAAATTTTGCCCACCAGAAATGATCTCGTGATGCTGGCGATGACGTTGGCGTTTTGAAAAATAGCACGAGGTTGCTTTTTTAAAACGCAGAGCCCGGGCCTTAGCTCGGGCTTTTATTTTTGTAAGAATTTTGCGGCCCCAACTATTCCTCTAAATCCCCTTGCATTTCGCCGGTCGAACGGCTATTCTTCGGCTGTTAAAAAAGCAGAGCTTTCAATTTTTAACTGAACGAGGAGAATGCAGAATGCACAAGTTTTTCTTGCAACGAAGCCGGAGAGGATTGGGTTTGTTGTTGTCGTTCATGTTATTCAATATCGTCTTGGCCGGGAACAACGGCGCGAAATCTTCTTTCTCGCCTGCACCGGATGCGCAAACGGCTTGCGTACCCAACGTCGTCGTTGTCAAATTCAAACCCGGCGCAAGCGTGGGCGAGCAAGCGGCGCGCACGGCATTCTTCTCTTTAAATGTGCTTTTGCAAAAACACAACGTTTATCAGCTCGAACAAATTTTGCCGGAGCGCCACTTGCGCCGCGCTATCACTTCGCGCGTGAACGTTACAGACATTTATTACGCGCGCTTCTCCGGCAATGAATCTCCGGTTACAGTTGCTGCAGCATTGCGGGAAGACGCGCACCTAGAATATGCGGAACCGAAATATGTTCATTATATCGATGCGACCCCGAACGACCCGCAATATGGCCAACAGAGTTTTTTTAATGTTGTCAAAGCTGCCGAGGCTTGGGATGTTGCCAAAGGCCAACAGGGTAGCATCGTCATTGCCATCGCGGACGGCGGCACCGATCGTGATCATCCCGATCTTGCGGCCAATCTTTGGAGCAACCCGGATGAACTGCCCAACAACGGTTTGGACGACGATAACAACGGCTTTATCGACGACGTGAACGGCTGGAATTTCGCGAACAACAGCAACGATCCGACCGGGCTTCCGGCGACGCCCGGCAACGCGAATCACGGCACGCACACGGCCGGCATTGCATGCGCGGTGACGAACAACAACACCGGTGTTGCGGGCATGAGCTGGAACGCGAAGCTCATGGCGATTTGCATCGGCTCTACCACTACCGACAACCAGCTTGCGTTCGGCAACGAAGGCATTCTGTATGCGGCCAACAACGGCGCGGACGTGATCAGTTTGAGCTGGGGAAGATTAGGCGGCGGTTCGGCGTTCGAGCAGAATGTGATCGATTTCGCTTTGAGCGTGGGTAGCATCGTCGTCGCGGCTGCGGGCAATAACAATACTTCCGCGTTGCACTTTCCTTCGGCGTATCGCAATGTTTTGGCCGTGGCCAATACGAACAATAGTGACGCGCGAAATAGTAGTTCAAATTACGGTGTCTGGGTTGATCTCTCCGCGCCGGGCACGAACATTCGCAGCGCTTTGAATAACGGTCAGTACGGCTCTCTCAGCGGCACTTCGATGTCCTGTCCGCTCGTTGCCGGGGTCGTCGCGTTGGTAAGAACACAACATCCGACTTGGACCGGCATTCAGGCCGGCGAGCAAGTGCGGCTCACTTCGGATAACATCGATGCTTCGAATCCGTCATACGCCGGCTTGCTCGGCAAGGGCCGCGTGAACGCTTTGCGCGCCGTGACGGAAAGCGTTCCTAGCGTGCGTTTGTCCGATTTCAGCTTTACGGAGACCGACGGCGACGGCGTGATCGAGCCGGGCGAAACCGTGACGATCACCCTGAAGATGATCAACTATCTCGCGCCCGCAACGAACGTGAATTTGACGCTCACTGAATCGGATAACTTCGTTACCGTCACCACCGCGAATGCGACGATCGCGAGCATCGGGACCTTGCAAGAAGCCACGCCGAGCGCGTTTCGTTGCACGATTGCAGCGAATTCGCCCAGTGGACATCCCGTGGATTTCACGCTACAAATCAGCGCGCCGGGCTACTCTGATATTGATCGCTTCACGCTGACGATTCTGCCGACGTTCGGCACCGTGAACGTGAACAACATTCAAACCACGGTCACAAACGTCGGTCGCATCGGCTATGCGAATCCCGATAATTCCACCGACGGCGTGGGCTTTAGATATAAAAACGGCGCGAGCCTGCTCTTCGAGGGCGCGATCATGGCGGGCACGAGCGTGAGTCAAATCTCCAACGCCGCACGCGGCACAGTAGTCAACGACGTTCTGCGTTTCGATCAAGATTTCACGATTGCCGTTGGCGGGGATTTGCGCGTGACCACGCCGGGCGCATTGACTGATCAAGAAAGCCTCGGCATTTTTGAAGACCAAGCCGCAAGCGCACCGATGAACATTCGCACCACGCAAGAAACTTTTGCGAAGAGCGCCGCGCCGAACGATGACTTCCTGCTCTTGCGCTACACCATCGAGAACACGGGCAACAACGCGCGCAGCAATTTTCATTTCGGTTTTTTTTATGATTGGGACCTCGGCACGGCCACTGCAAATTTCTCCGAGTATGACGCGCAAAGGAAGCTCGGCTATTCCTACGACAGCGGCGCGAACAGCGTGAGAACCTATGTCGGCATGTCTTTGATCTCCGAAGCGAACGCGCACTATCGCGCGATTTACAACGATCAAAGCCACCCGAACAATCCGCCATGGGGAATATACGACGGCTACACGGACCAAGAAAAGTGGGAATCACTCGGCGGCGGCGTCACCATCACGAAGGCCGGGCCGGGCGACGTATCGTTCGTTTTAGCGGCCGGGCCGTTGACGATTCCAGCACGAGGAAAAACGGAGTTGATCTTCGCGCTGCTCGCGGGCGACAACTTGCAAGACTTGCAGCTCAATGCCGACAATGCGAAGAAGTTGTGGAACGAGCTTTTTAATACTGCCGTTGCCGCGCCATCCTCGGCTTTGCCGCGCGCGTTTGGGCTGGAGCAGAATTTCCCCAATCCTTTTTCTCATAAAGGCGGAGCGAGTACGAGCATCAATTTTCAATTGCCGCGCGCCGAGTTCGTGCAATTGGAAATTTATGACATGCTCGGCAGAAAGCTGCGCACAATGATTGAAGCGAAGCGCGCTGCAGGCGTTTATTCCGCGCAATGGGACGGCCGCAGCGACGCCGGTTTGCCCGTGAATAGCGGCGTTTATTTTTATCGCCTGCGCGCCGGAAATTTCGTGCAAACGCGCAAGCTGGTGCTGTTTTGAGTGAGCGTCCGTTCGAAAACGTTCCAACCTCGGCTTGGCCGAGGTCTTGTAAATTTTGCCGATCGACGCACTTGAAAGTTTTCCATGCAACGGCCAAGCCGTTGCGAGAGCATATTCTTTTGACGGGCGCGAATGAGTTGCGGCTTGACTTGAAGGCTCGACCAAACTATATTGCCTGCGTATGAACGCGAAGACTGAAAGTTTTCTGGCCGTATTGAAAGCGGAGAAGAAGTAATGCCGGTCTACAAATACAAAAGCCTTGAAGAGGCTGAGAAGCATTTGCGCGAGTTGTTGCCGTCCGATCCTTTGGTCCGGTTGCGGAATTTGGAAGAGCTCCTTTCCGTCTTGCAGCCGCCGAAGCGAATCGCGCGCGGGGTGTTTCGCTTTAAGACTTTGGCAGAGGCGAACAGACATCGGAAAGCGATTTTTGATTAGCTTCTTCTTCAAGCGCCAAGCTTGCCGCTTTGCGAGTCGTTAGAAAAAATCTATTTTCACAAGGATGGAAAATGAAACGCACCTCACCTCTTTCATTGCTCGCGATCATATGCGTGCCTCTGCTCTGGTCGTGCGCGCGCGATTATGTCACGGGCAAATCCACTTTCAGTTTGATGAGCGAATCGCAAGAAGTCGCGCTCGGGCGCGAGGCGGATCCGCAAATCGTCGCGGAATACGGCGCGTATGAAGATCCGGCGCTCGCCGCTTACGTCTCGGGTATTGGCCAGGCCATTGCCAAAGTCAGTCATCGGACCAATCTGGAATATACCTTTCGCGTTGTGGATAGCCCGGTGGTGAATGCGTTCGCATTGCCCGGCGGCTTCGTCTATTTCACGCGCGGCATTCTCGTGCACTTCAATTCCGAAGACGAGCTTGCGGGCGTGATGGGCCATGAAATCGGCCACGTGGTTGCGCGTCACGGCGCGGAACAACAAACGCGCGTGCAGCTTGCCACGTTGGGCTTGGGCCTCGGCTCGATCATCTCCGAAGACTTTCAAAAAATCAGCGGCGCGTTGCAAACGGGTGTGAGTCTGCTCTTTCTGAAATACGGCCGCGGGCAGGAATCCGAATCCGACAAGCTCGGCGCGGATTATTCGACGCGCTTAGGCTATGACGCGCATCAAATGGCCGGGTTCTTTCGCACGATTGCGCGTTTGAGCGAAGGCAGCGGCCAACAGATTCCGACCTTCATGTCCACGCATCCCGATCCGGGCCAGCGTGAAATTCGCGTCGGCCAATTGGCAGATGCGTTTCAAGCGCAAGGGCCGTACACGCCGCGTAAAACCGACCGTAGCGATTATCTGCGCCGCATAGACGGCATCGTTTATGGCGACGATCCGCGCAAAGGCTTTGTCGAAAACAACACGTTCTATCACCCCGAGCTGCGCTTTCAATTTCCGGTGCCGCAGAAATGGATGGTGGTCAATTCCGCGCAGCAAGTGCAAATCATCAGCCCGGAAAAAAATGCCGGAGTGCAAATGAGTTTGGGCGAGGGTGCCAATCCTACTGTGGTGGCGGACAAGTTTATTTCCGGTGCTCAAGCTACGGTGCTGCGCCGCGAGAACAAACGCGTGAACGGCATGCCGGCAGTGCTCGTGGAAACGAACGTGCAAAGCCAAAACAGCGTGCTGCAAGTGCTTTCTTATTTCATTCAAAAAGAGCAGTACGTTTATGTCTTTCACGGCTACACCACTGCGGCTTTGTTTAGAACTTACGCCGGCGCATTCGAGTCGATCATGGCCGGTTTTGATCAATTGCGCAACCAAGCCGCGTTGAGCAAAAAACCGTATCGTGTGCGCATCGAACGCGCGCGCCAAAGCGCCGATCTCGCCACCGTCTTGCGCAGCTTCAAAATGAAAGAAGAAATGTTCAACGAGCTTTCCATTCTCAACGGCGTGAAGCTGGAAGAGCGTTTGCAAACGGGAAGTTTGGTGAAGATTGTGCGCGAATGAGCATTTCAAACAGGCGGGGCGATCATGCACGACATTCACGATCGTGGTTACGAAAAACTCTTTTCGAACCTTGAGATCTTTCAGCAACTCGTCACGACCTTCGTGACGGAGCCCTGGGTGGAAGAATTGGATTTTTCCACCTGTGAGCTGATGAAAGATGCTTTCGTGTCGAAAGCGTACAAAGCGTCGTTCAGCGATTTGATTTACAAGATCAAATGGCAGAATCAAGACGTTTATGTAGCCGTTTTGTTGGAGTTCAAATCTGCGCCATATCGGTTCGTGGCGTTGCAGATTCTTGGATACATCATTGACTTTTATCGTCATCTCATCGACTCCGATGAAAAGGTGAGTGAGCTGCCGCCGGTTTTCGCGATCTTGCTGTATAATGGCGAGCAGGCTTGGAATGCACCGGCAGACATAGCCGAGTTGATTCAAGGCCGTGAAGCTCTCGGCGAATATGCGCTGCGCTTCAGGTACTTTCCGATCATCGAGAATGCCTATGACGAAGAGTTGCTCTTGCAGATCGGGAATATCGTCTCGGCTTTATTTTTAGCCGAGGCGCATTATGACGTGGAGTTGCTCAAGCAGGAGCTTATCAAGCTGTTTGAGGAATCTCCGAACAAGCATGCGATATCGTTATTCCTGAACTGGCTCAAGCAATTAGCGACGCATGGCAGAATAGAGCAATCTGATTATGAGACATTGGATCGCGTTTATCAAGACACAAAGGAGGTCTCCATGTTGATCAACAACATCGAAAAAAGATAGAAAGCAGCTTTATGAAAAGGGTTGGGGAGATGGGAGAGAAAAGGGCAAAGCAGAAGGCAAAGCAGAAGGCAAAGCAGAAGGCAAAGCAGAAGGCAAAGCGGAAGGCCGGCGCGAAAAACTCTTTGAATTTGCGCGTATGATGTTGGCGAGCGGCGAACCTTTCGAAAAGATCAAGCTCTACACTTCGCTGACGGATGAAGACCTTCTGAAGCTCCACGCTGAAACGGCGCAAAACTGATGACGGCACAAGAACGCTTCAACCTGCCAAAACCGAGCGACATGAACCCGGAAAATCTTTTTCAAAACCTCGGCGGAAAACTGCTGAACGAGGCCCCTGCCATCGCTCCGCCGGTTTTCAAATCGCAAGAAGGCACGCCATATCTCACACAGCCGGGCGTTGCTTTGATTGCGATGCCGCAGATTCAACTTGCGAGCTTGCAGACCTTTCTCAACGGCTTTGACTCCTCGCTGGAATTTTCGAATTATTTGAACGATCCCACGCTGCTCGCTTCCGGCGCGCAGCTTTGCAAGATTGCCGGGCAAACCTGCTATGCGAGTTTCTCGCCCAAACGCACGATGAACGCGAACGCCGACCGCTACTTCCACAACATCATGAGCAGCGGACACGGCTCGGTGTTGGAACACGCGAATTACTCATTCTTTCTTTATGGCATCTCCCGCAGCTTGACGCACGAGATGATTCGCCATCGCGCCGGCTTCGGCTATTCGCAGCTTTCGCAGCGTTATGTTTCAGGCCGTGTGCTTCGCTTCGTCGAGCGCCCGGAGTTTCAAGACGGCGGCGAGTTCCACCAAAGTTTTTTGCGGCGCATTGATCGCGCCTATGCCGAATATCACACCATTGCTGAAAAATTATTGCAGGACCAAGCATCCGGCACCGTGATTCTGAGCGCGGAGGCCAAAACCGATTTGCGCAAGAAAGTCAATCAAGCCGCGCGGGCGGTGTTGCCGAATGAAACTGAAACCATTCTCGTAGCGACCGGCAATGCCCGCGCGTGGCGGCACTTCATCGAGATGCGCGCGAGCGATCATTCCGAGGTCGAGATTCGCGCGCTGGCCGTGCGCATCTTTCTTTGTTTGCGCCTTGCGGAGCCGTTGTTGTTCGAAGATTATAAATTGCAAGAATTAGCAGACGGCACCTTCAGCGTTTCTACACCAACTTCAAAAGTTTGATTTAGGAGATTACATGCAAATCGGCATAGTCGGCCTGCCTTATTCTGGCAAGACCACAATTTTTTCCACGCTACTCAAGCATAAAAGCGGCGAGGGCGGCCATCATAAAATAGAAGCCGAGCGCGGCATTGTGAAAGTCCCGGATGCGCGCTTGGATCGTTTGACCGCGATGTTCAATCCCAAACGCAAATTCAACACGACCATCGAATATCTCAAAGTATTGGGCTTCGACAGCGGCGCGGAAAAGCCGCAAGGCTTGCCTTCACAGTTCATCGCGAATATCAAAACCGTTGACGCCATTCTGCTCGTGGTGCGCGCTTTCGAAAATGATATGTTCCCGCACCCTCTCGGCCGCATCGATCCTGCCAAAGACATGGAATTCATCAATGCCGAGTTTTGGTTGAGCGACATGGCCATCATTGAAACGCGCGTGGAGCGTTTGGAAAAGTCGATCAAAAAAACGCATCTCGAAACCGAGCAGCGCGAGCTGGAATTGATCACACGCTGCAAAGCCCATCTCGAACAAGAGCGGCCTTTGCGCGAAATGGAGCTTTTTGCGGAGGAAGAGAAGCTGCTGCGCACGTATCAATTTCTCACTGCCAAGCCGCTGCTCTACGTGCTCAATATTGCGGAGAGTAAAATTTCACAAGCAGCGGAGCTTGAAAAAAGTCTGGCAAAATATCTCACGCCCAAGTGTGTGATCACTTCCTTGAGCGCGGAGATTGAAAAAGAGATTTCGGAGTTGAACGAAGAAGACGCGCAGGTGTTCATGCAAGACCTCGGCATCACCGAGCCGGCGCTCAATAAGCTCATTCGAGCTTCATATGAATTACTCGGCCTGATTTCCTTCTTCACCGTGGGCGAAGACGAGTGCCGCTCGTGGACGATTCGCGCGGGCACAAAAGCGCCGCAAGCCGCGGGCGCAATTCACTCCGATTTGGAACGCGGCTTTATTCGCGCCGAGACCGTGCATTACGAAGACCTCATCGCATTGGGGAGCTTGCACGCGTGCAAAGAAAAAGGCGTGTTGCGTTTGGAGGGCAAAGAGTACGTGGTGAAGGACGGGGATATTTTGAATATTCGGTTCAGTGCGTGAGGCGAAATTCTAGCGTGTCATTCAGAAGGAAACTTTTTACGCACTGGGATACAGTTCATTCCGGGCATTGTACCGAGTGCTGAAAAGGATTCCTTCTGAATGACAAATTTCCAGAGGCGTGCCTACGCCCGGGCCGGCTCGATCTCCACTTTGATGTGCCTCCATTTTTCCTGCCGAAAACGCGCGATGGAGAGTAAGCAGCGCGTCGCGTGCCCCAACACAATCGCCAGCCATACATCACTTGCTTGTAACCCTCGCGTGGCCTGCAATACGCCGCACAGCCCGAGCGGAATCGCAATTTGTGAGATGAGCGAGATGTAGAGCGGACTGCGCGTGTCGCCGCTGCCTTGCAACCCGCCGGTGTAGACGAGCGCGACGGTGATGAACAATCCCGAAACACTCAAGAAGCGCAACAACAACTCGCCGATGCGCACCACAGTTTCATCTTCCATTCCAAACGCGGCGAGCAGCACGCGCGGCATAAACAGAAAGAGCAAGCCAAGCGTCGTCGCGACACTGAGGCCGATCTTTGCGGCGGCGCGCACGACCTGCTTGCTGCGTTCGGGTTTGCCTGCGCCCAAATTTTGTCCCACGAGCGCGGCGGTCGCTCCCATGAGTCCCACCGACGTCCATGTGATCAGCGAGAACAACTCCGTGTAGCCCACGGCGTATGCAGCTTGCGCTTCGGCACTCTCCGGCAATGCGCCGATGAAGCGCAGCAACAGCACGCCTGCGACGTTCATCGCGATGCCCTGAAAACCGGCAGGCAAACCGAAGCGAAAGAGTGAGGCGATGATTTGCCAATCCGGACGGAACGACATGCCCTTCTCGAAATGCACGGCGAGCTTGCCGGAGAAGAGCAGATACAAACCCGTGAGCGCGGCCACGCCCGAGGCGATCACGGTTCCTATGGCCGAGCCTAAAGTTCCCAACGCCGGAATCGGGCCGAGGCCGCGAATGAGAATGATATTCAAAATGAGATTGAGCGCGGTCATCAACACGCCGAGGCGCAACGAGGTCTTCGCATCGCCGGTCGCGCGCAATGCGCCGCCGAGCAAAAAGAAAATGAGCATGCCGATGCTGAACCCGAACATGACACGCAGATACGGCAAGGCTTCGGCTTTCACTTCGGGCGCGGCGTGAACGAGATCCAATAATTGTGGTGAGAACACGTAACCGAGCGGCGCTAAAATTCCCAACGCGAGCAACACCGAGGTGAGAAACGCTTGATAGACCACGCGATTGACTTTGCCGTGCTCGCCCGCGCCGGCAAAGCGCGCGACCATCACGCCCATGCCGGAATAGAGCGAACTGATGAACACGACCACCACAAGAAAGATTTGCCAGCTCACGCCGATGGCGGCGTTCGCGGTGAAGCCCACGAGATGGCCGACCATGGTGTGGTCAATGATGCCTTGCAAACCCGCAATGATGTTTTGCAGCATCGTGGGCCACGCCAGTTTCCACACGGCTTGCATGATCGGACCTTCGGTGAGGGTGCGATCGAATTTTTTAGCTCGAGGTTCTGCCATTTTCGTTTACAGTTGATCGAAGTGTTTTTGACAAAGATAGAGTTTTTGGGGAAAGAAGAAAAGCTTTTCGTGAAATGCCGGAAAAACCTCTTGCATAGCTAAAGGTCAGCGACTATATTTACCGGCTTTTAGATCGCCCACAAGAATTTCAAACTATAAAATATGTCTGCTCGCCTTGCAAAACGGCGGCAGGAGATCAACTCGCGGAGATGAAATCATGGCAGTCATGGGAAAAATGCGGGAATACACGAAAGTATTCCTCTATATCTTGGTCATTGCGTTCGTCGGAACGATTGTATTCGATTGGGGCATGGACGTTACCGGCATCAAAACCCAAGATACGACGATCGGCAAAGTCAACGGCAAAACCCTGCAAGCGCAGGCTTTTTATAACGCCTACGAACAAGAGATTGAAAATCTGCGCAAACGCACGGGCACGGAGCCTTCGGAAAGCCAGTTGGATTTTCTGCGCAATCAAGTGTGGGAGAACATGGTGCGCGATGAATTGGTGACGCAAGAGATTCGCAAACGCGACATCAAGGCGACCGACGGCGAAGTGATACACTATATCTTCGACTCGCCGCCCGAGATCATCAAACAAAATCCTTCCTTCCAAAATGAAAACGGCGTGTTTGATTTCGGCAAGTACCAGACGGCATTGCGGAGCACCGATGCGCAACTGCAGCCGTTCTGGCAATCCGTGGAATCTTACATGCGCGGCTCCTTGCCTTATCAAAAATTCCAAGACATTCTCGATGCTTCGGCGACCGTGACGGAAAGCCAGGTGAAAGACGAATATCTCAAGCGCAATCAAAAAGCCTCGGTGCGCTACGTGCTCTTCCCGGCGGACAAGTATCGCCAAACCGGCGCAACAGCGGACGCAAAAGAGCTCGAGAAATATTATGACGAGCATCAAGACGAATTCAAAGAGGCCGAGAAGCGTAAGATCGAATACGTCACTTTTTCCACGCAGCCCACGCAAAAAGATACGCAAGCCGTGCATGATTTGGCGGCCACGTTGAAAGAGCGCGCGTTGAGTGGCGAAGACTTCGGCGAGCTGGCGAAAAGATATTCCGAGGACGAATCCAACCGCGAGAAGGGCGGTGATTTGAGCTTCTTCAAGCGCGGCGCAATGGTGAAGCCTTTCGAAGACGCGGCGTTCAGCGGACAAGTGGGAGAGCTAGTGGGCCCGGTGCAAACTTCTTTCGGCTTGCACCTCATCAAAGTGCTGGAGAAAAAAGTCGAAACCAACGAAGAGCAAGTGCATGCGAGCCACATCTTGCTCAAATTCATTGCTTCCCCGGAAACGATTACGGCCGCGAGAGACAGCGCCAATTATTTCTCGGCGAACGCGAAAGAAGCTTCGTGGGAAGAAACGCTGAAGAGCGAGAAAGTGAAAGTGCAAGCCAGCACGTTCTTTCCGGAAGGCTCCGGCTTCGTGCCCGGCGCCGGCATGAATCGCAGCGCTTCGCGTTTCGTTTTCAAAAATAAGCCGGGCAGCATCAGCGAGGCCTATGAAATTCCGCAAGGCTATTTGGTGATGCGCGTGACCGAAGCGCAGGCCGAGCACGTCAAGCCGCTCGAAGAAGTCAAAACGCAAATCGAATCCAAGCTCTTGGCGGAACGTTGGAAGCAAGTGGCGGATCAAGTCGCGGGAAAGTTTTATGCGGATCTCACGCAAAAAGGCGCGACGCTTTTGGATTCGACGGCCGTAGGCGATACTTTGAAAATTGCAACGGCCGAGCCTTTCACGCGTACCGGTTACGTGAGCGGCATCGGGCGCGAACAGGAATTCATCGGCGCGGCGTTCGCACTCAAGCCCGGTCAAATTTCCAAGCCGGTGAAAGGACAGCGCGGCTCGTACATTTTGCAGCTCATCAACCACGACCCGTTTGATGAAGCGGATTACACTTCTAAAAAAGACGAGATTCGTCAGCAGTTGCTCGATCGCGCAAAACAAGAAGCTTTCTCGCAATGGTATGCGGATTTGAAAGAGAAAGCCAAGATCGAAGATTTTCGAGAGAAGTTTTTTTAAACACGATTGAAGCCTTGAATGAAAGCCCCTATATTGGGGCTTTTTTGTTTCCCCCTGGGCAAGCGGCATTCATCTGTTACAAAAATATTTCTAGTTTTGGCTGTGACTTTTTGGGTGCGAAATGCAACTATATAAGTGTAAGCAACGGGGAAAGTGATCGTAGGGTTGGGGGGAAAATGGGGGAACGATCCAACTTAGGCCAAAGCTGGATGTCAGCCCTGACATCCAGCTTTTTTATTTTGTGGCTTTACCCCGCCGTTTGTGTGCTTGCAATCCTGCCTAAAATTCTGCATGTTCGAGGTGACAATTCGCAGAGACTATATTCCTGAAAGAAGGGAGATGGCATGACCAAGCACGTCGAATGGCAATCCTATTTCACCGACCTCGAATGCACGCGCTGCGAAAAAACCGAGTCCCCGCAAACTCTCATCGGCCTATGCTCGTGCGGCGCGCCGTTGTTCGCGCGCTATGATATGAAAGCGTTGCGCGAACGCTGGCCGCGCGCGGCTCTGCGCCATGCGGAAGCGAGCTTGTGGCGTTATCAACCCGTATTGCCGGTTTTGCGCAAAGAAAATCGCGTCACACTGGGAGAGGGTTGGACGCCGTTGTTGCAATTTGAAAAACTCTCTGCGAAGATGGGCTTGCAAAATTTATGGATCAAAGATGAGTCTTCGAACGCCACGGCCTCCTTCAAAGCGCGCGGCATGAGTCTCGCCGTTTCGCGCGCGAAAGAGTTGGGCGTGAAGAAAGTCGCGTTGCCTTCGGCGGGAAATGCAGGCAGCGCTGCAGCAGCCTATGCGGCATGCGCCGGAATGGAAGCGCACGTTTTCATGCCTCTCGATGTGCCCAAACCCTTTCAGCACGAATGTGAATTTTACGGCGCGCACCTGGAATTGATCCGGGGCTTGATCACGGATTGCGCCAAACAAGTGCATGCGCGCAAAGACCGAGAAGGTTGGTTCGACCTTTCCACGTTAAAAGAGCCCTATCGTGTCGAAGGCAAAAAGACGATGGGTTATGAGCTTGCCGAACAATTCAATTGGCAATTGCCGGAGGTCGTGGTTTATCCTACCGGCGGCGGCACGGGTTTGATCGGCATGTGGAAAGCTTTCGAAGAAATGGGGCAACTGGGCTGGATTGATTCGCGTCGGCCGCGTTTGGTTTCCGTGCAATCAGAGGGCTGCGCGCCGATCGTGCGCGCGTTCGAGCAGAAACTCGATCATGCGCCCGAATGGCAAAACGCCGAGACCGTTGCGAGCGGTTTGCGCGTGCCCAAAGCCATCGGCGACTTTCTTATGCTGCGCGCATTGCGTGAAAGTCACGGCACCGCGGTCGCAGTTGCGGAAGAGCGCATTCCAAAAGCAGTGCGAGAATATTCTCGCGTCACCGGCATTTTCTTTTGCCCGGAAGGCGCGGCGGCGCTCGAGGCGGCCAAACAGCTCGTGGCTTCGGGATGGATTAAACCGGAAGAAAGAGTGGTGGTGTTCAATACTGGCTCAGGCTTGAAGTATACGGATTTGTTCATCGCTTAATTTCTTCTGTAGATCGCCGCGCCGCGCCGGAGTTGGAGAAGCTACAACAAGGTTCCGCTCAAAAACAGTAATGCCACCGAGAAGTAAATAATCAAGCCGGTCACATCCACGAGCGTGGCGACAAAAGGGGCGGAAGACACGGCGGGATCGAAGCCTAGTCGCCGCAAGATGAAAGGCAACATCGAACCCACGATCGTGCCCCACATGACGACTCCGATTAAGCTCAAAGAGAGCGTCCAACCCAGCAACAAAAAGTGCTCGCCGTAGCGCGCATCGCGATTGGGCCATAGCAAAATTTGCAGCATGCCGATCACGCCGAGAATGGCTCCGAGCGTCAGGCCTGAAAAAATCTCCCGGCGCATCACCCGCCACCAATCGCGCAAACGAATTTCCTCCAAGGCCATCGCGCGAATCACCAAAGAGGCTGCCTGCGAACCGGAGTTGCCGCCGCTGCTGATGATGAGCGGCACGAACAACGTCAGCACCACCGCCCGTTGAATCTCGTGCTCGAAATATCCCATTGCGGCTGCGGTCAAAGTCTCTCCTAGAAATAAAAGCGAGAGCCAGCCGCCGCGTTTTTTGATCATCGGCCAGAAGCCGGTGTTCATATACGGCTCGTCGAGCGCCTCCACCGCGGCCATCTTTTGAATGTCTTCCGTGGCCTCTTCTTCGACGACGTCGAGCATGTCATCGACCGTGACGATGCCGAGCAGCACGCCTTCGGAATCCGTGACGGGCAGCGCGACGCGATCATACTTCTGCATCTGTTTCGCAGCAAATTCGCGGTCGTCATAAGCCGAAAGTGAAATGAAATGGTTGTCCATGATCGAAGCGACCGCTTCCGAAGGATCGGCGAGAATCAATTTGCGCAAGCGGATGTCATCGACGAGCTTGCCTTGATCATCGACCACATAAACGAGATTCACGGTCTCCGCGTCTTTGCCGAACTTGCGGAGATGCTCCAAAGCTTTGCCAATGGTCCATTCCGGGCGAATGGCGACATATTCGGGCGTCATCAAGCGGCCCACGCTCTCTTCGGGATAGCCTAAAAGCTGGCGCGCTTCTTTCAAATCCTCCGGCGGCAGCAAGCTGAGGAGCTGTTGTGTCGCCTGCGCCGGCAATTCTTCAAAGAGCACGGTGCGGTCGTCGGGTGCAAGCTCGTGCAACAAAGCGCGCGCGTTTTCCGTGGTCAAGCTTTGCAGCAATCTCTCCTGCTCGTTCGGAGGAAGATAAGCAAATACTTCCGCGGCCCGTCGCCGAGGCAACAAGCGAAACAGGATGGGTTGATCTTCTTCAGGCAGGCTCAACAAAAGGTCCGCAACCTCGGGCGCCTCCCATTCCGAAACGCCGTCTTTCACGCCGGAGTAGGCCTTGCTGCGAATGAGTTCTTGGATGTCAGGGCCGAGCAGTTCTTTCAACATGACGAGCCTCGCGGGCATCTAAACATGAACAGCATATTTTAAAAAACGGCGTGCAACGTAGCGAGCTTTCTTTTGAAATGCAAGATTGAAAATGTTTTTTCGGCGTGGCGCAAGCTCTAAAGCCCCTGCCTTTACCCACAACACAAGAGCTTTGCGGAGAAGAAGGCCGAGGCACGGTGTTCGTTGCGAAATGAACGACATTGAATTTAGGCTTGATTGGTAACCTCTCCGCAGAACCGCCATGCCGTAGCCTATGCCGGTCTAAAACAAAAAGCAGGCTCATCTGGCCTGCTTTTTATTTTAGACGACATGGGATTGCAACAAACCTTTCAACTCTTCGCTTTCGCCTTCAGCAAATCCTTCCGCACGAGCTTCAACTTGTCAAAGCTCGCCGAGGAAATCACGTAGTACCATTTCGCGAAGCGCTTGTTGAGATCCTCCGAAATCTTTTGGCCTTTGCCTACGTTGCGCTCCCACTCGTCGTACTTGTTCTGCATCTCCTTGTTGGCGCGGTCGGTGGAACTCAGCAAGCTGTCCGGCTTGTCCATGAACGAAATATCGCGCGGTTTGGGCGGCGCGGGCGGAAACTCTTTGGCGTCGAAAGCTGTGGTGATGAAGAGATAACGATTCTCGCCGGGCTTGGTGCGGTCGACATTCACGGAATCCGCGCCTGCGCTCACTTCCGCGCCGGTGCCATAGACGACTTCACCAAAACGCAAAGTGTAAGTCACGCCGTCTTTCGTGCGCGCTTGCAACTCGCCTTCGTTCGAAAACAACTGGCCGTTCGGCGCGAAGTAATAGCCCTTGCCTTGCAGCGAGAACACGTCTTCTTGCGTCAGGCCGTTCGAGGCGCGTTCCAAAGTTTGCGACAAGCCTGCGGGCTTGGGCCGCACGCCGACGATGGTCAGCTCATCCAACGCCGTGAGGAAATTGCCCATCTTCGTGGCGTCAATTTCCTGCCCGCCCGGCATGTTGTTCGCGGCCCACTCGTTTTTGTCGTTCTTATCGAGAATCAGATTATCGCGCTGCTGAATCGTGCCGCGACGCTCGTCAATCGAATAATCTTTGCGCACGATTTGTTTGACGTCGTCCTTGTTCACGAGCAACAAATCGGCTTCGATCCAATCGCTGAACTTGGTGGAGAGGTCGGCGTTCATGCGCACCGCGTACACGCGCTTCTGGTCCGGCACGCGCACGTAGCGAAAGCCTTCGCGGCCTTCTACTTGCTTGCCGATGATGAAATCCGCGAGAGGTTGATCGCCGCTGCCTTTGAGCGTGACACGCTGGCCCCGGCCTTTGAGGCTCGTGGCCTTTTCATCCAACGGATCGACCACGCTGCACGCTTCGTGATTTGCAACGTTGTCCGTGCGAAAATCATCTTTCTTGATATCGATCACCGAGGCCGCGGTTTTGGCCAAGCGTTCTTTTCCATCCGCAGGATAATTGTAATGCGAGGGAATGCTCCACTTGCCTTCCTGCAAAACCACTTTGAATGGTGACGCGCTGCCCGTGGCTTCATCGAAGCTGATCACTTCGAGCGAAGTAGCCGTAGTCGGATCTTTGAACTCCGGAAAGAAGGCCTCGCCTTGATCGAGAAACGCATTCGGTTTCGCCTTGCGCGGCGCGGTGACAAAAGCCAGCAGGGCCAGCGCAATCGCGACCCCGCCGAAGATTATTGTTTTCTTGGTTTCGTTCATGATTCTTATTCATCCATTAAATGTCATTCAGAAGGAATCTTTTTACTCGCTGGAGAGAAAGCTAATTTGATGATCGTGTTCAGCGCTGAAAGGATGCCTTCTGAATGAGAGTTTGAGAGGTGGCTCGAAAAAAAACTTGACGATACCCTTTAGGTCATCCAGTAGGAATCCTTTTACTCGCTGGGTAGAATGCCAATATGGAGATTGTACCCAGTGCTGAAAAAGATTCCTTCTGAATGACAGTTTAGAGCGTGAGCGGTGGAAATCAAGATAACAAGCCAAAGTGCGCTCGCATCGTTCTTCAATTGGCTCCTTGGCTCATTATCCCTTTTGGCTCCTTGCCTTCTAGCTCCGCAATCTTCTCGCCGCGGCCGCGCCTTCGCGTTCGCGCTTGCTGCGGCGCAGGGAAATCATCACGCCCAAAATGAACACGGGTATCGGCGGCAAGAGCACCGCGAAAGTTTTGATGTTGCTCTGAATACGGCGAATCTGCGCTTCCATGCTCTCTTTGCTGCTTTGAATCTGCGCTTCCTTTTGCGCTTCGATGTTGGCCTTTTGCACTTCGAAGCGGCGATTCTCCGCCTCTTGCGCGCTCTTGGCCATGATCTGCATGGTTTGCTCATCGAGGCCGCCGCGCTGCCGCACTTCCGCGACTTTTTCGTTCAAACGCTTTTGCGCGTTATCCAACTCAAGCTGTGCCTTCGCTTCGGCCTCCTGCTCGTCTTTTGCGCGACGCTCCACGTATTCTTTCGTTTGCTTTTCCACGGCTTCGAGCGTGCGATGCTTCGCGCGCCGCTTGCGCAGCATGATGAACGATTCATCGCCCACCAGCAGGTCCATGCAATTCAAAAAGAACGTCACGTTGTCGAAGTTGAGATTTTCGAAGCCGCGTTTGCGCAGCTCGAAAAATTGCTCGCCGATGAAATCCAGATCGGCGATGAACACGACGTTCGTCCGTTTGCCGGTGACGGAAGAATCCGCGCCACCGCTTTTGATGTGCGCGGCCATGACTTGATCGACGTTGTTCGGAATGAGGCGAAAGCCGCGATTCACAAGCTGCGTGCCGAAGAAGCTGCGCTGCACCATTTGGTTGTAATTCAACACGCCCGAAGCAAAGCTGCTTTTGAGCAACGGTTGAAACTGCGTGCCGCTGCCCGCGCTTTGCAACGCGCCGGGATAGAGCAGCACCACCTCTTGCAAACCGGAGCTGGCATTATTTTCCGGATTAAAAGCGCCGGGGTTTTGATTGCCGTGGCCCACGAACACGATCTGCGGCGGAATCTGCGCGAGATCGGGATGCGGATTATAGGTGTCCCACGAGATCGATGCCGAATTCCAACTGATGCCGAGCTTGGCCATGAACGTGTTGATGTCGCCTTTGGGTTTCGGCGGCGGGCCTTGATTGCGCATGAACGGGTTCGTGTTTCCGCCGCTCTTTTCCGAAGGAGAAAGCCCGATGTCGAAGATCGGCAGCGGGTCATCCAAAATCAAAGTCGGCGTGCCCATTTCAATCGCCGCCATCAAATTGTCCATCTCCTCTTGCGGCAGAGCTGAAGGCAACGCGACAAGCAGGCCGTCAACTTTCTCCGTGATCGGGCTTGCGGCGTTGATCTGCACAACTTCGTATTGCTTCTTCAATTCTTCCACCACCGGCCACGCGGGATTGCTGCGGAAGCTTTGAAAATCGAAACCGCCGAAGAGCTTCGCGTCGGTATTCACGATGCCGATTTTTTTACGCTCGGTTTTCGCGACGATGCGAATGCTGCGCGCCAATTCATATTCCACGGGCAAGCCACGATCGAAGAACGGAATGACTTGCTCTTCCGCGCCGCACGTGATGGCCACGCCCAGGAACACTTGCGCGGTGTTCGCGCGGCCGCTGCCGGTGATCGGAACTTCGACGGGCGTGATGCCGAATTTCTCGCGCGCATCGCGCGCTTGCTCGGTGTAAGGCTCGGTGTCGTGTACGAGAACTTCCACGCGCTCGCTGCCGGTGGCATCCATTTCATTCAAGAAGCTCATCAGATTCTCGCGCGTTTCCACGTATTGCTGCGGCACTTCTTTGCTGACGTAAGCTTGAATGAAGACCGGCCGATTCTCCGGCAATTCTTTCAACAGTTTTTCGGTTTCATTCGAAAGCGAGTGCAACTGCTCGGCGGTGACGTCGAGGCGCAAGCTTGCGCGGCTGAGGATCGCATTCAAGCTGATCACGCCGATCACGAGCGCAGCGGCGCGCACGAGATGGTGCATCCACATTTTGTAGCCGTCGGCTTGCACCGGCCAATGGCGGCGGCTGATGAGGACGACGTTGAGGTACAGCATCAATGCGGTCAATGAAAGAAAATAAAACAAACCGGAAAGGCTCACCACGCCGCGCGCGAAATCGCCAAAGTGGCCGTACACGCCGAGCGGCGCGAGAAAACGCCGCACGCCTTCGCTGAACAATGCGCCGAGGCCGTCGATGAACGCGAAGACCGCGCAGAACACCGCGCCGAGAATGTACGCGATGGTCACGTTCGAGGTGAGCAGCGAAGCCAGCATGCCGGTCGCAATCATCGCCGCGCCGATGAACCAATAGCCGAGATAATTGCCGAACATCAAACCGAGGTCGGGCCGGCCCAGCCAGAAGAGCACGAGAATATGGCTGAACGAGAGCACGAGCGACGCGGTATAGATTCCGAATGTGGCGAGAAATTTTCCCAACACCACTTCGAGGTCAGTCGTCGGCAGCGTGAGCAGCAGCTCGTCCGTGCCCTCTTTGCGCTCTTCCGCCCACACGCCCATAGTGAGCGCGGGAATGAAGAACAGCAAGAGCATGGGAAAGAGGCCGTTGAGCTGATCGAGATTGGCGAGATTGTTCATGAAGAAACGCTCTTGCCAGAACGCGGCCATCGCGCTCAAAAAGATGAAGAGCGTGATGAAAACATAGCCGGTGGGATTGCTGAAGTAGATGCGCAGATCGCGCCGGACGATGGCTTTGATTGCAGCTTTATTGAGATTGAGTTTCAGATTCATGCGGCAACACCCTCCTGAACGTTTGGCGTTTCAACGCGGCCATAGCTGGTGAGACGGTAGAACGGCTCTTCGAGCGAGCCGTTTTCGAGCAGTTGCTTTGGTGGGCCGTCGAACACGAGCTGGCCGTTGTGAATCAACAATACGCGGTCCGCCACAGCTTCGACTTCCTGCAGAATGTGCGTGGAGAGCAGGATGGTTTTCGAGCGGCCGAGTTCTCTGATGTTTTTGCGAAAGTCGCGGATTTGATTCGGATCCAAGCCCGCAGTGGGCTCGTCCATAATCAACACCGGCGGATCGTGCAGCAGCGCCGTGGCGAGCCCCACGCGCTGGCGATATCCGCGCGAGAGTTTGCCGATCGGCTTTTCGAGCACGTAATCCAACGCGCATTGTTTGATGACGGCTTCGATGCGTTTGGCCAACGTCGCCGCCTCCAAGCCGCGCACTTCGCCGAAGAAAGTCAACGATTCCAACGGCGTCATGTCTTGATACAGCGGGCCGTTCTCCGGCAAGTAACCCAGCTTTTGCGCCGCGGACAGCCGATCTTTCGTCACATCGAGACCGGCGATCGCGGCTTCGCCTGCGCTGGCCGCGAGATAGCCGCTCAGAATTTTCATCGTCGTGGTTTTGCCCGCGCCGTTCGGCCCGAGAAACGCGACGATTTGCCCTTCGGGAATCGCGAAGGAAATATTTTTGATCGCGACAAAGGGGCCGTAAAATTTGCTCAACCCTTTGGCCTCGATCATGATTTTGGGTGACGCTTTACTCATCTCCTTTACCTCATTGATTTGATCTATGATGATATTTCCCGACACAAATTATGGTCACCTTAACGGCGTCACGCACACTTCCTCTCACCACGCGTAACCAAGCCCTGACCCGCAAAAGCCTCCGAGACGCTTAGGCCGTCATCACGGAACTCTTGCGAAAGCGGTGCAGGCGCGAAGTACGCCGATGAGAGGAAGTGTGGCGGTCTTAGTATGCCCTGAAAAACGCCCGGTCTGCCGAACAGAACGTTGAGTATAAAAATCTTTGTCAAAAATTCAAGCGTTTTTCCGGCGGGCGCAGGGAAAAATACGAACGAAAATTCTTTATGTAGCCGGCTTTCTGCACTCCCTTCACATGATGCGTATGAAAGGAGCGTCGTTTTTTCTTCTTCTCACCTCGACGGGCCGCGCGCCCTACCTTCAGGCCGACAAATTTTCCGGGCAGGAAGCCTCGCTCTATGACTGCAATTTCAAACCGGAAGTTTTAACCTTATGATCTTGCCGAGCAACCATTGCAACCGCCATGGGCTTGGCCTTTTGCAAGGCCTGGCCATTGTTTCGCTATTTTTGTGCGCGAGCGGCCGCGGCCAAAACGGCGCGCTCTCCACAAAGGCGCAACTCTCGGAAACGCCGAAACCATACGGCGCGGAAGGCTTCGACCCGAAACCGGCGCTCGTTGCGGAAGATACCAGCCCACTCCTGAACGCAGAAGAAATTGAAGAGGAATATGCTCGCGCGCGGTTCGCTATTAAAACGCACGATTGGGCGCAGGCATTGGTCGCGTTGGAGATGATCTCTGCCTCGCATCCGGATTATCGCAACGTGAATGAATTAACCGCCGCCGCTCGCCTCGGCTTGGAACAAGACACCACCGAAACGAGATTGGCGCGATTTTACGTGGACGGCATCAAAGCCAAACGCGCCGGAGATTTGAATCGCGCACGGCAGGCGTTGTTGGCCGTTGATGAACTCGCGCCTGATTTTCGTGATACGGCGCAACTGCTGGCGGAGATCGAGCGTGAGCTGCAACCGCAAAGCAGCGCGCCCGCTCTCGAGATTGTCATCGAAGTGCCGATCGATTCGCTCTATCCCGCGGTCGAAGCCGCGCTCGCGCGGAAAGATTGGAAAGCCGCGGTTGCCATCTTCAACGAATTGGAAACGCTCGATCCCGAAAATCACGAGCTGCGCAAGCAAGCGGATCAAGCGCGCGCGAACCTTTTGATCGAGCAATTCGGCCTTGCGCGCGTGGAAGCGCGCAGCAACTCCCCACATCTTCTCAAATGTGTCACGATCATCTCTGCGATGCTGTCGCTCCCCTTGTTCATGGGAATCGCGCTCTCTTCCCGTTGCCGCGCGCGTTATTATTTGATGCGCGGGAATCATCGCCGCGCGGAGCAGGTTTATGAAAATCTTTTGCTGCGCGCGCCGGCGCGAGTCAAAATCTACCCCGCGCTTGCCGCTTTATATTTGCGCAGCGGGCGCACGGACGCGACCGCCATGAAAACTTTCAAAACGATTTTGCACTTGAATCTGCCCACGCCCAATCGGGGGAGAATCGATGCGCTCGTTTCGCAAAACGCGATGACATATCATGAGCACAACCTTGCCGCGCTGCAGGTTTTGGAGGCCGTGTGGGAGGAAGGACGCCGCCGCAACGCTTTAGTTCCATGCCGGAGCACAAAACTTTAGTTTTGCAAAGCCGAGCTGCAAGGTTGCGAAGCTTCGCGCTCCGCATTGCGCTCATTCCAAGCACGCGCAAATTTCATCGCACAAAAATAACCCTTCCCGCGAGAGGCGCAAAAACTCGTATTCGCGCACGAGCAAGCCTTCCTGTTCCAACTCATGTACGATGCCGTTGAAAGCCAGCTCGAACGGGACGTGAAACTTGTGCTCAAACTCCTGCAAGTCGATGCCGCGCGTTTGGCGCAAGCCAAGAAACGCAAACTCGAAGCGCTTTTGTTGTGTCGTCAAATCCTCTCCGCTTTCCCCCGCCAATGTGCCACCCGCCAACAGCTCGAGGTACTTCCGCAAATTGGGCACGTTCCAAAATCGGCGTTTGCCGTCGTAGGAATGCGCCGAGGCGCCCAAACCAAGATACGCACTGCCGTCCCAATATTTGATATTGTGCCGCGCTTCGTAGCCGGATTGCGCGAAGTTCGAAATTTCATATTGGTGATAGCCGTGCTGCGCTAAAAACTTCATCGTGAAATCATACATCGCGCGCTCTTCTTCTTCTGTAAGCGGCGAAATTTTACCTTTGCGAATCGCAAAGTCGAGCGGCGTGCCCGCCTCGATCGTGAGGTTGTATGCCGAAATGTGATTCGGCTCGAGCTCGACGGCTTGTTTGAGATTTTCCCGCCAACGCTTGCGGGTTTGCTCGGGCAAGGCGAAAATCAAGTCGACATTGACATTCGCGAAGCCCGCGTAACGCGCGGCTAAAACCGCGGCCCGCGCCTGCTCCGGCGAATGAATACGATCCAAAAGCTGCAGTTCTTTTTCATCAAAAGATTGCACGCCAAAGCTCAAACGGTTGATGCCGGCCGTGCGGTACCTGGCTAGTTGCTCGTTGTGCAGCGTGCCGGGGTTGGCTTCCAATGTAATTTCGAGGGTGGGAGCGAAGTTGAAGCTGTTGAAGCAGGCTTCGAGAATTTCAGCGAGCTGTGGGGGAGAGAGCAATGAAGGCGTGCCGCCGCCGAAGAAGATGGTTTCGAACTTTTGCCGCTGCCAAAAGTTTTCCCCGGCGCGCAAGCGAATCTCTTGTTGCAAGGCTTGCACGTAATCCGGAATGCGTTCTTCCACACCGGCGACGGTGTAAAAGTCGCAATAGAGGCAGCGCTGTTCGCAAAAGGGAATGTGAATGTAGAGTGCGGCACCGGGCATAGCTGTAGGCGTTTTAGAAAAGTGCAGCAATCAAGTACGACGAGGCGAAACTTGTTGTCTGCGCGGCCGAGCTGGTATTCGTTGCGCCAAGTGTTCTTTTAAGAAAAGATTGGCCAACAGATCAATGGATATGTTTTCCAGGCGAGAAACTTCAGAAAGCTGGCGAGCGATCGGATATTCCAAAGCAACAGCTTTGGGCATATCGTCGATCTCAATTTCAAAGTGAGCCTCTTTCATTTCGTCCCAGTAGTCGGCAACACTGTGCGTGTCCCAAAACTCTGCAGCCTGTTTTTCGGTTGAGAAATTTTTAGGGATAGCGGCAATGGTTTTTCGTTTACTTTTGGGCATATCTACCTCTCTCAGATGAACTCATATCGCGGGCGCTAATGACGAGAGCGACCCGGGAAATTTTGTGAATGAAAAACACGGTTAAATAGCGTCTGGCATTAGTTTGAGATAGAGCAATATAGAGGTCTTCACCTTTAACCTTACCGCGTTGATGAAATCGGATTTTGGGTCGGTTCCGCAAACCTGGACGAACCTCTTGCTCCGTGACTTGGTGTTTCCACAAAAGTTTCTGACGGGTATCTAGCTTGATTTCAATGTCGACAATTTTCAAGTGGCATCCTCCCTTGCAAAGACAATATAGGCGCCCAGAAATTTATATCAAGCTGTTTTTCTAGAGCGGAGAATTCATTTGATCAAATTCCCGATTCGCTCCCAACGCACTTTCGTGAGGATGCGGTGTAATTTTTCATCGCTATCCCACGACCAATAAATCACCATGGCCTCGCCGACGACGTTGTCACGCGGCAGAAATCCCCACACGCGGCTGTCGGCGCTGTTGTCGCGATTGTCGCCCATCATGAAATATTGATCGCCGTCATAACGGCCGTCACGGTCACCGTCGAACATGTTGCGCAACTCAGGATCATTTATGATTTCCGGAGTCACGGGTTCGCCTTTGGCAGGCACGCGCACCGGCCCGAAGTTTTCCGAAGCCACAAAGTGATCCGCGTAATGACGGATGGTATAAATTTGTCCGCGCGGCGTGGTGATCTTATAGTAGTTGATATAGTGCCCTTCTTGCGGGTCGTATTCCTTCTTGATGAGCTCGCTTTTGCCTTCCGGCTGGCCTTCGATGTACGCCAGCCCCTCGCGCACTTCCACGGTTTGCCCGCTTACCGCAATGCAGCGTTTGATGTAATCGAGCTTGGGGTCTCTCGGATATTTGAACACGATGATCTCGCCGGGCTCGGGTTCTTTGAATCCCGGCAGGCGCGTGTGCGGGATCGGAACCTCTAAAAACGGGATGCCGTCGGGCGTGCGCACGCCGTAGACGAATTTGTTTACGAGCAGAAAATCGCCGATCAACAACGTGTCTTTCATGGAACCGGTGGGAATGCGAAACGCTTGCACCACGAACGTGCGCAGCAGCAACGCGGCAATCAGCGCCACCAAACCAGCTTCGGTATATTCGCGGATTTGACTTTTGGTTTTCGCCACCGGCGCTTCTTTGACTCGATTCATCTTCAACGCGGATTCGGACATGCGGAGGAACCTTTCAAATTCATAACGCGGCCAACGCCGCAACCAAAAACAATTGTCAATTGGCAATTGTAAATTATCAATTGACAATTCAAAATCTTCGCGGTCAAACTATTTTCTTCGAGGCATACGATAAGCCGGGCGAGTCGGAACCAGAACTCTACTAAACTTTGAAAGTTTAGTAGAGTTTTTGCCCGGCGAATTAATGCTCAACCTTCAACACAGCTAAAAACGCTTCTTGGGGAATTTCAACGCGGCCGAGTTGCTTCATGCGTTTCTTGCCTTCTTTTTGCCGCTCGAGCAGCTTGCGCTTGCGCGAAATATCGCCGCCGTAGCATTTCGCTGTCACGTTTTTGCGCATCGGGCGCACGGACTCGCGCGCAATGATGCGCGAACCGATTGCAGCTTGAATAGCGACTTCGAACATTTGGCGCGGAATCAACTCACGCAGCTTCTCGCAAATTTTGCGGCCCCAATCATACGCGCGCTCGCGGTCTACGATGTGCGAGAGCGCGTCCACTTCCTCGCCGTTGATCAAAATATCCAGCTTCACCAAATCGCCGTCGCGATAGCCAATGAAGTCGTAATCTAAAGACGCATAACCTTTGGTGAAAGACTTGAGCTTGTCATAGAAATCAAAAATAATTTCGGCAAGCGGAAATTCATAGGTGAGGTCGACGCGCGTGGGATCGATGTACGTCGTGTCTTTATGCACGCCGCGGCGGTCCTGCGCAAGCTTCATGATGTTGCCGATGAACTCCGAAGGTGTAATAATCTGCGCGCGAATGTACGGTTCTTCAACGTGATCGATGGTGCCGGCTTCGGGCATGAGCGCGGGGTTATCGACCACGACCTTGTCGCCGTTCTCTTTGAAGACCCAATACTCGACGTTCGGAACGGTGGTGAGAATGTCGAGATTGTATTCGCGCTCGAGCCGCTCTTGCACGATTTCCATGTGCAGCAAACCGAGAAAGCCGCAGCGGAAACCAAAGCCCATAGCTACGGAAGACTCCGGCTCGTAAATCAGCGAAGAGTCATTGAGCCGCAGCTTCTCGAGCGCATTGCGCAGTTCTTCGTATTGCTCGGTCGCTGTCGGAAAAATGCCGCTGAACACCATGGGCTTCACTTCACGATAACCCGGCAACGGCTCTTGCGCGGGCTTGTCTGCAGACGTGATCGTATCGCCCACTTTAGTGTCGCGCACTTCTTTAACGCCCGCGATGCAATAACCGACTTCGCCGGCAGCAAGCTCGTCGCTCGGAAAGCGGCGGATGCGCATGTTGCCGACTTCGGAGACTTCGAACTCTTTGCCGGTGAAAAAGAAACGAATGCGCATGCCGGGCTTGATCGCACCGTCAACCACGCGCACGTATGCAAGCGCGCCGCGATAACTATCGAACACCGAGTCGAAAATCAATGCGCGCAGCGGCGCTTCGGGGTTGCCGCGCGGCGGCGGCACGCGCTCGACCACGGCTTGCACGATCTCTTCCATGCCGGTGCCGAGCTTCGCGCTCGCGAGCACGATCTCGGATTCGTCAATGCCGAGCACGTCCGTGATTTGCTTTTTGACCAACTCGATCTGCGCGCCTTGCAAATCGATTTTGTTGATGACAGGAATGATGGTGAGATTATGTTCGAGGGCGAGATAGAGATTCGAAATGGTTTGCGCTTCCACGCCTTGCGAAGCATCGACCACGAGAATCGCGCCTTCGCACGCGGCGAGACTGCGCGAGACTTCATAGCTGAAATCCACGTGCCCGGGCGTGTCGATGAGATTGAGCGTGTACTTCTTGCCGTCCTTGTGCGTGTACGGCATGGTCACCGCGTGCAGCTTGATGGTGATGCCGCGTTCGCGCTCGAGATCCATGTTGTCCAACGTCTGCGAAACAATTTCTTCTTTGCGCAGCGAGCCGGTCAATTCCAAAAAGCGATCTGCGAGCGTGGATTTGCCGTGGTCGATATGTGCGATGATGCAAAAGTTGCGAATGTTTTCCAGCATGGAGGTTTAATCTACTAAAAGTGATTTCGTTGCTTTCAAAGCAAAAGCAGAAGCAGAAGCAAAACGATTTCCGGCAAAACGATTAAAAGAATAGTTTTGCCGATAATCGTTTTGTCTTAATGGTTTCGGTTCGTGTCAATGCAACCCGTTGTGGGTCGTAAAAATTGGCTGCGAATGTATCAATTTCACTGCAAAGAGACAACAGAAATTCCGGCTGATTTTTGATACCGCCCGAAGCATTACAGATTATGACGGCTTGTCACTTATATCATGCAAGCCGCTTTCATGAAACTTCTTCAAAATCCCCTCGGCGAAATTTTTATCGGTAATGCCGAAAACGCCCACGTCCTGCTTGCCCCAAAACTCGCCCCACTCCTCTTTGGTGCCGAAGGTTATTTCCGGAATTTTCAAACCGGTCAACGCGACTTGCCGTTTCGAAGACGCCGAAAGGTCCTCGGCGAAAATGAGCAACTCGACGTTCTGCCTGAGCAGTTCGCGGCGCACCGACTCGGTGCCGATCAAAATTTTGCGCGCGCGGCGCACGAGGCCGAGCAAGTTGGTAATTTCAGTGGGAAGCATGTTGCTCCACATAAGCGATAATCACAGCGTAAGAAGCTTCGGAAATTTTTGCGCGAAAGCCATGCTGCAAACCTTTTTTGCGGCGCAGGAGTTCCGCGCACTCGGGCTTGGGACAAATGTACCCGCCGCGCCCGGGCAAACGCCGCTCGGCATCAACCACAACCGATTCATTGTCTGTGCGGGCAAGACGCAGAAGGTTTTTCTGCGCAGTCTTTAATCCACACCCTAAACAGGTGCGTTGAGGGACATGCGACCACAACGATTTTATTTTGACAGCATTCATGCCAATGAGCAGCCCGAGAAGCTGTCATTCTACAAGCACCCTCCTAAGTGAGGGTCTAAAAATTACTTCCCGAGTTCGTCGTAGTCCTGCCCGCTTGTGGGGCATTGATGGAACACATAAATTCGCTACATCACCAGACGCCCACAAGGGGCGGGGACTACGTTTGTGCGGGAAGTTATTTTTAGATGACCCCTAAGTCAAATCTTGTTTTAAGATTTGTGCCCAGTGCGAGGAAAGGTTCTTCCAGAATGACATGAAAATTATTGAATGGCTTGCCGTAAAAAAGCGCACGCAGGTCAATACACAAACAAAACGGCACTTCGAGGAAGTGCCGTTTTCTAAAAGTTCAAAACCTGATTGCAATACCGCCGCCTATTTCACCATCGGCAAGCCGTACTTCTTGGCTTTGCGATAAATGGTCGCGCGACCGATGCCGAGCTTCTTGGCGGTTTGCGAGATGTTGCCGCCGTTTTCGAGCAGGGCTTTGCGCAACGCTTCCTCTTCCAACTTTTCAATCCAACTCGAAAGCGTATTGTCGGATTCGTAGATTTTCTTTTCGCCGATGGAACGCACGGTGTTCGGCAAATCTTTCGGGCTGATTTCCAAACTCGTGGCGAGCACGGTTGCGCGCTCAATGGCGTTTTCCAGCTCGCGCACGTTGCCGGGCCAGTTGTACGCCATCAACAATTCCAGCGCGTCCGGGGAAATACCTTCAATCTCTTTGCGCTCTTGTTGCGCATATTTGTTCACGAAGTGCGCGGCCAGAAGGGGAATGTCTTCACGGCGTTCGCGCAAAGGCGGCAGCTTGATCGGAAAAACGGAGATGCGATAGAACAAATCTTCGCGGAACTCGCCGTTGCGCACCGCTTCTTCGAGGTCTTTGTTCGTGGCCGAAATCACGCGCACGTCGACTTTGACCATTTCATTGCCGCCGACGCGCTCGAACTCGCGCTCTTGCAGAATGCGCAACATCTTCGCTTGCGTGGCGGGCGTCATCAAACCGATTTCATCGAGAAAGATGCTGCCGCCGTCCGCCACTTCGAATTTGCCGATGCGCTTGCCGGTCGCGCCGGTGAACGAGCCTTTTTCATGGCCGAACAACTCGCTTTCCAGCAACGACTCGGGCAACGCGGAACAGTTGACGGCCACGAACGGCTTGCCGCTGCGCATCGTGTTGTGGTAATGAATCGCGCGCGCGATCAACTCTTTGCCGGTACCGCTTTCGCCTTGAATGAGCACGGTGACATTGCTGTTCACGACTTTTTCGAGTGAGCGAAAAACTTCCTGCATCACGCCGGACTGGCCGATGATATTTTTGAATTGAAACCGGTCCTTCAACTCGGAGCGCAGCGAATCGATCTCTTGCTTGAGCGAGCTGGTGGTGAGCGCGTTACGCACGGTGATCAACAAACGGTCGCCGGCAAACGGCTTGGTGATGAAATCATACGCGCCGAGCTTCATGGACTTCACGGCCTTCTCAATCGTGCCGTGCGCGGACATCATGATCACCGGAACGCGCGACTCTTCATCGCGGATGCGCTTGAGCGTTTCGATGCCGTCGATGCCGGGCATTTGAATGTCCAGCAAAACCAGGTCGGGAGAAACTTCGCGCAGCATCTTCAAACACGCTTCGCCGCTGTTGGCGGTTTCAACCACGTATTCTTTTTCTTTGCGCAGGTTGATCTCGATCATTTTGCAAATGTTGCGATCGTCGTCAACCACGAGAATCGTGTATTTCCTGGCTCTCCGGCCGATGTTGGTTTCTTCTCCCATGAGCCTCGACAAATTAACTCGTGAAGCTGCAAGGCAAGTGCTTGTGTCTTGCTGCGCAGCGATTGAAGTTTATTAAAAGGCCTGCATTTGCTTAAAAAAGCAGGCCGAAAATACAAAACCGACTTTAGAAGCGCAAGGCTTTTCTCGGAACATAAACGCTTGCGTTGCTGAAAATTGCGCGGGTACGCGTATGAACAAGCTCACTAAAAGCAAAACCCTTCACGCAAAGGCGCGAAGGTTCCGCAAAGAAAAGCTTTGCGGGTTCTTTGCGCCTTCGCGGCTTTGCGTGTGGCTTTTGTTTTTGGATTCCGGTTCGTTCAGGTTGTGTTCATACGATGAGTTTTTCGGACAATGTTTCATCCGCCATCACGGCGCGCAGCAGTTCGTTTACCTCATTCTCGACAGCAGAAAAACGTAGTTCCAGCACGTACATCGGCAACGACTGCAAGCGCGCAAAGTTTTGCAGCTTGATTGCATCCTTTGCGGTGGTGAGCACATAATCTACGCGTGAACTTTGAAACTTCGCGATGAGGCGCGACACGTCGTTCTCGCTGTAACGGTGATGATCGCGATAAACGAGACGCTCGCGCACGATCACTCCAGCGGATTGCGCGGATTTTTGAAAGCGCTCCGGCAAAGCAATGCCGCTCACCAAGAGCGCGCTTGCATTATGGCGTTGCGGCGTTGCAAGTTTCTTGCCCTCAAACATAGCGTGAATGCCCTCAACGCAAAACTCTATTGGAAGGAGCTTCGCATTCGTGTTGCTGCGGCAGAGTTCAAAGACTTTTTTTTGATCAACGGCGCTCAAGTCTTGCAAGCCCGCGAGCAAAATCCAATGAGCACGATGTAAATTAGAAAGCGGTTCGCGCAAAGGTCCGGCGGGCAATAGCCAAGGTTTTTGTAGCATCATGCGCGCGGAGATGATGACGAGATCGAGGTCGCGGTGCAAGCGGCGATGCTGAAAACCGTCGTCGATCAAAAGCGCTTGTGGCTCGAAATGTTCGACGGCGATTTGCGCTGCGCGTGTTTTGCTTTCATCGACGACAAGAGGCACGCCAGGGCATTGCTGCGCCAATAACAGTGGCTCATCTCCGGCCTCGTGTATCTCGGCCAATACACTCTGTCCGTCACTCACGATACACGCGCCTATGCCTTCACGATGATAGCCGCGTGCAACGATTGCGACTTTCACGCCGCGAGCAACTAGTGCGTTCGCAAGAAATGCTGTTGTCGGGGTTTTGCCGCTGCCGCCGGTGCTGGGATTGCCGATGCTCACGACTCTCGCAGGCACGCGGGTGACGGCAAAGAGATTTTTATCATAAAAAAAATTGCGGAGGGCAACGGCGCCGCGATAGAGCCATGCGAGAGGCAGCAACGGAGCGAGCGTCCATTTGTGTTCGGGCCAGTTCACAGCTTTGCTCATTAGTCCATTAAGGGTGAAATCGTTGCTTTAAAAGCAAAGGCTTTTCGGTAAGCGGATTTCACTGTAAGCGGATATTGCCTTTGCTTTATCCGCTTACAGAAAAATCCGCTTACAAAACGTTTTGGGGTTGCGGCTCGTCCATTTTGGGAAAGAAAGCCTCGGCTTCGGCTTCCAATTCCAACATGCGCTGCTCGACGCTTTGGCGCGTGGCTTCAAATTCGGCGTCGTCAATTTCGGCGGGAATGAAAATCGGCTCGCCGTACAGCGCGAGGGTTTTGCTGAACGGTTTCGGAATGGTGAAGCGGTCCCAACTTTTCAAACGCCACACGCGCGAGCTGGCAAATGTGAAGGGTAAAATTGCAGCTTGCGATTTCTGCGCGATGGCAATCATGCCGGCTTTGAACTCGTGACGCGGGCCGCGCGGACCGTCGGGCATGATCGCGCCGACGCCGCCGTTTCGGAGTGTGCGAATCATTCCCAGCATCGCGCGCTTGCCGCCGCGCGTGCTCGATCCGCGCACAGTGGAGTAGCCCAAACGTTGCAACGTTTGCGCAATCATTTCGCCGTCGCTGTGCTCGCTCACCATGCCGCAAATGCCTTCATAGCGATGAAGAAAAATCGGGATTAAAATTTTACCGTGCCAGACGCAGTAAATGAAGGGCTGCTTGTCACGGCGCAGGCGTTCGAAGTGTTCGCGACCTCCAAATTGAATGCGCGTCAACTTGCCGAGCGCAATCAACACGAGCCAGCCCAAGCGCGTGGCCAGCCAAAACTTGATGCGCTTGCTCGACTTGGGGCGAGAGGACGAAGGCGTTGGGGAAGAAGCCTGTTCTGTTTGCATGAAGAGGCAGAATCATGTTCCAAAAAATTGATACAAAGTATTACGTCCTGTAGCAGCAATGCGGGCCAAAACTTTCAAGCTCGGCCTTCAATTCGATTTTCTGGCCTTCGCCCTCGGCGCAAATGATCTGCTAGCTTTTTTCATCTATGATAAATGTTCCTAGACTTTACCGCAACGCCGGCGCGGTTAAACTTACGATGTATCCTCCGTTTCGCAAAATCTCCAACTCTCCTCCAATCCGCTGCGCGCGCATCTTCATGTTCCTCAAACCGTGTCCGGTCTGTTTCTCCGTTTCCGCCAACACGTGACCGTCGTCGTGAATCGCCATCTTGAAAACGCTGTCGCCGTTTTCCAATTGAATTTCCACGCGCGTGGCGTCGGCATGCTTCGCGACGTTGTTGATCGCCTCTTTGAAGATCAAATAAAGATTCTGCCGCAGATCCACCGGCAGTCGCTTGTTGAGCTCCAAACCATTGGTGTTGAAATTGAACGCCACGGACTTGGCCGCCAAGACGCTCGCGGCAAACTCGCGCATGCGATCGAGCAGGTTGCCGACCGTGTCGTTGCGCGCGTCGATGGACCACACCACGTCGCTCATCGTCGTCACCAGCTCGCGGCTCATCGCGCCGATTTTGCGGAGAGAAGTCAGCACCTCGGGCGAGCACGCGCCGTCTTGAATCAGCTCGGAGTGCAAGGAAATTTTCGTCAACGTCGCGCCAATGTCGTCGTGCAAATCGCTGGCGATGCGCACGCGCAGCCGCTCCATTTCCAACAGCCGCTCCACGCGATAGCGATAAATCAAGCCGAGCAGGCCGATAATCGCTGTCGCCGCCAAAACGCGAAACCACCACGTTTTCCAAAACGGCGGCGTGATGATGACATTGACCGCCGCGCCTTTTTCATTCCAAACGCCGTCGCTGTTCGCGCCTTTCACGCGAAAAACATATTTGCCGGCTTCGAGGTTGGTATAGCTGACATAGCGCCGCGTTTCGGAATAAATCCAATCCTGATCGAACCCTTCCATCTTATAAGCATATCGGTTCTTTTCCGGCTGCGTGTAATCCAGCGCGGCGAAATCAAACGAAAAAAAGTTTTCGCGATAGGAGAGCTTGAGCGTTTTGATCTCGGCCAGCGCCGTGTCGAGCGCCGCGATTTCGTTGAATTTTTTGAAAGCGGTGAGCGCGATCGGCGGCGCATGCGGATTTTCCCTGACCTCGCCGGGGAAAAACCGATTCAGGCCGTTGATGCCGCCAAAATAAAACGCGCCGCTCCGGCCGCGATGATAAGCGCCGACGTTGAATTCGTCGCTTTGCAGCCCGTCGGTGACGTCATAATTTTTGAATTTCCGGCCCGGCGGCAGCCGGTCATTGCATTTCGAGAGGCCGTTGTTGGTGCTCAACCAGAGATTGCCCTCGTCGTCGCCAAGAATGCCGTAGATAAAGGCGTTGGGCAAACCGTCTTTCTCGTTATAGCGCGTGAAGGCCCCTGTGCGCGGATCGAACTTGTTCAAACCTTCGGCCGTTCCGAACCAGAGCAGGCCGTCGCGATCGGCGTAAATCGAGGTCACGCCGTTATGGCTCAAGCTGTTGGCATTTTGCGGGTCATGTTGGAAACGGGTGAATTGGCCGGTCTGCGGATCGAACCGATTCACGCCGCCCAAGTAAGTCCCGATCCAAAGATTGCCCTTCCGGTCTTCGCCGAGACAAGCAACGTTAATATCGCTCAGGCTGTTCGGCTGGCGCAAATCGTTTTGATAGCGGACAAAAGTTTCGTTTTCAAATTCGAATCGTGCCAGGCCTTTGTTCGTTCCGATCCACATGTTGCCGGCGCTATCGTTATGAAAAGCCGTGACGAAATTGCTGTTCAAGCTTGCAGCTTGCGCCGGGTGATGGCGGTAATGTTTGAATCGTCCATCCGGAAAACGGCGCGAAATGCCGCCGCCGAAAGCGCCGATCCAGATCGCGCCGGCGCTGTCTTCACTGAGCGCCTTAATGTAATAATGGCTCAAGCTGTTCTGATTTTTCGGCTCGTGCCTGAAATGCTCGACGCTTGGCGTTTTTGCCGCAAAGCGATCCACGCCATTCTCGGTGCCCACCCAAAGATCGCCGGCGCGATCCTCCCAAATGGCATTCACGAATTTTTGCGAAAGGCTGTTGGGGTTCGTTGGGTCGTGTTGAATGTGCGCAAATTTTCTGGACTGCGGCGACACTTTATTCAACCCGGTCCAAGTCCCGATCCACAGATTTCCGGCGCGATCTTCCGCCAGCGCGGAAACGCGATCATGGCTGAGCGTCGCCGGATCTTTCACGTCATGTTTATAGACGGCAAATTTCCCCGAGACGCGATCATCGCGATTGACCCGGCACAAGCCACCACCGAAGGTGCCGATCCACAACGTCCCGGCCTCGTTCTGGCGCGCGGTTAGAATCGTATGAACGGTGTTGTGCGGCAGACTGGCGGGATCGCGAGGGTCATTTTGATAGCGGACGAATATCGGCGTGTGAGACTCATCCCAATCCATGCGGCACAGGCCGCCGCCGTAAGTGCCGATCCACAACGTCCCGGTTTCGTCTTCATTGATCGCCACGACGTTATCCGAGCTCAAGCTCTGCGGATCAGTTGGATCATGCCGGTAACTTGTAAACGTCTCGGTCACGGGATCGAAGCGATTCAAGCCGCCGCCCAGCGTGCCAATCCACAGCGTCCCGCCTTTGCGGGAATCCTCATGCAAAGCGATGACGGTGTCATGGCTCAAGCTCTGCGAATTTTGGGGATCGTTTTTGAAACGAGTGAATTGTGTTGCCGCGGTCTTTGACACAGTCCCGGCGCGATCTGCCAAACGCAGACGGCACAAACCGCCGCCATGCGTGCCGACCCATAACGTTTCCTTGCCCTTTTGCCGCGAGGCCCAAACGGCCCATACGTTATTAAAGCTGAGGCTGTGCGGATCATTCGGATCGTGCAAAAAGCCCGTGAACTTTGCCGTGGCCCGGTCGAAACGATTCAAGCCCTCTTTCGTGCCGATCCACAAATCGCCATTGTGATCTTCGCAAATGGCATAGATATGATTCGCGGAGAGTGAAGTTGAATCCGTCGGATGGTGTTTATGCACGATAAAACTGTAGCCGTCATATTGCTTCAATCCATCTTCGGTGCCGAACCACATAAAGCCGCGGCTGTCCTGAAAAATAATGTAGACCGTGCTTTGCGACAGGCCGTCTTCGATCGAGAGACGTTGAAACTTGAGATCTTGTGACGGCGCATAAGTCGTCATGACGAGGCTCATGCCGAACGCAAAACGAAAACCGGGTTTTTGAAAAATTTTCATAGCTTCTCATTCAATTTACCCAACACAGAGTAGCCGCAACCCAAATCTATCACGGTGTGAGTTTTTGATCCGGGGGTAGCCCGCAAAAAACTTTCAATCCCGCAGCGGCGGAATTATTCTGATTTGCTTCGCCAACCCGCTTAAAGTTGCCGCGCCGTCAAGCGCACGGTCCAGCCGCCGTTCGGCACGATCTCCAATTGGCCGCCGAGGCGTTGCGCGCGCATTTTCATGTTGCGCAAACCATGGCCGGTCATTCTTTCATTCTCCGCGCCCGCTTCGCCGTCGTCGTGAATCGCCATCTTAAAGGCGTCGTTGCTGTTTTCCAGGTCAATCTCCACACGAGTGGCGTCGGCGTGTTTCGCGACGTTGTTGATCGCCTCTTTGAAGATCAAATAAAGATTCTGCCGCAGATCCACCGGCAACCTTTTGTCGAGCTCCAAACCGTTGATGTTGAAATTGAATACGACCGCTCTGGCCGCCAAAACGCTCGCGGCGAACTCGCGCATGCGGTCGAGCAGATTGCCGACCGTGTCGTTGCGCGCGTCGATGGACCACACGACGTCGCTCATCGTCGTCACCAGCTCGCGGCTCATCGCGCCGATCTTGCGGAGAGAAGCGCGCACTTCGGGCGAGCACGCGTCGTCTTGAATCAACTCGGAGTGCAGAGAAATTTTTGTCAGCGTTGCGCCGATATCATCGTGCAAGTCGCTGGCGATGCGCACGCGCAGCCGCTCGATCTCAAGCAAGCGCGCTACGCGATGGCGATAGAGCAGCGCCAAAGCGCCCACGACGGAGAGCGCGATCAGCGCTCGGAACCACCATGTTTCCCAAAAGGGCGGCGTGATGATAATGCGAATCGCCGCGCCCGTTTCATTCCACACGCCGTCGTTGTTGCAGCCTTTCACCCGAAAGCGGTATTCGCCGTGATCCAAATTGGTATAGCTCGCGTAGCGTCGCGTGCCGGATTGAATCCAATCCGCGTCGAAACCTTCCATCATATACTGCTTCAGGGTTAATTTGTAATGGTCCTTTTTGAAATGTCATCCTGTAAGGAACTTCCCCGGCGCTTGGCACACCTCTAAAAACAAGGCGTTGATTCCAGTGCTAGGGAAGGTTCTTCCAGAATGACAACGTCAAGGGGTGTTACAAACCAACCCGCAACGAATATATATGCGTACCGGTTTTTTTCCGGGCGAGTGAAATCCAAAGCCGCAAACTCGAATGAAAAGAAGGCGTCTTCGTGTGAAAGTGTGAGCGTGGTGCGTTCGGAAATCGCGGTGTCGAGCGCGACCG
>Ga0247727_10002635_pt1 | contig 40681 bp, 25 predicted proteins | sample WisWelCaveWW1625_FD_202498 | JGI IMG/M metagenome (GOLD analysis project Ga0247727, IMG submission 202498) | Biofilm microbial communities from Wishing Well Cave, Virginia, United States - WW16-25 | ecosystem: Environmental > Aquatic > Deep subsurface > Groundwater > Cave microbial mat | place... | reverse complement strand
AATGCGGAAAGGGGGGGTGGGGGAAAGGGAGATGGGGAGATGGGGGAGTGGGAGAATGGGAGACGGGGGGAATGGGTGACGAGGAGAAAAGGGAATCACCCTTTCACCCCGTCTCCCACTCACCCCGTCTCCCCTCACCTCCCGCCGTACTTTTGCTTCAGCTTTTGGAGGGATTCGTTGAAATCTTTTGCTTCCGTGTTTGCGGCTTTTTTATCGGGCCGGGGTTTGTGCTCGCGACGTTCGCGCGGGGTGCTTTCGTCCGGCGTTTTTCCGGAAGATCGATCTCTTCGTTCGAATTTGCCTTTTCCTTCCGGGCGCGGGCGCTCCTCTTTATTTTGAGATTTTTCAAATCGCGGGGGGTGGTCCGGACGCGGCGTTCTTTCCGGCCTAGCAGTCTTTTCCAGCTGCGCCGTTTTCTCCGGCCGTGCGGTTTTTTCCGGCCGCGCGGTTTTTTCCGGCCGCGCGGTTTTTTCCGGCGGGCGGCGTTCGCCTTCCAACAACATGCTCAAGCCGATGCGGCCTTTTTCCGGTTCGATGCGCAGCACGCGCACGTCGATCACATCGCCTACGCCTACAACTTCTAACGGGCTTTTGATATACTTGTGCGACATGGCAGAAAGATGCACCAGGCCGTCCTGCTTCACGCCGATGTCGACGAACGCGCCGAAGTCCACGACGTTGCGCACCGTGCCTTTGAGAATCATGCCTTCTTTCAAATCTTCCATCTTCAAAATATCCTGCCGGAAGATCGGCCTGGGCGCTTCGTCACGGGGATCGCGCTCGGGTTTTTCCAGCGCCGCGATGATGTCTTGCAAAGTTAGAGCGCCCACGCCGCACGCTTGCGCAATTTCATCAAAGGATTGGTTCAACGCCTGCAATTTTTCCCGCAGCGCTTTGCCGTTGTTGCGCACGCTCTCCGGCGGCATTTCGCAAATCGTCAAAAAACGTTCGGCGGCCGCGTACGATTCCGGATGCACCGCAGTGGCATCGAACAGCACCTCGGCGTCCGGAATGCGCAAAAAGCCGGCGCTTTGCGTGAACGCTTTCGGCCCCAAGCCTTTGACTTCCAGCAATTGCCGGCGCGAAGCGAACACGCCGTTTTCGTCGCGGTATTTGACGATATGATCCGCAGTCGAGCGCGTGAGGCCGGCGACATAACGCAGCAATGCGGCGGAGGCGGTGTTCAAATTCACGCCGACATTGTTCACGCACGACGCGACGATGCGATCCAGCGATTCTGCCAATTGCGTTTGATTGACGTCGTGCTGATACAAGCCCACGCCGATGGATTTAGGATCGATCTTGACCAGCTCGGACAGCGGATCAAGCAGGCGCCGCGCGATGGAAATGTTGCCGCGCTGCGCCGCTTCCAAATCCGGAAATTCCTGCCGCGCCACCTCGGAAGCGGAATAAACCGAGGCCCCGGCCTCGCTCACGATGGTGTAGCAAAGTTCTTTTGGAATTTCGGGATCGCCGGAGCTCTGCGCCGTTTGAATCAATTCCGCCGCTAACTGCTCGGTTTCGCGGCTGGCCGTGCCATTGCCGATGGCGATGATGGTGACGCGGTGTTTTTTGATCAAGCCGAGCAATTGTTCTTTGGAATAATCCCAACGTTTTTTGGGCTCGTGCGGATAGATGGTTTCGCCCTCGAGATATTTTCCGGTTTCGTCGATGACGGCGATTTTGCAGCCGGTGCGAAACCCGGGATCGATGCCCATGATGAGGTTGCCTTTGGTGGGCGGTTGCATCAACAAATTGCGCAAATTCGCGGCGAAGATTTCAATCGCATGCACATCGGCTTTTTCCGTCAAATGGCTGCGCCATTCGCGCGCGATGGCGGGCGCGATCAAGCGTTCGTAAGCATCCTTGATCGCCGCTTGATTGTGCTCGCGGAAAATGCCCGCGGCATTGGCAATGAATCTGGCCTGCAGCCTCGCCACAATTTCTTCAACCGGTGCTTCGATCGCGACTTTGAGAAAGCCTTCGTTTTCCCCGCGATTGATCGCGAGCGTGCGATGCGGCACGACTTTCTTCAGCACATCGCGATAATCTTTGTAGATTTCATAAACGTCGACGTTCGCGGCCTCTTTGGCTTCGGAGCGCAGGCCTCCTTTTTCCCACGTGGCTTCACGCACGAGCCGGCGCACTTCCGCGTCGTCACTCACCCATTCCGCGATGATGTCGCTCGCGCCGGCGAGCGCTTCTGCAGCATTGGCCACGCCTTTTTCAGCGCTCACAAATTCCGCCGCAATCGCTTCGACGTTGCCGCTAACATCTTTCTGTTCCCACATGCGCTGCGCCAGAGGCTCCAAACCTTTTTCCCGTGCGATGGTCGCGCGCGTGCGTTTCTTGGGCTTATAAGGCAGATATAAATCTTCAACCTCTTGCAGCTTGACCGCGCCTTCGATTTTGGCACGCAGCTCGTCTGTGAGCTTGCCCTGCTCCGCGATGGATTTGAGCACGGTTTGTTTGCGCTCCTCCAGCATGCGCAAATAGCGCAAGCGGTCTTGAATCGCGATAATTTTGACTTCATCCAGGCCGCCGGTCACTTCCTTGCGATAGCGCGCAATAAAGGGCACGGTGTTTTCTTCATCGAGCAGCGCCGCCGTGGCCTGCACTTGTTCGAGGCGAAGCTGCTCTTCTTTCGCGATGAGCTTGAGAAAATCCTGTTCCGTCACGATCGACCCTTAGATTAAAATTCACAAACCCAAAAGGCAAAATGATTTGGGGCAAAATCATTCAAAAGCTTTTAATCATTTTGCCCCAAATTATTTTGCCTTCTAAAATCTTTGCTTTTCTTGCACACTAAGCTAAAGAGAGTTTTCCATGCAATTATCCTCTCTGTTTGCTCAGCTTTCTCCGTGTTAATCTTTTTGGTTGCGGCTCGTCCGTGTTGTGAGAAAGGCACTCGAGAGCTACAACAACATCGCACAAACGAAACCGGAATTTAGAAGAGCAGACGAGAAATACAAGAGGGAAAATACGATGCGCAGAAAACTTTGGCCGGTGTTGAAAATTTTTGTTGACAAGGACGATTGTTTTGTGAGATTAAAAAAGATTCTTAATGAAGTTGGTATCAAACACCTGGACGGTGCTCATTCACCCTGCTCCGATAACTCAAAAATCTTTTGCATTTCCTGCTTTGATTTCGCACGATTTTCAGCGATAATTTTTTTGGCATTGTCCCAATCCTCGGGGTCCAAGCCGCTGAAATCAAAGCTATCCAAGGCCGCAAACAAACGTGCGACGGAAGGGTGCATTTTCGGCGAGTTGTTGGGCAGAGCTTGTTCGTTTCTCAATTTCTTGCAATAAATCACGCGATCATCCGCCTCGGCATAAAAATCCGGAATGCGCGCAATTTCGCGATAGTGATGTTTGCGATAGAAAAAATGGGTGGGATCGTATTTCGGCTGGGAGGAGGTTTCGATCATCAACAAGCGGCCGTGCTCGCGTTGCACCTCGGCCTCCACAAACGCGAGCAGCAAATCGCCGACACCCTGGCGTTGCCGTTCCGGGTCAACGGCAATCCAGTATAAATCGTATGTGCCTTCGGTCATGGGCGTGGGGCCGAAGCACACGTAGCCGGCGACGATTTCACTTTCATCACCCGCGCAATAAAAACGATAATCTTTTTGCTGCGGCTGATTCAAATAAATATCGATCAGCTCGAGCGCGACTTCGATCTCAACCGGCGAGAACCGGTTGGTCGCTTGCAATATGCTCGCGATGGGCTGCCGGTCTTCGCGTTGCAGGGCGCGAATATGCATGCGCTTCTCCTCGTTGTAACGCACAGGCCACGATTTCTCCGATCGCCTGGGTGTAACTCCGGCCCGAAGCCATAACCGAACGCGCGAAGCCGGCGTCGGGCGAGAGATCGGGGTTGCAATTGACTTCGACGATATAGGGTTGATTGTTGGGCGCCAGCCGCAGGTCCACGCGCACATAATCGCGGCAGCCCAAATGGCGAAACGCGGCAATCGCCAGTTTTTGCGCGCGCAACGTGATTTCTTCATCGAGCAGCGCCGGGCATTCCGCGCCGACCCAATGATATTCCGGGCTGCTTTCCATCCATTTTACGTTGTACGAGCAAATGCGCGGCTGGCCCTCGGGAACCATCGGGAAAGTGATTTCCGAAATCGGCAGCGCTACGGGTAAGCGATCGCCCAAGATCGCGACGTTGAGCTCGCGGCCGTCGATATATTCTTCCACGATTGCGGGTTGGTGATAGTTTTGAATCACCCAGGCCACGCGGCGGCGCAGGTCGTTAAGGTTGTGAACCACGGAGTCAAAGTCAATGCCCAGGCTCGCGTCTTCGTTCGCGGGCTTGACGATGACGGGATAACGCAAGCGGCAACGGCCCGGCACCTCGCTGCACAGCATGCCGCGCGGCACGGGCAAATGCGCCTGATCCAGCAGCATTTTCGTGGTCCATTTGTCGCCGGACATGACCAGCGCAGAGGTGGCGCCGCCGGTGTATGAGAAGCCTAACAGCTCATACAGCGACGGCAGGTTTTGATGATAACGGCTTTCGCCCCGCCAGCCTTCCACGAGATTGAAAATCGCCTCGGGTTTGAAACGCGTCAACCGTTCGATGAACGCCGGCACGGATCTTTGCAACGGCACGGCCACGGCTTCATAATCGAGCTCGTGCAACGCGCTGCGCACGGCGTTGACCTGGCTCAAAACATCGACTTCGGATATAAAATCAATATCGCGCCCGCGCTGCTCGCGTTCGGGCGCATTGTATGCAATCAAAATCTTCTTTCCGTTCATGAACTCCTCGCGCGATTGAAAACGCCTGTGCAGGTTAGAAATTTCTTGCTCTCGTGCTCTCGTTCCCACGCTCTGCGTGGGAACGCCTCACTGACGCTCCGCGTCGAAATGCGAAGAAGCGTCATGGATTTCTTGGTTATCTCATCGCGATGACGCAGAGCGTCTGAGATGGGTTCCCACGCAGAGCGTGGGAACCAGAGTACCAACCAACCAGAGGTTCCCAAAAATTTTACGCCAACCCCAAGCGTGTGCGCGCCGCCTCAATGATCGCAAGAATCAATTCATCGAAAGTCATGCCCGCAGTATAAGCCGCCTTGGGATAGCACGAATGAATATTCGGGTCTTTGATCAAACCCGGCAGTGGATTCAATTCCAAAATATTCGGCTCGCCCCCGGCGTCCACGCGCACGTCGATGCGGCAGAGATCGCGGCAGCCCAAAACGTTGAAGGCCTTTTTGCAAATCGTTTCGATCTTTTCCTGCAATTTTTCGTCAACTGCCGCCGGACACCGGTAAATTTCGAGCTGGCTGTCCGCCGAATCCCACAGCCATTTCGCTTCGTAGGAATAAACCGGCGGTGCGCCCTCGGGCAGACATTCAAAAGAGAGTTCCACGATGGGCAACATGCGCAGCGCCGGCCCATTGCCCAGCATGGCCACGGTAAATTCGCGGCCGGACATGAACTCTTCCACGATCGCCGGTTGATCGTACGTGTTCCAAACTTTCTCGACCGTCTTTTTCAGCGCGGTGCGATCCTTCACGATCGCATCCATCCAAATGCCTTTGCTGGAACCTTCGCTAATCGGCTTGACGAACATCGGATAATCCATGTGGCGCAATTGGCCGTTCAGGGGCCATGCTTTCAGCACGGAGAACTTCGCCGTGGGCACGCGATGATAGGCGAGAATTTCCTTGGCGCGCGATTTATCCAGGCACAAGCCCAGCGTCAGCGGATCCGAGCCGGTATAGGGAATGCGCAGCATCTCCAGCATCGCAGGAATCAATGATTCGCGCGACACGCCGTGATAACCCTCGGCGAGGTTGAACACCAAATCCGGCCGCGAACGGCGCAATTTTTCGTAGGCGTCCATGTTCGCTTCGATGGGAATGACTTCATGATATTTGCCGATGGTTTCGATCAAGTCATTCACGGTTTGTTCATCGTCCCATTCGGCGAAATTATCCAGCCCGGCGATGCCGGGAGCCAGTGATAGCGATAAGTCCGGGTCGTCTTCTTCGGGCTGTCCCGAAGCTTTTCTCATGTTAAAAGTGAGTCCGACACGCATGATTGAATTTCCTCAAGAGTTTAAAAAGTTGCACTCGCCGGAACTCCGGCGCTGATTTCAAAAAAGGCAAAATGATTCTCACACGGGAGGCACTCGCTTAAAAGTGAACGATGTTGTGAATAGGGAAAAGGATTTGAACCGGTGGAGTTGGACAGGTAGGTTGTAATCGTACCCCTCCCGAGAGGAAGAAAGCGTCGAAAAATTTTTGCGACAACTCGGAGGCTCGCCGTTTTCGCCGGCTGCCAACACGATTGCAGAATACATGAAAGAGAAACTCGCCTCAAGTTTAACATGTGTTTAAAAAACGTGCGCAATAAACAAACTATTTTAAGAAAATGCAAGAGATAATTCGTTTTGGAGGCAAAATTCTAAAAAATTTTTGCGCCAACTCTTTCAAAAATGCCTCGAAGAGCATTTGATGGAGGAAGGGAAGTTCTTCCCATGTACCCGCGCGAAGCACATATGATTCTCAGGAATTTGTTGTCGCATTTGCTTTATTTCGGATACAACTTCACTTAATGGTAAATCACCGAACAATTGCTCACGTTCTTCGGTGTAATTCCCGTAGCCCGTTGTGAACTGGTTGATAAAACGAACGGTGTTCACAATACCGATTTCTTTACACAAAACCCGTATGGCTTCGTGTGTAATCTCTGTTAATGGCTTTAGTTGCAGTGTCATGGTATAATCTCCTCTATCAATTGAATCGGTGAAATCACCCTTGTCTTCATATCTGCAAAAGTCTTGGCTTTCTTCAAAAACTTGTCATCGGTGGTGCAAAGATAATCAGCTCGCACATGTTCTGCTGATGCAAGATGTAAAGCGTCTAAAGTTTTAATCCCTTTCTGCATGAAGTCTTGCCCGATTTTCAATTTCGTCGTTGACATGAACGAATATTTTTTGCCTGGTGTAATACGCCCAAAGCATATTCTCTGCGAGATACCTCCGGGTTTTTTCGCGTCTCAAATATTAAGGCCTCTGACGAAATCAACTCCAAATTGCCTGACTCACAAAAGGCCAAAATAGACAGAACAGCTTCTGCTTCGAGTACAATTCGAGCTTGTTTCTTGTCATCCAGTGGACGTTGTAAACTACAATTGTCAAGATAAATTCTCATATAAAAAAATATGCAACTCTAATGAGAATTACAACCGGCATTTTTATGATTATTCCCTTTGAAGTATGGAAAAGTTCATCTTCTGTTCGCCAGCGAACATAGACTTTCCTCCCAGCGAACACTTGTTGAATAGCTGCGGTGAAAAATAACGGCATAAGTTTTTTGAAAACAAATCCGGCACAGTTGTTGATTTTTTACAATCGGTGTATTGTCGCTGAATGCAGGTTGCTCGATGCTTTAGCAACCCGCATAGAGCAATTAGCATCTAGGAATCGCCATGCTCAAAAACTATCTCAAAATCGCCTGCCGGAATTTGCTCAAGCACAAGGCCTATTCTTTCATCAATATTGCCGGCTTGGCGATCGGCATTGCGTGCTGCACATTGATTTTGATTTACGTGCAGGATGAATTGCGCTACGATCGTTTTCATGCACACGCCGGGCGCATTTATCGCGCGGTGGCGAGCACGAATGAAGACGGCCAGCCGACCAATGCCAATGGCGCGTTTTCCTGGGCCGAAGCGTTGCAAAAAGATTTTCCGGAAATCGAACAGACGGCGCGGTTTCACAAAATGGGCTGGGGTGAAAAACGCGTGGTAGCGCACGGTGAAAAGCGTTTTTACGAGGACAAATTCTTTTTTGCGGATTCGAACGTTTTCAAGATTTTTAGCTTCCCTTTTCTCGCTGGAAATTCCGAGCGCGCACTGGCCGAACCGAACACGGCGGTGATCACCTCGCAGGTGGCGCAAAAATATTTTGCCAATGAAAATCCTCTCGGCCAAGTGCTGGCCATCGATCCTTATAACGACGGCAAGTTTATCGACTTCGAAATCACCGGCGTGCTGCAGGACTTGCCTTCGTATTCGCATATCAAATTCGACATTCTCGCTTCATTTGCCAGCGCCACGGGCAGAACACAAAGCTGGGGCTTTGATCCGGTTTTCACTTACATTCTTTTGAATGAAAAAGCTGCACCGGCCGCGCTCGAGGACAAGTTTCCGAACTTTCTCAAAAAATATATGGGCCCGGAGCCGTGGTATTCCCTCAGTCTGCAGCCGCTCAAAGACATCCGTTTGCATTCGCATTTGCGCGCAGAATTGGAACCGAACGGCGACATCGCCTACGTCTATCTCTTTTCTGCCATCGCTTTTTTTGTTTTGGTGATTGCCTGCATCAACTTCATGAATCTCGCCACTGCCCGCTCCGCGCAGCGCGCCAAAGAAGTGGGCATTCGCAAAGTGGTGGGCGCCGAGCGCCGGCAACTCATGCAACAGTTTTTGGGCGAAGCCGTTCTGTTGAATCTCTTCGCACTGTTTCTGGCTTTCGGATTGGTGGAATTCTTTCTGCCGGTATTTAATCGCCTATCCAGCAAGGAAATGGCTATAAATTATTTCGATAACCTGCCCTTGCTCGGCGGCATCATGACGTTGTCTCTGCTCGCGGGAATTTTTTCCGGCAGCTATCCTGCTTTTTTTCTCTCGGCTTTTCAGCCGGTGAAGGTATTGAAAGGCGGCTTCAGCAGCGGTTCAAAAAATGCCGCGCGGTTGCGCCGAGGCTTGGTGGCTTTTCAATTCGCGATTTCAATCGTATTGATCGCCAGCACCGCCATCGTGCACGAGCAGATGAATTACATTCGCAACAAAAACCTCGGCTTTCAAAAAGCGCAGATTCTCATCCTTCCTTTGAATGAAGAAGTCCGCAAGAATTACGCTGCGCTGCGGGCGGAATGGCTGGGCGCAAACGCAATACAAAACGTGACCATGACCGAGCAAGTGCCGGCCAAGGCCGGCAACGGTTCGGGTTATCGTCTCGAAGGGCAAGCTGAGATCGAAGGCGTTCATCGTTTTTTTGCGGATGCACATTTCGGCGCGACCTATGGCATCGAGATGGCCGCGGGCCGCGACTTTTCGGAAAAATTTTCCGCCGATGCCGAGCAGGCCTTTCTCGTCAACGAAGCTTTTGTGAAATCTTCCGGCTGGAAATCTTCCGAAGAAGCGCTCGGCAAAAGCCTGATATTGTATCATATGGATATCGAGAAGAAAGGCCATATTACCGGCGTGATGAAGGACTTTCATCTGTTTTCCTTCCGCGACAACCTGACGCCCCTGTTGCTCACCATCATGCCGGCGGAGTCTTTCAATTTTCTATCCGTTCGTATTGCACCCACACAAATCGCCAATGCGCTGGCGCACTTGGAAAAAACGTGGAAAATCTTCGCGCCGAGTTATCCTTTCGACTATTATTTTCTCGATCAAGATTTTGCGCGCTTGCATCGCGCCGACGAACAATTGGGCAATGTGTTTCGCTATTTTGCCGGCCTGGCCATCGTGGTTGCATGCCTGGGCCTGTTCGGCCTTGCGGCCTTTACTGCCGAACAGCGCACCAAAGAAATCGGCGTGCGCAAAGTGCTGGGCGCTTCAGTGCCGCAAATTCTGCGGTTGCTCTCCAAAGATTTTACCCAACTGGTGGTGATCGCTTTCTTGGCCGCTGCGCCTTTGGCATATTTCGGCATGAGCCGCTGGCTGGAGGAATTTGCGTTTCGCATCACGCTCGGCCCGGGCGTGTTCTTGCTTTCCGGCGCCCTCGCCTTATTGATCGCCTGGCTGACGGTGAGTTTTCAATCGCTCAAAGCCGCGCTGGCGAATCCGGTGGAGTCCTTGCGATATGAATAAAAAGGTCAGACCCTTCAGGGTGGAATCGTTGAGATACGAGTAATTGTAAGAATTTAGCCGTCTGACCCGGAATGTCATGCTTTAGCATGACACTGATCCCGTGACCGCCGGCAAGATGCAAAACTGAAGTTTTGCGCTCCGGGCTTCATTTCGCGAAATTTTTACGGGAAAGTTTGTTCGCCAAGTAGCACGGACTTGTCATCCTGTAAGGAACTTTTTAAGCATTGAGCAAGGTGCTTATTGCTTAAAAAGATGCTTCCCGAAAGGGGGCGAGAGCCGGCTTGTCGCCCCTTGCGGCCAGCATGACATGTGATCTAGAAGCAACTGATTACTGATTACTGATTACTGGAACAAAAACCATGCTCAAAAACTACCTCCTCGTCGCCGCCCGCAATTTGCTCAAGCACAAAGCCTATTCTTTTATCAATATTTTCGGCTTCGCCGTGGGCATGGCCTGTTGCGGCGCGATTTTGCTTTATCTGCAAAAAGAGCTGAGTTACGATCAATATCATGATCGCGCCGGGCAATTGTATCGCCTCGCCGTTTGGAAAGACGCCACCGGCAACAAGCAGGGCCAGGCCAGCGTCTCCTATGAGCTGGCGGAAGTGTTGCGCAAAGAATATCCGGAAGTGCTGGAAGCCGGGCGCGTTTATAAAACTCCGCAAACGGCCGTGGTCAAGATCGACGATCGGCAATTCAGCGAGGAACGCTTCTTCTTTGCCGACAGCAACATTTTCAAAATCTTCACCATTCCCTTTCTCAAAGGTGAGGCCAGCACCGCACTGGCGCAACCGAACTCTCTGGTCGTCACCGCTGCAATCGCGGAAAAATATTTCGGCACCCGTGAAGTGCTGGGCAAGGTGGTGGCGGTCAATCTCAACAATCGTGATATCGATTTCAAGATCACCGGCGTGCTGGCGAATGCGCCGGAGAATACGCATTTCAAATATGACGTGCTCGCTTCTTTTCAGAACGTCGATCAAACCGTTGCCAATCCCGGCCTGCTGAAGAGCTGGTTCTTCTATGCGTTTTGGACCTATGTGAAACTGCCGGCGGATTATCCGGCGGCAGCATTCGAAGCCAAGCTGGCGCAGGTGGTCAAAAAGTATTTTCCACCGACGCGGCAAAGCTCCCAGCTTTTCGTGCAAGCCGTGTCAGACATTCATCTCACCTCGCATCTCGAGAACGAGATGGAGGGCAATAACAATATCACGTACATTTACATTTTTGCGGCGATCGCGCTGCTGGTGCTGGTCGTGGCCTGCATCAATTTCGTCAATCTCACGACGGCGCGTTCGCTGCCGCGCGCGAAGGAAGTGGGCTTGCGCAAAGTGCTCGGCGCTCATCGCGTGCAATTAATCAAGCAATTCCTCGCCGAATCCCTGCTGGTAAGCGCGCTGGCCGTGATTCTGGCCTTGGGCATGATCGAGCTTTTCCTGTTCGCGTTCAATGCCCTTGGCCTCATGCAATTGCGCTTGTATCTCTTTGCGAACGGCCTATGGCTGCCGGGCTTCATCGCCCTGGGTTTGCTCACCGGTTTATGCGCGGGCCTTTACCCCGCTTTGTTTTTGTCCGGATTCCAACCGGGCAAAACTTTGAAAGGGATTTTCGCCAAAACTGCCGGCGGCACACGCTTGCGCCGTGGGCTGGTGGTTTTTCAAATGGCCATAACCATCGTATTGTTGGTTGCCATCGCGACGATTTCGCAGCAACTGCGTTTCGTGCGCAGCAAAAATCTCGGCTTTCAAAAAGAGCAAATGCTGCTCATCAAATCCGCCGGCAGCACGCTTGCCCGCGAGCAACCGAATTACGAATCCTTCAAACAGCAATTGCTGCAAATGCCCGAAATCGCCGGTGTGACGCGCATCTCCGCGCCGATGGGAAAAGGTTTCCCCGTTCGCTCGATATTCTTCAACGAAATTGACGAAAGCAAGAAGGTCGCAATCCCCTATATTTTTGCGGGACATGATTTTGCCGCGGTGTACGGCCTCGAGCTGGTTGCGGGCCGCGATTTTTCCAAATCGTTTTCGACGGATACGAATTTTGTTTATCTTACTAACGTCGCGGCGATTAAAAAATATGACTTGAATCCTGCGCTCGGAAAATTTATCGCCAGCGGCGACCTCAATCCGCGCCGCGGCCAAATCGTGGGCATTCTGCAAGATTTTCATTTCGCGCCGCTGCATCAACCCCTCGAGCCGTTGATCGTCGGGCTATTCAACGGTCCGTTGCCTTATATCTCCGTGAAGCTGCGTTCTGAAGATCTGGCGGGCGCCGTGAGCCAGATTGAAAAACGCTGGGCGCAATTCGAGCCCGATCGCCCGCTGGAGTTTTCGTTTCTTGATGATCAGCTCGATCAAGCTTATCGTTTTGAAGCGCAGCTCGGCCAGGTCGTGAGTTATTTTACCGGTCTGGCGATTTTCATCGCATGCCTGGGCTTGTTCGGCATGGCCTCGTTCGCGGCCGAGCAGCGCACCAAAGAAATCGGCATTCGCAAAGTTTTAGGCGCATCCGTCGCGGGCGTGATTGCACTGCTGTCGCAGGAATTCACCAAGCTCGTGCTCGCCGGCTTTGTGCTCGCTGCGCCGCTGGCCTATTTCGCAATGCAGCGCTGGTTGAGCGATTTCGCCTATCGCATCACGCTCGGCCCGGAGATTTTTTTGCTTGCCGGCGCACTGGCACTCATCATCGCGTGGCTCACGGTCAGTTATCAGGCCGTCAAAGCCGCTCTGGCGAATCCGATTGAATCGTTGAGATACGAATGAATCGATTGTGGATTGCGGATTGCGGATTGCGGATTGCGGAAATTCAGATATTGATTCCGCAATTCGCAATCAAAAATCCGAAATGGAGAAGTCGTGTTCAAAAACTACCTCAAAATCGCCTTTAGAAATCTGCTCAAACACAAAGGCTACACCTTCATCAACATCGCCGGCCTGGCAATCGGCATGGCGTGTTGCATTTTGATTTTGCTTTACGTGCAAAACGAATTGAGCTACGATCACCATCATGAGCAGGGCGATCGCATTTATCGTGTGGCCGCGGATTTAAAATTCGGGGGCTATCATCATCGCTTGGCCGTTGCGCCTGCACCCCTGGCCGAAGCCTTAGTGCGCGACTATCCTGAAGTCGCGGCGGCAGCGCGTTTTCGCGAACAAGGCAGTTCTTTAGTGAAGAAAGAAGGCGGGCAGAATTTCAAGGAAGAGCGGATAATTTTTGCCGACAACGCGATATTCGGCATTTTCACTTTGCCTTTTCTTGCCGGCAATCCGCAAGCTGCACTCGCCGAGCCAAATACCGTTGTCATCAATCAAACCACCGCGAAAAAATATTTTGGCGGCAACAGCGCGCTCGGGCAGGCGTTGATCTTTGACAATCAAGCAGCGTATAAAATCACCGGTGTAATTGGGGACATGCCGGAGAATAGCCATTTTCATTTCGATTTGATCGCCGCGCTCTCTACTTTGGAGGAAAGCCGGAACAAGGAATGGGGCAGCAATAATTTCGCAACTTATATCTTGCTTAAAGAAGGTGCTGATGCCGCTTCTCTGCAAACCAAGTTTCCGGAAATGATCAAAAAATATCTCGGCCCGCAAGTGGAAAAAATGTTGGGTGTGAGTTTTGATGAGCTGATCAAGCAAGGCAATCAAGCGCTGTATTATTTGCAACCGCTGCGCGACATTCATCTCCATTCCGATCTCGCCGTCGAATTTGAACCGAATGGCAATATCAGATATGTTTACATTTTTTCGGCCCTCGCGTTTTTTATTTTATTGATTGCGTGCATCAATTTCATGAATCTGGCCACGGCGCGCGCGGCCAATCGCGCGAAAGAAGTGGGCATTCGCAAAGTGGTGGGTTCCGACCGGCGCCAACTCATCAGCCAATTTCTATCCGAATCTTTTTTCATGAGCCTGCTCGCGCTGATTTTGGCGCTGGGATTGGTGGAATTGCTCCTGCCGCAATTCAACCGGCTCGCGGAAAAACACTTGCAGACTTTTTACTTCGGCAACCTGCAAATGCTGGCTGCTCTTCTCGGCTTCGCGTTGTTGGTGGGCGCGCTGGCGGGAAGTTATCCGGCTTTCTTGCTTTCCGCTTTCAAGCCGGTGAGTGTGCTCAAAGGCAAATGGCAGGCGGGTGCGAAAGCACGCGGTCTGCGCAATGTCCTGGTCGTTTTTCAATTCGCCGCTTCGGTGATTTTGATCGTGGGCACGATCATCGTCAAAAATCAATTGCAATACATTCAAACCAAAAATCTGGGCTTCAACAAAGAGCAGGTGATCGTTCTGCACGATGCCTACGCGCTCGACGAAAAATTGCAAGCGTTCAAAAATGAAGTGCTGCGTCATCCCGGCGTTGCCAGCGGCACGGTTTCAGGATATTTGCCGGTGTCTTCCAATCGCAGTGACACCGGTTTTTGGCCCGAGGGCAAGCGCTCCGGCGAAGAAGCCGTGTCGATGCAAATTTGGAACGTGGATTATGATTACGTGCGCACGATGGGCATGGAGATCGTTGCGGGCCGCGATTTTTCCGAAGCGTTCGGTGCGGACTCCACCGCCATTATTCTCAACGAAAAAGCCGCCAAAAATTTCGGCTTCGACGATCCGCTCGGCAAACGCATTTATACTTTCGAGTATACGCCGGGAAAAGGCGTCGATCCCAACCTCAGCGATACCTACACCATCGCCGGCGTGATCAAAGATTTTCATTTTTCTTCTTTGAAACAAAACATCAGCGCGCTGGGTTTGCGCTTGGGCCGCAGCCGCAGCTTGCTGTCATTCCGTTTTAAAACGGAAGACACCGCCGCCTTGATCGCTGATCTCGAAAACAAATGGAAAGAATTTGCGCCGGATCAACCTTTTGCGTATTCGTTTCTCGATCAACGCTTCAGCACGATGTACCAGGCCGAGCGCAGAGTCGGAGACATTTTCAGCGTGTTTGCCGGCCTGGCTATTTTTACCGCGTGCCTGGGGTTGTTCGGCCTGGCCTCTTTCACCGCAGAGCAACGCACCAAAGAAATCGGCATTCGTAAAGTGCTGGGCGCGACGGTGGGCAGCGTCACGGCTTTGCTTTCAAAAGACTTTGTCAAGCTGGTGATTATTGCCAACGTGATCGCCTGGCCTCTGGCTTATTTTGCCATGCAGCGCTGGCTGGAAGATTTTGCCTATCGCATCGATATCGGCTGGGGGATTTTCGCGCTCGCTGCCGGGCTGTCATTGCTCATTGCGTTGTTAACCGTGAGCACACAAGCCCTCAAAGCCGCGCTGTCGAATCCGGTGGATTCCTTGAGATATGAATGAGTTGATCGGCTCTTATAGCAGCTTTCAGTTGTATGTTCACGTCCCGCGAGCGTTGTCATTCAGGAGGAATCTTTTTAAGCTGTTTGCACGGCTTCGTTGCTGAGGTGGTTACCAGTGCTGAAAAAGATTCTTCCAGAATGACAGTGCCCGGGCGATTCAACTTCAGAACTTCAGATGTTTCAAAACGCCGCGCCAGGAGAAACCATGCTCAAAAACTACCTCAAAATCACCCTGCGCCATTTGCGCAAGAATCCTGCATACTCGTTCATCAACATCGTCGGCTTGGCCCTGGGCATGGCCTGCGGCATTCTCATTTTGCTGTATGTGCAGGACGAACTGTGGTTCGATCGTTTTCATACCAAAGCCGATCGCATTTATCGCGTCACCGAAACGCGGCCTGCGCCCGATCACGGCGAACGGCATTTTCCATTTACCATGGGGCCAACCGCGCCGGCATTGATGGCCGATTTTCCCGAAGTGATTAAATCCGTGCGCATGCGCAGCCGCGCGGGCATGGGCCGCGTCACGGTGCAGCACGGCGAGAAGCGTTTTTATGAAGGCGATCATCTCTTCACCGAACCAAGCTTTTTTGAAATTTTTGATTTTGAATTGGCGCTGGGCAATCCCGCCACGGCGTTGCAGGAGCCGCGTTCCGTCGTGCTCACGCAAGCGGCCGCACAAAAATATTTCGGCAAAGAAAATGCGCTAGGGCTAGTGTTGAAGGTCGAACGCTTCGGCGATTTCAAAGTCACAGGCATCGCAAAAAATCCGCCGCATCATTCGCACCTCGATTTCAGTATGCTGTTCTCCTTCGCAACGCTGGAAGCCGGCCCCGGATGGAAACGATTCATAGAATCGTGGGACTCGGATAGCTTCATCAGCTACGTGCTCACCAGCCGGCCGCTCGAGCTCGAGCGTTTTAACGGGCGGCTTCCAGCTTTTCTCCAAAAATACCGCGGCGCCAATCCGAAAGAGCCGCGACAACTCGTGTTGCAGCCGCTGGCGGAGGTTCATTTCGGATCCGCGCATTTGGAATCCGATTTGAATCGGCGCAAAGGCGAGATTATGTATGTTTATTTGTTCTCGCTCATCGCGCTGTTCATCGTGCTGATTGCTGCAATCAATTATATGAATCTCGCCACCGCCCGCGCCATGAAACGCGCCAAAGAAGTGGGCTTGCGTAAAGTGGTGGGCGCACAGCAAGGCCAGCTCATCGGACAATTTTTGAGCGAAGCCGTTTTATTCACCGTACTGGCTTTATTTTTTGCTGTGGTGATGGTCGAGATGATTCTGCCTGCTTTCAATGCACTGGCGGATAAACAACTCGCTCTTGATTTCTCCACAAATGGCTGGCTGTTCGCCGCGCTGTTGTTGCTCGCCGTTCTTGTTGGTATTTTTTCCGGCAGTTATCCCGCATTCTATCTTGCCCACATGCGCCCGGCTTTTGTTTTGAAGAGTGATATTAAAGCCGGGGCTAGAGCCGCGCGTTTGCGGCGGGGCCTGGTGATCACGCAGTTTGCCTTGTCCATCACGATGATCGTGGCGACCGCGGCGGCTTACCGGCAAATCAATTTCATTCGAGAAAAAAATCTCGGCTTCAATCACGAGCAACTCATGGTGGTGGACATCAACAGCGGCAACACGCGCCGGAATTTTCAAGCCATTAAACATGAAATGGCGAAAATATCTGAGGTGAAAAGCGTGTCGGTTTCCTCGCGCGTTCCCGGCGAGTGGAAAAACCTCGATCAAATTCTCGTTGCCGGCGAAGGTGCGCCCGCCGCTGCCACGCACACGATGTTTTTCATCTGCATCGATCAAGAGTTTTTGAACACCTTCGAAATCAATTTGGCGTCGGGCCGCAATCTTTCCGAAGAAATGGGCACGGACACTTCGGCCGTCATCATCAACGAAACCGCGGCGCGCGCGCTCGGTTGGGATGATCCTTTGGGCAAAGAAATTCGAACCGAGGAGGGCGAATATCGCGCCCGCGTCGTGGGCGTGGTGAAAGATTTTCATTTTCAATCTTTGCACGAGAAAATCGCGCCGCTGGTGCTGGGGCATTGGAACAATCCCGTCGCCAACATCGATTATTTCACTGCGCGCGTCAACACCACCGATATGGCGCAGACCTTAGCTGCCCTGCAAAAAGTGCACGAGCAATTCGATCAAACCACACCGTTCGAATATAATTTTCTCGATGCACGCCTGAATGATTTTTATCAAACCGATATTCGCGTCAGCAAAATTTTCGGCCTGAGCGCGGCCCTGACGATTATCATTGCCGGCCTCGGCCTGCTGGGACTCGCGGCTTTCATCGCGGAACAGCGCACCAAAGAAATCGGCGTGCGCAAAGTGCTCGGCGCTTCCGTGGTCAATATTCTTGTTTTGCTCTCCAAGGATTTTACGAAGTTGATCGCCATCGCGACGTTGATTGCCGCGCCCATTGCCTATTTCGGCCTGCAACGCTGGCTGCAAGTTTTCGCCTATCGTGCTGCCCTCGGTCCAGAGATTTTTGTGCTGGCGGGAATGATGGCGTTGTTGATCGCACTGTTGACGATGAGTTTTCAAGCGCTCAAAGCGGCGCGGGCGAATCCGGTGGAGGCGCTGCGGTATGAGTAATAAAACATAAGGCGTAAAACGTAATACGTAAGAGGCTTTACGCTTTACGCCTTACGTTTTACCTCGGAGCTCGCCATGTTCAAAAACTATTTCAAAATCGCCTTCAGAAATTTGCTGCGCTACAAGGGTTATTCCTTCATCAATCTCAGCGGCCTTGCCCTCGGCATGGCGTGCGCCTTGCTTATTTTGTTTTGGGTGCAGGACGAGTTGAGTTATGACCGCTTTCATCACAACGCGGATGACATTTATCGTGTCGTCGTTGAATGGAAAGATCATTCCACGAAATGGGCGAAAACGCCGGGGTTGCTGGCTGCCGCCATGAAAGCAGAAATTCCCGAAGTCGCCAACGCCGCGCGCTTGCACAAAAGGCCGAAGCTCGTCATCCGTTATGGCGAAAAAGCTTTTTACGAAGAACACAAGCTCCGCGCCGATCCGGCTTTCTTCGAGATGTTCTCGTTTCCTTTTGTGAAAGGCGACCGCGAGGCCTGGGCTTCGGGCATGGTGATCACCGCGGGCATGGCGAAAAAATATTTTGGCGAAGAAGAGCCGCTGGGAAAAGTTTTGAATATCAACAATTGGTACGATGTGCCCGTGACCGGCGTGATTCGCGACGTGCCGGGCAACTCGTACATTCAACTCGATTGTGTTCTGCCACTGGAACCTCTCCAACGCTTCTGGCCCGGCGGATTTACCTGGGGGAATTTTTCGCATGAGACCTTCGTGCAACTCCGCCCCGGCGCTGATCCTGCAGCGGTCAATGCCAAAATCACCGGCTTGCTGCACAAAAATTCGCCCGAAATTTCTGCGCAAGTGAACCGGCTTTATTTGCAGCCTCTCACCGAAATTTATTTGACGGCTGGAATCGGCGGCGGCCAATTTGTCAACGGCGAACGCAAATATGTTTACATTTTTTCGGCCCTCGCTTTTTTTATTTTGCTCATCGCCTGCATCAATTTCATGAACCTCTCCACTGCGCGCTCGCTCAACCGCGCCAAAGAAGTCGGCTTGCGCAAAGTCATCGGCTCGAGCCGCGCGCAATTGATAAAACAATTTCTCGGCGAATCCCTCCTGCTCGCCCTGGTCTCTGCCTTTGTGGCGATCATTCTGGTGGAACTGCTGCTGCCGGCGTTCAATGCACTTGCGGGCAAAACCCTGCAATTGCATTTGGGGGATTTCAAACTGCTGCTCGGCCTGGCAATCATCACGCTCGTGACCGGCATCGTCGCCGGAAGTTATCCGGCCATTTATTTGTCTTCCTTCAAACCGATTGCCGTTTTGAAAGGCGGCGCGTTGCTCTCTCCCTTTGGAAAGAACAACAGAAGCGCAGGCTTTCGCCAAACGCTGGTCGTCATGCAATTCGCGCTCGCGATCATGCTCATCGCCAGCACCATGATGATCCACCGGCAATTGCATTTCATGACTAATACCAAATTGGGATTCGACAAAGACAACGTGGTTTACGTTCCGGCAAAAGCGAATTTCGGCGCACAATATGAAGCAGTGAAACAGAAACTGATGCAGTTTCCCGAAATTCTCAGTGTCGCCGCCAATAGCTCCTTGCCGACCAATACGCTCAACACCAGCCAGGTGTTTTGGCAAGGCCAGCCTCCGGACCGCGATTTTCCCATCGAAACGAATGCCGTCGATTATGATTACTTCACCTTGTTGCACATGGAATTTGTCGCCGGCCGCAATTTTTCGCCGCAGTATGCGACGGATGCGGCCGCGGCCTTCATTCTCAACGAAGAAGCGGTGAAGATGATGGACCTGGCCTCGCCGATTGGCAAAGAAATCCGGGTAGGGCAAACGAAAGGGGCGATTATCGGCGTCGTGCGCAATGCTCATTTCAAATCGCTGCGCCAAAAAATCGAGCCGCAAATTTTTCATCTGCTCACCGATTATGGCTCCGAGCTGGTCGATTTGTTCGGCATCGTCATGATCAAGATTCGCGGGAACGGCATTGCGCCGGCGCTGGCAGGCATCGAAGCCGTTTGGAAAAGCGTGAATCCGCATCATCCTTTTGAATACCATTTTCTGGATGAAACTTACGACCGTCTCTACAATCAAGAGAAACGCACGAGCACACTGTTTGATTACTTCACCGTGCTTGCGGTTTTCATTTCATGTTTGGGATTGTTAGGCTTGGCGACGTTCATTGCCGAGAATCGCACCAAAGAGGTTGGCATTCGCAAAGTGCTTGGCGCTTCCGTTGCCGGCGTGGTGGCGCTGCTTTCAAAAGATTTGGTCAAGCTTGTGCTCCTCGCCAATGTTGTGGCCTTCCCGCTGGCTTATTTGGCGATGAACCAATGGCTGCATGATTTCGCGTATCGCATCGATATGTCATGGTGGATGTTCGCGCTTGCCGGTGGCCTCGCCTTGGCAATTGCGCTGCTGACGGTGAGCACACAAGCTTTCAAAGCCGCGCGGGCGAATCCGGTGGAAGCTTTGAGGTATGAATAAAAAGACAACCCTTGGGATGGAGGTGTTGCGGTGTGAATGGTTCTCTCGTTCCACCGCTTTGCGGTGGGATGTATTATAGGACGCTCCGCGTCCGGTGCGAGCATGGTTCTAAACAAGTCTTGCGAAAACAAAATACCTCCTGGCCGAAGCAAGAACGCAGAGCGTTCCACAGGCGTCACGACGCAAAGCGTCGTGACGAGATAAACGAGCATCAAGCAACAAGCATCGAGGAAACCACTATGTTCCAACATCATCTCACCATCGCCTTGCGCAACGTGCGCAAGCAAAAAGCCTATTCGTTCATCAATATCTTCGGCCTGGCCGTGGGCATTGCTTGCTGCTTGCTGGTTATTCTGTTCGTGCGGCATGAAAGAAGCTATGATCTTTTTCATGAAAACGGCAGCCGCATCTTTCGCGTGAATTTGGAAAAGAAAACGCCCGCGGGCAGCTTGGAATTGAGCGCCGGGCAGCCGATTCCGCTCGCACCTGCTTTACGTGATAATTTTCCTGCAATCCAATATGCCACACGTTTAAAACAAGGCTCTGCAATAGTTCGCTCCTCCGCAGATCATTCCGCGCGCGAAACTGTGTTCTTCGCAGATCAGGATTTTTTTAAAATGTTCTCGTTTTCCTTGGCGCACGGGGATCCCACTTCGGCATTGGCCGATAAAGCGGCAATTGTCTTGAGCGAAGTTGCCGCGCAAAAATATTTTGGCGCTGAATTGCCGCTCGGAAAAACTTTGTCGCTCAATTTTGGCGAGCGCTCGGAAGATTTCATCGTCTCCGGCGTCGTGCAAAAAATGCCGAGCAACTCCAGCATACAATTCGATTTTATGCTGCGGTATGAGAACTCGCCGAATTACGCCAATCTCTCCACCACCTGGACTTCCTGGGGCGCGGTGACCTTCATTCAACTCGCAGAAGGAGCATCCCCGCTAGCAATGCAGAGCAAATTCGACGGCTTCATCAAAAACTATTATGGTGAATTGATTCAAACCTGGCAAATTCTGGGTTGGATGGCAAAAGCAGAGGGCGCGTTGAAATTGCAATTGCAGCCGCTCGCGGCGATTCATCTCGAACCGAACGTGCAAAATAGTTTGCTGCCCACGAGCAATCCCACTTATTCCTACATTCTCGCCGGCATCGGCTTGATCGTGTTGCTGATCGCGTGCATCAATTTTACCACACTCGCGATTGGCCGCGCCGCAGGCCGCACGCAGGAAATCGGCGTGCGCAAAACGCTTGGCGCTTTTCGCGGCCAGCTCATGAAACAATTTTGGGGAGAAGCTTTGCTGTTCAGCGTGCTCGCTTTGTTTTTGGGCCTCGCGCTCGCCGAAGCGTTTTTGCCGGTCTTCAATGCGCTCGCGAATCGATCGCTTGCTATTCATTATTTTGAAGGCTGGGAGCTGCCCGGTATTTTCGCAGGTTTGGTGCTGTTTGTCGGTCTGGCAGCCGGCAGCTATCCCGCATTCTTTTTGTCGCGCTTTCAACCGGTGGAAACTTTAAAGAACAAAATTCATCACGGCAGCAAAAATCGTTTGAGCCAGGCGCTGGTTGTGGTGCAATTCTCGCTGTCCGTGCTGCTCATCATTTGCACGCTGGTGATGTCCGGCCAATTGCGTTTGCTCAAAAACGCCAATCCCGGATTCAACGCAGAACAAATCGTCGTCATCCCCACCAACACGAAACAGAACGAGGGCGGAAAGCTGCTTGCGCTTTATCGCCAAAAGCTCGCGGGCCATTCCACTGTTTTGGGGCTCACCGGCAATTCCGACGGCTTCAACAAAGAAAGCGGTTGGAAAGCTTTCGGCACGGCCAGCGGTGCAAATTGGCAGGTAAATTTGATGCGCGTCGAGCCCCAATTCATCAAGACTTTCGATATGCAAATCATACAAGGCCGGGATTTTTCCCAAGAGATGGCTTCCGATGCAACGACTGCCGTAATTGTGAACGAAGCATTGGTCAAAGAATTCGGCTGGCAGGAAACCATCGGCCGGAAGTTCGAAGATTTCGATTTGCGCGGCGTGAAAGAGCCAACGATCATCGGTGTGGTGAAGGATTTCAATTATGCTTCTTTGCATGAGACCGTGAAGCCGATGGTTTTGCATCTGGATCCCACCGAAGAAATCAAATATCTCTTCGTGAAAATCGCGCCCAACGATTTCGCAGCAACATTGAAACTGTTGGGCAATACGTGGAATGAGATCGCGCCGGAAAAGCCGTTCGATTATTATTTCCTCGACGAAGATTTTGACCGGCAATACCGCGCCGAGGAACGCTGGGCGCAGATCGTGCTCTATTCAACTTCGTTCGCGATCATCATTGCCTGTATCGGCCTGCTGGGTTTATCCGCGCTCGCCGTGACCAAGCGCACGAAAGAAATCGGCATCCGCAAAGTGCTGGGCGCCTCGGTGCTTTCGCTGGTACGCTTGCTCACGAATGAATTTGTGATCTTAGTCGTGCTCGCCAATATTGTCGCTTGGCCGGTTGCTTATTTTGCCATGAATAGTTGGCTGCAAGATTTCGCGTATCGCATCGACATTGGCTGGCAAACTTTCGCGCTGGCAGGATTGGGCGTTTTGTTTCTGGCTTTGTTGACGGTGAGCGCGCAGGCGATCAAGGCAGCGCTGGCGAATCCGGTGGAGGCGTTGAGGTATGAATGATAAAACGTAAAACGTGATGCGTAAGAAGAATTACGTTTTCCGAATTACGTTTTATTTTTAGGCAAGAAGTTGAATCAACTCCGGTACGAACTCTTGAATTTCACCGGCGGCGTCTTGCATATCCCAAAGCAAGGCCAGGTCACGATCTTCAAGCGGCATAGATGACCTTCATATTCTCAAGAATGTGGCGGCGGCGAAAAGGATTGCGCAAGGCAGCTTTTTCCACTATATCGACGCGACGCCCCAAAATCGCCTTTGGCTCGTCTTGCATATAAGCGAGATCGAATAAACTATAGTGTGTTTCCGGCGCGAATGTCACCAGAATGTCAATATCGCTTGTAGCATGAAAGTCACCGCGAAGTGTTGAACGAAACAAAGCCATTTCGGTAATTTGGCGACGGCGGCAGAAAGCAGTAATTTTGTCGTAGGGTATTTTCATATTTCATTCGCGCTTTGCGTTTTCAAATTCAACGGTATGATAAATGTCACGAAGCGGTATTTTGAAATCGATGCTGGTGCAATGCAGAACCGCCTCGTCGCCGTAGTGATCCGTTAGAGTCCATCTATTTTGTTGATCAAGGGAAAATTGTTCGATATGGATTTTGTATTGATCCACCCAAAGATATTCCCGCAAAGTCGGAATGGAACGATAGAATCTGAATTTTTGGCCGCGACCGTAATTTTGGGCCGAGGCCGGCGTGACTTCCACAATCAACAATGGATTGACTACGGTGTCGCGACGGTTTTTATAGGCTTTCGGCCGGCCACAAACGACAAGAACATCAGGATGAGTGAATAACGCGCCGTTTTCAACCCATAAGCGAAGATCGTTGGCAAAAACTTTGTATTTTTTGTCGACAAGTGAACCGGATATCTGGAGGGCTAGGTTTCGAACAATACGATCTTGGTTAATAGAACTTTCGGCGATCGCAAAAATTTTGCCTTGATAGTATTCGCTTTTGTATTCGGCGGTTTCTTCCAGCGCCAGATATTCTTCCGATGTGAAATATTTAAGAGCGGGCTTTTGCATGTTTGCACCTCGTTATGCAATAAAAAATTTGCTTGAACCGACTCATTGCACGAACAACTTAATCATTCAAAAAAGAAAAATCAAGATTGCTTTATTGGTATCATGAGAGCACCCCGTTTTGGGCATCATCTGAAAATTTGAAAAAAGAGTAAGAGGTTAGCCGCCAGAAGTCATCATGTCATTCTCTGGAAGAATCTTTTTAAGCACTGGGAATACTCTGCATTTGGACATTTTACTAAATGCTCAAAAAGATTCTTTCAGAATGACATAAAAAGAGGTATCTCTTCACGCAAACCCAAAATGCTGTAACTGAACAGTGGAGTCAGCCATGCTCAACAACTACCTCAAAATCGCCATACGCAATCTGCGCAAGCAAAAAGGCCATGCCTTCATCAACCTCGCCGGCTTGGCCGTAGGCATGGCGTGCTGCCTGCTGATTTTGCTTTATGTGCAGGATGAGTTGAGTTACGATCAATATCATCAAAACAAAAACCGCATTTATCGCGTGGCCACGCGCATGCAAGGCGCGTCATTCGACGGTATCGCCAAAGTGAATGGCCCGTGGGGACCGGCCCTCAAAAAAGAAGTGCCGGAGATTGAAGCAGCAATACGCTTCGTCATCGTCGGACGAATTTTAGCCGGCAAAGGCGAAAAGCGCTTTTATGAAGAGAATGGCTTGTATGCCGATTCCTCGGTGTTCAAAGTTTTCAGTTTTCCATTGCACCAGGGCGATCCTCGCACAGTGCTTTCTGCGCCGAACAGCATTGTGGTCACACGCAGCTTTGCTGAAAAATATTTTGGAAAGGAAAATCCCGTCGGCCAGTCGCTTATGCTGGACAATCAAACCGAATACTTGATTACCGGCTTGCTGGACGACATTCCTTCCACTTCACATTTCACTTTTGATTTTTTGCTGTCGCTGGCCAGCCTCACGCACCCGCAACGCGATAGTTGGATTCAGTGGAATCAATTCTACACTTATCTTTTGCTGAAAGAAGGGGCGCAGCCGCAAACCGTTGAAACAAAAATACCGGCGGTGTTGCGCGCCGGCATGGGCGAGGAAGCAGCGGCGCGCTACACGCCCTTCTTGCAGCCATTGACGCGCATTCATTTGTATTCACATCTTTTTCGTGAGCTGGCGCCTAATTCCGACGTCAAATATATCTACATTTTTTCCAGCGTCGCTTTGTTCATTTTGATCATTGCCGCCATCAACTTCATCAACCTCAGCACGGCGCAGGCAACGCGCCGCGCCAAGGAAGTCGGCGTGCGCAAAGTTTTGGGCTCACAACGCAAACAACTCATCGGGCAATTTCTCACCGAGGCAATTTTGCTGTGTTTGTTTGCGGTGATGCTTGCGATCAGCCTGGCGGAATTTCTAATGCCTGTTTTCAATACATTGGTCGCAAAGAACATGGAAATCACGTGGCTCACAAACCCATTGTTGTGGCTGGCGGCGTTGGGATTTGTTTTGTTGATCGGCGCGCTGGCCGGCAGCTATCCCGCTTTTGCCTTGTCTGCATTTCAGCCGATCACGACTTTAAAAGGGCAAACGGTGAGTGCGACAAAAAAATCCGCGCTGCGCAACGGCTTGGTAATTTTTCAATTCGCGCTGTCCGCGTTTTTGTTGATGGCAACCGGCGTCATCTATCGCCAAGCGCAATTCATGCGCGAAAAAAATCTCGGCTTTAACACCGGGCAAGTCCTCACCATTCCGATTCAGAATCCGGCGCTCGCTAAGAATCATGAGACCGTGAAGCAGGAATTGCTGCAACATCCCAACGTCGCACAAGTTTCAGCTTCGGCGAATCTGCCCGGCGGCAGCGATTGGGGCATTCCGGTGCAGCCGGAAGGTTTTACGCCGGATCAAGTGCCCCCGATTCGCATACTCGCCGTCGATGCTGATTTTTTGAGCACATATGAAATGGAAGTCGTGGCCGGCCGCGGATTCTCCAATCAAATGGCCGGCGACAGCACGAAAGCTTTCGTGATCAATGAAGAAGCAGCACGGCAATTGAATTGGAGCGAGCCGCTGATCAAGACCATCGCGATGCCGGCGATTCAGCGTGAGCGTGCGCCGGTCATTGGCGTGGTGAAGGATTTTCATTTCCGTTCTCTGCGCGAACCCATCGGCCCGCTGCTTTTTTTTATCTCACCGCCGGATTGGCACACGATTTTTTCCGTGCGCATTCGCCCGCAAAACGTGCCGGAAACTTTGGAATTTTTGGAAAAGAAATGGCAGCAGCTCGATCCGGATCACCCCTTCACTTATTCGTTTTTGGATGAACGCTTTGGCCGGCTATATCAAAGCGAAGCGCGCATGCAGAAGATGTCGGCTTATGCCGCCGGGCTGGGAATTTTAATTGCGTGTCTTGGATTGTTCGCCCTGGTCTCTTTTGCCACCGCGCAACGCACGAAAGAAATCGGCGTGCGCAAAGTGCTCGGCGCAACTACTACGGGCATCGTGCGGTTGCTTTCAAAAGAAACGGTGAAGCTGGTTATCATTGCCAACCTCGTCGCCTGGCCGGTTGCCTATTTCTTTATGAATCGCTGGCTGCAAGATTTTGCTTATCGCGTGGAAATGAATCCCGCTATTTTCGCGGTGTCCTGTTTATTTACGATTCTCATTGCGTTGTTCACGGTAGGCTATCGCTCGATCAAAGCCGCGCTGGCGAATCCGGTCGATTCCTTGAGATATGAGTAAGGAAGTCGGACCTTTCAGCGGTGGAAGCATTACGGTACGAGTAATAAAACGTGAAAATAATGCGTGATTCGTAATGCGAAAAAAGCTTACGCCTTACGTTTCACTTTTCACGCCTTACGTTTTACCCTCACTTGCTAATGGATTCTCTATGCTGAAGAGCTACCTCAAAATCGCCCTGCGCAATTTGCTCAAATACAAAGGCTATAGCTTGATCAATATCGGCGGATTGGCTATCGGCATTGCGTGTTGTTTGCTGATCGCGCTGTGGGTGGTGCACGAGTTGAGCTATGACCGCTTTCATGCTCACGCCGATCGCATTTATCGCGTCGCCGAAGTTTTTCGCGATGGCGGCAAGATCGTGGAAGAGTCTGCGAGCATTCCGTTTCCGATCGGCCCGACTTTGAAAGAGGCGTTTCCCAATCTCAAAACCGTGCGCTTTTATCAAACCTTCGAAAAAATTCCATAACGAGCGCTCGGTTTATCTGTTTGCGATCATTGCCATTTTTATTTTGCTGCTCGCTTGCATCAACTTCATGAATCTCGCCACCGCCCGCTCGATCAAGCGCGCCAAAGAAATCGCCGTGCGCAAAGTGGTGGGCGCTTCCGTCGCACATATCGTTGCGCTGTTGTCCAAAGATTTTGCCAAGCTCGTCATCATCGCCAACCTCATCGCCTGGCCTATCGCTTGGTTTGCGATGAACAAATGGCTCTAAGATTTCCCCTATCGCATCGCGATGGGTCCGCTGTTTTTGATCGTTGCCGGACTCGCCGCGCTCGGCGTCGCATTATTGACCGTCAGCTATCAAGCGTTGAAAGCCGCGCTCGCGAATCCGGTGGAAGCGTTGAAGTATGAGTGAAGGGTAAGAGGTAAGACGTAAGACGTAAGACGTAAGACGTAATGCGTAATGCGTTTAACTTACGCCTTACGTTTTACCTCTTACGTTTTACGCCTGCTTTTCGAAAATATATGAACCCCTAAAATTTCATCAAGAGGAGATCATCCATGCCTTCCATTACCATTCAACTGCCCGCGATTGATGCTGATCAGCAAATCGAGGTCGAAGTGAAAATCAACGGCCAAAAGAAAGAGTATCATTATCGCGTCGAGATTTTTGCGTGGGAACAATGTCCCGATCCCGCGGAAGAGCGCGCGAAATGTTTGCAGCGCATGATCACAAGTTATGACAAAGAATGGCAATTGGTGCAAATCGGCGCGCCGTTGGAGAAGTCGATTCCCATCATGTTCAAAGAGAGACGCAAGGAGTGGAGCGCATAGGGCAAAGGGCGGAGGACAGAGAAAATGGAGGATAACGCAATCCCGTCTTGCGCATTACGCATTACGTTTCACGCTCACATTGTGCCCGGAGCCTGTCATGTTCAAAAGCTATCTCAAAATCGCCTTTCGAAATTTTCTGCGCTACAAAGCGTATTCTTTCATCAACGTGGCCGGGCTCGCGCTGGGGTTGGCGTGCTGCATTTTGATTTTGCTTTACGTGCAGGACGAGCTGAGTTACGACAAATTTCATCTGCGGGGAAAGCAGATTTATCGCGTGGTTTGCGAAGAAAATCAGGAAGGCCGGGCGCGCGGATTGGCAAATACTTTTGCGCCGATGGCGACGGCCTTGCAAACCGAGTTTCCAGAAATTGCGAAGGTCGTGCGCTTGTTCCCGCACAACGTGATGGTGGCGCGCGATCAAGAGCAGCGCTTCCAGGAAAGCCGCTTCTTTTTCGTGGACTCGACCTTCTTCGAAGTTTTTACCTTCACTCTGCAACAAGGCGAAGCGCGCACCGCGCTGCACGAGCCGAATTCTTTAATATTGACGGCGGCAACGGCACAAAAATATTTTGGCACTGAAAATCCCCTGGGAAAAATTTTGCGCGTGGAGAATGATCAGGATTTCATCGTGACCGGCGTGCTGCAAAACGTTCCGCACAATTCTCATTTCGATTTCGATTTTCTCGCCAATATCAACGGCGTCAAAGCCCTGTTTGGGCCATGGGTGTTGCAAAGAGGCTGGTATTACCCGCCCATGTATACTTATATTTTGCTGCCGCCCAAAGAAGCGCCCGAAAAAATTGCCGTGCGCTTGCCGCAATTCGTGCACAAAAATTTTCCAAAAAATCTCGCTTCCTATACGCAATTGCATCTGCAGCCGTTGCACGACCTCCATCTTTATTCTGATTTGGAAAGCGAAATTACTCCGGCCCGGTCAGGAAGCATTGCCTATGTTTACATTTTCGCGGCGGTCGCAGCTTTTATTTTGCTCATGGCCTGCATCAATTTCATGAATCTTGCCACCGCCCGCTCGGCAAATCGTGGCCGCGAAGCAGGCTTGCGCAAAGTTATGGGCGCGGATCAGGCGCAATTAGTCCGGCAGTTTTTGGGCGAGTCGTTATTTTATGCCGGCTTCGCGTTATTCATTGCGCTGATGCTGGTCGAAATTTTTTTGCCCGTGTTCAACTCGCTATCCGGCAAGCAGCTCGATTTGCACTATACCGGCAATTGGACCATCATTCTCGGCATGCCGGCGCTCACTTTCGTCGTGGGAATTTTGTCGGGAAGTTATCCGGCTTTTTTTCTGGCGCGCTTTCGTCCGGTGCAAACCTTGAAAGGCAAGGCGCTTTCCGGCGCGGCCGGGCGCTCGCCGCTGCGTCTGCGCGCTTTGTTGGTGATCGTGCAATTCGTCGTTTCCATCGTGTTGATCATCGTAACTTGGGTGGTGCAGGAGCAATTGCATTTTATTCAGAACAAGCGCCTGGGGCTCGACCAATCGCATCTGCTCGTGCTGCCGATTAAAGATGAGGCGGTGCAACAAAATTTTGCCGCCATCAAAAATAATCTGCTCGCTTTAACGGGAATTTCCCAAATCTCCGCGCTCTCGAATTTTCCCTGGGAAAAAGGCTACTACGATTTCTTCGTGCATGCCGAGGGCATGAGTGCGGAAGAAAAATTCAACCTGCCGACGTTGTTGGTGGATTATGATTTCGTTTCTGCCTTCGGCATGGAAATCGTTGCCGGGCGGGATTTTTCAAAAGAATACGCCACCGATGCGCAACAAGCTTTCATTCTCAATGAAGCCGCCGTCAAAAAATTCGGATGGGATTCGGCGCTCGACAAAAAGCTGGAGATGGAAGCCGTCGCCCACGGCCAGCCGCGCGCCGGAAAAGTGATCGGCGTGGTCAAGGATTTTCATTTGCGCTCGCTGCATCATACCCTCGAGCCGCTGGCATTGCTGATCGCGCCCGCTTCGTATTATCTCGACAACATGACGATTCGCCTCGAGGCGCAAAATATTCCGCAAACGTTGCCGGCTTTGGAACGGAAATGGCGCGAGATCGTGCCGCACCGTCCCTTCGATTATTTCTTTTTGGATGAAGCCTTCGCAGCTTTGTATCGCCAGGAGCAAAGGCTGGCGCAAATTTTTAAATACTTTTCCGCGCTGGCACTTTTGGTAGGCGGTCTCGGTTTGTTCGGGCTGGCCTCGTTCATGGCGGAGCAGAAAACCAAAGAGATCGGCATTCGCAAAGTGCTCGGCGCTTCGGTGGCCGGCATCGTCGCGTTGCTTTCCAAAGACCTGGTGAAGCTGGTGCTGCTGGCCAATCTCATCGCCTGGCCGCTGGCATATTTCGCCATGGACGAATGGCTGCAAAACTTTGCTTATCGCATCGAGATGAAGCTATGGACTTTCGCAGCCGCGGCCGCCCTCGCGGTCACGATTGCCTGGCTCACGGTAAGCTATCAAACCCTCAAAGCGGCTCTGGCAAATCCGGTTGAAGCGTTGAAGTATGAATGAGCAACAAAAAATTTTGAGTTTTTAAATAAAAGCTTATATTGGCGCTCAGGAGAGCGCCTTTTTTTTGTGAAACCGCGCTAGTGGTCACTGTGAAAAGAGTTGTCTTTTCACACAAACTAAAAAACACTGTAAAAAATGAGGCCATGATGTCTGCAGAAGTCAGCGTATTCGATCTGTTCAAAATCGGCATCGGCCCTTCCAGCTCGCATACCGTCGGCCCCATGCGCGCCGCGCGCATGTTTGTCGAGCTGTTGCAAACCCGGGGCGGCTTGCAGCAAACGGCCAAGCTCCAAATCGAGTTGTTCGGCTCGCTCGCCCTAACCGGAAAAGGCCACGGCACCGATCGCGCTGTTTTGCTTGGCCTGGAAGGGGAAAAGCCGGAACTGATCGATCCGGATGAGGTGGAGCAGCGTTTGTTAAAGATCAGAAACGCGCGTGCCCTTTCCCTGTTGCACCTCCACAAAATTCCATTCGTTGAAAAGGACCATCTTGTTTTTCATTACGACCAATCTCTGCCGCTGCATCCCAACGGCATGCGCTTCACAGCATACGGCCGGCAACAAAAAATTTTGGAGCAGCAAGTATATTACTCGGTCGGCGGCGGTTTTGTCGTGCAGGAAGAAAATGCTGCGCCGCAACCGGCAAACGGTCATGCTGCCATTCCTTTTCCCTTCAACAGTGGCGACGAGCTTTTGCGCTTGGGCCGGGAGCACGGCCTCGGCATCCACGAGCTCATGCTCGCCAATGAAAACTGCTGGAGGTCCGAGCCGGAAATTCGTGAGCAACTGGGCGCCATTTGGGCCGTGATGCAAAGTTGCGTGGAGCGCGGCTTGCGTCAGAATGGCAACCTGCCCGGCCACTTGCAGGTGAAGCGCCGCGCGCCGCAGCTTTATCACGAATTGACTTCGCAGCCGGAAAAAACTTTGCGCGATCCGCTGAGTGTATTGGATTGGGTGAATCTCTACGCGCTCGCCGTGAACGAAGAAAACGCCGCCGGCGGGCGCGTCGTCACCGCGCCCACGAACGGTGCCGCGGGCATCGTTCCCGCCGTGCTCCATTACTACCACCGCCTCTCCGCCAATCCCACAGCAGAAGGTATGATCAGGTTTTTTCTGGTCGCCGGCGCCATTGGGAAATTATACAAACAAAACGCTTCGATTTCAGGCGCGGAAGTTGGTTGTCAAGGCGAAGTCGGCGTGGCCTGCTCGATGGCGGCAGCGGGATTGGTTGCGGCGCTGGAGGGAACGAATGAACAAATCGAATACGCCGCTGAAATCGGCATGGAACATAATCTCGGTTTGACCTGCGATCCGGTCGGCGGGTTGGTGCAGATTCCGTGTATCGAGCGCAATGCCATGGGCGCCGTCAAAGCGATCAACGCCGCCCGCATGGCGATGAAAAGCGACGGCACGCACAAAGTTTCATTGGACCAAGTGATCGCGACCATGCGCCAAACCGGCGCGGATATGAAAACGAAATACAAGGAAACTTCGCAGGGAGGGCTGGCGGTGAACGTGATTGAGTGTTAGCGCCGCGGATTATTTGATTTTGCGAGAAGAGACGTTATAAAATCAACGCGCACTTATGCCTTACGAAATTCTGTTGCGCAGCTTCGTTGCCGGAATCTTGGCGAGCCTGGCCTGCGGTCTCGGCGCGCTGCCCTTGATGTTCAAGCGGCTCGATCTGGCGCACCGCACCGGCATCGGCTACGGCTTTGCCGGCGGCTTGATGCTGGCGGCCTCGGTGTATAATCTCATCCTGCCGGGGCTCACGATGTCCCGGCATGAAATGAACTTGTCACAAGTGCTGCCGGTGCTGGCCGGCATTCTTTTGGGCGCAATCTTTTTGTGGAGTGTCGATCGTTATTTGAATGAAGATCGCCTCGCCCAGGAATCGTGGAAGCGCTGGGGCAATCGCGCCGAGATTCTTATTTTTTTGGCCATGAGCGTGCATAGCATTCCCGAAGGCGTGGCTGTCGGCGTGGGTTATGCCTCCGAAGAAGTTTATCAAACGCAACTGGGTTCTTACATTTCGCTGGCGATTGGGATTCACAATATCCCCGAAGGCCTGGCCGTCGCCATTCCGATGCGCGCGGCGGGCGCGAGCTTGATGAAATGTTTTTGGGCCGCGTTTCTCACCAGCCTGCCGCAGCCGATTGCCGCCGTGCCCGCGGCCCTGGCTTCGTGGTTTTTTCAGCCGCTCATGCCGATTCTCATGGGCTTTGCGGCCGGCGCCATGATGTTTTTGATTCTGCTCGAAATGATTCCCGATGCGCTGCATAACGAAAAACCTGCAAAAATTGCCTGGGCATTTATGCTGGGGTTTTGTTTGATGCTGCTGATACAGGTGGTATTGTAAATATGCGATTACCTTCCCTCAAACATATCTGGCATGAAACCTCCCGCACGTTCAAGCGCTTTCCCTTCGTTTTGTTGAGCGCGGCGCTGGGGACGTTTGTTGCAATTTTGTTGATCAAAAGCGGCGAGATCAAAAACGAAGGAATGCTGCACAATCTTTAGTTTGTTTCTGAGATTTCTGACTGCGGCGCTGTATTCCGGCGTGTTGTATTTTTGGTGGGAAGGAATTTTGAAACGAGATGAGGGTTAAAATGTCATTCTGAAAGAATCAAACTGTGTGAAAACGCTCGAATTTGTCATTGCGAGCGCAGCGAAGCAATCTCTAACTCCAATACGTGCACGCGCCGGGATTGCTTCGCTGCGCTCGCAATGACGTTTTCACACAGTCTGAATCTTTTTCAGCATTGGGAATATTCTGCATTTGGACATTTTACTCGGTCATTAAAAAGGTTCTTACAGAATGACAGGATTGGGGGTTTGGGGCGTGCCCACACAGTTTAATCGAACCAATTTTTTGCTCATCTTCGCTTCTCTGTCATCAATCTTTCGCTAAACCTCGCCCTCTACAATTAACCCTCCTACTTCCTTCACCGGTTTATGCGAGGAAATACGCAGCGTCAAGAAAAATGCCAGCAGCGCGACTATGGTGCAGGCGAAGAAAACGGTATGCAGGCCGGCCGCCAATGCGCTTTGCAATTGTTCGGCGAGCTGCGGTGTGATTTGCGCGCGGGATTCCGGCAGCAACAACGCGCGTACTTCGGACATGGCCTGGGCGCCGGCTGCGGGAAAAACGTTTCTGAGCTCATGCGCCACGCGTTGCGCCAGGACCGCGCCCAAAACGCTCACGCCCACCGCCGCGCCCAATGCGCGCGAAAAAATCGTCGCGGCCGTGGCCACGCCCAATTCTCGCGGCTCAACGTTGTTTTGCACCGCAACCGTGACCGCCGTCGTAACCAGGCCCATGCCGGTTCCGGCTATGGCGCAAACCGCAGAAACTTGCCATAACGTCGCGTGCATGTCGAGCGAAAGTTGATAAGCGAACCCCGCAATCATCAACACCGCGCCGCCGGCGGCCAGGTTGCGATAACCGAAGCGATTCACCCCATGGCCGGAAGCCAGGCTGCCGCTTGCCCAGCCAAAACTGAACGGCAGCAAAACCAGGCCGGCCTGCGTGGCGGAACGCAGCATTGCGCCCTGTACGAACAATGGCGCGAAGAGGATCAAAGAGAAGGCGCAAACGCCGGTAGTAAGCGTAGTTAGGTTGGCGGCCGCGATTTCCGGGCGGCGCAACAAATGCAGCGGTACGATCGGGGCGGCGGCCTGGCGCTCGAGGCGAATCAGAAGAGCGCCGCCCAGCATCGCCAACAGAAAAATACCGGTCAAGATCAACGGCGAGAAATCATCGAGATTGGTCACGACGATCAACAAACCGACGGCTAAAAGCGATAACATCGCGGCGCCGGCATAATCGATTTTCTGCTTGATCGCAACGCGCGGCGGCTCATGAAAGAAGCGGCTCAAAAATACCAGGGCGATCAATCCCAAAGGCAGATTCAAATAAAAAGTCCAGCGCCAGGAAAAATGCTCCACCACATATCCGCCGAGCGGCGGGCCGATGATGCTGGCAATCGCCCACATCGAGCTGATCAAGCCTTGCATTTTGCCGCGTTGTTGCGGCGGATAGAGCACGCCGATCAAGCCCAATGAAATCGCGAACATCGTGCCGCCGGCCAAACCTTGCAATGCGCGGCAGACAATCAACCACGTCATGTTTTGCGACAGGCCGCACAAAATCGAAGCGGCGAGAAAACCGGCGATGCCGGCGAGATACATGTGCTTGCGGCTGAATTGATCGGAGAGCTTGCCGGCGATCGGCGTGGCAATCGTGCTCGCAATCATATAAGCGGAAAAAACCCAGCTATACCAACGCAAGCCGCCCAACGCCGCCACCACGGTCGGCATGGCCGTGCTGATAATCGTGGTATCCACGGCCGCGAGAAAAACTTGCAGAAAGATCGCTAGTGTAACCAGCCCTCGAGCGCGCTCCTCCTCTTTCGTAGCTGTGCCTTCAGGCACACTCAGCAAATTCATATTGACGCTTAAGATTATTCGTAACTATTCAGGTGTCGCCAAAGAAAGGCAAAACGATTTTGGGCAAAACTATTAAAAAGCCTAACCCAGGCAAATCGAAACCCAACCGGCAGAATGATTTCACAATCATTCTGCCGAAGAATCATTCTGCCTGTTGGAATTTTTGCTTTTTCTACACGCTCGAACTTGTAAAAGATCAATAAGTATTTCTTCCACCCGGGCTTTTGTGATTAATCGTTTTGCCCGAAATAGTTTTGCCCTCCAGTATGTGCCTGAATAGTTACGATTATTCATGAGAAGAAGAATAAGAGGTTGCCGGAGGATTGAAAGATTGGGAAGGGCCCTGAGCATCGGGCGGCGGCGAATTCGCGCCGGATTCCTGCGCTTCGGCCTGGGCCACGGCTTCGCGGAAATTGACCTGCTGTTTGTAGTAATAATAAAAGCCCACGAGCGTGACCGGAATGAAATTGGAAATGTGCAGAATCACGGCGAAGCTGAGTGCGGTGCTGGCGGTAATTTCAGGAACACCGGGTTTGTTGAACAGCAACAGCGCTTGCTGGCAAATCCAATGAAACGAGCCGACGTAGCCCGGCGCCGCCGGCACCATGATGCCGAGGCTGATCATGACGAGAATGACGAAGCTCGCGCCGATGGGCAATTGGTGCCGGTCATTGAGCTCGAAGGCTTCGAGGGTGAAATAAATCGTGCCGGCATACAGCAGCCAGATGGCGACCGATTGCCAGGCGATGGTCCAAAAATGCTCCGACTTTTTGAAGATGCCGAAGCCTTCCAAAAATGAAGCTAGCAATTTTTGCACGAGCTCGCGCACACGCTGCGGGAAAGGCGAGGTGATGCGATCGATGAAGCGCAGCGTTTGCGCCGTGCGCTCCATCAAAAAAACCATGAACACCGTGCAGGCCGCGGTAAAGAAAAAAAGCAGCAACGCGCCCTTTTCAATCCAGTCCGGATAGTCATGAAAACCCACGGACACGGCCAGCAGCAAGAGCAGGGAAAAAATGTCGATCAGCCGCTCGACGATGATGGTAGCAAAGGAGGCCATGCGCGAGACGCCGGCGGCTTTGCCGATGGAATACGCGCGCAACACTTCGCCGGCGCGCAAGGGGAAAACGTTGTTGCCGTAATAGCCGATCATGGTGGCGGCAAAGAGCGTGGGCGTATCGACGCGTTTGATCGGCTCCATGAAATAACGCCAGCGCACCGCGCGCAGCCAGTGGCTGAAGAACATGAAGACGATGCTGGGCAGCAGCCAAAGATAATCCGCATGCCGCAGCGCGGCCAGCATCAGTTTATAATCAATGCCGCGAAACGCGAGAAAGATGAAAACGGCGCTGACGAGCAGGCTGAGCAAAAACTTGATCCGCATGGCAAGAACAAAAAACCCCACCTTTCTTCACTCCCTTGCCATTCGGATGAAGAAAGGCGGGGTTTCACCTTCCTATATTAATAGATTGTGAATAGGTTCACGTGCTGGATTTTTGCGGTTTGCCGGCGCAGCAATCCATCGCGCCCGCTTCACTGGGAGAGCAACTCGGATTCCCAGCTGGTTTCTCCGCGCCAGATTGCGCGGCGCGATAGCCCAGCGCCTCGATCTTTTTTTCGATCCCGGGCAGCGTGACGAGCACGGCGTCGTATTTAACTTTTGCCGCCGACTCTCCAAAATTGACTTCGGCAGAATGCATCCCGTCGAGTTGTTGCAGCGCCGTTTCGATGTGATCGGCGCAATTTTCGCAGGTCATGCCGGAAATGGGAATCACCGCACTTTGCAATTCCTCATGGCTGGTCAACACCACCAGCGTTGCCCCTACAATGACCAGCAATGCGCCGGCCGCTAACACCGCTTTTTTCATGTTGATCTCCTGTGCCCGTTCAACGGCTTAACATATGGAAAAACACCCGCAAATATAAACCTTCAACCGGCGAGAGTCAAGCAAGATTTTGGCTTGACTCTCGCGCAAGCTCGTGCTACTTTTATAAATTATTCAATCCACGATTTTAATCAATTGAATTTGGAACGAGGTGGAGCTTGTTTTCTCTTCGGGCTAGTGCTCGTGCAATTATTAAAACCTTGCCGATTCTCGGGGTGCTATTGGCGTTGAGTGCGTGCGGGCCGGACAACGATCCGGGTGAAGTCGCCGAGGCTTTTTGTTATCGCTATTTCCTCGAGCTGAATCAACGCGGCGCGTTGGAAATTGCCAGCGGCCTGGCCGCGGAAAAATTGCGCAAAGAAATCGAATTGCTCAAGGGCGACGCACGCGCGTTCGAAGGCGGGGAGCAGGAATTTCATCGCGCCAAGCCTTTCATCGATTATAAATTGGTTAATCGCACGGATCAAGACGCCCGTCACGTGATGTTTATTTATCAAGTGTCGATCGAAGCGCGGGAGAGCACTGAAAAGATGGAGCGCGAGATCGTGCTCCGTACGGTGTTGGAAGAAGGGCGTTGGACGGTAAATAATTTCGATATTGAGCCGCGGCAAAATTAAAAGTGCCGGAGCGCAAAAGCGATCCGGCACTTGGACTGTCTTTTAACGAATCAATATCATTTTCTTCAAGGTTGCCGCTCGTTTTCCTGAAGCAGCAATCGCTTCGAGGCGATAAATATAAACCCCGGAGCTTACTTCACGGCCAAAATTGTCCTTGCCGTCCCAACGTTCAGCATATTCACCCGCCGGCTGATCTGCCCGCAGAAGGGCCCGCACTTCTTCGCCGTTTAAATTCAAAATCGTCACGCGCACGTGTGAAGGCTCATGCAAAGCATATCGAATCGTCGTGCTCGGGTTGAAAGGATTGGGGTAATTCTGCTGCAATGAAAAAACTTGGCCACCGCTCTGCATGGGCTGGGTTCGAGTTGCTGGAGAGGAAAAAACATGGTCTAACGGCTCGTCAGTAACAATGTGAATATTGTGCAGCGCGAAAATAGCGGAGCGTGTCGGTTGCAAGCCTTCCGCTTCTACGGCCACGAATACTTTTTTGCCGCTAAAATTGGATATGGCGAGGCTGTGCCGTTGTGTGATACGGGTTTCGCTTTCAAGTTCAGTCCATACTTCCTCTTTAAGCGTGGCCAACGCGAGCTTTGAGTCTGCATCCCTCAACTTGAATCTTATCTTTACCGCGGTTCCGGTTTGGCGGCGAAACTTCTCGGCCCGATGTTTGTAAAGGCGCTGTGTAAAAACTAAAGAGTCGGCATCTGGTAAGATAGTAATAAAATCTGTCGTGAGCAGATCGAACAAATTATTCGCGTTCAATTTCACCAGGCTGTCGATCACAGAAACGAACGGGATCGAAAGTTCCTGGCCGCTGCGTGTTTTCACGCGCATATCGCCCAAACCCACAACCAGCGCGCCGGGTTGCAAACTGTCTGCGATGGCTATAGCGCGATGATAGCGCAACTTGAACGGAGTTTCCGTTTCGGCTGGCGCTGATTTCTGCAATTGCTCGGAGCTGGTTTTGATTTCGTAAGGCGCGACATTGCGCACTGTGGTCCAAACGTATTTCGCCGAAGTGCTGCCGGCGGAGAGCGCAGGATATTTTCCGCCGGTGGCCACTTGGCTCACGGTCCAACTTGTGCCATTGTAAGTCGCTTTATAAATTTGGTTCGATGAATTATACCAAACCAAAGCCGTCTTATTGCTGGCCAGCCCGGTGATGCTGGGGCGATGATAAGCGCTTTCTACGTTCACAAAATAATCCCAAACCATTGCCCAGCTCGAGGTGCGCAAACGATGCACGATTGCGGGCACACTTTCCGGAGTGTACATGGCCTGCCAGGCCGCATGGACGTTGTTGAGCGCATCGGTTTCCACGGCGGAATATTGATTGCTGGTGGTGGTAGCGCCGTTGGAGATATTCGTCGCACCGGTCCAGGAAATGTAATAGTTGGCTGCTTTGACCGCGCTCCCGTCATCATAAGTTCCCCAAATGTTGCCGGCGGGCGGAGCAGTACTAAGCGACATGCTGAGATTGCGATCGCCCGCGACGCCCAAAGTTTGTTGCGTCCAGCTTGCGCCTTCGTTGGTGGAATAATACGTGAGGATACTGCTGTTGTCTCCACCGCGAAAACCGAACAGAATGCCGTTGCTGATGCGGTAGGTGATCGCAGGAAGCGGATCTGTTTGCGCCGTAAAGTCTGCGAACTTGCCGGTGTTGCTCGTGGTCCAACCGCTGCCGAGGTTTTTGGCGAACCACATTTCATAGCGATGCTTGTTGTTGACAATGCCGGCATAACGTTGCCAAATGACATATTGCTTCGTGTTGGTGCCGGCGATGGCGGGAAAGTTGTTGTTGCCATTGCCCGTGCTCAAGCGAATGTGATCGGTCCAACTTGTGCCGGCATCCGTGGATTTGGCATAATAGGCTTCACCATTGGTGGGATAAACCAAATGCAACGTGCCGTTACTGGTGCGCATGAATCGGCGACCGCTGTTATAAGCAGTTGCCAGCGAGGAGTTGGAGGTGGGAGGGCGGTTGACGCGGGCAGTATAGGCATCAGCATTGCTGTTGCGAAAATCCGCCCAAACGGGATAAGCATAGCCCACCGTGCTGACGAGGCCTTGATAGTCGTGAAAAAATTGCGCATTGTCGGCATTTGAAGACACCTCATTGATACGCAAAGGTGTCAAGAAACTTACGCCGTTATTGAGAGACTCGGCCAGATAGACATCGACGTTGGAAGAAGTTTGATCGACGCGTTGCATGTAGAACAAATACACTCTTCCCGTAGGATCAACGGAGAACCACGGAAAAAACTGATAGTTTGCCGTCGTGCTCGTTACCGGTTGCTTGGTGCTCCAGGAATCGCCGCCGTTGGTGGAGTAAACATAATAAACATCGTAATCTTCAGGGGGTCCCAGCTTGAATTCTGCCCAAGCAATATACACGTAACCAGTGTTTTGATCGACTGCGATCGTTCCACTTAGAAAAGTACGAATCGCCAGACTGCCCACGAATTTTTCTTGTAAACGCACGGGTGTAATATCCGGTTTCGACACAAACGTTTGGCCGCCATCGGTGGATTTTCGAACTTCAATGCCGCCGTTTACCAAACCCCTGACAAACATCACATAGAGTTCTCCGTTCGGGCCCACCGCGGGTTGCGGGCCTTGGCCGCTGGGTGAAAGAGGAGGACCCGGTGGATCGGTCTTCAGCCGGGGCTCGCTGGAGAGATTCGGATTGTCAACGACAAAGCCATCGGCTTCCGGCAATATAGTTTCCGTGAAAGTCTGGCCGCCATCAATAGAATAGGCGAATTTGATGCCGGTTGGAACAAGACCAAGGGTCAACCAAGTTACATAAATCCGGCCTTTATAGAGGCTGCTGCCGGTGGTGTTGTCAATGGTCATGAAGGATTTGTCTTGGTTAGTCAGTTGCGGACTGACGCGGGTATGGGTCCAGCTTCCACCGTTGTTACTCGTTTTTGATAAATGAACTGGGCCAAGAATTTGGGGGGTTGTCGGTCGAGCTATATAGCAATAGTAAGCATTGCCATTTCTGTCGAAACTACAGGAAGGATCAAATCCATGAGGATAAATAGTACCGTCAAGAGTGTGTTGTTCGACGACATTAATATTTATCCAATTGTTTCCTCCATCAGTTGAAAAAGCATACCCAGGTTTCGCATACGGGGGATCTGAACTAGCATCCCTGAAATCATTCCAGGCCGCCATGAGTTTGTTAGGATTCACGGGATCAATAGCAATTGTGCACTCGGATTGATCACCGGGAATCGTGCTTGGCGTGATTCGAATGTTTGGAAATGTTTGCGCTTGGCTCGATCGAATGAAAAGCAAAGCCGCCAAGG
>Ga0247727_10002634_pt1 | contig 40693 bp, 38 predicted proteins | sample WisWelCaveWW1625_FD_202498 | JGI IMG/M metagenome (GOLD analysis project Ga0247727, IMG submission 202498) | Biofilm microbial communities from Wishing Well Cave, Virginia, United States - WW16-25 | ecosystem: Environmental > Aquatic > Deep subsurface > Groundwater > Cave microbial mat | place... | reverse complement strand
GCAGGGCCTCGCGGTGAGCCAGGTCCAGCAGGTTGGTCAAGGTCCGGCAGCCGGCCTGTGCGGCGATCGCTTTCAGGGCCAGCAGCATGTCGGCGATGTAGTAGAGCTGCTCCCCCTGGGACGGCGCAACGCGCGCGCCAGCGCACGTCCCCGATGGCCGCTCGCCTCTACCCCGCTTGCCGGCACCCTCCGCGATCCCCGCGTCATCCCCGAGACTCATTGTCCCCCCAACAAATACGCATGTCATTGGCGAGCTTAAACCGCTCGAATCTAACGAAACGTTAGTGAACCGTCGTTTTGGCGGTGTGGAGCTGCCCTGGAGATCCTCGGCCGGGCGGTTTGACATACCCCCGCGCTTACACCATGTTCTCGCCGCCGAATGCGGCACCACCCGCGGTTGGGGTGCACGGCTACTCTCAAATCCAATGGTTAGGGCTGCAGGCAAGACCTTCGAGCATGAACGTCGTCATTGTCGAATCGGCCGCCAAGGCCAAGGCGATCAACAAGTATCTGGGCTCCAGCTACAGGGTGCTGGCGTCCTATGGACACGTGCGCGACCTGCCCTCCAAGGACGGATCCGTCGAGCCCGACAACGATTTTCAGATGCACTGGGACGTCGATAGCCGGTCGGCCAAGGTGATGAAGGAGATCGCCGACGCGGTCAAAAATGCCGACAAGCTGATCCTGGCGACCGACCCCGATCGCGAGGGCGAGGCGATTTCCTGGCATATCCTGCGCATCCTCGAAGACAAAAAGGCGCTGAAGAAGGGATTGGCGGTCGAGCGGGTCACCTTCAACGCCGTTACCAAGCAGTCCGTTCTCGATGCGTTCAAGTCGCCTCGGCAGATCGACGCCCCCCTGGTCGAGGCCTATCTGGCCCGCCGGGCGCTCGACTACCTGGTCGGCTTCACCCTCTCCCCGGTGCTCTGGCGCAAGCTGCCCGGCGCCCGTTCCGCCGGCCGGGTGCAGTCGGTCGCCCTGCGCCTCGTGTGCGACCGCGAGGCCGAGATCGAGGCCTTCAAAAGCGAGGAATACTGGACCATCGAGGCCCAGCTCGCGACCGCCAAGGACGAGCCGTTCGCTGCCCGCCTGACGACCATCGCCGGCAAGAAGCTCGACAAGCTCGATATCAAGGATGCCGCGTCCGCCCACGCCATCAAGGCGGCCATCGAGAGCGGGACGTTCAAGATCGCCTCGGTCGAGAAAAAAGCCGTGCGGCGCAACCCCTACGCGCCCTTCACCACCTCGACGCTGCAGCAGGAGGCCTCGCGCAAGCTCGGCTTCTCGGCCAAACAGACCATGCAAGTCGCCCAGCGGCTCTATGAAGGCGTCGACATCGATGGCGAGGTGACGGGCCTCATCACCTACATGCGAACCGACGGCGTGACGATCGTTCCGGAGGCCGTGTCCGCCATCCGCCAGCTGGTGGAGCGGGACTTTTCCAAGCGCTACCTCCCCCCCTTCGTCCGCGAGTACAAGGCCAAGGCCAAGAATGCGCAGGAGGCGCACGAGGCCATCCGCCCGACCGACGTGCGGCGCAAGCCCGACGACGTGGCGCGCCGTCTCGAGCGCGACCAGGCGAGGCTCTACGAGCTGATCTGGAAGCGGGCGGTGGCGAGCCAGATGGCCTCCGCCGAGCTCGAGCAGACCACGGCCGAGATCGAGGTGCCGGGCCGGGACGGCAAGGCCTACGGGATGCGCGCCACCGGCTCGGTGGTGATGTTCGACGGCTTCATGCGCCTCTACGAGGAAGGGCGCGACGACCGCTACAAGAGCGCCAAGGCCGAGGAGGCGGACGAGGACGACAGCCGCCGGCTGCCGCCGCTGGCGCCGGGCGATGCGCTGAAGGACAAGGGCGTCGAGGCCAGGCAGCACTTTACCGAGCCGCCGCCGCGCTTCACCGAGGCGACGCTGGTCAAACGCATGGAGGAGCTGGGCATCGGCCGGCCCTCGACCTATGCCTCCACGCTCGCCGTGCTGCAGGAGCGCGACTATGTCCGCATCGACAAGAAGCGGCTGATCCCGGAGGACAAGGGCCGCCTCGTCACGGCGTTCCTGGAGGGCTTCTTCAAGCGCTACGTCGAATTCGACTTCACCGCCGACCTGGAGGAGAAGCTCGACCTCATCTCGGACGGCAAGCTCGAGTGGAAGGACGTGCTGCGCGAGTTCTGGCGCGACTTCACCGCCGCCGTCACCGAGATCAAGGACCTGCGCGTCAGCGAGGTGCTGGACGCCCTCAACGAGCTGCTGGGGCCGCACATCTTTCCGCCCAAGGCCGAGGGCGGCGATCCGCGCCAGTGCCCCAACTGCGGCGAGGGGCGGCTCAGCCTCAAGGTCAGCGGCAAGTACGGCGCCTTCATCGGCTGCTCGCGCTACCCCGATTGCCGTTTTACGCGGCAGCTCTCGCAAACGGGCAATGGAGGGCCGGCCGAAGCCTCCACGCCCGAGGGCAAGCTGCTGGGGCACGATCCCGACACGGGGCTGGCGGTCACCTTGCGCACGGGCCGCTTCGGGCCCTACGTGCAGCTCGGCGAGGCCGAGGGCGACGAGAAGCCCAAGCGCGCGTCCGTTCCCAAGGGCGTCGATCCCAACACCATGGACCTGGAGCAAGCCCTTAAGCTGCTCTCGCTGCCGCGCGAGATCGGCCTCCACCCCGAGACCGGCAAGCCGATCGTTGCCAATCTCGGCCGTTACGGGCCGTTCATCCTGCACGACGGCACCTATGCCAACCTGCCGACGGTGGAGGAGGTGTTCTCGGTCGGCATCAACCGCGCCGTGGTGCTGCTGGCGGAGAAGAAGGCCGGCGGCGGCAAGGGACGCTTCCAGCGCGCCGCGCCGACCGTGCTCAAGGAGCTGGGCGAGCATCCAGCCCAGGGCGGCAAGGTCCAGGTGCTGTCGGGACGCTACGGCCCCTACGTCAAGCACGGCGACGTCAATGCGACGCTGCCGCGCGGCAAGGAGCCGACGGCCCTCACCATGGACGACGCCGTGCTGCTCATCGCCGAGCGCGCCGCGAAGGGCCCTTCCAAGGGGAAGGCCCGCCGGGCCCAAGGTGCCAAGACGAGTGCAAAGCCGAAAGCCGGGAGCGCCGCTGACGACAAGCCCAAGCCCAAGGCCAAAGCCCAGGGCAAAGCCAAGAGCAAGGCGCGCCCCACCCGAGAGGCTGCCGAGTAGCCAGGACAACTCCTCACGGTGCCCCGCAAACCGAAAGAATCCGGCCGCCCGGCGGGGCTGCCGAGCAAGCAAGACATTCTCGACTTCGTGCGCACGACCGGCGCGAATGCCGGCAAGCGCGAGATCGCGCGCGCCTTCTCGCTCAAGGGCGGCGACCGCATCGCGCTGAAGGCGCTGCTCGCGGAAATGGCCGACGAGGGCCTGCTGCGGGGCAACCGCAAAGGCTTCAAGGAGCGCGGGCACCTGCCGCCCGTCGCCGTGCTCGAGATCGTCGCGCGCGATGCCGACGGCGAGTTGATCGCCGAGCCCGCCGTATGGGATGCGGCCGAAGGCCAGCGCCCACGGGCGCTGGTGCTGGCGTCGCGCGGCTCGCCCCGCTCCGGCGAGCCGGCGCTCGGACAAGGTGATCGCATCCTGGCGCGGCTGACGCGGCTCGAAGCGGTGGATGTCTCGGGCTACCGCTACGAGGCCCAGCCCATCAAGCGCCTGCCGCGCGAGCAGCGGCGCATGCTCGGCATCTTCCGCGCCAAGCCCCAGGGGGGCGGGCTGATCGATCCGGTCGATCGCAAGGAGCTCAAGGAGTGGCCGATCGCCAAAGGCGACGAGGGGGGTGCGAAGAACGGCGATCTCGTCCGCTTCGACCTCGCCCGCGCGCACCGCCTCGGGGTGCCGCAAGCGCGCGTGGTCGAGACGCTCGGCAACCCGTCGGACCAGCGCAAGATCAGCCTGATTGCCGTGCACACGCACGGCATCCCCGACGAGTTTCCCCCCCACGTGCTCGCCGAATTGGCCAAGCTCGAGCCGCCAAGGCCGGCGAACCGCGCCGATCTCACCACGCTCGATCTCCTCACCATCGATCCGGTGGATGCGCGCGACCATGACGACGCCGTCCACGCCGCGCCAGATGGGGACCCTGCCAACAAGGACGGTTTCGTCGTGCACGTGGCGATCGCCGACGTCGCCCACTACGTGCAGCCTGGCAGCCGCCTCGACAAGGAGGCGCAGCTGCGCGGCAACTCGGTGTATTTCCCCGACCGGGTCGTGCCGATGCTGCCGGAGAGGATCTCCAACGATCTGTGCTCGCTCAAGGAAGGGGAGCCGCGCCCCTGCCTCGCCGTGCGCATGGTGTTCGACAGACACGGCCACAAGAAGGGCCACACCTTCCTGCGCGCCATGATGCGCTCGGCCGCCAAGCTCTCCTACCAGGAGGCGCAGGCGGCGATCGACGGCAAGCCGAGCGACAAGGCGGGACCGCTGCTGGAAGGCGCGCTCGAGCCGCTGTGGGCGGCCTACGCGGCACTGGCAGCCGCCCGCGACCGGCGCGAGCCGCTCGACCTCGATCTCCCCGAGCGCAAGATCCTGCTCGACGCCCACGGCCGAGTCGAGCGCGTGACCACGCCCGAGCGGCTGGAGGCGCACCGCCTGATCGAGGAGTTGATGATCCAGGCCAACGTGGCCGCCGCCGAGACCCTGGAGGCCAAGCGCGCACCCGTGATCTACCGGGTGCACGATGCGCCATCGAAGGAGAAGCTGACGGCGCTGCGCGAGTTCCTGGAAAGCCTCGATCTCAAGATACCGGGGTCGGGCTCGCTCCGCGCCGGCGACTTCAACCGCGTGTTGAGCCGCGCCAAATCGCTGCCCGTTTCGGACTTGATCAACGAGGTCGTCCTGCGCTCGCAATCCCAGGCCGTATATGCCGCCGACAACATCGGCCACTTCGGCCTCAATCTGCGCCGCTATGCGCATTTCACCTCGCCGATCCGCCGCTATGCCGACCTGATGGTGCATCGCTCGCTGATCCGTGCACTCGACCAGGGCGCCGGCGGCATCACCGAGGAGGACGCGCTCCGCCTGCCCGACATCGCGCTCGCCATCTCCCAGGCCGAGCGCCGCGCCATGGCGGCGGAGCGCGAGACCGCCGACCGGCTGGTGGCGGCCTTTCTCGCCGACCGGGTCGGCGCCGAGTTCGAGGCGCGGATCTCAGGCGTGACGCGCAGCGGCCTGTTCGTTCGCCTGCGCGAGACCGGGGCCGACGGCTTCGTGCCGGCCGCGACGCTCGGCAACGACTACTATCGCCACCACGAGGATGCGCACGCCCTGGTCGGCGATCGCACCGGCCAGGCCTACCGCATGGGCGACGAGGTGCAGGTCAAGCTGGTCGAGGCGATCCCTTCGGCTGGCGCGCTGCGTTTCGAGATGCTGTCTGAGGGCAAGCGCTTTGCGGGCTCGCGGGGCAAGATTCCGCCGGGCCGGCGGTTCTCGGGGCAACGCCGGCCGCGGCGGTCGCGCTGAGTGGCGGCGGTGGGATGGCGCATGCCTCGTCTGCGCAGTAGAGCTGAAGCGATCCTGCTTTGGACCGGGCGTCGGATCTGCCGAGTTGGGGGACGACCAGTAGATGACCGAAGCGCAGCCAGCCGCGTCACCGCCCCCGCCGAAGGCGCGCGCGCTGCGCCCCCGTGACGCCGCCACCCTCATCATCGTCGACGACGCCTCGGGCGAGCCGCGCGTGCTGCTCGGACGCCGACGCGCCGACATGGTGTTCCTGCCGGGACGCTACGTGTTTCCAGGCGGCCGCGTCGACCCCGCGGACCGGCAGATCACCATGACCGAGAACGACCTGAGGCCGAGCGATCTCGAGCGGCTGATGATCGCGATGAAGGGCAAGCCCAGTCAAGCCAGAGCGCGCGGCCTGGCGCTGGCCGCCGTGCGCGAGACCTTCGAGGAAGCGGGCCTGCTGATCGGCACGCCCTTGCGGACCGCGCCGCCACCCAAGTCGCGCGGCTGGCAGGACTTCTATGCGCACGGCTTTCAGCCGTCCCTGGCGGGCCTGACCTTCTTTGCCCGCGCGATCACGCCGCCAGGCCGCCCACGCCGGTTCGACACGCGCTTCTTTTGCGTGCGCGCCGAAGCCATCGTCCACAAGGTCGCCGTCGCCGACGGGGAGTTGTCGGACCTCGAGTGGCACTCCATTGCCCAGGCCCGCACCCTCGAGCTGCCCAGCATTACCAGGGTTGTATTGGAGGACCTCGGCGAGCGCATCGCCGCCGGCGCGCTGCAGACGAGCGACGTCCCGGTGCCGTTCTATCACCGGCGCCATGGAAGCTTCAGGCGCGACCTGATCCGCGCGGAGGGATAGGCGGACATCGTGCTTGACTGGCGGCAATCGCCCGATAAAGTGCGCGCAGTTTTGGTTCGCACTGACACGACGCGGACACACAGACACACGCCATCAGGACGGAATTGTCATGGCCAAGCCGATCACGCAAAAGATCAAGCTGCTGAGCACGGCCGGCACCGGCTTCTTCTACGTGACAAAGAAGAACCCGCGCACGGCGACCGAGAAGTTCTCGTTCAAGAAGTATGATCCGGTGGCGCGCAAGCACGTCGCCTTCAAGGAAACGAAGATCAAGTAGGCGCAAGTGGTTGCGCCAGGCGCACCATTCTCGTCGTCCACCGTCAGCTGCAGCATACCAGCGTTCGAACCGCTCCCGCCGGGAGTCGCGCTCAACGACTGGGTGTGGCGGCCGGCACACGATCGCAGGCACGTTGCGAGTATTGGCAAAGCAGGTTGTTTGGGAAGGTGGCCGCGTCCGTGACTACATCGGCAGCGGGGTAGAAGCCCGAGCAGTCACGGACGCCAGCCTGCCAAGTCGGGACCAAAGAGGGCGTTGGCCTGACCTGGCGTTCGATCGTCCCGGAGGCGGCACTTCTAGAGGAGGCCACTCCTAGCCGCTTGAGGGCGATCTTACCCCGCGGGGCGCCAGGATGATGCGGCGGACCTGACTAGCCGTGGGGATCTCGCAAATGTTTCGTTGGTGAGGTGCAAACCTCAGGCGCCGTGTGCGCCTGTTCCCGCCGTATTCCCTCCTCCCGCCAATTTCCCTCTCCAGAAAAGCAGATCACCGAGACGTTGGCAACAGTTTAGTAATGCTTCCAATTGCTTGCGCCAAAATCCGCATGTGGACGAGTGCTGCGCAGAATAACAGATGACAGATAGAAATATGCAGAATAACTGATATTCCAGCAACTTACAGCGTCATGCACACATCATCCGCGGCAGCGCGCGGGCCCTCAGGCGGCGTCGGCCACAACTCTGTTTCGGCCTTCGCGCTTGGCCGCATAGAGCGCCCGATCCGCCCGCCTGATGCCTTCGAGGGGGTCCTGCGCCCCTTCGAGGGTGGCAATCCCGACGCTGGCGGTGATCCTCACCTGCGTGACGGGATTGGCCTGAAACGGCTCGGCCGCCACGCACTCCCGCAGCCGCTCTGCAACATAGAATGCCCGTTCGGGCCCCGTCTCGGGCATGACGATCACGAACTCTTCACCACCGAGCCGGCAGGCCAGGTCGATGGCGCGCGTGTTGCGGCGGAAGCGTTTGGCGAATTCCCGCAGCACGTTGTCGCCGGCGTCGTGGCCGTAGGTGTCGTTGATGGCCTTGAAGTTGTCGATGTCGGCGAACAGCACCGACAGCGGACGGCCGCTCACTTTCGCTTGCTCGGCCAGGGTGGCCAGATGCGTCTCCATGTAGCGGCGATTGTGCAAACCCGTGAGCGGATCGGTGACGGCGAGCTCGACGATCTCCTCGAGGTGCCCGCGCAGGTGATCGGCAAAACGCTTGCGCTTGATCTGCGTGCGCACCCGGGCAAGCAGCTCGTTGCGGTCCACCGGACGCGTCAGGTAGTCGTTGACCCCCATGTCGAGGGCTCGCAGCAAGCGGGCTTCGTCGCCCGGATGCACCAGAACGATGATGGGCAGGTGACGGGCGTGGTCGAGCGAGCGGGTCTGGCTGCACAGCCGCAAGCCATCCGCGTCGGCGAGGTTGAGGCTGACGATCAACAGATCGTAGCGCGTCGCGCCGAGCCGCTGCAGCGCCGCCTGCGCGTGCGGCTCGACGTCGACCTGATGGATGCCGACGAGCGTCGCGGCCACCCGCCTTGCCGAACGCTGCTCGTCTTCGACCAGCAGGACGCGGCCTGGACCCTCCCCCTTCGACCACTCCGCTACCAGGCCGGGCAGCAGGCCGACCTCGCCGCCGCTCGCCATCCGCAGCAGCATCTCGTCGTTGAGCATCTTCAGACGCGCCAGATTCTTCACCCGGGTGATGAGCGCGATGTCGTCGAGCGGCTTGGTGAGGAAGTCGTCGGCGCCCGCCTCGAGCCCCTGCACCTTGTCCACCGTCAGGTCGAGCGCCGTCACCATCACGACGGGCACGTGCATCGTCTTCGGCGCGCTCTTGATGCGGCGGCACACCTCGAAGCCGTCCATCGCCGGCATCATCACGTCGAGCAGCACCACGTCGACCCGCTCGGCCTGCAGAATGTCGAGCGGCTGCTGGCCCGAGAAAGCCGTCAGCACGTCGAAATACTCGGCCGACAGCCGGGCTTCGAGCAATTTGACGTTGGCAAGGATATCGTCAACGACCAGTACGCGGCCTGTCATCGGGTACTCTCAAACGCTACGCCCCCCCCGCCCGCTCTCAGGTCTCTCCGAGGTGGCGGCGCACGGTCTCGAGGAAGGTCCCGATCGATATCGGTTTGGATATGTAGGCTTCGCAACCGCCCTGCCTGATGCGCTCCTCGTCGCCCTTCATGGCGAACGCGGTGACGGCGATGACGGGAATGTCGCGCAGCTCTTCGTCGTCCTTCAGCCACTTGGTGACCTCGAGCCCCGAGACCTCCGGCAGCTGGATGTCCATCAAGATGAGGTGCGGGCGGTGCTCGCGGGCCAATTTGAGGGCGTCGATGCCGCTGCGCGTCTGCAGCGTGCGGTAGCCGTGCGCATCCAGCAGGTCGTGGAAGAGCTTCATGTTGAGCTCGTTGTCCTCCACGATCAGCACCGTCTTGGCGACCTGCTGGACGTCCGGGCGTCGACCCGTGATGGTCCTGCTGCTCTCCTGGTAGGTCATACCCTTGGCAAGCCTGTTCTGGCGCCGACTCACTGGGCTTGGCACTCTTGCACCGATTCTGCGCCGCCCTGTCAGCGCAGAATGCTGCAGAAGGCCTAACCAACTGTTTAAGATGGGTTACGGTCAGCTCATCATCGCAAAGAGCGCGTAAATGCCGGTTCCCACGGGCGGGCGCACGTCGATGCAGCAAGACGCGGCAGAAGCTATCGCCCTGCGGGGGCTTGCATTTCTGGCCGCGGAGCAGGCCCGCTTGGCGCGGTTCCTGGCGGTTACCGGAATGGATCCTGCCGAGCTGCGCGCCCGCGCCGACACGCTGGAGCTGAGTTGCGCGGTGCTGGAGCACCTGGCAGGCGACGAATCGCTCTTGCTCGTATTTGCGGCAACCTGCGGGATTGCCCCGGAAAAGGTCGCGCCGGCAATTGCGGTGTTGCAGGCGCAGCGCGCATGACCACCGAGGCCCACACAGCAGGCCCGTTGCGCGTCGGCATCGACCTGGGCGGCAGCAAGATCGCGGGCATCGCACTGGGCCCGGGCGGCCGTTGTATCGCCGAGCATCGCATCGCCGCCCCGCGGAACGACTATGCGGCGACGCTGGGCGCCATCGCGCAGATGGTGCAGTGGCTCGAGGCGAGAGCCGGCGGGCGCGGCAGCGTCGGCATCGGCATGCCGGGCTCGGTGTCGCCGGCCACCGGGCTGGTGCAGAACGCCAATTCCACGTGGCTGAACGGTCAAGCGCTGAGGCGCGACCTCGAGGCCCAGCTCGGCCGGCCGGTGCAGCTCGCCAACGATGCCAACTGCTTTGCGCTGTCCGAGGCGGTCGACGGCGCGGGCGCCGGCGCCCGTTCGGTGCTCGGCGTGATCCTCGGCACCGGCTGTGGCGGCGGGTTCGTCTTCGACGGCGCCCTGCTCGACGGGCCGCGCGGCATCGGCGGCGAATGGGGCCACAACCCGCTGCCCTGGGCCGAAGCGGGCGAGCACCCCGGCCCCACCTGCTGGTGCGGACGCAAGGGCTGCATGGAAACGTGGGTATCCGGCACGGGTCTCGAGGCCGACCATGCGCGGGCAACTGGCGCGCAGCTAGCGGCCGAGACGATCGCCGCCCGGGCGGCCGCCGGGGATGCTGGCGCGCGCGCCACGCTCGATCGTCACGCCAGCCGTCTCGCCCGCGGCCTTGCCGGCGTGATCAACGTGCTCGATCCGGAAGTGATCGTGCTGGGCGGCGGGCTCTCGAAGCTTGCCCACCTCTACCAGGTGCTCCCCACCCTCGTGGCGCCGCACGTCTTTGCCGCACGCGCCGACGTCGTCATCAGGCCGCCAAGGTGGGGCGATGCAAGCGGCGTCCGCGGCGCCGCTTGGCTCTGGGGCCGGCCTTGATTGGTTACTTCTGATCGCACTTGCTGGGGGCGTGGAACACGATGTCCTTCAGCACCCCGTTGATGGCGAACTCGCCGTAGTCGATGTAGAGCTTGCGGCTGACCCCGTTGGCGAAGAACAGAAACGACAGCTCGTATACCGGCACCGCATCCTGCTTGTCGGACTTTGGCTCGAAGTAGCCGATCGCCACCGGCCAGGCCGCAACCTGGTCGAGCGGCTCGGCGCTCTTCACCGGTGGCAGGGCGCGATTGGCCCCCGCCGGGCGGAGCCTGCCGACGACCGACACCGTGTCGTAGACCTTCTCGCCCTTTTCCGATCCGTCGTAGAGATCGGCGCGGAACATGCTCTTGCCCGCACCGGCCGCCTTCAGCAGCGCGATCGAATGCTGCACCGGAAAGTAGACGCGCGAGGAGAGCGACAAATCCTTCTTGGCCGGCTTGGTCAGCTCGACCTTGACGTCGCCCGATGCATTCGCGCGCGCGGCGTCGCCGGCCGTAACCTCGGTCGCCTTCTCGTCGCGGAACTGGCTCGAATTGAAGCGGAAGCGCTTGCCGCTGCCCTCCTCCCAGCTGGTGGAGCGCAGATCGGTGAGGATCGTGGTGCCGCCCTGATTGACCATCTGGGTGACGAACCGCATGCTCTGCGTGTAGCCCTCGCACGCCGATCCCGTGAGGTCGTAGACCATGCGGCCGGTGACCGCCGTCACGCCCGAGCCGCCGCGGGAGGTTGCAAGCGACATCTCGTAGACGGCGCGATGGGGCACCAGCACGATGCCTTCCCCGGCCGCCGACGCGGGTCCCGGAGACCACGCGCACATCAGCGCCAGGGCAGCCGCCGCGCCGAGACCGCGTCTCAGGATCGGTTCCACCATGCCTGCTTTTTCTCCCAGAGAAGGGCGGTTCTAAGGCTTGCGCATGGCACGTGCGCAGTTGCCGGCGCATCTGTCGCAAACGCTTGCAAAGGCTGGGCCGTGCTGACAGAAGCGTGCGGCGAATGCAACCGGAAAGCGCAAAAGTAGTGGAATTGCGATGACACCAGCAGCATCGGCCTCGATGGCACGGCACGCCGGGCAACGCGGTGAAGGCGCGCTCGACCGCGAGTCGTTCCTGCGCCCGATCGCCCATCGCGGCCTGCACAACCGGGCCAAAGGGCGCGTCGAGAACACCGCGCCGGCCTTTCTCGCCGCCATCGACAAAGGCTACGGCATCGAGTGCGATCTGCAGGCCGCGAAAGACGGCACGCCGATGGTGTTTCACGACGAGACGCTGGACCGGCTCGTGCAGGCGTCGGGTGCGATCGCCACGCATGCGCCGGCAGGCCTCGCACGCCTGCGCTACAAGCAGCAGGACACCGCCATCCTGAGCTTCGCCGAAATGTTGCAGCTGGTCGCCGGCCGCGCACCGCTGCTGGTGGAGGTGAAGCGCAACAAGCGCCCCCCGCCCAAGGTCTTCCTCGAGAGGGTCGCCAAGGAGGCTGCCGCATACCAAGGGCCGATCGCCCTCATGTCGTTCGACCGCGACGTCGTTACCGCGCTCGGGGGGCTCGCTCCCGGCGTTCCGCGCGGCTGGATCGTCGGCAGCCACGGTCTGCTGGCGCGCTGGTGGGCGGCGACGAGCACCGCGCGGAAAGATGCCGCCATTGCCCGCGTGCTCGCCGGGGCTCCAGCCGGCATCAGCTTCTTGTCCGTCGACGTGAGATTGCTGCGCAGCGTACGCGCGTGGCTGGACAGCCATGCACCCGAGCTCACGCTCTTTTGCTGGACGGTGCGCACGCAACGGCAAAGGACTGCCGCGGCGCGCTGGGCCGATGCCCCGACCTTCGAGGGCTACGAGCCGTAGGATGTCATCCCGGTGCTTGTCACCGGGATCCATCGTGCCTCTTGCTCCAGAGATCTCGGATGGCTGGATACCGGGGACAAGCCCCGGTATGACAACCGTCAGTTCGGCGCCGGCGGCTTGTTGGCGCGTGCGCGCTCGTAGAGCGGAAGCACGTACTTCATATTCTGCTTCATGCGCGCGATCCGGTCCTCGCCGGAGGGATGCGTCGAGAGCCACGGCGGCGGCGTGCCTCTGACGGCCTTGCTCATCTTCTCCCACAGGGTGATGCCGGCCTCCGGGTTGTAACCGGCGCGGGCGGCGAGCTCCATGCCGATGAGATCTGCGTCCCGCTCGTCGTCGCGATTGAATTTCAGGGACAGCAAGCCGCCGCCCTGCCGCGCCAGCTCGCCCATGTTGCCGCCGATCAGCAGGCCGACGGCGAGCGCACCCGCGTTCGTCAGGGTCACCTTGGCCGTGCGCGCCCGCGCGTGCTCGCGCAGCGCATGCGCCATCTCGTGGCCGAGCACCATGGCCGCCTCGTCGTCGGTGAGCTTGAGCCCGTCGAGGATGCCGGTGAAGACCGCGATCTTGCCGCCCGGCATGCACAGAGCGTTGATGGTCGGGGTCTTCACCACAATGACCTGCCACTGCCAGTCCTTGGCGCGCGGATGCCACTTGCGGGTATGCGGCAGCAGATCGTCGGCGATGCGCTGCACGCGCTTGGTCTGCGGATCGTCGGCCGCAAGCAGCGCGTTGCGGCTCACGGCCTGGCCCCTGAGCTGCTCGTACTGCTGCAGCGCCGCCTTCTCCAGCTTGGCGGCCGATACCAGGTTGCGTATCAGCGAGGGCCGGCGCACCTTGACGCCCTCTTCGTCCTTCGCCAGCTGTGCCGTCGCCGATGCGCTCGCCAGGATGGCAATGCCCGCGGCTGTGGCAATGATGAGACGACGCATGCTCTTCTCCCCGTCGGGTCGCTCTCCCCGCGGCATAAGTTAGCGTTGCCGCAGGCCCCTGCCTGTGATCCTTTAGCCGTTGCCGACATTTGTTGTCGAGGCGCTTGACCCGTCTGAACCCCTGGCCCGGAAACTATGAGCAAGGCGCGTGGAGTGCGGGCGGAGGTGGTGCCGAGCATGGCCGATATTGCGGCCACGGCGTGGGACGCCTGCGCCAACCCCGATGCGGCGGTTTTCAATCCTTTCGTCGCCCACGGCTTCCTGAAGGCGCTCGAGGATGCCGGCAGCGTCGGCGCCCGCGCGGGCTGGGCGCCGCGTCATCTGGTCCTCAAGAACGAGCGCGACGACATCATCGGCTGCGCGCCCTGCTACGCCAAATCGCACAGCCAGGGGGAGTACGTGTTCGACCACTCCTGGGCCGATGCGTACGCAAGGGCCGGCGGGAGCTACTACCCCAAGCTGCAGATCGCGGTGCCGTTCACGCCCGTGCCGGGACGGCGCCTGCTGGTGCAGCCGGGCCCTGAAGCCGAGGCAACGCAATTGCAGCTGGCCGCGGCGGCGACTGCATTGGCCGGGCGCAATGGCGTGTCAGGGGTGCACATCACGTTCCTGAGCGAGGGCGAATGGGCCAGGCTCGGCGCCCACGGCTTCCTGCAGCGCACCGACCAGCAGTTCCACTGGCACAACGAAGGCTACGCCACCTTCGACGACTTCCTCGCGTCCCTGGCCTCACGCAAGCGCAAGGCGGTGCGCAAGGAGCGCGAGCAGGCCGCCAGCGGCGGCATCAGCATCGAGTGGATCAGGGGCCGCGACATCACCGAGGCGCACTGGGACGCGTTCTTCGCCTTCTACATGGACACGGGCTCGCGCAAGTGGGGGCGCCCCTACCTCAACCGCAAGGCGTTCTCGCTGATCGGCGCCGCCATGGGCGAGCATTGCCTGCTCGTCATCGCCAAGCGCAACGATCGCGCCATCGCCGGCTCGTGGCACATGATCGGTGGCGATTGCCTCTACGGCCGCTACTGGGGGGCGATCGAGCACCACCCCTGCCTGCATTTCGAGCTCTGCTACTACCAGGCGATCGAGTTCGCCATCCAGCACAGAATTGCGCGCGCGGAGGCCGGCGCCCAGGGCGAGCACAAGCTGGCGCGCGGCTATCTGCCGACCAAGACCTATTCGGCCCATTACATCGCCGACCCGGCGCTGCGCCGCGCGATTGCCGACTACCTGGTGCGCGAGCGCGCGTACGTGGATGCAGCGAGCGAGGAGCTCGCCGAGTTCGCGCCGTTCCGCAAGACGCCGATCAAGCTCGACCAGCCCTGATCATGGGCCTGATCATGGATCATGCCCAACGCGAGGTTGCGGCCACGAGACTGTCGAGCCGCAACGTCACCTGCTTCACGGTCACGAAGTTCAAGATCCATCCGGCGATCAGCGCCGCGAGCACCGCTGAGGCAATCAGCGTGTCGCCGCGCTTGGCACGGCACGATGTGAGATTGCTCCTAGGCATGGTATCCTTGCCCTCTGATGCAACTCCGATCTTTGTCGACGCTGCATCTCGACGCCTCCGATTTTTTGGTTGCGCACAGCTTCGCATGGAACCCCTTGGCACCCGCTTAACGTCGTCTTCGACTTGACGATGAGGTTACGGGGCAATTAACAAAAATGCTGTGCAGGTGAGGAACAGCGCCGATGGCCTACGACAGCAACAATATCTTTGCGAAGATTTTGCGGGGCGAGCTCCCTGCACAGAAGGTCTATGAGGACGCCGACACGCTGGCGTTCATGGACATCATGCCGCGTTGCGAGGGACACATGCTGGTGATCCCCAAGACGCCGGCGCGCAACGTGCTGGATGCCAGCCCCGCGCAGCTCGCCGCCTGCATGAAGACGGTGCAGAAGGTGGCGGCTGCCGCCATGAAGGCCTTCGGCGCCGCCGGCATCACGGTGCAGCAGTTCAACGAGCCGGCCGGCGGGCAGGTGGTGTTCCATCTGCACTTCCACGTGCTGCCGCGCTCGGAGGGCGTCTCGCTCGGGCCGCCCGCCAGCAAGGTCGAGAAGCCGGACGTGCTGGCTGCCAGCGCCGAGAAAATCAAGAAGGCGCTGACGGCTTAGAGCAGGATCGCTTTGGATTGAATCACCTTGCCTCAATCGTGACGTAGCGGCCGAAGCGTGAAGCCTGCTTTAATCGAGGGCTCGAGAGGGCCATGACCAAGATCCTGGTGATCGGCGCAAGCCGCGGCATCGGCCTCGAGACGGTCAGGTGCGCGCTGGCCGCGGGTCACCAGGTGCGGGCCTTTGCGCGGCATGCCGCCGCGATACCGATCGACGTGGCGGCGCTGGAGAAGGTTGCAGGCGACGCCCTCGATGCGGCCGGCATCGCCAAGGCGCTGGCCGGCGTCGACGCCGTGATCCAGTCGCTGGGCGCTGCCAAGGGCGCGCAATCCGTCCTGAGCGGCACCACGCTGTTCTCGCGCGCGACCCGCATCCTGGTCGATGCCATGCGCGCGGGCGGGCCGCGCCGCCTGGTCACCGTCACGGGGCTCGGCGCCGGCGACAGCCGCGGCCACGGCGGGCTGCTGTACGACGCGTTCCTCTTCCCGCTGGTGCTGAAGCGCGTCTACGACGACAAGGATGTGCAGGAGCAGATCATCAAGGCCAGCGGGCTCGAGTGGACCATCGCCCGCCCCGGGCTCCTGACCAGCGGGCCGGCAACCGGACGGGTGCGCGCGCTGATCGATCCGAAGGCGTGGGGGCCGGGCTCCATCACCCGCGCCGACGTGGCGGATTTTCTCGTGCGCGAGGCGCTCGCGCGACGCTTCGTCGGCCGCACCCCGCTGCTGATCCAATGAGTCGCTGGGCCAACGACCCCGACGCCGCAGCCGACCAGCTGATCGCCCGCTGCCTCGATGGGATCGAAATTGCAGGCCGCATCCTGCTCGCCAACCAGGGGGGTGGCGTGCCTGCTCTGCTGGCTGACCGCGGCCTCCCTTTCACCGCGTGGAACCGGCGCCTCGCCGGCAGCGGCGATGCCCACCCCTGGCCCCCGGCCGGCCCCTTCGATGTGGCGCTGCTGCGGCTGCCGAAGGCCAAGGACGAGCAGGAGATGGCCGCGCATGCTTGCCTCGGCGCGCTCGTGTCCGGCGGCCGGCTCATCGTCTATGGCGGCAACGACGAGGGCATCCGCTCGGCCGGCGGCAGGATCGAGAGGCTATGCGGCACGGTCGAGACGCTGGCGGCACGCGGTCATGGCCGGGTGCTCGCGGCGCTTCGGCCGGTCGAGATTGCAGGGTTGCGCGGCGCGCTGGCGGACTGGCGCACGGTGACGACGCTCGATGTCGGCGGGGTTGCGCGCGACTGGGTGTCGTATCCCAGCGTGTTCGCGGCGGGGCGCATCGACGCGGGCACGGCGCTGCTGATCGGCGCGCTGCCGGGGCTGGCAGCGCGCGCCAGCGTGCTCGACTACGGCTGCGGCACGGGCGTGATCGCGGCGAGCACGCGGGCGGCGGAGCCGACGCTCGCGCTCGACCTGCTGGACAGCGACGCGGTGGCGCTGGCGGCCGCGCGCGAGAACGTGCCGGGCGCGCGCCTGATCCTGGGGACCCGGCTCGCCGATGCCGGCGCGCGCCGCTACGCCGCCATCCTCTCCAATCCACCGCTGCATCGCGGCATCGCCGAGGACCATGCGCTGCTGCACCTGCTGGTCGCCGATGCGCCGGGCATGCTCGACCCCGGCGGCGTGCTGCAGATGGTCGTGCAGCGGCGCGTCCCGCTCGATCGGCTGCTGGGCCAACATTTTACCGACGTGACTGTGGCTGCGGAGAACGGGAGTTACCGCGTTTGGCGCGGAGCTGTGGGGTCAGACCCTCCAGCGCCGACCGTGCCGCGGCGACACCGCCGTCCTTAGGGCCTGACCCCGTACCGACCCGTATCTCAACCTGCCAGCAGCTGTGCGGCGATCAGCACCGCGCTGCCGCCGGCCACGCCGGCTGCGAGATTGCGACGGATCAGGAAGTACAGCGCCAAGCCGCCGGCGAACGCGCCGAGCCGGATGGCAAGCGAGACGTTGGCCAGCGCGCCGGCCGGAAACAGCACCATGCGGATGACCAGGCCCGCAACGAGCGCCGTCGCCACGGCCCGGACCCACTGAAAGGGGGCGCCCGCGACGTCGAGCCGGCTGCCGACCGCGAGCCCGAGCCAGCGCCAGATCTCGGTCGCCAGGACTCCGGCCAGGAAAAGCGCGAGGTACCCGCCAAAGCCGTCCTGCAGGGCGCTCATGGGGACCTTCGACCCCACAGAAAGGCAAGCGTGCCGCCGATGAGACCGGTCGCCAGCAGGTCGAAGCCGGGCGCCAGAGCATAGAACACCGGGGCGAGACCGCAGCCGGCCACGATCGCTGCATGGTCCATGCGCGAGCGCGATGTCGCCACCAGCGACAGGATGAAATAGAGCGGGTTCATGAACAGCAGCGCCGCGGCAACGATGACCGGCACGCCGCCGACCAACATGTAGCCGGCCAGCGTGCCGAGCAGCATCATGGCTGCGATCGCAACGCCGCCGCCCAGATGGTGGGGCAGCCGCAGATCGGGCGGCAGGTGCGGCAGGCGGCGGTTGGACTCGATCCAGGTGGTGATGGCGATGAAATGCGCGGCCAGGATCTCGAGCGCCCAGCGCGGCCTGCTCCCCCTGAACAGAGGCGCCAGCGTCACCGTCATCGGCAGCAGCCTGAAAGCCGTGAGCGTGACGGCCAGGGCCGCGGCTGCAAGCGTTTCGTGGCGGGCGAGCTGATCGACGAGCACCACCTGGTTCGGCAGCGCGAACATGCTCACCGACATGAACGCGGCGTGGCCGGCCGTGAAGCCGCCGTCTCGTGCCAGCGCACCGAAGCCGAGCGCAGTCGCTAGCAGCACCACGGCCGGCACCGAGAACACGAGCAGCAGGCCGCGCGCAAAGGCGGCCGCAGGTGAGAGGGGTGGCATCGGCGCGAGAGAGCCCGGCTGGACCTGTCCCGCGCCACTCATAGCGGTCCTGCAACTAGCCGCAACCCCCACCCACCACGATCATCGAGGCAAAACGTCCTTCCCGCCGAGCGTGCACGGCCCAGCGCCAGCCGAACGGCAACACCGGCAGGGAAATCTCGACGCTCGGGCCCGCGCGGCGCTGGACACCCGTCGACGAGTCCTGATTACTGAGCGCCACTATCGACGTCCGCTGTTGTTCGATGGGAAGGGGGCAGCGGAAATGCGGATCATGCTCGCCGGCTGCGGCCTCGTGCTCGCGGTCGCATGTGCCCTACCGGCCTCCGCCAGTGACGGATGGCCGTGGTCGCAGTTTCCAGCAGCGCGCCCCAAGACCGGAGCGCCCCTCAAGCGCGCTGTTCCGCGCGTCGCGCCCAGGCGGACCACCGCGGCGCTCGATCCGCAGCTCGGTCCCGCCAGCAACGACACACAGGCACCCCCCGGCGCCGGCGATCCCCAGCCTCCGCCGGCCGCGACCAGCGACGCCACACCGCCCGGCCCGACGCAGGCCTGGCAATGGCGCATCCTGCGCACCGCCTGGACCGAGCGCGACGAGAAGGGCTACGAGGAGTTCGTGCAGCGCATCGGCGAGAGCGGCTGCCGCAACATGCATGCGTGCCTGACGGGCGCGGCCTCCAACCCGCTCTATCGCGCCTCCAACCCGCCCGGCATGCACTTCTATGCCGACTGCGCCGACCTGCCCTACATGCTGCGCGCCTACTACGCGTGGAAGAACGGCCTGCCCTTCTCCTACTCCACCGCCGTCACCCCGCTCGGGGCTTCGACCGACATCCGCTACACCGCGCGCGGCAACCAGATCTCCGCCCGCCGCGACCTGATCGACGCCGGCATCGATGCGCGCCGCGCCATCCCGCAGATCGTCGACGCCATCTCCTCGGCGCACTACCGCTACCCGCCCACCGCTGCGGGCAAGCACCTCCCCGACCACTATCCGGTGCGCATCGCGCGCGAGAGCATCAAGCCCGGCACCGTCGTCTACGACCCCAACGGCCATGTGGCCGTGGTCTACAAGGTGACGCCGGAGGGGCGCATCCACTACATCGACACCCACCCCGACAACTCGCTGACGCGCGGCGTCTACGGCAAGGCCTTCACGCGCTCCTCGCCCGGTATGGGCGCCGGCTTCAAGCGCTGGCGCCCGCTCGCCCTCGTGGGCGGCATCCAGCGGCCGGACGGCAGCTATCACGGCGGCCGCATCGTGCTCAGCCCCGACAAACAGATATCCGACTGGTCGGACGAGCAGTTCTTCGGCACCGAGCCGAACCGGCCCACGACCTGGAGCCAGGGCAAGTTCGTGCTCGCGGGCGAGAAGCTCGAATACTACGACTACGTGCGCAAGCGGCTCGCCAATGCCGGCTTCAAGTACGACCCGCTGGAGGAGGCGCGCTCGATCGTGCGCGCGCTGTGCGAGGACATCAAATACCGCGTCGACGCCGTCGACGTCGCCATCAAGGCCGGCATCCACAAGCGGCCGCAGCCGGACCGGCTGCCCAGCAACATCTACGGCACCGACGGCGACTGGGAGACCTACTCCACGCCCTCGCGCGATGCGCGCCTGAAGACTGCGTTCAAGGAGCTGCGCGACGAGGTCGCCCGCTTTCTGGCCCTGGGGTCCGCCGGCACCAGCCAACTCGCCTACGCCGGCGAGGACCTGAGGGGCGATCTGCGCCAGGTTTATCAGCAGGAGATCGGCGCCTGCAGCATCACCTATGCGCGCAGCGACGGCAGCGAAAAGCAGCTTGCATTCGCCGAAATCGGCCGGCGCCTGTTCAAGCTGTCGTTTGATCCCCATCATTGCACCGAGCGGCGCTGGGGCGCCGAGGACGCCGAGGAGCTCGCCACCTGCCCCGACGGTGCCGACAAGCGGGCCTGGTACGAGGCACAGCGGCGCCTGCGAAACCAGCCCGACCGCACCTATGACGTGCGCATGGGGTTCGGCCTCGCCGACCTCAAGAAGGCCGTCGCCGGCAGCGGCATCGACCAGCCGCCCGACATCGACGTCATGGCCCTGATCGACGAGGCGAAGCCGTGAGAGGCGGGTGGCGCAAAGCGGCATGCTGCGCAACGCGCGGTTAAGCGTGTTGCCGGCAAATCTCGCTCGAGGCGTCCCAAGCGCCGCGCCCGGCAAGCGTCTATAGGCAAATTTGCGGCAGTCTGCCCGCGCTTCGGCTCGGCACGGAACTGCCATCCGCGCCACCCTCCGCATCTGCTGACGGGCATCCGTTGGCTCCGGGCCGCCTAGCGCTCACTGGATCTCGCAGCCGTAGCGTGCTCCCGAGCGGCGCCGTTCGCAGAAATTTGATTGTGCATATACGGGATCATTTGGCCTTCAAGCCCGGGCGAGGTGTATATTTTGGTTGCGCGCGGGTGACCTCGCGGCAAAGCGCACGGTTTGGGGTGCAATCCGTGCCGCGCAGCCTACGACAGTCGCTCCCCACTTGATGGCGCCCGTGCGCACTCGCCATCCTGCCGGCCCTACTCCGCGGCCTCGGGCTTCAGCTCGCCGCGGCGGATCTGGTCCTCCTCGATCGACTCGAACAGGGCGCGGAAGTTGCCCTCGCCGAAGCCGTCGTCGCCCTTCCGCTGGATGAACTCGAAGAAGATTGGGCCGATCACGGTCTTGGAGAACACCTGCAGGAGGACCTTGGTCTCCTTGCCGTCGACCACGCCTTCCCCGTCGATCAGGATGCCGTGGCGGCGCATGCGCTCGATCGGCTCGGTGTGGCCCGGCACGCGCGCGAAGCTCTGCTCGTAGTAAGTCTCCGGCGGCCCCGGCATGAACTTGACGCCGTTGGCGGCGAGCGCGTCGGCGGCATCGTAGAGTGCCTCGGTGGCGACCGCGATGTGCTGGATGCCCTCGCCCTTGTACCGTTTCAGGTACTCCTCGATCTGGCTCCTGTCGTCGGCCGACTCGTTGATGGGGATGCGGATCTTGCCGCACGGGCTGGTCAGCGCGCGGGAGGTGAGGCCGGTGTGCTTGCCCTCGATGTCGAAGAAGCGGATCTGGCGAAACTTGAACAGCCGCGCGTAGAAGTCGAACCACCGGTCCATGTTGCCGCGATAGACGTTGTGGGTCAGGTGGTCGAGGTAGTAGAAGCCGACGCCCTTCGGCTTTGGATCGGGCTCGCCGAGCCAGGCAAACTCGGCGTCGTAGGCCGAGCCCTTCGCCCCGTAGCGGTCGACGAAATAGAGCAGCGAGCCGCCGATGCCCTTGATGACCGGAACGTCCAGCGTCCTGTCCGCGCCGGTATACGGCTCCGCGCCGTTCTTCACGGCATGGGCGAAGGCGTGCTCGGCATCGACCACGCGCCACGCCATCGACGGCGCGCACGGGCCGTGCTCGGCCACGAACCGGCCGGCAAACGAGCCGGGCTCGGCGTTGAGGAGGTAGGTGATGTCGCCCTGGCGGTAGAGCGTGACGTTCCTGGTCTTGTGTCGGGCGACCGCGACGTAGCCCATGCGCTCGAACAGCTCGGCGAGCTTGGCTGGCTCGGGATGGGCGAACTCGACGAACTCGAAGCCGTCGGTGCCGGCGGGGTTGGCCTCGCTGATGGTGGCGGGGGGTGCATCATGCGGGAAGGGACCCATGGGCGGCCTCGCTTGGCGAATCTCCGGTTCCCCAGGATCGGCCGGATCGGCCGCAAGGAGCGTGCATTCAGGCCGAGGATCGGACATACTCCGCACGTTTCGTGCATGATCCCGGCATGTGGCGCACAAAATGACCCTGGACCCGATCGACCTGCGCCTGCTCTCCCTGCTGCAGGACGACGCGTCGCTCTCGAATGCAGAGCTGGCGCAACGCGTCGGCCTCTCGCCCTCGCAGTGCTCGCGCCGCCGCTCGGGCCTCGAGGCTGCCGGCTATATCCGCGCCTATCGCGCCGACCTCGATGCCAGGAAGCTCGGCTACGACATCGAGGCCTTCACGCGCGTGACCTTGTCCAAGCACAAGGACACCACGGCCGACGAGTTCGCGCGCTTCCTGGAAAGCCTCGACGAGGTGCAGCAGGCGCATTCCGTCGCCGGCGACGCCGACTACCTGCTGCACATCCGAGCCCGCTCGCTCGACGCGCTGGCCGAGTTCGTGCACAAGCGCCTCCTCCCGCATCCCCACGTCGCCCAGGTGCGCTCCGACATCGTGCTGAAGACCATCAAGGAGAGCCGCGGCTTCAGGATCGGCAGCCAGACGCCGCCGAGAGCGCCGAAGGCGCGATAGCCCCCGCGCGTAGGACATCGGCGCTGCTGCGAGCGCACCGATAGACACACCTCATCTCAGCGCGCACAATGCGATCCTCCTTGAAGTATGCCCTCCGTGGAGGCTTCCAGTGAACGCGACGGCCTTTCCGACGCCGGCCACCTTCTTTCGCTGGTGCGTCGAGACGATTGATGACCCCGCTATCCCGTTCCGACAGAACTATCCACAATATGCTGCGGCCAGCTCGTCCTCCTACCTGTGGGAAACCTATGACAGGCGGCTCGCCGACATCATCCAGATGACACGCCCTGGCTTGCGCGTCCTCGAGGTCGGGTGTGGCATCGGCTCGGATCTATGTTGGCTTGCGCTGCATGGAGCACGAGTCACGGGGATAGACGTGAAGTCCGAATGGGTCGCGGCCGCCGCGAAGCTATCGTCTCGCGTGTCGCTCAAATTGGATCTTCGACGCATCAATCTTCTCGACATGCCCGCTGCACAATTCGATCTGATCTATATGAAGGACACGTTTCATCACCTCGAGCCGCGGGAAGCGGCGGTGGAAAAGCTCGCTTCCATGCTGGCGCCAGGCGGAGCCATCGTCATTGTCGAGCCCAATGCTCTGAACCCGTTCATTCAGCTCAAGATGTTTTCCATACGGGGGTTCAACACGATCATCACCAAGACTGACACGGCAACGGGCGAGCCGTTCACCTACGGCAACGAGAGACTGGTGCGCGGATCAACCATTGCGCGCCTGTTCCGCAAGGCGGGCGTCGACGGCAAGGCCCATCTCTTCCGCCTGGTACCGACGGCCTTGGCGCAAAACAGTCTGATCGTGAAGGCGGCCCGCACGATCGAGAGGCGCGGCCTCGATGCCATACTGGTGCCGGTCTGCATTCACTGCGTGTACAAGGGTTACCGGTTAGCCAACACCCAGACCTGAAAGCGTGATCTGCGTAGCAGCGGGTAACGCTGGTCGCCGTGACTTCCCGCGCTCGTTGCCGCCAAGACACAGCGCGGGCGCTACTTTTTTTGGCCACATGAATCCAACCACCCAGCCACATTGTCGGCCAAACGCGGCCCCAGTGGCTTGGTTGACTGAACGAGTGAAAGGGCAGCGGTGCGGGGACCGCTGGCGGAACGAAACAACGGTGGGATGACAGCCATGTGCGGGCGCGCGGGAAGCCTAGAGCTTCGACGGATCGGTGCGGATTTTGCCTTGGCGTTCCTCCTGCTCTGCGCGGCAGCGTTCGCCGTCGGCACGATCCACAGCCGGGCGCATGCGGTGCCGCTGCCCGCGATCGACAGCCAAGCGATTCTCGAGGGGTCGAGCCTGGCCGGCCTGCAGCCGGTCGCAGCGCATCCCACCGGCGCCCCCACTCGGTCCGATGCCCACAAGGCGCACGCCAGCCCACGGCAAGCCCAGCTGCTGCTGAGCCTGGCGTTTGCGGCCATCGTCGCCTTCAACCTGGCGTTCTGGCGTCATTTGCGTCGCGCTTATGCCTCCCCGCGGCGCAACGTGTGGAGGAGGGGTTGACCGGGTCAGGGCAGTCTCCTCCCACCCCCTCCTCCACACTTCCACCACTTTCGACTATATGACTGGGTGACTACCGCCTCCTGGAGGTCCCGATGCGCAGTGAGCCGACAGCCAAGAGCCGACTGATCGTCGTGTCGGGCATGGCGCTCGCCCTCGCGGCCGGCGCGGCCGTGCTGCGCACAGACCTCTTCCTCGACCACGGGTTCGGCAAGGCGCTGGAGGCGCCGCGGCCCGGCCTGTCGTTCGACACCGCGGCCGCCAAGGAGCGCGCCCAGGCAACCACCGCCGGCGATGAAGGCTATTGGCTGACGCGCGCGGAGGTCGAGAGCCCGGCGCCGTTCGCCAAGCCGCTGGCGATCGGCGACCGCATCACCATCGCCGGGCGCGACGGGCGCGAGCGCCAGCTCGAGGTCGTCGACCTGAAGGCGATCGGCGGCAACCTCGTGCGCGCCGGCACGGAGCACGTGCGCCTGCTGCTGGTCACGTGCCGCGTGGTAGGCCAAATCGGAGGCCAGGCCGCGGACCGGGCCGCCGAGGCGCCGGTGCGCTTCATCATCGAGGCCGGACCGTCCGAGCCGCCGGCAGCGCCCGCGCCCGCCAAGGCGCTCTGAGTTGAGCGTATCGCCGTCCGGGTGCTATAGCCTGCGCGCATGAGCGGCAAGACCCACACCTACGGCTGCGCCCTGACCTGGACCGGCAACACCGGACAGGGCACCGCCGGCTACAAGGCCTATGCGCGCGATCACGTGTTCTCCGGCCCCGGCAAGCCCGACCTGCCGGGCTCCTCCGACCCGGCCTTCCGCGGCGATGGCAAGCGCTACAACCCCGAGGAGCTGCTGGTCGCCTCGCTCGCGAGCTGCCACATGCTCTGGTACCTGCACCTGTGCGCCGATGCCGGCGTCGTCGTGCTGGCCTATCGCGACGATCCCGTCGGCACGATGGTGGAGGACGCGGCCAGGGGCGGCTATTTCACGGCCGTGACGCTGCATCCCAAGGTGACGGTAACCAAGGGCAGCGATGCGGCCAAGGCACGCGAGCTGCACCATGCGGCACACGCCAAGTGCTACGTCGCCAATTCGGTCAACTTCCCCGTCACCTGCGAGCCGGAAATCGTGAGTGGTCAGTCGTGAGTGGTGAGGTCGTCACCATCTGACCACTCACGACTGGCCACTTCACCACGCGCTATTCACTCCGGCCCTTCCACCACCTACAATGCGCCGATAGCCATTGCTCGGAGGGAGCCCGCATGCGCCTCAACCCGCCGTCCATCTTCGTCTTCCTGATCTCGGTCGTGCTGGCCGCGCTGGCGCTGATCTCCAAGTTCGGCGCCGTCGGCATCAACGTGCCGCGCTACCTGCCGCACCAGGAATACTGGCTGGCGATGGTGGCCTACATGGTGCTGATGGTGGGCAACCTGGTGCGCGGGCTGTAGGGCAGGATCGCTTCGGATTGAAGCACGCCGATCCCAGAACACACACATCGACCGAAGCGTGAATCCTGCTCGATTGTTTTGCCCTCCATCCGCATTCCCGCCAAGCAGAGCGCAGAGCGGGAATCCAGCGGCGCACGCCAAGGTCGCGATCTGGGCTGGATTCCCGCTGACGCTGCCGCTCGCGGGAATGACGGCATTGCACAGAGAAACTCACGTTTCAGGCAAAAGCGAAGCACTTCCAGAGCTGCGGCCCAGATCAACCCCAGTGCTCAGGACGTAAGGATGTAATGATCAAGGAGCTGAAAGCGTTCTGGCAACACGGAAGCCGACGAGGCCGCTGCGGTAGTCGGGACCGTTCGAGCCGCGCTTGGCGGAACGGAGGTAGCGTGGAATGTTGACCCAGGAACCGCCGCGGACGACGCGGGAACACGAAGGCACAGCGGAAGATGCTCGGCCATCTGACGGGGCACCAGCGTAGGTGTCTTTGTAGCAATCCTCTACCCACTCCCATACATTGCCGTGCATGTCATGAAGACCGAAAGCGTTTGGCTTGTTGAGCGAGCCGACCTCGATCGTCTTGCCCCGATAGACGCCCTTGGCGCTGCCACCATCCGTGTGGTCGCCGTGGAAGTTCGCTTGATCGGTCGTGATCGTCCGTCCGGTTGAGAATGCTGTCGCCGTCCCGGCTCTCGCGGCATATTCCCATTCCGCCTCTGAGAGCAGGCGATAAGGTCTGCCGGTCTTCTTAGCCAGCCAGGAGACGTATTCCTTGCCGTCGTCCCACGACACATCGATCATAGGGCGCTTGCCCCCTCCCCAGCCATAATCATTGGGCTTGAGCTTGCAGCCGCCAGCGGCCTCGCACGCGTCCCACTCCGCGAACGTCACCTCGTATTTGCCCACCCCAAACGGCTTGGCGATTGTCACCTTGTGCTGCGGGTCTTCGTTGCTTTGACGCTCAGCCTCATCCGGCGGCGACCCCATCGTGAACTCGCCTGACGGCACCACCACCATCTCCGGACACTCGGGGCAGTCCTTGAAGCTTTCCTTCGGCTTCAGGCACCGGCGCTCGTTGCCGACCAGCGCCTCGACGCCATCGCAGCGGGCCGGCGCGGGTGACGCCTGCGGGGTGGCAACCGCGACCCGTTCCCCTGACTGGGAGCTCTTCCCCCGCAAGGCCTCGACCCGCTTGCGCGCTTCCTCGGCCTTCTCACGCGCCTGCTCGATGGTCATCTTCGGGGGCGGCGGTGCCGCCGCCTCGTTCGACTTCGCGGTCTTCCCCAGCTCCTTCACCCGTGCCCGCGCCAGCTCGGCGTAGAACGTGTCCCTGTAGCGCGCAATGAACGCTTCTAGCACGGCGACAATGGTCGTCTCCTTGACCCTGTCCCACGCCTCGGCAGCCTCGCTCGCTGGCGCCGGCGCTATTGGTGACGCAGGTGTTACCGCACACCCCGCAAGGCACACGTCGTCCGCGCCCTCATCGTAATAGGCAGGGTTCTGGCGATGGCTAACCGTGTTGGCGAGCTGGCGCACCTCGCCACGTACCCGCTGCGCCACATCCGGCAACCGTAAGCCCGGCTGCTTCAACAGCGGCAACAGCTTGCGCGTGTAGATCGAATTCGGGTCGGCATCCGTGTCGCTCAGCCGGTCGAGCGCCATCTCGCGGGCGCCCGCCGCAAACATGATGAACGAGCCCTGCTCGGCCTGCACGGGTACCAGGCCCTTCGACCCGCCGATCGACCGGCCGCGCGTGTCCGTGAACGGGTTGTCGCGGCAGGCGTCGAGGATGAACAGGCTGAGCTTGGGCCCGTGCGCGGCGAGATCGCGCCGGATTTCGTCGAAGCTCAGCGACTCGTTCTTCAAGCGCCGCGTTTCGCCCGAGCCGACGGCCGGCACGTCGCGGGGAATGAGATAGTTGACGCCCTCGATCTCGACGCCGTGGCCGGAGAAGAACACCGCCACCTCGTCGCCCGGACTGACCTTGTTCAGGAGCTGCTGCCAGGCCTGGTTGAAGGCGCTGCGGCCGACGTCCTCGGCCTTGACGACGTCGAAGCCCACCAACTTGAGGGCTGCCTCCATCGCCCGGGCATCGTTCACGGCCTTGGCCAGCTGCCGCTCGCGAGGCAGGTTGTCGTATTTGTTGATGCCGACAACGAGGGCGACGCGCTTGGCGTGCGCGGCCGCCGGCAGCAGCAGCACTGCGAGCACAACGATGGCGACCCGCACCATCCTGCGTCCCTCCATGAACCCCGATCAGTATACGTGACGGAGCCGTCGGCCGGCAATGCGACCGCCGGACGGCCGCATGCGGTATGCTACCGCCGAGGAGCCACGATTCGCCCCATGAGCCGCCTGCACGCCGATCTCGCCCTGCTGTTCGCCGCCGCCATCTGGGGCTGCGGGTTCGTGTTCCAGAAGTCGGCGATGGACCATGTCGGCCCGCTCACCTTCATCGCCGCCCGCGGCTTCGTGGCGGCGCTGGCGCTGGCGCCGCTGGCGTTGCGGGAACTGCGCACCGCGCCCCCGCTCGCCGGCCGGGGATTTGTGGCGATCACCGTCTGGGGCGGCATCGCGTTCTTCATCGCCGCCTGGCTCCAGCAGGCCGGCCTGCAGACCGCGACCGTCACCAATGCCGGCTTCCTGACCGCCCTCTACGTCGTCATGACGCCGTTCATCGCCTGGGGCTGGAGCGGCAGGGTGCCCAACGCCGTCGTGTGGCCCGCCGTGGCGCTGTCGGCGATCGGCACCTGGCTGCTCGGCGGCGGCACGCTGAGCTCGTTCTCGGCCGGCGATGCGCTGGTGGCGATCTCGGCCGTGTTCTGGGCGGGCCACGTGGTCATCACCGGCGGCGCGGCGCCCTTCCGCCGGCCGATCGGCTTCACCGCCATCCAGTTCGCAATCGTCGGGCTGCTGGCGGCCGCAGGCGCGCTCCTGCTCGAGCCGGTGACCTGGCAGGGCCTCTCGGGGGCGGCAATCGACATCGCCTATGTCGCCCTGCTCTCGAGCGCCCTGACCTTCACGCTGCTGACGGTTGCTCTCCAGCACACCCCGCCGTCGGAGGCGGCCGTCATCGTCAGCCTGGAGGTCGTGTTTGCGGCGCTGGCCGCCTACGTGGTGCTGGGCGAGCGGCTCGGTGGCCTGGGCTGGACCGGGGCATCCCTGATCCTGCTGGCGATCCTGCTGATCCAGCTCGGCCCCGCGCTCGGCACGCGCTGGCAGCAGTCTTGAGCGCACCCCGTTCCAGCGCCCGGCCGCCTGTGCTAGGCTCGGCGCACATGGGGTAGCGATGCACAAACTCGGCCACAAACTGGGCCACAAACTAGGCCTGTGCACGGCCGGTCTCCTGGCCGCGGTTCTGCTTGCGCCGTTGCATCCCTCGCGCACGCTGGCGCAGCAGGACCCGGGCGCTGCGGGCATTCCGCCGGCAGCCTGGCCGACCTCGCCGTTCCACGGTGTGATCAGCGGTGCCACCGGCCAGCCCATCCCCTGCCGCTGCCGCTTCAAGGACACGGAGTTCCGCCTCGGCGACACGGTGTGCATGAGCACGCACCTGGGCGTGCAGCTCGCGCGCTGCGACCTCATGCTCAACAACACGTCCTGGGTGCCGATCGGCGTGCCCTGCACCATGAGCGGGCTCCCGCCGCGGCTTGCCGCGCGGTAGGTTGGCGTCAAGCGAAGCGCAGACCAAACACCAAGGGTCATACCGGGGCTTGTCCCCGGTATCCAGCGATCGGCATGCTCCGACCGCTTGGGAATGTGCGGCGCGCTGGATCCCGGCAATGAATGCCGGGATGACGAAGAGTGTTGCGTCATCACTGACGCTCAACCCAACCTACGCTCGCGGGAATGACGGATGCGACTATTCCGCGGCCGCGCGCGGCTTTTCGGCCGGCGCTTCCTCTGCGGCCGGAACGTGCTCGCGCCGGCCGGCGCCCAGCTTCGCCCCGAGGCTCTCCATCAACAGGTAGATCGCCGGCGTGATGTAGAGGGTGAGCAGCTGCGACATGGCGAGGCCGCCGACCACGGCGAGGCCCAGCGGCTGGCGCAGCTCCGCGCCGGAGCCCCAGCCGATCGCGATCGGCAGCGTGCCGAACAGCGCCGCCATGGTCGTCATCATGATCGGCCGGAAGCGCAGCAGGCACGCCTCGCGGATGGCGTCGTGCGGGGTGGCCCCGCGCGATCGCGCCTCGATGGCGAAGTCCACCATCATGATGGCGTTCTTCTTGACGATGCCGACCAGCAGGATGATGCCGATCACGGCGATGATGGTGAGCTCCACGTCGAAGAACCACAGCGTCAGCAGCGCGCCGAGGCTGGCCGAGGGCAGACCCGACAAGATCGTGATCGGGTGGATGAAGCTCTCGTACAGGATGCCGAGCACGATGTAGATGGTCAGGATGGCAGCCGCGATCAGCAGCGGCTGGTCGCGGAACGAGTTTTCGAACACCTGCGCGGTGCCGGCGAACTGCCCCGTGATGCTCGGCGGCATCTTCACCTCGCGCTCGATCTCGCGCATGGCGCCGACCGCCTCGCCCAGCGTATAGCCGGGCGCCAGGTTGAAGGTGATGGTGACGGCCGGTAGCTGCGATTGGCGCGCCACCGACACCGGGCCGGGCTGCAAGGTCACCTTCGTCACGGAATCGAGCCGGATCTGCTGACCGCTGCTGCTGCGAACATAGACCTTCGACAGCACGCCGGGATCGAGCATCTGTGCCTTGTCGGCCTCGAGGATGACGGCATAGTCATTGGCCGCGGTATAGACGGTGGCGATCTTGCGCGTGCCGAATGCGGAATAGAGCGTGCTGCGCACCACGTCCATCGTCAGCCCGTAGCGCGCCAGCGCGTCGCGATCGATCTGCAGGCTCAGCTGGCGCGCACCGAGGGTGAGGTCGCTCGTGACATCGGTGAAGCCGGGCGCCTGCTTCACGCGATCGATCAGGCGCTGGGCGTTCTCATACAGCTCGGCCTGGCCGACGCTGGTCAGCGTGTACTGGTAGAGCGCCGCGCCGCCGCGGCTGCCGATGCGCAAGTTCTGCAGCGGCACGGGGAAGGCGCGGATGCCCGGGATGCCCGACAGGCTCCGGCGCAGCCGGTTTTGCACGTCGCTGATGCTTCCCTGCGCCTGCCGGTCGCGGCGCGGCTTCAGCTGCACGAAGATCGAGCCGCGGTTGAGCGTGGGGTTCCACGAGGTCTGCTGCACGTTGGAGTTGACGTACAGCACGTCGGGATCGGCGCGGATGCGGTCGGACACGATGCGCTGGCGGTCCAGCATGGCCTGGAAGGCGATGTCGGGGGCGGCCTCCGTGCGCACGATGATGATGCTGGTATCTTCCGTCGGCAGGAAGCCCTTCTTGACCAGGCCGAACACGAACACGGTCGCCACTACCGTGCCGAGCGTCAGCAGCCACATCAGCCACGGCACCCGCAGCGACGCATCGAGCGTCACGCGATAGCCGCTCGCCATCAGCTCGTAGCCCTTCTCGAAGGCGCGCGACAGCAGTCCGGGCCTCGCCTGTTCGTGGGCATGGCGATGCTTGAGCATGCGCGAGGCCAGCATCGGCGTCAGCGTCAGCGAGATGACGCCCGACAGCAGGATGGCGATGCTGATCGTCATGGCGAACTCGAAGAAGAAGCGCCCGACGATGCCGCCCATGAACAGGATCGGGATGAACACCGCCACCAGCGAGACGGTGATCGACAGCACCGTGAAGCCGATCTCGCGCGCGCCCTTGATGGCGGCATCGAACGGCTTCATGCCTTGCTCGACGTAGCGCACGATGTTCTCGAGCACCACGATGGCATCGTCCACCACGAAGCCGAGCGCCAAGGTGAGCGCCAGCAGGCTGACGTTGTCGAGCGAGAACCCGAGCATGGCCATGCCGGCGAACGTGCCGATGATCGACAGCGGCAGGGCGATGGCAGGGATGAAGGTGGCGCGCCAGGTGCGCAGGAAGGCGAGGATCACCAGGATCACCAGCACGGCCGTCAGCACCAGCGTGATCTGCACGTCGTGCACGGCGTCGCGGATCGACTCGGAGCGGTCGCTCAAGACGTTGAGCTTGATGGTCGGCGGCAAGTCCTGCTGGAACTGCGGCAGCAGCTTCTGAATGGCGTCGGTGACGGCGACCGTGTTGGCGTCGGGCTGGCGCTGCACCGAGACGATGATGGAGCGCATGGCGTTGAATTCGGCCCGCGCCTCCTCGTTCTCGACCGAGTCGTCGACCTTGGCGATATCCTGGATGCGAACCGGCGCGCCGTTGCGCCAGGCCACGATCAGCGGCTGAAAGAAGGCCGCCGTCGGCTCGGCGCCCTTGACCTCCAGGATATAGAGTTGCTGCTGCGTGCGGATGCTGCCGATGGGCGACACCGACGCCTGCGCCGCCACGGCCTGCCGGATCTCCTCGACGGAGATGCCGCGCGTCGCCAGCGCATCGAGGTCGTACCTGATGCGCACGGCGCGCTTCTGCGCGCCTTGGATGTTCACCTGCGCGACACCGGGCAGCATCGACAGGCGCGGGCTCATCACCTTGTCGGCGAACTCGTTCATCTCCTGCGACTGGGCCGTCTCCGAGGTCAGCGCCAGGAAGATCACGGGCGCATCGGCGGGGTTCACCTTGCGATAGGCGGGCGGCGTCGGCAGGTCCTCCGGCAACCGCGAGGCCGCCACCGAGATCGCCGACTGCACGTCGAGCGCGGCCGCGTCGATGGCGCGATTGAGGTCGAACTCGAGCGTGATCTGCGAGCTGCCCTCGGTGTTCAGCGAGGTGATCGAGGTTATCCCGGCGATGGTGGAGAACTGCCGCTCCAGCGGTGCGGCCACCGAGATCGCCATGGTGTCGGCGCTGGCGCCCGGATACCCCACGGTCACCGTGATGGTCGGCACCTCGATGCGGGGGATGGCGGCGATGGGGAGCTGGCGATAGCCGAAGAAGCCGGCCAGCAGCAGCGACGCCATCACCAGCGTGGTCATGACCGGGCGGCGGATGCAGAGCTCTGAAATTCGCATGGCGCTACCCTATCTAGCCGCGGCCATTCATGCGCCGCTCCTCGCTCGCCGGCGGCGGGCGGCGCGGCTGCTCGATGGTAACGGTGGCGCCAGGTGCCAGGCGGATCTGGCCATCCGTCACCACGCGCTCGCCGACCTGCACGCCGTCGCTCAGGAAGGCGGTCTGGCCGACGATGCGGGCCACGACGACCTTGCGCGGCATCACCTTGTTCTCGGCCCCGATCACCCAGGTGATCATGCCCTGCTGGGAGGGCAGCACCGCCGTGGCCGGCACGGCGAGCACGTTGCGCTTGACCTCGACCGTCAGCGCCACCTGGACCGACAGGCCGGGCCAGAGCATCTCGTCGGCGTTCTCGGCCATCACCTTGGCAACGATCGTTCCCGTCTGCCGGTCGACCTGATTGTCGACGAAGGCGATGCTGCCCTGCACCACCGTCGGCTCGGCTCCGCCGGGAATGGTGACATCCGCCCGCGCGTTCGTGGCGAGCGCCCGGCGCAGCGCGCCGAGCTCGCTCTGCGGCAGCGCGAAGCCGACGAGGATCGGCTTGGTTTGATTGATGGTGACCAGCGCCGCCGAATCCTGGCCGCGGATGGCGGCGCCGAGTTTGGCGGTGAGGCTGCCCGTGCGACCGGTGATCGGCGCGCGGATGGTGAGATAGTCCAGCTGGGTCTTTTGCGACTCCAGCAGGGCGCGCCCGGAGGCAATGCTGGCCCGCAGGCCCTCCGCCAAGAAGCGCGCCTGGTCGAGCGCCGCCTCGGTGACGACCTTCTTGTCGATCAGCGCCTCGCGCCGCGCCAGCGTCGCCTCGGCATCGCGCAGGCCGGCCTGGTCCTTGGCGATGGATGCTTCCGCTTGCGCGATCTGCGCCTTCACCAGCCGATCATCGAGCCGGAACAGCACATCGCCGGCGGCAACGAGATCGCCCTCCTTGAAGAGCACCTCGACGATCTGGCCGTCGACGCGGGTCTTGACGGCAACGTTGGCGAGCGGCTCGACCGTGCCCGGCGCGACCAGGATGATCGGCATGTCCAGCTGCGCCACGGTCGCGGCATTCACGGGAGCAGCGGGTGCACGCGCCTTGCCCTCGCCCTTCTTGGCGGCGGCCTTCGGCTGCTCCAAGGATGCCAGACTGCGGACGACCTCAGGCCAAAAAAAATAGGCCGCGCCGCCAGCAATGGCCGCGCCCAACACGCAAACGACTAGCCGCCCGGCTCGCATATCGACTGCAGCTCCTGCCCGCGCCCCAGCCTCCGATCCGGGGAAGCATAGGACTCCCTAGCCCCAGGCCATTCTAGGGCCACCGAACGCATTGCGCGAGGGGTTGGCTGGGGCAGCCGCGGCCCACCACGCACATCATTGCGTGATGGGAACGCACACCGGGCAGCGTTTCCGTCTTGGGCGCTCGACAGCAGCGCCCAAGACGACGCTCTACTAGAGGCGGAAGCGGATCTGGTCGGTCCAGAACCGCTCCAGCCGCACCAGGGCCTTGTTCAGCACCTTGATGTCGTCGTGCGAGATCTGGCCCACCGCCTCGACCGAGCCGAGTTGGCGATGATAGAGCTTCTGGATCACGTCGCGCGCATCCAAGCCCCTCTGGGTCAGGCTGACCCGCACCGACCGGCGATCCTTCTCGGAGCGCTTGTAGTGCAGATAGCCCATTTCCACGAGCTTTTTCAGGTTGTAGGAGACGTTTGAGCCCAGATAGTAGCCCCGCGACTTGAGCTCACCGGCGGTCAGCTCACCGTCTCCCATGTTGTAGAGGAGCAGGGCCTGAACGCTGTTGATGTCAGCGCCGCCGCCCCGGCGGTCGAACTCGTCCTTGATGACGTCGAGCAGCAAGCGATGCAGGCGCTCGATCATTCTGAGTGCGCGGAGATACTCGCCACGAAACGTATCGTCCGCCGCAGGCGCACGCGTGCGCGCGCCGTCCAACGCAAGACTCATGGTACCTGCCCTTTGTATGTTTGACGCCCGGCGTTTTTTTTCCGGATTAGCGGCGGAGCATAGGCGAAAGGCTCTAATTCTAAATTAAAGCAATCGGTTAACGCCGTCGGGGGACGGTGGCGGTCAGCGCTTGAAAGCCTGCATCTCGGCTCGGCTGCCGAGCTGGAGCTCGTCCGGGCCCAGGGGGGCAAAGTAAGCATCGACCATGGCCTCGCTAACGTCTTCCAGGCGCGCCGGCCGCCACTTGGGAGCCTGGTCGCGGTCGACCAATGCGGCGCGCACGCCTTCGAAAAAGTCGTTGGCCTCCAGGCAACGGCAGGCCAGCCGGTAGTCGAGCGTCAGCGTGGCGCGGAGATCGAGGTCGCGCGCCAGCCCTACCAGCCGATGGGTGATCTTCAGGGACGTCGGCGAGCGCTTGGCGAGGTCCGCCAGCACACCTTCGGCCCAGACCGCGGCGGCGCCCTGCTCGGCCCGCAGGCACGCGACGATACCCTCGACCGAATCGGCCAGGAAACAGCGCGCGATCACCGGCCTGATGGCGTCGATCTCACCGGCTCCGGGGTCCTCATGCCGGCCGTCCAGCACCTGGTCGACCGGCTGCGCGTCGGCGATGGCGGCGCGTATGTCATCGAACTGCGCTGCCGCAATGCAATGCGTCAGCAGCCCCAGCCGATAGGCGTCCGCCCGGCCGACCGCGCGTCCGGTCAGCGCCAGGTACATGCCGATGCCGTCGGGCATGCGCGCGAACGCCCAGCACACGCCGACGTCGGGGAAAAGCCCGATGCCGGTCTCGGGCATGGCGAAGCGGTAGCGCTCGCCGGCCACCCGATGCGTGCCGTATAGGCTGATGCCGACGCCGGAGCCCATCGCCACGCCGTCGATCAGCGACACGGTCGGCTTGGCGAAGCACTCGAGCAGCCAGTTGAGCGTGTACTCGGCGGCCAGCGACGCGCGTGCATCGGCCATGCGGGTCCGCCCCCACCGGGCGATCTCGCGGATGTCGCCGCCCGCGCAGAACGCCCGCTCCGTGGCCGAGGCGATCACCACCGCATAGACCTCGGGGTCGCGCGACCAGCGCGGGAAGGCCTCGGCGATCGCGGCGCGCATCGATGTGGTCAAGGCGTTGAGGGCGGCAGGCCGGTCGAGTATGACGGTGCCGGCAGCCCGATCCCGGCCGATGCGGATACCGGCGGCGCCCTCCTCCCCCTGCTGGCCGCCAACCGGGGCCGGATCGAAGCTCTCCGCCATAATTTCTTCCACAGGTTGTTCCCGGTTATTGGTCTCAACTTCCAGATTCTCATGTTGGCCACAATTTTAATCTATCTATGACCATTCTACGTCAGCATTCTCCTAGTCCCGTGCTGTGGGGGCGTTCGAGAGCGGGCCTCGGAGCTGGCACGAGGGGCGAATCACTCGATGAGCGTGAGAGGCTGGGCGACGGCCGCAGTATTCTGCGTGCTCGCCACACCGGGGGCATCGGCGCAGAAAGCCGCACCCCCCGAACCTGCAGCCAAGAGCTGGCCGAGGCTGCTCCCCGACAAGGAGGCCGCGGCCGAGCCGGCGCCGGCCGTGGTGTGGTCGCGCGCGGAGATCGAGCTGGCGCAGGCGCGCTGCAGCGCACTCCTCAAATCGCTGGCTGTCGTGGCGGTGCCGGAGATACCCCTGCGGGAAGGCGCGGAATGCGGCACGCCGGCACCCATGAAGCTCATCAGCGTCGGCCGAAGCCCGCAAGTGGCGCTGTCGCCGCCGCCGATCGTCACCTGCGACATGATTGCTGCAATGCACAAATGGCTCGAACGCGACGTTCAGCCCCTGGCACGCAAGCACCTGGGCGCTCCCGTCATTCGCATCGAAACCATGAGCTCCTATTCCTGCCGCAACGCTTACGGTCGGGCCAACAGCCGCCTGAGCGAGCATGGGCGGGCCAACGCCATCGACATCGGCGCGTTCGTGACGGCCAGAGGCCAAACCGCCATGGTGGTCGCCGACTGGGGGCCGACCGCACGCGACATCCAGGCCGCTGCCGCCAAGGGCGAGGCGGAAAAGCCGCCCCAACAGCCCCCACAGCCCGCCTACAGCCCGCCGCCCCCCAAGGCGATCGCCGCCGGCGCCGTGCCCAGGCCGGCCATCTCTGCCCCTGCGGTCGCCCTAGGCTTCCAGCCGGGCTTCGCCTTCAGCATCCCGGGCCTGACCGTCGACATTTCCGGCGGCGCCTCGGACCGCACCCAGAACCTCGGCCTGACGCCGCCGAGCCGGCTGGGTGGCCCCAAGGAGGCCAGCGCCCCTGCCGCAGCCGTGGTCCCCGGCAACAAGATGGATTTCCTGCGCGGGGCGCACCAGACCGCCTGCAGGATCTTCGGCACCGTGCTGGGGCCGGAGGCCAACAACGCGCACAAGAACCACTTCCACGTGGACATGGCCGAGCGCAAGGCGGCGACCGTCGTCTGCGAATAGCCACCTCTTGCCTTGGAGCCAGGGTTCCGCGCAATGTCGGCCCGGTAAGGCTGGCCGGTCGTGGGCCGGCTCGAGTGGCAAGGGCCAACCCCATGCAACACCGCATGCAGCGCCGCAGCGACCGGTCCGAGCCCGCGGCCGAGCCGGCACCGACTGAGCTTGCGGCCGACACATCCGGTGCCTTCCCCGCCGTGCGCATGCGCCGCAACCGCAAGTCGGCCTGGTCGCGCCGCCTGGTCGCGGAAAACGTGCTGACGCCTGCCGATCTGATCTGGCCCATCTTCGTCGTCGAAGGCCGCGGCAAGCGCGTTGCGGTGGAGTCTATGCCGGGCGTCGACCGCCTGACCATCGATCTCGTCACCGAGGCGGCCGCCGAGGCGGTTGCGCTCGGCATCCCGGCGATCGCGCTGTTTCCCTACACCGATCCCAAGCTGCGCACCGAGGACGGCCGCGAGGCTTACAACCCCGACAATCTCGTCTGCCGCGCCACTCGCGCCGTGCGCAAGGCCGGGCTCGACCTCGGCGTGCTGCTGGACGTGGCGCTCGACCCCTACACCAGCCACGGCCACGACGGGCTGATGGTGGACGGCGAGATCGTCAACGACCCGACCCTGCAGGCGCTGGTGCGGCAGGCGCTCGTGCAGGCCGATGCCGGCTGCGACATCATCGCGCCGTCGGACATGATGGACGGGCGGGTCGGCGCCATCCGCCACGCGCTCGAGGCCGCGGGGCACCAGAACGTGCAGATCATGTCCTACGCCGCCAAGTACGCGTCCGCGTTCTACGGCCCGTTCCGCGACGCGATCGGCTCGTCGGCCACGCTGAAGGGCGACAAGCGCACCTACCAGATGGATCCCGCCAATACCGACGAGGCCCTGCGCGAGGTCGCGCTCGACATCGCCGAGGGCGCCGACATGGTGATGGTGAAGCCCGGCATGCCCTACCTGGACATCGTGCGGCGCGTGAAGGACCGCTTCGGTGTGCCGACCTTCGCCTACCAGGTGTCTGGCGAATACGCGATGCTGATGGCGGCGGCCGCCAACGGCTGGCTGGAGGGCGACAAGGTCATGCTGGAGAGCCTGATGGCCTTCAAGCGGGCCGGCGCCGACGGCATCCTCACCTACTTCGCGCCCCGCGCCGCCGGGCTGCTCAAAAACGGCATTCGGCAGTAGGGCAATAGGCAATGGACACGCCAATGCCGACTGCCTAATGCCCAATGCCTACTGCCGTCTCGTCACGTGTTGCATAGTCGAAACCGAAGCGCCTTGATCGCGCACTCGCCTCTCACCTATCATCACCCAGCCGACCAGACGTTGCGCGTGAGGACTTGGGCGAATGAGCGAGCAGCAGAAGCACTTCCCCGAGTTCTATGTCACGGCGCCGCAGCCCTGCCCCTATCTCGCGGGCCGGCTGGAGCGCAAGCTCTTCACCCACCTCACCCACGACAAGTCGCCGGCGCTGGTCGACAACCTGCTGAAGGGCGGCTTCCGGCGCAGCCAGAACATCGCCTACATGCCCTATTGCGAGGGCTGCCAGGCGTGCATCTCGGTGCGCGTGCTGGTCGACGAGTTCAAGCCCGGCCGCTCGTTCCGGCGCGTCATGGACGCCAATCGCGACCTCGTCGCGCGGCGGCTGGAATCGACGCCGACGTCGGAGCAGTATTCGCTGTTTCGCGCCTACATCGACGCCCGGCACGCGGAGGGCGGCATGGCCGACATGACGGTGCTCGACTACGCCATGATGGTGGAGGACAGCGTCATCGACACCTTCGTCACCGAGTACCGCGTCAACCCGCAGCCCACCACGTCCCCCGCCGCTGCCAAGCCGCGCGAGCGCCAGCCGCTGATGGCGATGGCGTTGTGCGACCGGCTCTCGGACGGCGTCTCGATGGTCTATAGCTTCTATAATCCGGAGGACGCCCGGCGCGGGCTCGGCACCTACATGATCCTCGACCACATCGCCCACGTGCGCCGCCTCGGCCTGCCCTATCTCTATCTGGGCTACTGGATTCAGGGCTCGCCGAAGATGAGCTACAAGCGCCGCTTCCAGCCGCAAGAGCAGCTCACCGGCAACGGCTGGGTGCGCGCTTAGCGCCGCCCATCATTCCCGCCAAGCGCAGCGCGCAGAGCGGGAACCCAGTTACCGTGGTGGGCCTTGCGGTAGGATTCCCGCGTTCGCTTGCGCTCGCGGAGATGACGGCGGTGCAAGTGCCGCCACCCTTCAGCGCATCAATGCCGCGGGGTGCGCAGCGAGAACGCGGCGGCGCCCGTGGCGACGCACTTTCCCGCCGCATCGTGCAAAGCCATCTGCACGTTGGCGATGCGCTTGCCGAGCCGCGTGACATTGGCGCTGGCAACGAAGCGCTCGGCGCTGGCAGGCTCCAAATAGTCGACGCGCAGGTCGATGGTGCTGAGCCGGCCGAACTCGCGCAGCTGCGTCTCCAGATCGGGCTTGGGATCGACCTCGGCCATCTTCAGCAGGATGGCGACCCCGGCGATGGAATCGAGCACCGCCGCCGTCACCCCGCCGTGCAGCACCTTGAGCTTGGTGTTGCCCAGCATGAAGTCCTGCTTGGCGAAGGAGACGCGCGCGCCCCTTTTTACGATCTCGAGCTTCAGCCCGAGCATGCGGCAGAACGGGATCTTCTCCTGAAACACCATGCTCAGCACGTGCTGAAAATCCGGCCGGTCGAGCATCGAAACGTCGTCTCCATGGCTCTTGAGCATCACTTGCGCAGCTCGCCCTCGATCTTCTCGAACATATACGCCCACTTGGCCTTTTGCGTCTCGACCAGCACCTTCATGGTGGCGCGCAACTCGGCCAGCAGCGCGCAGTCGGGCGCGGCATTGGCAGAGCCTGCCTGGCCGGCGCTGGTGATGCGGCCGAGGAACGCCTCCGACTTGCGGTCGAAGTCGGCAATTCTGTCGTCGCGCACCAGCGGCTCGGCCTCCTGCAGGAAGCGATCGTCGCTCCATCCGCGCTTGGTCTTCAGCTGGCGCAGCCTGCCCTGGAACTGCGGCGTGTTCTGCCGCGCGAGATCGCGCAGGGCACCCGCCGCCTCGTCCACCACGATCTCGAAGTCGGCCTTGGCGCACGCCGCCGGCTGGGCCATCGCCGCGCGCGTCGCGGGCAACGCGAGCAGCAGCCCCGCCACCATCAGGACGCCCGCCCGCATCTTCGCCCCTCTCCCCGTGGCTGCTCGGGACTACCCATCGCCCGGATGCAGACGCGGCGCAAGTGGGGCGGGATGGCAGGCTAAGGCTCAGAACGCAGGCCCGAACTTGTTGGACTTCGGGAAGCCTCTGGGCGCCAGCCGGCCGGCCTGGGCCCGCTGCCCGAGCCAATCGCGCAACTCGGCGAACGGCAGCGTGAAATTGCGGCCGGCGGGATCGAGCCAGGTCAGCCCCTCGCCCTTCTTGAACGCGCGCACGTCCGAAAGCGTGCCGTCCTTGTAGCGCTGCAGGATCACGCCCTTGCCGCGCGTCATCTCGTTCACCTCGTCGAGCGGGAAGATCAGCATCTTGCGGTTCTCGCCGATGACGGCAACGTGGTCGCCCTCGGCCGGCACGCAGCAGCAGGCTTCCGCCGGCTCGTCCACGTTCAGCACCTGCTTGCCCTTCTTCGTCATCGCCACCATCTCCTCCTCGAGCACGATGAAGCCATGCCCGGAGGAGGCGGCGATCAGCAGCTTGCGGCCGGGCTCGTGCACGAAGATCTCGACGAAGGCGTGGTTCTCCTCGAGGTCGACCATCAGCCGCACGGGCTCGCCGTGACCGCGTCCGCCCGGCATCTGATCACCCGTCAGCGTGAACACCTTGCCGTTGGAGGCGAGCAGCAGCAGCTTGTCGGTGGTCGACGCCTTGAC
>Ga0247727_10002633_pt1 | contig 40698 bp, 44 predicted proteins | sample WisWelCaveWW1625_FD_202498 | JGI IMG/M metagenome (GOLD analysis project Ga0247727, IMG submission 202498) | Biofilm microbial communities from Wishing Well Cave, Virginia, United States - WW16-25 | ecosystem: Environmental > Aquatic > Deep subsurface > Groundwater > Cave microbial mat | place... | reverse complement strand
ATGGTCGCCTCCTTGAGCCTGATGTGTGTACCCACACTTATCATACTCTCAGAGGCGTTCCGCTTTTAGCCAGGTCAGTTAGGCTCTACCCAGCTTGCCCCCTCGCTACCCCCACCGGGGGTTTCCCAACAGGAACTAGCTATCGTCACCCGGCCCATCAAGCGGATTACCCTGCCGATTACGATGGAGAAATACCGGGCGATTGTGGGTGATCGCCACGCCTATCGGGATTGGTTGGACGAGATGATTGGTCAACATCCGGAATTGTTTCCCCCAGCGATTAGTAGCGGCTACACCTTCCATGACGAGCGGTCGTCCAGTAAGCTGGCCGACGTTTGTCTGCGGCGGATTTGTCTGAAAGCTCGCGATTCGGAAGGAAACAAACAAGCCTTCACGATTGCGCCGAGTGGGGTGATGCCGTACCTGGTCGGCTATACCGATGACCTTGAAAAGGCGCTGTTCCTGCGGCGTTTTGAAGTGCCCTTTTGGGCCTTGAGCTACGTGTTTGGCCGCGATGACGACTACTGGTATCGGCTGGAAAACCAATTCGGGCGTTGCAATCTGGTTCAAACGACCGTCAAGGACCCGGCCAAGCTGCCCAGTCATTTGTTGGCCGACGAGAAAATCACCTGGCTCAACGGAGCCGAAGTCGTGGTCGCCACCACCGTCGGTGACGAATGTGTCCTGGGCGCTGCCGTGGCCCTGAGCGCTGATGCCGATCAGCTGACCCAAGCCTATCAGCATTTCAAGGACGAAGCCCAGCAGGTGAACCCCGATTACGCCCCGGAAACCGTCAACACCGATGGCTGGGCCGCCACTCAACGGGCCTGGTTGACCCTGTTTCCGCTGGTGGTTATCATCGAGTGTTTCTTGCATGCTTTCATTAGAATCCGTGATCGTTGCCGCACCCTCAAACCGCTGTTGCGCCAAGTGGCGGAGCAGGTGTGGGACGTCTACCATGCCCCCGAGGCCGCCACTTTCCGCCAGCGCGCCGAAGCCCGGCGTGAGTGGGCCCAACAAAACACCAGCGGTTATGTCCTGGAAGCGATTCTCAAGTTGTGTGCCAAGACCGACCGCTTCGCGCTGGCTTATGACCATCCTCAAGCACATCGCACCAGCAATATGCTCGACCGACACCTGGACGCCTTATCCCGCTGGTTGGACGGGGCCCGGTTCTTTCATGGCCATTGGACTTCGGCCGAACGCTCGGTGCGGGCCTGGGCTTTGCTGCATAATTTCGGCCCCTATTGCCCGCGCTCGAAAGTCAGCCAACACTTCAGGTCTCCGGCTCATAAGCTGAACGGCTTTGTTTATCATCAAAACTGGCTGCACAACCTGTTGATCGCAACGTCGATGTCAGGGGTTAGCCCATGACCACAAAAAACATCAGAACCAGCAACATTCTTATCTCTCTCGACGCGAGTTTCTACGGTTGGGCGGCCTCGGCCTCGGCGCGGCGGCGTTAGCCGCGTGCGGCGTGCCGGCCACAGTCGCCCCCACAGCCGCACCCCCGACGGCTGTGCCCCAACCAACGGCTGTGCCTGCCGAAGAGGCCAGGGTTGTCGTGGGCGATGTAATGGACTTCGCCCTCAGAGGCGATTGGCCCGGACGGTTTGGCTTTGTCAAGTTCAAACTGAACGCGGGCTTTGGAAACCTGCCGGCCTGCTGTTTTGTTTTGAACAGTTTCCACCTATTTGGATGAGATTTGTAACCTTCCCTGCCCCGTTGCATCTAACCCAATAGAACCCTCACAATCCTTGAGATTCCTTAGCGAATGTCATCTCTGCAATGTCGGGAGAGAAGATATAATGGAGAAGCAAGTCAAACGACCTTTTTTCTGGGCATTAACCCTCGAAACCTTTCGCTCCGGCTCTATCGCGGCAGTTGCGATGATCCCATTTGGGTTGTTGTTCTTTGCACTTGGCCTCCGCGTGAATGAATACGGATTGAAAGTCATCCGAACTTTTTTTGGCGACCAGCCTGCCGGGGTTCGATTTGTCCTCTTTGCAGTCGAGCACTTTATCATCAGTTGGAGCGTTTCGATCCCACTGCTGCTCACCCTGCTTGCCACCCATCGAAAGTTCCCTGCTTTTGTGGTTGGTCTGGTTTACGGGGCTGGCTTCTATGTGCTGATGAACTCCCTGGCATTACCCTGGATTTTTGGCGACCTCCCTCCCTGGCAACTTGGGTTTGAGGTGATCTATCCCAGTTTGATCATCCATCTGATTTACGGAATAGTGATAGCACTGACCTCGAGGATGTTTATCAATCGCTATACCAACCAGTTAAAGACGAATATTCCCAAATTGGGTGCTGGAGCATGAAGCTCAGTTCGGGCGGTCGCAACGGAAAGGCAATACCGTGACAAACCTGCGTACTTTGTTTGACCAGATTGACGTGAGTATTACAAACTGGATGGCCCGCTTCGGCATTGTGCTGTTGCGAGTCAGTCTGGGCATCGTCTTTTTCTGGTTCGGGGCGCTAAAGTTTTTTCCTGGCCTCAGCCCCGCTCAGGAACTGGCCACGCGCACCATTGATGTGCTCACTTTCGGGCTAATTCCCCCGAACGTGTCTATCCTTGTGCTGGCAATCTGGGAATGCTTAATTGGGATTGGCCTGATCCTCGGTGTGTTTATGCGAGCGACGCTTCTATTGCTCTTCTTGCAGATGCTTGGCACGATTACGCCAATTTTCTTTTTTCCATTGGAGGTTTTTGCTCGGTTTCCTTACGCCCCAACCTTGGAAGGCCAATATATCATCAAAAATATTGTGCTTATCAGTGCGGGCCTGATGATAGGCGCAACAGTGCGAGGCGGCGCGGTCGTTGCCGACCCGAGAATCGTAAAAAGCCCCGATGCTTGAAGTCGTCGGCTGAAATGTTTCGCTGGTGAGGCGAGCCAACGACTCAGCCCCGTCCCGTCTCAGTCGCAAAAACCAACCGCGAGATGGTGGAAGCCGTGCTGGCCGCTGAACGCCAGGCCATGCAAGACTATACCCGGCGCGCGCAGGAGGCCGAAGATTTTGGCGATAAGGGGCTGGCCGTGCAACTGGAGAACATGGTGCTGGACGAGAGCGGCCACGCCGATGAGACCGAACGCATCTTGCGTGATTGGCCGCTGTGAATGGGTGAACATGACGGGTAGCCACAAAATTACATCGTATCTGCGATGAATATTCACAGCTTTTTCACAAGTTGCGTGTACTTTCCTGGTTATTTAGCAAACCAAAACTACCAGCCGATCAACAAGGAGACATCCGGTCTATGAAAAAATCTACCCTTACCGTAGTTGCCACTGCGGCGATTACTGCCGTCGCGATTATTATCGTCTTCGTTTTACTCCTGCCCATCATCGGCCCGCGCTTTATTATGCCGCTGGTGATGGGCAACATCGCCGCCCCGGCTGACCTGGACACCGCCACCACCCGCCCGACCGACAGCGGCTTATATCGTGTCTCATTCACCAGCGCCCTCGACCCGATCGCCATCAACCAGATTCACAGCTGGACCTTGCACGTTGAAACCGCCGACGGCCAGCCCGTGGATAACGCCGAGATCAGCGTAAATGGTGGCATGCCTCAGCACGGGCATGGCCTGCCAACCAAGCCGCAGGTCACGCAAAACCTGGGCAACGGCGACTATCTGGTTGAAGGCTTGAAGTTTCAGATGACCGGCTGGTGGGAAGTCCGGTTCGACATCTCTGCCGAGGGCCAAAGCGACAGCATCACCTTCAATCTGGTGTTGCAATGAAAATAAGCCGAACCGTCATCACCCTTGCCGTCCTGTTGATTATTGGTGTTGCCGCTTATACCCTGTGGCCCCACGCGCCGCAGTGGACGGCTGACGAAACCGCCGCCATCCGCGCCTTGTGGCTTGGGAATCTGCCGCCGTTGCCGCCCGACCCATCCAATCAATACGGCGACGACCCACGCGCTGCCGCACTCGGCCAGAAACTATTTTTCGATACACGCTTCAGCGCCAATGGACAGGTGTCTTGCGGCACCTGTCATATCCCGGAGTTGGGTTTTCAGGATGGCTTGCCGCTGGCGCAAGGGGTAGGCACGACCACCCGCCGCACCATGCCGATTGCTGGCACGGCTTACAGCCCGTGGCTATTTTGGGATGGACGCAAAGACAGCCAATGGGCGCAAGCCCTCGGCCCAATGGAAAGCCCGGTAGAGCACGGCGGCAACCGGACTTACTACGCTCATTTGATTGATGAATATTACCGCGCCGAGTATGAAGCAATTTTTGGCCCAATGCCAGACGTGAGCCGCCTGCCCCGCAATGCCGGGCCGGTGGCCGACCTCGAGGCAAAAACTGCCTGGGAGGCGATGACGGCCGAAGACCGCGAAAACGTGACGCGCATTTACGCCAACATGGGCAAGGCGATTGCCGCCTACGAGCGGCTGATTCTGCCCGGCCCGTCGCGCTTCGATACTTATGCCCAGGCCTTGATGGAAGGCGAAGCCGCCACGATGCAAGCCGCGTTCACGCCCGACGAAGCCGCCGGACTGCGCCTCTTTATCGGCGAAGCGCAATGTGTCAAATGCCACAATGGGCCACTGTTCACCAACAACGACTTTCACAACACCGGTGTGCCAGCCGCCGCCGGTTTGCCGGAGGACACCGGCCGCACTCAGGGCGCACCGCAAGTGCTGGCCGACGAATTCAACTGCCTCAGCCCGTACAGCGACGCCGCCGAGAATGAGTGCGCCGAACTGAAATTCATGGTGGCGGAGGGGCACGAGTTACTTGGGCAGTTCAAGCCGCCCTCCCTGCGCAACGTGATCGCGCGCGCGCCCTACATGCACGCCGGACAGTTCACCACGCTGGAAGAAGTGCTGGCGCACTACAATACTGCGCCGGCAACGCCGGATGGACACCACAACGAGCTCCAACCGCTTCACTTGAGCGAAGCAGAAATCAAGCAAATCATTGCTTTCCTGAAAACACTCAGCGGGCCGGTGGTCGCGCCGCCCTGAGATCAAGCATCCGATGCTGAATATCCGGGCGGCGCTCACTACCGAACCGCTCGTTGTCTTGTAACCTTATTGCCGAAACTGTATATAAGCCGTCCCAGCCGATGATTACTCAAGAACACTACAACCGCATCGCCCGCGCCCTGCCCATTTTGCAACGCGCCGACCCGCAATTGGTGCGTGAGTTTCAGCAGGCCGCCTTCTTTGCCCGCATCCCGGCCGGGAAAGACGTGTTCGCAGAAGGTGACCGTGTTGAGGCGATTGCTTTGTTGATTTTCGGCGTGGTGCGCGTGTATAAAATCGGCGAGACGGGCCGTGAGATCACTCTCTACCGCTTCGGCCTCGGCGAATCCTGCATCCTGACCGCTAACGCCATTCTCAGCCAGCAGTCGTTCCCGGCGATTGCCACCGTCGAGCAGGAGGCCGAGGCGGTGATGATCCCTGCCGATACCTTTCGCGATTGGGTGCGCCGCTACGACTTGTGGCGCGGCTTCGTCTTCGACCTGCTTTCGCAACGGCTTTCGAGCGTGATGGCGATTGTGGATGAAGTAGCCTTCCGTCGCATGGACGCGCGTCTGGCTTCATTCCTGCTGGAACGCAGCCGGACCCGGAACCCGATCAACATCACCCATCAAGAGATCGCATCCGAACTGGGCAGTTCGCGCGAGGTCATCAGCCGTATCCTTGAGGATTTTGCCAGCCAGGGGCTGATCCGCTCGACGCGCGGCATGATCGAAATCCTGAATAGCGACTCTCTCCAAACCCGCGCCGCTGTGTGACTTTGTCACCGACAAAACCCCGGCCACCTCCTATACTGGAAGCAAGATACAAACCTGTTCCCAAAAAGGAGATATTGAAATGAACCCTTTCATCACATTCATGGCTTCCACTACTGGCCGCATTGCTCGCATCGTGGCAGGCATTGCCCTGATCGCCTGGGGCTTGCTGGGCCTCGGCGGCGCTACCGGCATCATCGTGGCCGTTGTCGGCGCGTTGCCGTTGCTGGCCGGGCTGTTCGACTTCTGCGTGTTCGCCCCGCTGTTTGGTTATCCGCTGAGCGGCCCAAAGATTCGCGCGGGAAAGTAGCCTTTCCCATTCGCGTGGAAAGTCACCGCGTTCAGCCGGACGCGGTGACTTTTAACTTTGAGATGCGCTCATCATGTGGCGGTTACGTTTTGAGGCCGCGACGACCAGCGGCGGCAACACCGACGCAATGGAAATTGAAGTCTACGGCGAACCTCAAGAGCGAATCGTTTGAGAGGCAGTCAGCATGTCCCGCTTCGGCATTCTGAAGTCGTTCACTTTTGTTGTTGCCCAGTTCCTGTGTCTTGGCTTGATTGCCGTCACCGGGCCGCTGTTTCCAACTAACGGACTCCTGTTGACGGTTGAACTTTTGGGGCTCGGCCTCGGCGTCTGGGCCGTGTTGACGATGGGCATCGGCAACTTCAACGTGGCCCCGGACCCGTTCAGGTGGAGCCGCTTGGTCACGCGCGGGCCTTACCGTCTGATTCGTCACCCGATGTACCTGTCGCTCTTGTTGGTCACATTGCCATTAGTAGCGGCAGAGTTCGCCGCATGGCGGCTGGTAGTCTGGCTCGTATTGCTCACCGACTTGTTGCTCAAGCTCAATTATGAAGAGGGCTTGCTTGCGGCGCGCCTGACAGGCTATCGCGAGTACCAACAACAAAGTTATCGTTTGATCCCGTTTATTTTTTGAACAAGTAAGAAGTTGTCGCCAGTGTGCGTCTATTTATAAAGTGCGCGCAACACTTTCGTAAGCACTTCTGTATATTCTTCACCTTAATCTCGATTCATCAAGGAGCCAACATCGCATGAAACCTTCCCCTCTGACCCGCCGCGAGTTTCTCCGCCTCGCGGGCCTGGCCCTCGGTGCAACAGCGCTGGGCGCCTGCGGTAGTCCTGCACCGCAGAGCGGCGCGCAACCCGCCGCAACGCCGGGCGCAGCCATCTCTGCCGAACTGCACGCCAGCGATGTGGCGCTGTTGAGCGCCACGGGCCGGCCGCAACTGGTGGAGTTCTTCGCCTTCTGGTGAGGGACGTGCCGCCGCATGGCGCCCGTCGTGCACGGGCTGGAAGCAAAACACGCTGGACAGATTGATTTCCTCTACCTTGACATTGACGACCCGACGAATGCCGACGCCAAAGCGAAGTATGGTTTCCGGGTTCAGCCGCAGTTCTTTCTCCTGGACGCCGAAGGCAATGTCATTCAAGACTGGCTCGGCCCGGTGAAAGCCGAAGACTTTGAAGCCGCGTTCGCGCAGGTGTTGACTCCATGACTCGCTTGGCGCTGATTCAACGCCTGTCCGTCGTTGCGCTGGGATGGGTGTTGGCGGCCTGCGCCGGGGGGACGCCGCCAGCGGCGGGGGTGACGGTTGCCTCGCCTACGGCAGTTTCCCCGGCCTCACTGCCTGCCACCGCGACGCAGCCTCAGCCACCTGCCGTCGCCTCTCCCCTCGCAGAAGCAACATCCCTGCCAACGGCCACGGCGATTCTCCCAACCGAAGCCCTGCCTCCCACTGAAGCCGTCGCGCTCTTCAACGGCATTCCGCAGGGCTACACCGATGACGGCTTTCCCTATCTGGGCGATCCCGCCGCGCCCGTCACGCTGACCGACTACTCCGACTTCCTTTGAAGCGCGTGCCGCCGCTACGTGTTAGCGGTTGAGCCGGAGATTGTGGAGCAATACGCGCGGCCCGGCAAAGTTCGGCTGGTCTTCCGCGATGTGCTCAATCACGCCGAACGCAGTGAACGCGCCTCCGAGGCCGCGGCCTGCGCCGGGCGGCAGGGCCAGTTCTGGCCGATGCACAAGTTGTTGTTCGAGAATCAGAATGCCGTGTGGGGCGCAAGCGGAGAAGGCCTCGTCAACCTGATGCTGGACTTCGCGGAGCAAGTGGAAGAGTTGGACCAAGCGGCCTTCGCCCAATGCCTGAACGACCGCATCACCCTGCCAGCCCTGCAAGCCGCCGACGCCGAACAGCGGACGCGCGGCATTACCTCACAACCCATCTTTGAAATCGAGCCTCGCCGCCTCGTCGGCCTGCAATCCTTTGATGCAATGGCGGCCGTCATTGAAGAAGCGTTGAAGTAACATTGATGACATGGAGTGTTTCCAATGGAGCAAATCGAGTCTGAACCCCGCAAATCTTCCGCCCGCCTCGTGTGGCTGGGTGCCCTCCTCGGCGCTGGCGCGCTTGTCCTCCTCGTCTTAAGCCTGAACAACGGGCAGGCCGCCTCCCCGGCGGTGAGCGCCAACCTGTTGGTCCTGCTTCCGGCCGCCTTTGTCACCGGAGTGTTGAGTCTCCTTTCCCCCTGCACCCTGCCGATTCTGCCCGCCTACTTCGCCTTTAGTTTTCAAGCCGACCGGAAAAATGTGGTGATGATGACGGTGGCATTTTTCGTCGGCCTGGCCACCACCATCACTGTGCTGGGCGCAAGCGCCACCGCCCTCAGCCTGCTCCTTTTGCAACACCTGCGGCAACTGACGTTGATTGGCGGATTAGTCGTGATGGCCTTCGGCGTCATGAGTCTATTGGGCAAGGGATTTGCCGGCCCGCAGTTTCAGGACCGTCCAGCAACGACCCTCGTCGGCTCATATCTTTACGGGGCAACTTTCGCGCTGGGCTGGACGGCCTGCGTCGGCCCCATCCTCGGCGCGATTTTGACTCTGCTGGCGACGCAGGGCGCGGGGATCGCACAGGGCGCGATGCTGGCGTTTGTTTATGCGCTGGGGCTGGGCGCGCCGCTCATCGTCGTCTCCACCTTCTTCAGCCGCCTCGGGCGCGGCACGCGCTTCTGGGAAATTTTGAAGGGCCGGGGCTTTGAAGTAAGACTCGGCGGTCACACATTGTATTTACACACCACCAGCCTGCTCAGTGGCTTGCTGTTGATGGGCATGGGCTATTTGCTGGCAAGCGGGCAACTGACGCTCATCACCCAACTGGCGGCCGGCAGTGACGTGTCTTTGTGGGTGGTGGATATGGAAGAGAATCTGCGGGCGCTGTTCAACCTGAGATAACAACGTGTTCCCAGCGCCCAAAACCTCCCGAAGCCTCTGACCGTTCGGGAGGTTTTTTTGACAGGTCTTGACCTTCCAGCGACTGGAAGGTGTAGAGTGAGGAGCGATGATGATGTTGATTCACGACTTGGCGAAACAAACCGGTGTCCCGGCCAAAACCATCCGCTACTACGAGTCCATCGGCTTGTTGCCGCGCCCGAAACGGGCGGCGAACAATTACCGCGAGTACGCGCCGGCCGAGGCCGAACGGTTGCGCTTCATCGCCGGCGCGCGCAGTCTGGGCTTTTCGCTGGCCGACGTGGCCGAGATACTGGCGGCGCGCGATGATGGAATCGCCCCCTGCCATCTGCCCCTCACCCTGCCGTTGCTGATCGCGCTGACGGCAGGCACGGCTTTCGGCGTATGGATAGTCGCTCCGCGTAACGTCATTCTCATCAGCGCAATTTCGACCGGTTTCTTCATCGGCGGGCTGGCGCTGGCTTTCAAATGGTCCACCCATCCTGCCTGTCCTCCAACCCCCAACGCAACGCCGTCTTTGTCCAAATTCAAGACCGAGCCTGAGAAGGTGACCTATGGCAACCCATCACAACATTGAAGAGTTAGCGGCGATCCTGGAAAGCAGTCTGGGCGCGGGCTTCAACCCGCAAGGTTACGCTTTATACCGTGAACTCATCCTTCTCCTGGCAGAAGGACAGCCTGTGTCTCCAGAGCGCGTCGCGGGTGTGCTTGGCCTTACGCGGGAAGAGGCGCTCGAGATTCTCCGCCAACGGCCAAGCATAGAATGGGACGAGGCCGGGAACATCGTCGGCGCGGGGTTGACCCTCCGGCCCACGCCGCACCGGTTCAAACTGACAGACCGCACCTTGTTCACCTGGTGTGCGCTCGATTCGCTGATGTTCCCGGGGCTGGTCGGGCAAACCGTTCAGGTCGAGTCGCCGTGCGCGGCTACCGGTCGCCCGGTACGAGTGACGGTGACACCGGAGGGGGTGGAGCAGGTTGAGCCGCCCGAGGCGGTCGTCTCCGTGGTTGCCCCCGAAGCCTCACCGGACGTGCGCCGCGTCTTTTGCGACTACGTGAACTTTTTCCACTCGTCGGAAGCGGCGGCTGGATGGCTGGCCGACCACCCCGGAGCAACTACGCTCCCGGTCTCCGAGGCTTATGTGCTTGGCCGCCGCCTCACCGAATCGGTTTTTCGACATTGGGCCGGCCCGGGTCACCCAGGCGCCGACTGACATATGTGGGTTGCACTGGCGCTCGGCGCAGCATTGCTGACTTCCTTCAATCCCATCCTCTACAAGCGCATCCTGCAAGACGCCGAGCCATTGGTCGTGGTCTGGGGTGTCACCCTGCTGGCTCTTCCCATGCTTGGCCTGTTCACCCTTGCGCTCACCCCGCAGTTTCCACGCCTGGACGGGCTGTTCTTGTTCAGTGTGTTAGGCTCCGCAGGGTTAAACGTCGCGGCTCATCTTGCCTCGACGAAAGCCTTGAAACTTGAAGACGTTTCGCTGGTGACCCCATTGTTGATCTTCAGCCCGGCTTTCACGGTGCTGATTTCGGCCCTCTTTCTTGGGGAAACGCCCTCGGCGCGGGGCGTGATGGGTGTGGCGCTGGTGCTCATCGGCGCCTACTGGCTCAACCATTCAAGCGCAGGTTGGTTGGCGCCTTTCAAATCTCCGGCGCTCAAGCCCGGCGTCGCGCTTGTTCTGCTGGCCGGGTTGCTGTGGGCCGTCACGCCTCTGCTGGAGAAAACGGGCATCCGCCATACGTCGCCGGAGAGCCCGCGCGTCGTTGCGTTCGTGGCGACGGCGCTTCTCGCAATTTTGCTGACCCCGGCTGTCGCTGTAAGTGGCAGGCCGGCCCTTGGCAAACTATTCTTGCATCGCCGCGAATGGTTGCTGGCCGCGCTAATTGCCGGGAGCGCCCCCATCCTGGGTTACACCGCGTTCAGCCTCGGCTTCGTCGGCTACGTCACCACCCTCTTCAAACTGAGCACGATCATGACGGTGCTATGGGGGTCTCTATTTCTCAAAGAGCGCAACTTGGCGCAACGCCTGCCGGGATCGCTGATGATGGTGGCAGGAGCGATGCTCACCGCGTTATGAATCTCCGCGCGTGGTCGTTGCTCTTGCAAAGGCGCAGAGTAGTCCGCTCTGCGTTTTTTGGTGTCTGCTCGCCGCCTCGAAGTAAGACTCTTGCGCTTCACTGCGTCTAGAAGGGTGAAGGGGCAATTGGCCTCAAACATTCTCGCTTTGGAGGACAACAATGAACATCATCGGCGCAATCGTGGCAGGAGTAGTCGGAACCGTCGTCATCAGCATGATTATGGCGATGGCTCCCATGATGGGCATGCCCAAAATGGCAATCTGGGAAATGCTCGGTTCCATGTTCAACAAGGACGGCAATAATGCCCTCGGCTGGGTCATCCACTTCATGATGGGCGTAATCTTCGCCATCATCTATGCCGCGCTGTGGACAGCAGGAATCGGCTCGGCCACACCTGTGAGCGGTCTCATCTTCGGCGCCGCGCATTTCCTGATTGCCGGGTTGATGATGGGCGGCATGCCCGTGATGCACGCCGGCATCAAGGCCGGAACCGTGCAGGCGCCCGGGGTGTTGATGCTAAACGTCGGGGTCATGGGCCTTATAGGCGGGCTGATCGGCCACGCCGTCTACGGGTTGGCTGTCGCGCTGGTTTACGGATTTTTCATCCGCTAGGCCGCGTCTACGGCCAGCCTGTCTTGCCAGGCCGGGTTGCCCATCCCGGCCTGGCCCTTTATCTTCTGGAGCCAGACAAATTGAAACAACTGATCCAATCTCTATTCGGTCGAACAGAGTCAAGGTGACTCATCTGGTAAGGGCAACATGAGTCGAAGTATTCCTGCTCTCACCACTGCCCAAATGGCCGAAGTGGATCGGCTGATGATCGAAGAATATGGCACGCAAAGCGTGCTGATCCAGATGATGGAGAATGCCGGGCGTAATCTGGCCGAGCAGGCGCGGCGGACGTTGGGCGGAAAATTGGCTGGCCGCCACATCGTCGTGTTGTGCGGCGCGGGCAACAACGGCGGCGGCGGGATGGTGGCCGCCCGCCACCTGCATAACCGGGGCGCAGATATTCAGGTAAAGCTGATTGCCGACCCTGATAAGCTCAAAAACATCCCTGCGCACCAGTGGCGAATTTTGCAAACGATAGGGATCGCCTTAGAATATACTCTCGATCTCGCCCGGGCCGATCTGATCATTGACGCTATCATTGGGTACGGCCTGACCGGCAACCCGCACGGTGAAGCCGCTGAATGGATCGAGCAAGCGAATAGAAGTGGCTGCCCGATTCTGGCGCTCGACGCGCCATCCGGCCTCGACACGACGAGCGGCCTCGCCGGCCAGCCGTGCATCGGCGCGACAGCAACGGTGACATTGGCCCTGCCTAAGACCGGGCTGATCGCGCCGCAAGCCCAACCGTTCGTCGGCGAACTGTATCTGGCCGACATCGGCGTGCTGCCCGAACTGTATCGGCGGATCGGACTCGAAGTGGGAACGTTATTTGCCGAAGAGACGATTATCAGGATCGATTGAATCGAAGGAGCCGTATATGGATCGCACAAAGCCCGACATCATTACCGTTTACAGCACCGTCTGGTGCCCGGACTGCAAACGCGCCAAGAAGTTCTTCGGCGAGCAACGCGTGCCTTACACCAACATTGACATCGAGCAAGACCCTGAAGCGATGGCCTTTGTCGAGCGAATCAACAACGGCAAACGCATCATCCCCACCATCGTCTTCCCCGACGGCTCGATGCTGGTTGAGCCATCGAATGCGGAACTGGCCGAGAAATTGGGCTTGCAGACGAAAGCCCGGCGCTCGTTCTACGACTCCATCGTCATCGGCGGCGGCCCAGCGGGCCTGACAGCGGCGTTGTACATGGCTCGCGAGGGGATGGACACGCTCGTGATCGAGAAGGCCGGCCTGGGCGGGCAGGCAGGCATCACCCAAACCCTGGACAACTTCCCCGGCTTCGATCAGGGCATCCCCGGCGCGGAATTCGCCGAGCGGTTGGGACGGCAAGCCCGCCGCTTTGGGGTGGAGATTATGCAGGCCCAAACCGTCGCCAACCTCTCAGCGGAAGGGCCGTTTTGGTGTGTCACCACTGGCGACGGCTCGGAATATGGCACCAAGGCCGCCTTGTTGGCCACCGGCGCGCGCTATCGCAAGCTCGGCGTGCCTGGCGAGGAGAGCCTGATTGGAATCAACATTCACTTCTGCGCCACCTGCGATGGCGCCTTCTATAAAGGCAAGAAGGTCCTGGTCGTCGGCGGGGGCAATAGCGGGTTTGAAGAGGGACTGTTTCTAACCAAGTTCGCTTCTCAAGTGGATATCGTCGAATTTCTGCCGCAGGTCAAAGCCAGTCAAATCTTGCAGGATAAAGTTGCCGAGCAGTCCAACATGAGGGTGACAGCCAACCACGCCGTCAAAGAATTCAAGGGCAAGCACAAACTGGAAGGGGTCGTCGTCCAGGATCGCACAACCGGCGAAGTGAAAGAGTGGCGCTACGATGGCGTGTTTGTCTTTATCGGCCTCTCGCCCAATAGCGATCTGGTGAGAGGCAAAGTGGAGACCGACAACTACGGCTTCGTCGTCACCGACAAATCGCTGATGACATCCCTGCCGGGCCTGTTCGCCGCCGGGGATGTGCGGGCCGGTTCGACCAAACAGGCCGCTTCTGCCACTGGCGAAGGCGCGACTGTGGCTCTAATGATCCGGCAATACCTGAAGGAGGTCGGTTAACACTATGGCCAATTTGCTGACCGTGGGCCAACCCTTGCCCGAACTCGATCTGTTCACGACCGATGGCACAGCCACAACAATAAGGGCACATCTTGGTCCGCAAAACACCCTGATGTTTTTCCTGCATGGAACATGGTGCCCGGAGTGTGTGGGGCAACTCCACCTCCTCCAACGCTATCGAGCCAAGATCAAAGCAGTTGGCGCCGATATTGTCGTGGTCACGAGCGAGGAGAAGGAGGGGCTGATGGCATTTTTGATGAGCGCAATTCCGCCGCTGGAATACACGGTTCTGGCCGATCCCAAACGCAGCACGTATCAAAAAATCGGGGTGGGCGGCGACACGGTGGCCGTCATCGTTGATGGTCAAGGCGTCATCCGGTGGATCGCGCGCTGGCTGGATCACCGCGAGGAACCGAGCTACGAGACAATTCTGCAAACCCTGCGCGAGGTCTGGCATGCCTAGCTTGCCAGCCGCCCGTCAGCGCTTGCCTGAGTTGAAGGTGCTGACGGCAACGGGCGAGGCAACCTCTGTTGAAGCCTATTTGGGTTCCCGGGTCACGCTCCTAAACTTTCTGCATGGCACGTGGTGTCCGGACTGTGTCAGCCAACTCTACCGCCTCCAGCGGCGCAAGCCGGAAATCGCGGCGGCCAGCGCCGATATTGTCGTCGTGACCCGCGACACGCCAGAGGCGCTCGCCGCTTTTCTGTTGAGCACAGGGCGCTCTTTGGAATATACTGTGCTGGTCGATCCGGATGGCGCAACCCACCGGCGAGTCGGCGCGGGCGGGCACACTCTGGCGCTCGTAGTGGATCGCCAGCGGATGGTTCGATGGGTGACGCATTGGAGCGACCGCCACGATGAGCCCGGTTATCAAACGCTTCTCCAAGTTCTTCAGGAGGCCGGGGTGGCCAATGCGGTGGAGAAGGTCTGAGGCGTGGCGATGGCGTCTCTAACGCGGAGCGAAATGAGAAGCGTAGCAAGCCAGCGTGCGCAAATCGGGCTATCCCTGGGGATAACATTGGCAGTGGGCATGAGCCTGTTGCTCATCATGTTGCTGCTCAAGGCCCTTGTGCCCTCACCTGTGCATGCGCCTTTCCCCGGCGCGGTTCTGGTGACTATCGCCGTGCGCCCCGTCTCGACGGGCAACCTGACGGTAACCCGGCATTATCAGGCGGCGGCGCCTTTCCGTGAGGTGGCAGAATGGTATCAGGGCAAGGACAGTTTGATGCCGCTATCCGCGGTCACGGGTTGTTTTCAACAAAGCTTCAGCCGCAGTCCGGCTCTGATCCCTGGCCTCGTCCGGGGCAACACCACCGAGGAGACAACTATCTGTTCAACCACCGGCGGCGTCACCGTTACCAGTATCACCACGACTCATTTTCCGGTTTTCGTTCTCCGAGGTTTGCCCTAATGCGCCTTTTCAATCGCTTCTCCGCCCGCAATGGGCTAAAAGCGCTTGAGCGACTCCAGCGGCACGGCATCAGTGAGGCCACGTTAGCCTCGCTGAGCAGGTTTATTGCCCAGGCAACCGATCACGAGTTGTATCAGGCCAATCCACGCTATTGGGCCGACCGCCTCGGCCTTGACGAACGAACCATCCTGACCCTGATAGTCGCCGGGGTGGCTGAAGGGTTGTTTGACCTGGACTGGCAAACCGTCTGCCCGATCTGCAAATACTATGGCCGTACCGCCTCATCGCTTGGCGGTGTGTCTCAATTGCATTACTGCGATAATTGTGATCACAACTTTGACGCCTATCTGGATGAGGAAATTGTCGTCGCCGTTTCCGTCGGCGACACCCTCCGCCGCCTCTCCCCGGCGCGCCGCCTCGACCCCGTCTTCCGCGAACTGGTCAATGCCCGCTATGGCCGAGTTCCGGCGCTGGCGTTGATTAATGTCCCTTCTTTCCGCGAACTTATCACTCATCAAATCTTGCCCGAAGGCCAGTGGCTCGGGGTGAAACGGCTAGCCATTTTCTTCTCCGACCTCCGTGGCTCGACGGCGCTTTATCACAAGTTAGGCGACGCTCAGGCCTATCACTGGGTTTGCGAACACTTCAAAGTGTTGTTCGACGCGGCGGCGCGGCACAGCGGCAGTGCGGTCAAGACGATTGGCGACGGCGTGATGGGGGTGTTTGCCGAACCGCATGACGCCCTGCGCGCCATCGCCGAAGCGCTGGCCGGACTAGCCGCGTTGAACGCTCAGGCTGGACTGACAGGTGATGACTGCTTGACGCTCAAGGTTGGCCTGCACGCCGGGCCGTGTCTCGTCGTCACCCTGAACGGGCGATTGGATTATTTTGGCGAGACGGTCAACATCGCCTCCCGCCTGGGCGCACTCTCGGAAGGCGATGACGTCGTAGTGAGCCATGCAATCTTGGATGACCCAACCGCCTGCGGGCTGGCCGAGAGCATCGGCCAAGTATTGCCCGTGTCGGCCCGGTTGCGCGGTCTGCCGGACACGTTTGATCTGCATCGGTTTGTCATCTCTCAACCTGGAGACATACCATGATTAACACGGAAGCTCTCCAGCGCTCTTACAATCTTGTCCGTGAAAAATGGGATCCGCACTTCGAATGGATCGTGAACGAGACCGCGCCGTGGATGCCGCTCCGCCAGCCTCTATCTCAAATCGCCCTGGCCCTCGTCGGCACGTGCGGCGCGTACCGGCGCGGCGTGGATTGCCCATTTGACGCCGCCAACTATTACGGCGATCCATCGTTCAAAGAGATCCCGACGGACACCCCGCCTGCCGCGCTGGATTTTGCTCACACCCATTACGACCACACGCATGTCTCGCAAGACGCAAATGTCGGTTTCCCGCTCACCCGCCTCCATGACATTGAAGCCGAAGGCATGATTGGCCGGTTTGTGAATCCGGCGATCAGCTTCTCCGGCTACCTGCCGCAAACGCGGCAACTGATGAAGGACACCGCTCCGGCGGCGGCGAAACGCTTGCTCGAAGCAGGGGCGCAAGCCGCTCTGCTGGTTCCCTGTTGACCCATATGTCAGCAGTCCGTGGGACTGATTGCTCGTGTCTTGGAAGAGGCCGGGATCGCAACCGTGTGCATTGTGATGCGCCGCGAAGTCGCCGAGAATGTCAAACCGCCGCGGGCCCTGTTCGTCAAATTTCCATTTGGCGCGCCGCTCGGTCCGGCAGGCGACGTCGAGACTCAGCGTGGCGTCATTCTGGAAGCGCTGTCGGCGCTGACGAATGCGACCGAGCCGGGAACGATTGTGGACTCGCCCCAGGCGTGGAAACGATAAAGCATTGGAGACCAAACATGACCGAACTCGAATCCTTCCGCGCTGAGAAAGATCAATTCTTCGCCACTCACCCGCAAAGCCCGCTCACGCCTGAGCAGAAGCGGCAGTTCAAGGGCCTCGACTACTTTCCTGAGAATCCGGCACTGCGTCTCGAAGTCATGGTCGAAGAATTTCCACAAAAAGACAAGATCCAAATGCCAACCACCACCGGCGGGGTGCAGACTTACACTCGCCACGGCAAATTCAAGTTCACCGTGGAGGGGCGGGAAGCCGGGCTGACGATTTACGCCGGGCAACATGGCTTCTTCCTGCCGTTCGTGGACTCGCTCGCCGGGGAGGAAACTTACGGGGCAGGTCGCTATCTCGAACCCGAACCATACGACAAGAAGAAGTTCGTCGTAGACTTCAACCTGGCCTACAATCCATTTTGCGCATACAACGACCGTTGGGCGTGCCCGATCACACCATCGGAGAATCGGTTGAAAGTGCCCCTCCGTGCTGGGGAGAAACTGTTTCACGCTTTCGTTGCAAAAGTTTAACTTACCGCGAGTCGGGATAGCACTGCTTGCGCTTCGGCCAGATCGATCCACTCCCCGGCGGCGCGGGCGCGCAAGAGTGACTCGGGCAGGAACTCGTCGAACTTGTGAGTCCGAATTTCGGCCAGAGGCAGGCTGGCGGCGAGGTCGGTGGCTGTAGGCGGGTTGGCTGCCAGTTGGCGCAAAGCGGATCGCAGGCCGCCCTTCACCTGCATGACCCACGGGAACAGCGGAAACTCGACTTCGCAACCGGCCCGTTCGAGCAGGGCTTTGAGCGTTCGCGCCGCTCGCGTGCCCGTCCACGGCAAAATGACTCGCGAACTTCCCGAAGGTTCCAAACCTTCGGGAAGTTGTTTATGTAGCCGCCGCGCTTCAGCCAGAGCCGCTTGCCCTTGCGGTGAAAGATAGGGTGGCAGGGAGTCGCCCAACAAAATCTCGCGCACCTTCTGAGCCACGCGCGGATGCAGTTCCGGCGCGCCACTGCCCTCAAACAACACTTGCCGCGCCTCTTTCGCTGGCACCACCAATACTTCCTTTCGCGCCAGCACGATTTCCTTAATTTCCCACATTTCCCCCGCCAGCCGCAAACACATCCCCGGCTCCAGCCCCGGCGAAGCACTGATGCGCCCTAACACGCGCTCGCCGTGACGCGCCTCCAGTTCTTCAGCCGACTCGAACACGGCGTAAAAGTCTCGCGAGCGAACCACCTTCTCTCCGACCAGGCCGAGAATCAAACTGCCATCGGGTAATTGCTGAATGTGATCGATCTTCGCCAGATGCTTGAGAAGAGTCGCGTAATCATCCGTGCTCACACCCGGAAACACGCCCGACTTCACGAAGAAGCCGACGAGGCCGTGCGGCGACGAACCGTGCCGCTCGACGAGACGTGAGAGCAACTGCTGATACAGCACGTTGTAAGGCCGTGCGCGCTCCGCTGGCGGCTCGATCCAGCCTTCGGCGAACAACTCGGACACGGCCAGCGCCTTGAGCAGGTTGAAAGGGATGCGCTCGTAGAATGGTGCACGCGACTCAACCTGCGGCTCGACGGTGTAAACCTGCATGACGCGCGGCGCGCCGGGGCGGCGGCCACTGCGCCCCAACCGTTGGACAAACGACATCACCGAGTGTGCGCTGTCCATCTGCGCCACCAAATCGAGCCGCCCGATGTCAATGCCTAACTCCAGCGTGCTGGTGCAGACGACTGACGCCAGGCGATGCTTGTCTTGCATTCGCGCCTCGGCCTCCTCACGCACCTCTTTGCTGATCGAGCCATGATGCGGCAGGTAGCGCTCTTCGCGTTTGTCGCGCCGGCAGAGCGCATTCAATTCTGCCGTGATCATTTCCACGTCGGCCCGGCTGTTGCAGAAGATGAGTGTTTTGCGATCGCGGGTGAGGATGTAGAGGTCGTCTAACAGTTCTGGCGGCGGTTCATCAGCGGCGGCTGAAAGGTGGAGATGGCTGAACCTGGTAGAGACGGCCACACCGGCAGGGTTGATTAGCCGCACCCGATCCGGCTGAGTCGGATTCAGCCAGCGCTTCGCCATCTCAAAGTCGCCGACGGTGGCCGAGAGGCCGACTCGCCGGGGGCGGCTGTTGGCATATTCAGACAGCCGCTCCAACTGGCAACGCAACTGCGCGCCGCGATCCGACTCTAAGAACGAATGCACTTCGTCTACCACGATGAAGCGCAGGCCGCCGAACAGCGCCGCCAGCTTGCCGCTCTTGTTGACGAACAGGCTCTCGATGGACTCGGGGGTGATTTGCAGAACGCCGCCAGGGGCCTCGATCAGGTTGGATTTGCGCGAGGCAGCCACGTCGCCGTGCCAGCGATGGACAGGGATGCCTCCCGCTGGCGCGTCGCAAAGCAATTCGAGTCGCTCGAACTGATCGTTAATCAGCGCCTTGAGCGGGCCGACGTACAGCGCGCGCACCGACCCAAACGGCTCGGCGTGGAGGAGGCTGAGGATAGGCAAAAAGGCGGCTTCGGTTTTGCCGCTGGCCGTGCCTGCCGCGATCAACAAATCGTCGTCGCTATTGAAGATTGCTTCAATCGCCTCAACCTGGATGGGCCGCAGGTCGTCCCACGCTTCGGCGTAAATGAACTCACGGAGGAAGGGAGCGAGGCGAGCGAAGGGAGAGTCCATATAAGACGGCTTCAAATGCCGATCCGGTTCAGGCCGTCAATGGCCTGAGCGATGCTGGCCGTCAGCGCCGGGTGCGAAAGCTCGAAACGCAACAGGGCCGCACTGAGCCGCTCGCCGAGCGAGCGATAGTGCTGAGTTGAAGCCTCGGAGCGGTTGAGCAGTTCCCGGATGTCTCTCGCCAAGCTCTCCAGAAGCTCGCGCTCCTTATCATCTACAGATTGGGCTTGTTGAAGGTCGGCGTGCAGTTGTTCCAGTGATTGGTGTAGTTGTTGTTTGTCCATGGGTTGAAAGCCTTTGTAAGGTCAGCTCACTTTGAAGTCCGTGAATCGATCCAGCGGGTCGCCGCCCTCGGCAGGGGCGTTTTCTGTTGTTGGGGTCGCCGCCACTGGCGGCAGTGTGCCCAGAATCTCCGGCCACGTTTTGTCGGGATACTGCGCCAGCAGGTTGAGCAGGTTGACGAACTCGCGCACCAGGTCGCGCGGCGTGGCGAATTCTTTTGCTCCGATGCGCCTCAGCGACTCTTCCATGTACTTCAGGATCGCTTCGTCCTCCAGCCCTTTGCTGTTCGGGGCGCTCTCGCGGTGAATGTCGCGCACCTTTTGCAGAAGCACGTAAATCTCCTCAGCGGTCAGGGGCGGCAGGGAGAGCACCGGCCCGGAGAAGTCGCGCAGGTCGTCGGTGGCAAAGCGGCTCCCCGCCAGCCGCGTGCGCAGGGCCTCGTAACTGAACAGCCCGCGCCGCGCATCTTCCAAAAACTCCGGCGTGCCGCTGAAGATGAAGCCGATGTAACCGGCCCGCCCCTGCAAGCAGTCGTTGACGACGCTCAGAATCTTTTCGTAATTGGCATTGCGGGCTACGCTGTGCGTAATCTTGTACAGATTCACCGCCTCATCCAGGCAAATGAGCAAACCGGCGTAGCCTACGTCGTGGGCGAAGCGGGCGATGACCTTGAGATAGTCGTAGAAATTGTCGTCGTCAATGATCGAGCGCACGCCCAGCGCCTCGCGGGCCTCGGTCTTGGTGTTGAACTCGCCTCTCAGCCAGCGAATGGCATTGCTCTTCAGGTCGTCGTCGTTCTCGACGTAGCCCTGATAGTACTTGCTCACCACCGTGCCGAAGTCGAAGCCGTGCACCAGCTCGTGCATGTCGTTGACGATGGCGACGATGCTGGCCTGCACCGCCGCCGCAAATTCCGGGGAACCCGCCGCCAGGTTTCCTTTGGCCAAGGCATCGGCCTGAACGTTGGAAATCCAGCGCTCGATGATCGCCGGCAGGGCGTTGCCGTCGGGCCGGGTCTGCGTGGAAAGATTCTTCATCAGTTCGCGGTAGAGCGCCAGCGCCTGCCCGCCCGACCCCTGCAAGCGGCGCTCCGGCGAGAAGTCGGCGTCGGCCACCACGAACCTGTTGTCGAAGGCATTGGCGCGGGCGAGTTGCAGAAGGAAGCTCTTGCCACTGCCGAACCGCCCGATGACAAACCGCACCGTCGCCCCGCCTTCGCGAATGTGATCCAAGTCGCCCTTGAGGGTCGTGATCTCGCGCAGGCGCCCGACGGCGGTGTGGCGCAAGCCCGCGCGCGGCACGACGCCCGCGCCCAGCGCGTTGAGAACGGCAACCGCTTCACGTTTTGGGATTGGCATGTGCTAACCTCGGAACCTTTTTACCACGAAGTCACAAAGACTCAAAGGCCTACGAAGAGGATTTTCTTTGTGAACTGCGTGTCCTGGTGTCTTCGTGGTGAATCGTTCTATCCCACAAAATACTCTCGCAGAGAAGCCAAATCTTGTTCTTCCACAACCCACATTTCACCATCAAGATACAGCGGCGGGTGGCCCAGCGCCCCGGTTGCCTTTTCGTTGAGCGAGTCCAGCGCGGCATTGCCCATGAGGTGAAAGGGGCGGGCCGCCGACTCAATTTCGGACTCGGCCAGCGCGCCGCGCCCGGCGAAGGACTTGAGCAGGGCCGTCTCTGCCGGGGTGAGTTGACTCAGTAGTTGCCCCCACGGGCCGTCGGCGGTTGCGATCGGGGGAGAGGCCTCTGGCGACTCGTCAACCACAATCTTCAATTCGTCCAGAAAATCTTCGGCCAGAGTCAGTGCGCTGTCAACTCCGACGTAGATCAGGCGGTCGCCCAACAGTAACAGGGCGTGTTCATTAACACGCTCGATGACGACGTTGGGCAGGGATGCCTTCTGCGCCAGTTGATCAACGGTGGAGGCCGTCTTGTTGAAGATGGCCGTTATCGTTGCCCGGCCTGGCCCGTCGAGCGCGGCCCACAGTTGGCGCACTTCGGCCAGGTCGGTGTGGGCGGGCGCGGGCGAGACCCAATTTGCTTCTTCGAGCGGCGGCTCCAACATTGCGTCCACGCGTTCGCTCTCAAGATGCAGTTCAGCCACGCGCGAGTGGTCAATCTTGATCTGCAAAGGTTTCTCGACGGGCGCAAAGGCTTTTTCGAGCGCGGCGGCTGCACCCGGATCAAGTGTGATGCCGGAGAGGCGGTGCCGCACCCCGGCCTGGGCCCGCAAAATATTCTCGGCGTGCTTCACGACTGAAGTGAGATGCTCTTTCAGCGTCGGGCTGTCTTCGTAGTTCCGGCTGGCCCCGAAGTCAACCATCATCGGGAACGGGTAGCCGACGAGGGCATTTTCAAACACGCGCTTGAAGTTTGGCCCGGCGTTGGCTTCGGTGAATTTTACAAGTAGTGATTGCCCGTTGGCCTTTTGCCAATAGTCTGCCGCCACGCGAATCGCTTTCTCGTAAGCCTTGTCGAGTTTGCCATCGGCGTTGTGCGCCTGATAAAACTTGTTGCGCGGGCGGTAGTCGGTGAGCGAAGCCCACAACAGATACGGCATCTCAGGCGTCGTTTTGTTTTGCGTGTGACGTTCGATGAGAGCGTTCGCCACCGGCTTGGGCGGTTGGAGGTTCATGGCGGCAAACTTATCCCACCAGTCGAGCGCCGCCGCCGGACCGACTTTTACCGCCAGCAAATCGCCGTGCCACTCCGGCAGAATACTGTCAAGCTCGGGGTGTTGCTTTCGATAGGCTTCCCACACCGACCGCAGTCGCCCTGCCGCTTGATCGGGATCGGTTAGTTCGACAAGGTTCAACAACTCGTAGGCATAAAGGCCGATGTAGCCGCGCTCGGTCGGCACGTAGTTGCCACGCCGTACTTGTGAGCGCCAATAGAAATACCAATTCCGCTGGGCTTCGCTCATCACCTCGAATGTAGGCCAATAGGGTGTGAGAAGACTAGGCGAACAAGGTTTGCCTTCGCGGTTGTGGAAGCGGCGCGCGTCGGCAAGAAATTGTGCTGGCTCGATCGGGCCTCGGAGGGCAAAGGCGGTTGCTGAGCCAGTGCGGGGTTTTACTCGAAGAGAAGGTGACGGGGGCGCAGGTGGCGGCGCCCCCGTGAGTTGGCGGGCGAGCCAGGCGAGTCCAGCGAATATCAAAGTCAAACAGCCGCGCCGGGGCGTTCTTGATCGGCGACGTCGCTTTGACATTAATTCACCTGAGGCAACACGGCCTCTGCCAGCGCCGCCAAGCCATCAAGGTCGTCCAGGTCGAGCCATTGCAACATGAGGCGCTGGACTCCGGCTTCGGCAAACTTGTCTAGTTGATCCACGACTTGGGCCGTCGTGCCAAATACTACGCCGTTCTCGCGCAGTTTGGCCAGGTCGCGCGCGCCGAGTTTTCGCTGAAGGGCGGCCTCGTCTTTGCCGAAGTAACAGCCGTGCATGAGCGAGCGGCGCACGCTGTTTGGCTGGCGATCATTCATCGCCAGTAGTTCGTCGAGCCTTCTGTTGAGTTCGATGAACTTTTGCGGCGTGATGTAGACGGCATTCCACTCGGCGGCATAGCGGGCCACGAGCGGCAGGGTAAGCTTGCGCCCGTTGCCGCCGATGAGGATGGGCGGCCCGCCGGGCCGGTTTGGCCGGGGCAACAGGGCAGCCTCTCTCAGATGATAAAGCTTGCCGTCGAAGTTCAACGGCTGATCATCCTTGAACAAATGCGAGATGATCTTCAAGCCTTCTTCGAATCGTTCGAAGCGCGGCCCGACCTCAAGCAAGTCCCAGCCGTAGTGGGTGTGCTCGCGCTCCTGCCAGCCCGCGCCCAGGCCGAGCGTCAGCCGCCCGCCTGAGAGATCGTCAACGGCGTTCGCCATGCGGGCCGTCATCGTCGGGTGGCGGAACGAGACGGGTGAAACCAGCGGGCCGAACTCGATTCGTTTGGTGTGACTCGCCAGCCACGTCAGCGACACCCACAGTTCGAGCGAGTCGAGATCGGGCGGGTTGGAGTTAGTATAGTGGTCGGAGCGGTAGAGGCCGCTGAACCCGAGCATTTCAACGGCGGTTGCGATCTTCTGCCAGCGTTCCCAGTTCAGGCCGTTCTGGCCTTCGATCATGATGGCAACTTCGAGCATGAGAGACCTCCTCTGCTAAAAATTCTCGGCCACGAATTTCACGAATTATCAGCAGATCACGAAATCCGTAGTCTAGCCCCTTGTGGGCGGCCAAAACGGGCACAAGGCCCTAAACTACGAAGCCCTTTCGTGAACTACTGATTATCACGAAACGACAAAAGCCTCAGCCTCAATCTCCACCAACATCCTCGGGTCAATCAACCGTCTCACTTCCACCATGGTCGTGGCCGGGCGGATGTCGCCGAAAAATTCGCCGTGCGCTTTACCCACCTTTTCCCAATCGTCAATGTTCGTCACGTACATCCGGGTGCGAACTACATCTTTCAGGCTGGCTCCAGCTTTGGCCAGCGCGGCTTCGATATTCTTCAATGTTTGCACAGTTTGGGCGTAAGCGTCGCCAACGCCGACAACGTCCCCGTTCGCGTCCGTGGCCGTCGTGCCGGAGACGTGGACGTGCGGGCCGATGCGAACAGCGCGCGAGTAGCCGACGATGGGTTCCCATTTTGCGCCGCTGGTGATGTTTTGGCGTGACATGAGTGTGATTCTACTTCACTTTGCTTTTAGCACTTGTTTTCGGCACAGGCAAAAGAGGCCGTTCATCAGTTGTGTGGCGGAGAGACGAGGACTATGATACTCAGTAGATCACGAAATCGTAGTAACGACTTCAGTCGTTCGGCCAAAACGGCGACTAAAGTCGCTACTACGAGCCTGTTTCGTGATCGACTGATACTGACAGTTGCCCCGGCAGTGGCGGCTCCCCTGGAGTCGGACTGGCGAAACTTTCTGCCGGATCATCAGTCTAATTGGCTGAGAAGGAGAACAATTCAATGAAACACACTCTTTTGATTCCCGTGACGGCGCTTTTGGTGGCGGCGCTGGCCTGCTCGCCGATCACGGTCAATGTCCCCAAACTGACCACCGGCCCAACCGAGACGTTCACGGTGAGCGTGCCAGCCCCTGAAGACGACACGGCGCCTGAGGTGAGCGTGTTGATGGGCGCCGGCGAGTTGCGGATTGACGGCGGCGGCGACGGGCTGGTGTCGGGCGAGATCAAATACAACGTGGCCGATTGGGAGCCGCGTGTGACCACTGAGGCCAACGGCAATGTCACCATCAAGCAGGGCCAGAGTGATGAGTTCTCGGGCCTGCCCGATGGGAACGTGGTGAACAAATGGAACCTGGCGCTGGGCGATGCGCCGATGAATTTGACGGTGGAGGCCGGGGCCTTTGAAGGGACGTTGAACTTGGGCGGCGTGCCTCTGCGGAATCTGACTATCAAAAACGGGGCCAGCGATTCGACGGTGACGTTTGAGGCGGCGAATCCGGAGGAGATGGACAAGCTGGTGGCTGAGGCCGGGGCGGCGTCACTCACCTTGAGCGGCCTGGCCAACGCCAACTTCTCCGGGATGGAGTTCAATGGCGGCGTGGGCGACTACACCCTCGACTTTTCTGGGACGCTTCAACGCGACGCGACGGTGAAAATTTCCTCGGGTGTGAGCAGTCTGCGGGTCATCGTGCCGTCCGGCACGGCGGCGACGATCACCGTGACCGGCGGGCTGAACGACGTTTCGACCGAAGGCACGTGGCGGTGCATAACGACGTATACTCAACCGGCGCGACCGGCCCGACGTTGACGATTGATATTCAAATGGGTGTTGGAAGTTTGACGCTGGAGAGCAAGTAGCCGATCGCCTGGCGTAAGGGCGAAGCAGTCGGGCAAATTCTTTGGAGAATTGCGAGGACGCGGTTGGAGAGCGTTTTGAGACAGGCTTGGTTAACGACCGCTCCCGCCGAAATGCAGATTCGCATCCGGCGGGAGCGTTGGGGAGTTGGTGAAGCGTTGGAGCGTGCTTACTTCGTGCTTGCCTGGAAACGCACGACGAGCAGAGCGCCGGCGAGTGTGCTGGCGGGCGGATCAGTTTGGAAGCCGTCGTACTTGCCAAGCGTGCTATTGTCGGCGTGGAGCATGGCTCCTAATCTCTCGCTGTCGCCCTCGATCTCAACTTGCACGACGACGTTACGATTCTCACCGGCCTGCAAAGCCGCCCAACCGATTCCCGGTCGGCCCGGTCGGTCTGGTGCGTGGACGACAAGGATGCCGGGGCCGGGCGAAAACACGCGGCTGATCACGACTGTGTTCCCCTCGCCCAACTTCTGATCCTGAACCTCCACCCACGATAGATCGCCATACATCCGCTCCAGCAGGAAGATGGGCCGGCCCTGAGCGTCAATCAGGCAAGGCACGTCCGCGCCCCCCAATTCAAACTGGCCCGACGTGCCCTCGTCGGCGTACAGCATCGGGTACAACTTCCAGGTCAGATCGGCCGGGTTGACGGTCACCGTCACATTCGGGTTCTCGCCCTCGTTGACAGGTGTGTAGCCGATCACCGGCCCGGGCGCGCCTCCCTCTTCGGCATGAAGCGCCAGCCAGCCCGGCCCGTCGGAGAGGACGCGGTCAACCACGACTTTACCCGTTGCCTGGTCAACGGTCAGGCCGAGGCCGTCAACGTCAATTCGGTTGAGGCTCTGCCCGGCGCCGGATTGCGGGGCGGGTGTGGGCGGTTGCTCCGTCAGGTGGGTATCGTGATATTCGGGTGTTGCCGATTGACCACACGCCGCAACGAGCAGGGCGAGAATGGTGATCGAGATAATGAGACGATAGGTTTTCATGGTGTCCTCCCGCAAAGACTCTATAGGTGTAAGCTTCGCGTCTGCACGTTTCAGGCTTGAGAAGCAGACTCGAGCATTTTCTTCAGGTTCGCCAACTCAGCGCAGAGGCCTTTGTCCGCCCCCTATGGTAGGCGTGCCCACTCAGCGCCTTGCGAAGTCGCCCGTCTTTGGCATGCATCCTCTATAACCACCAGCCGGAGATTGCCATTTTCAAGCAATTGCGCTTCATAGATACCGGTCACATTGGCGCAAGCCTCGTCGGCAAGAACCGAGGTCCCTGGTTTGACCAACAATTGCATCCCTTGGAAGGTAAACTCGTTCACTGCAAAAGGCTGACTCTGTAGATTTTCCTGCTTGCCCCGTGCATAGGTCATGGCTCCATCTGCTTCGAATTGCAGGAAAGCTGGCGCTCCCGCTCCAAGACGCGTCCAAATGCCGACTATATCGCTGGCGCTGGTAGCCAGCGCAGGTAACGTCACTTTGAAAGTGACACGGACGGACGGGCTTGCTGGCCGATCGACTGCTTCAAACTCGCCCGGTAGGCCCAGATCATCGCGTATCTCGGCGTACAGCAACGGGGTCACTCGCGCCAAGTCTAAGGTGATCTCGACATTCTCGTAGCGGCCAGTCGGGAGCGCGATTCGGCCAACGCCTCTCGGGTGCGGTTTGCCATTATTGTCAGGGCGAATCACGACCCAGGACGGTCTAACGATCACCAGTTCGTCGATCGTCACGATCCCGGCGCTGACCGACTGATCGCTGATGGCCATAGACTGCTCAGGCGATTCTGCGGCTGGCGCCTCGGTTGAAGCCGCCGTGGGTGTTGCGCCCGCGCCGCAGGCCGCCAGCGCCATCGTCAAAACGGCGACGATAATGGTTGTGAAGAAGAATTTGGTTTTCATGGTGTCCTCCAAAAGTTAGAGAGAGTTTCGATTTCTGCCGTCAGCCTACACCCCAGCCGTTATTCAGACGTTATTGACCGGAATTGGTGCTATACTCGCTCTATCACGCGGGAAAATGAGCCGCCTCGAGGTCAGGTTGCTGGGTCAGTTTGAAGTCCGGCTAGATGGCCAGCCGGTAGACCTGCCCTCGCGCCCCGCCCAGTCCCTCCTCGCCTACCTCGCCCTCACCGCCGGGACCGCCCATCGCCGCGAAAAACTGGCTGGCCTCCTCTGGCCCGACTCCGACGAGCCGAGCGCCCGCAACAGCCTCCGCCAGGCCCTCTGGCGAATCCGGCAGGCCATTGAAACCGGCGGCCAGACCTTTCTCCTGGCCGACAACATCGCCATCGCCATCGCCTTCGACGCCAACGCCGATTACTGGTTGGATGCCGCCGCTCTCGAACGAGACGATTCCGTTAATGCCCTGGCCGCCTATCGCGGCGAACTTCTGCCCGGCTTCTACGACGAGTGGGCGGTGCTTGAGCGCGAACACCTGCGCGCGATCTTCGAGCGCAAGATGCAAAAGCAATTGGAGGAATGGGTTGGAGAGGAACACTGGGCCGACGCGCTGGAGTGGGGCGAACGATGGATTGCGCTGGGCGGCGCGCCCGAACCGGCCTACCGCGCGCTCATGGTCGCCCATGCCGGTTTAGCCGACACTGCCCGCCTGGCCGCCGTCTATCAAAGATGCGTTGAAGCCTTGCGGAACGAACTTGGCGTCGAACCGTCCGAGCAGACGATGGGACTGTACGCGGCGCTGGCCTCCGGCGCACGGCCCTCGGCGGCGTTGGCGGGCGGCGCGCAACCAGCCGTCTTCACCGAAGATTTTCCGCCAGCGCCGGGCGAGCCACCCTTCAAGGGCCTGCACTTCTTCGACGAGGCCGACGCCGATCTCTTTTTTGGCCGCGAACTGCTCACTGCCCGCCTCGTCGGCCATTTGCGCGAGCATCGCTTTCTGGCCGTCATCGTCGGCGCGTCCGGCAGTGGCAAGTCGTCCGTCGTGCGCGCCGGACTCGTCCCGGCCCTCAAGCGCGGCGAGCCGCTGGCCGATGGCACATTGCCGCCCGAAGGCAGTCGGCATTGGCGCGTTCACATTGTCACACCGACAGCGCGTCCGCTGGAGGCACTCTCGGCCAACCGCGAGGACGCGGTTAGCGAGCATTTTCAGTTGGGAGAGAGAGGGGCCGGGGATGCGAACCGGCTTCTGCTAGTCGTAGATCAATTTGAAGAACTCTTCACCCTCTGCCACGACGAGGCCGAGCGCCGCGCTTTCATCAACAGCCTGATGATGGCAGTCGGCTCCCCCTCTCCTGACAGTGCAACTCCGTCAGGGGACGCGATAGCGGTCGGGGGGTGGGGCGCCATTGTCATCATCACCCTCCGCGCCGACTTCTACGCTCATTGCGCCCAGTACGCGAATCTGCGCGAAGCCCTGGCGAAGCATCAGGAGTACATCGGCCCGATGAATGCTGAAGAATTGCGGCGGGCCATCGAAGAACCGGCGAAGCGCGGCGGCTGGCAGTTCGAGCCGGGCCTGGTGGAGTTGATTCTGCGAGACGTGGGCGACGAGCCGGGCGCTCTGCCTCTGCTCTCGCACGCCCTGCTCGAAACGTGGAGCCACCGCCGGGGCCGCGCCCTGACCCTCAAGGGCTACGCCGAGTGCGGCGGCGTGCGTGGCGCGATTGCCCGCACTGCCGAGTCCGTTTATCAGAAGTTGACGCCTGAAGGTCAGGCCGTCGCCCGCAACATCTTTTTGCGGCTGACGGAGTTGGGCGAGGGCGAGTCGGCGGTGGACACGCGGAGGCGGGTGGCCCTGAGTGAACTTGTCACTAATCCCCAATTACAATCTCTGGCTCAAACCGTCCTCCAAATCCTCACTGACGCCCGCCTTATCACCACCAGCGCCGACTCTGCCGAAGTGGCCCACGAAGCCCTCATCCGTGAGTGGCCCCGACTGCGCGAATGGCTGGCCGAGAACCGCGAAGGCCTGCGCCTGCACCGCCACCTCACCGAGGCCGCGCAAGCCTGGGAGGCGTTGAGCCGCGACTCCGGCGAGTTGTATCGCGGCGCGCGCCTGGCGCAAACGTTGGAATGGGCCAACGTGGACGCCAACCGCGAAGCGTCGAACGCGCTGGAGCGCGAGTTCCTTGAGGCCTCGCAGGCACTGGCCGCGCGCGAAGAAGCCGAGCGCGAAGCCCAACGCCAGCGCGAACTCGAAGCCGCGCAAACGCTGGCTGAAGCACAGCGCCAGCGGGCCGAAGAACAGGCCCGCGCCGCCGGCCAACTGCGCCGCCGCGCCCTCTACCTCGCGGGCGCGCTGGGCGTGGCCGTCTTACTCGTCATCGTCGCTGCACTGCTCACCGTTCAAGCGCAAGTTGCTAACAACAACCGCGCCACCGCCGAAGCGCTGGCCGTGAGGCAGGCCGAGCTTGCCGCCGCCCGCGAACTCACCATGGCCTCGCTCGCTAATTTGGACAAAGACCCGGAGTTGAGCATCCTGCTAGCCCTGCACGCCGTCGCCAAGACGGAAACTGCCGGAGAAGATGTATTGCCCGAAACCGAAGATGTGTTGCATCGGGCCATTCAGGCCGCGCGCCTGTTGCAGACGTTCGCCAACCCGGCTAGCCCGGTGGGAGGCGTCATCTTCTCGACAGATGGCATGCAATACGTCACGAAGGACGACCGTGGAACCGTCTCTGTGTGGGACGCCGCCACTGATCAGGAACTGCTCACCCTCACCGGCCACACCGGGCGGGTCATCAACTTCGACGTCAGCCCGGACGGCAAACGCCTGGTCACTGCCAGCAACGATCTCACGGCGAAGGTTTGGGATTTGACGACCGGGCAGTTGTTGACGACGCTCACCGGCCACGCACGTGGCAATGTCGGCATGATGTTTTACGGCGTGATCTGGGCCAAGTTCAGCCCGGATGGGACTCGAATCGCAACAGCAGGAACAGATGAGACGGCCAAACTTTGGGATGCGGCCACCGGCCAGGAACTGCTCACGTTCAGCGGCCACGAAGCCGGACTCACCGAAGTCGCCTTCAGCCCCGACGGATCGCGCCTGGCCACGTCGGCCTTCGACGGCACGGCCAAAGTTTGGGACATTTCGGCTTCGCTCAATGCAGGCACGACGACCGGCGAAGAAGTGCTCACGCTAACCGGCCACACGGACGTTCGCGTGTGGGCCATCGCCTACAGCGCCGATGGAACGCGCATTGCCACCGCGAGCCGCGACCGCACGGTGAAGGTGTGGGATGCCGCTACTGGTCAGGAACTGCTTACCCTCTCCGGCCACACCGCCACTGTCAACGACGTAGCCTTCAGCCCCGATGGAAAACTCATCGCCACCGGGAGCCTGGACACGACGGCGAAGGTGTGGGACATTTCGGCGCAGTCTATCCTGAGCGAAGCCGAAGGGCTCAATGCAGGTGCGGCGACGGGCCAGGAGCTTTTCACGTTGGCCGGCCACACCGACATTGTCTACGATGTCGAATTTAGCCCCGACGGCGCGCGCCTGGCGACGGTGTCGGTGGACAAAACGGCAAAGTTGTGGAGCATCAACGGCGGCGACGAACTGCTCACTTTCTTCTCCGGCGCATCCGCCGATTTCGCCCTCAGCCCCGACGGCAAGCGCATTGCCACTGCCAGCGAAGAAGGCGCGCTGGCATTGTGGGATGCGGCTACCGGCCAGAACTTGCTCACGGTGAACGATGCGGGCAGGGGTGAGCCGCTCTACGATGTGGTATTCAGCCCCGATGGGTCGCGCGTGGCAACGGCGGGGGCGGATAAAACGGCAAAGGTTTGGGACATTTCGGCGCAGTCCACCCTGAGCGAAGCCGAAGGGCTCAATGCAGGTGCTGTTGGCGGCCAGTTGTTGCTCACGCTCACCGGCCACGCCGACGCGGTGTTCAGTGTGGCGTTCAGCCCCGACGGTTCGCGCCTCGCCACCGCCAGCAACGACGGGACGGCGAAAATTTGGGACATTTCGGCGCAGTCTACCCTGAGCGAAGCCGAAGGGCTCAATGCAGGTGCGACGACCGGCCAAGAGACTCTCACCTTGTCTGAAGGAGGCCGGGCCGAATTGTTCGGCAGAATCGTCTTCAGCCCCGACGGGTCGCGCCTGGCCACGCCGACCGACGATTTCAATGTAAGAGTGTGGGATACGACGACGGGCCAGCAACTGTTCACCCTCATGGGCCACACTGACGTCTTGATTGACATCGCCTTCAGCCCGGACGGCAAGCTCATCGCCACCGCTAGCGCCGACCAGACGGCCATCCTCTGGCATGCCGAAACCGGCACGCTCAAGCGGGCCTTCTTCGGCCACACGAACTACGTGACCGGCGTGGCCTTCAGTCCCGATGGAACGCGCCTGGCGACTGCCGCCGAGGATCGCACGATCAGGGTGTGGGACACCGCCGCCGGTCGGGCGCAACTCATTCTGCACAGCCCCGCCGAAGTTGAGAACCTGGTCTTCACCCCGGATGGACGGCGGCTGATCACCGCCAACCTGGACGAGACCATTCGGGTTTACGTGTTGCCGATTGAGGACTTGATGGCGCTGGCGAAGAGCCGGGTGACGCGCTCGTTGACAAGCGCGGAGTGCCAGCAGTATTTACACGTGGGCACGTGCCCGGCCTTGCCTTAAATCAATCCCAACGGAGTTCCGGCGGCAGTTCGCAGAGTGTGCCGCCGCACGCTTCGCGAACTGCGGCGGGAACCAATTTTCAGTTTGGCGCTTATATCAGCCCCAACTCGCGGGCGCGAAGGGCGGCCTGGGTGCGGTCGCGCACGTCAAGTTTTTGCAGGATGTTGGTGACGTAGTTCTTCACCGTGCCTTCAGCCAAACTCAACCGGTCAGCAATTTCGCCGTTGCTCAGGCCTTGCGCCAGCAGGCGCAGAATTTCATGCTCACGTTCGGAGAGCGACTCAGGCAAGGCGGCCTCGGCGGGGCGGGAGGCCGGGGCCAGCCGCGCAAACTCAGCCACCACTTTGCTGGCCACTGAAGGCTCGATCAACGCGCCGCCGCCGGCCACCGTTCGCACGGCGCTCGCCAGTTCCTGCCCCGACAAGTCTTTGAGCAAATAGCCCTGCGCTCCGGCGCGCAGGCCCTCAAACACGCTGGCGTCGTCGTCGAAGGTGGTAAGGATGATGATGCGGGCCTCGGGCCAGCGGGCGCGCAGGCGGCGGGTGGCCTCCACGCCGTCCATGATCGGCATACGGATGTCCATCAACACTACGTCAGGCTTGAGGTCGGCGTAAGCCCCAAGTGCGGCCTGCCCGTCCCCGGCCTCGCCCGCAATCTCAAAATCGTTCTCAAGCTCAAGCAGAGTGCGCAAGCCTTCACGCATCAGGCGTTGATCGTCTACGAGCAAAATACGAATCGGGTTGGTCATTGTTGGGGTACACGGATACACACGGATCAGAGAAAATCCGTGTGTATCCGTGTTCATCCGTGTACCGATATTGGCAAACTGAAACGGAGTTGTGCCCCGCCGCCGGGCCGGGATTCTAAGTGGAGTTCGCCGCCAAGCTGGGCCGCCCGCTCGCGAAGACCGCGCAGGCCAAAGCCGACGCCGTTTATCGAGTCGGGGAAGCCGGTTCCATCGTCGGCGGCGACGAGCGAAATTGCCCCATTCTCCGTTTTCAGGTGGAGCCAGATGTTTTTGGCGCTGGCGTGCCGCTGGGCGTTGGTGAGCGATTCTTGCGCGGCGCGATACAGAGCCAGGCGACTGGCTTCGGGAATAGTCGGAAGTTCTTCCGGCAGGGTCAGGTGAACGGCAAGTCCGGTCGCATCCTGAAAGGCGGCTGCCAGCCGCGCCAGCGATTGAGTCAACGGCAGGTCAACTTCGAGCGGAGCGCGCAGAGTCGCCACGGTCCGGCGCAAATCGGCCAGCGCCTGTTTCACTTCGTCGCGCACGGCGCCGATCATCCGGGCGGCGCGCTCCGGGTCTGCCGGGATGAGGCGTTGTGCGCCTTCGAGTTGGACGGCGGTGACGGTGAGGCGGTGGCCCACCGCGTCGTGCATCTCGCGGGCCAGGCGGTTGCGCTCTTCGGCAATCGTCAACTGCTCCACTTGCGAGGCATACTCTTGCAGTTGACGGTGCGCCGTTTGCAGTTCTTCGAGCAGACGCTGGCTCTCCTGGCGGGCCAAGTCGGCGTCGCGCATGGCCTTGCCAAATGTGCCGAAGAACAGGAATCCGCCAGCGTAAGGCAGGATGTAGATCAGGGCGCTCAACCAGCCGACGACGAAGGCAAAGTTGAAATAGGTGGCGACGGTGAAAATGCCAATCCAGAGCGCGGCCTGGCGGAGTTGCAGAGCCGTCATCGCCTCGGCGCTGAGAACGAAGAACAACACTCCGGAAGCAAAGGTGTTGGGCTGGAGCAGGCTCAGGCTGACGGCCAGCGCAGTTTGAATCGCAAAGTAAAACTGAAGTTTGAGGGTGTGATGAAAAAGAAACAGAGCGCCAAAGGCCAATGTAATGCCCAGCGCGATCCAGCGGGCGCTGTTGCTCTCAATGGTCGCAAAGCTGATGACAGCTACTGCGCCGACGGTGAACAGGCCCGCAAAGTCGAGCAACCAGTTCTGGTTATGTTTCTTGGGCATACTCACATTGTACTTCATGGTTTGCGAGGCGGGGCAAAGACCTGACAGGTTCGCCTCGCGGAAACTCTGTCAGGTCTTTGCTAGAGCGGGAAAACTTACTTACACCCCGGCTCAAAGTTGTTCGGCGAAAGGAAGAAGGTGTAGATTTCGCAGTCGCCGGGGGCCGGGGGCCGGTAGGCCGGGATTTGTTTGCTCACCAGCGGCAACAACCTCAGGTAAACCACCAGCGCCTGCACGTCCTCTTCGTCCAAATTCGCAAAATGATCCCAGGGCATGGCCTGCCAGTGGAGTTGGCGGCCATCTTTGCTGATGCCACTGCGAATGGCGCGGGCGATCTCGGCCTCGCTCCACGAACCGATTCCGGTTTGGCCGTCTTGTGAGATGTTGCGCGTCCAGATCGTGCCCATGCCCAACCCGCTGAGTTTTGCGCCGCCACTGCCGTCGTTGCCGTGGCAGTAGGCGCACGAGATGCTGGAGAAGATGTACTTGCCGCGCTCGGCCAGCGCGGACTGCTCCGGGCTGTCGAACGAGGCCGGATCGGGTTCGGGGAGGCCGCTCAATACTTGCTCGGCCACAATGTCTGGCGGGATGACGGGTGTGGCCGGAATGTCGTAGATCACGGACGTGATCAGGCCACAGAGTGCCAGGCCGATGAAGGCGATGCCGGCCAACACCCAGCCGCCGACTTTCCGGGGGAACCGCCTCTCGCGTGGGGCGGCCATCACCCACAACACCATCCCGCCGATCAGCACCAGCCACTGCGTCCAGGTCAGCGCCTGGCGCGGCCAGTCTGCCGGGATCGGGCCGGCGTTGATGTTGCCGTAGGAGCCGTCGGCGTAAGTGAGCACTTTGGGCGAGGCCACTGGCAGGCCGCTGGCGATCTTCATGATCACAGTTTCGATCACACCGTATTCCATCAATGGCGGAATCTGATTCTTCACCGGCGGCAGAGTCTTGAGGTACGAGGCCACGGCGGTCGCATCTTCTTCGCTCATGCTGTGCAAGACCATCCACGGCATGCCCCAAAAGTTGACGGAGCGATCCGAGGCCTGGCCGTTGCGGATGATGTTCGCGATCTCTTCGACGGATTTGTTGCCCAGCCCGGTCTCGGCGTCAGAGGTAAGGTTGCGGCTGACGAAGACGCCCTGTGGATACGCGCCCACTTGCATGCCGCCTGCGAGATAATGATCATCGCCGCGATAGATGCCGGTCGGATTAACCTGGGTGTGGCACAGGCCGCAGATTTCGGTGTGGGTGATGTACTCGCCGCGTTTGACTAGATCGGTTTCAGTGCGTGGGCCATCCAATTTGCCGCCGGGTTCCCACGGGGCCGGGCGGGCGAGGGAAAGAACGTAGTTCACCACATCCCATCTTTGCTCGTCAGTCAACGCCTCGGCAAACGAGGGCATGGGGCTAGGCGCGAGGCCAGTGGTGACTCGCATCCAGACCTGCTCCGGCTCGCTTCCGCCCCGGAACGTCCACGGCGCGGTCAGGTCGCGAGTGTAGACGGTGAGGCCGTTGGCATCTTTGAGTTCGGCCCGCGCCCGGCCATCCGCGCCGTGACACGAAGCGCAGTTGGCGGTGAAGATTTCCTGTCCACGCGTCAGGCTGGCATCGTCGGGAGTAGAACGGTCGGGAATAGAAATCGGTTCGGGGGCAGTGGCGGCGAAAACCGGCGAGAAGCCTTTGATGTACTGCACGACTGCGGCGATTTCTTCTTCAGTGAGAATGTCTTTGAAGTAAGGCATCGGGCTGGCGTGCAGGCCGTTAGTGACGGTGTTGATCAGGTCGGCGTCGCTCGGCGGCAGACCGGGGGCCGTCGTCTTGTATTTGAACTGGCCGAGGGTGAAGTCGCGTGGCCGGGGATAGATTGACGGGGCGGCGACTCCTTTGCCATTGCCGTCGGTGCCGTGGCAGATCGCGCAACGTTCGACATAGACTCGCTCGCCCAGTGAAGCGTTCGCTGGAACGTCGCTGGCCGGCGGCCACGTTGCCAGCTTGAGGTCATACGGCTCGCCTTGCCATGCTTCGGAAGGTTTGGAGTAAGCCACGCGGGCGTAGAGCGAGCGCCCGAGGTCGAGCACTAACAAGAGGGCCAGCGTTATAAAAAATACACGGCGGCGGGAAGCGAGTAACCAGGTCATCATGTTTCCATCCGAAAGGTGTTTGCTCTAAACTGCTGACGACGAACCGTCGCCCTGCACGGCGGGCTTTAGCTCTCGCGGTGGCGGCTCAACTTTCGCCGCTTGCGTTCGACTCCATTGCTCCAAAGTGATTTTGGGCGCGCCGAGCAGAGCGTTGGCTTCGGTTGGGTCGCCGCTCTCGCCCACCGTTTCGGAATAGCGGATATACGGCAACGCATTCGCTAATTCCTTCACCCCGAACAGCCGGGCAATGATGGGCGCCATCCACAGAGGCATTGCGCTGACTTTGGCCTCAGGGGAAACGATACCGCAATAAGCCTGCAACGCTTCGCGAATGGTCAGCGCCTGCGGCCCGAGGATATAGAGCGTTTTGTTCGCCGCCTCTGGGTCGGCATACGCTGTGGATGCCATTCGCGCATAATCTTCGGCGGCGACCCAGAATCGGGGAAAGGGCTGTTTGCCGATGACGTTGGCCTGTTTGCCGCGCACGTATTGGGGCAGAGACTCCACGAAGGAGGCGGCGCGGAAGATAGTGTAGGGGAGGCCGGACTCACGGATCGCCTTTTCGGCTTCAAACTTGGCGCGCGTCCCAACGTACCACGTGTTCGCTTCCTGAACCGTTGCGCCGGAGATGTAGGTGAGGCGCTGGAGGCCGGCTTTGACTGCGGCCCGGGCAATGTTCTGCACACCGCGCCGCTCCAGATCGGGGTCCGGGCCGCCGTACAAATTGACGTGAACGCCCCAACAGCCCTGCATGGCCTTTTCGAGCAAAGCGGGGTCTTCGACATCGCTGGTGAAGATTTCGAATTCAGTTCCGAACTTGGCGCGGGCCTTTTCCAGGGTGTGGGTGAACACGCGCACCTTGTATCCGTCTTTGGCTAACCGCCGAGCGACAGGCTCCCCAAGCATTCCTGTGCCGCCGACAATGAGAATTGATTTGATATTCATGATGTTCTCCTTCTTGATTTATTGCCATCACAATACGACCTTGTTGGTCATATTCCGTAGTGCTGGAAGTCACGCGCCAGGTCATAAATTCACCGCTTGCTCCAGAGGCAGAAAATAAAACGTGAAGGCCTCAACGGCCTTCACGTTTTTTGTAAATTAGCTGTTGTTTACTTTTGCGCGCGACGGAGCAGGATGCTGGCCCCGATGGCAATCAAGATCAGCGGCCACAATTTGCCTAGCCACTCTAGCGCCTGCATCCAGCCGCCGCCGGCCAGCAGAGCAACGCCGATGAAGGCCATGATGCCGCTGGGGATGACGGGCCACCATTGTACACAGCCAATGGCGAACGATAAGAGCGTGATCAACGCCCAGCCGGCGGCAAAAGCAAGCATGAAGACGCCGCCCTGGACGGTGGAGCTTGCCTCGACAAAGGGGCCGCTGGTGAGGTACGTGCCCAGCCCGATGCCGCCCAGAATGCCGCCCGGCACGAGCAGACCGCCATTGCGAGTGAACAGGCCCCACAGCAAAAACATGGCGCTCAACAGAGGCAGAATAAGCAGGCCCGTCCAGTGGGCCTGAATGAACTGCCCGGCGAGGAAGAGCACGCCGAGGCCAATCAGCATGAGGCCGCCAAAGATGCGATTGCGATCGCGCGCGGGCATTGATCCGAGAGGGTTGGTGGGAGTTTGGGAAGTCATGGTCGGTAACCTTTCTGAGATAAAGCAAAACGTGAAGCTGTTTATGCTTCACGTTTTACCTCAAGAGGGGTCACGCCTGGCAGTGCTGGAGGTCATAATCTAAGTCACATTTATTCGTACCGAAACCGCCACACACCGACGGCGAAAAAGACGGCGGCAAATCCGGTCAACACTGCCGCTTCGAGCAAAATGCCTGCCGCGTCCTGACCGCGCAGAACAATATCCATCAGGCCCTGCATGGCCCAGGTGGTCGGTAGAATCTGCACCACCATTCGCACCGCCTGGGGAAACAGTTCGAGCGGATACCAACAGCCGCCCATCAGGGCAAAACTCATGCCAAGCATCACACTCAATCCGCTGGCCTGCCCTTCAGACTTGATAAACGTACCGAGCGTTGTCCCCAACGCGCTGGCGGCCAACCCGAAAGTGACCAGCATCAGCCCCAACGCCAGTGGCGACTGTCCCCAGTTCAATCCCATTGCATAGATGCCAAAGATCACCAGCAATGCCATCTGCGCCAGCGCTGTTACCAACTGGCCGAGGATTGTGCCAAGCAGGTAAGTGGCTTTTTGCGTGGGCGTGGTGAGCAGGCGGCGAAGTGTGCCTTGCGCGCGCTCGTAAGCGAAGAGGCCGGAGATACCCAACAGCGGGATGAAGACCCAGGTGATCAGTTGACCTGCTGAGGCTTGCGCCGCCGGATCGTAGGGTTGGCCCGCCGACGTCGCCTCCGTTACTGTTACCCGCTCCGGGGCCGACTCGAACAACGCCTGCGCCTGCTCCAAACCTGCGTTGAAGTAGGCCGCGCGATCCGCGTCACTGGCGAACGGTTGAAGTCGCTCTGCTTCGGCCACGCTGTTGTTCGCAACCGAGAGCGCGCTCCCCACACGGCTGATCACGGCCAGCACGGCCCGCTCGGCTACCTGGGCGTTCAAGTTATTGAGCGCTTGCAAGAGTTCAAGTTCCGTCCCGCCGCCAGCCTCAAAGCCTGCCGGAATGATCAACAGCGCCGGAGCGCCGTCATCGGCAAACTCGGCCTCAGCCTCGGCCAGCCGCATCACCTCGGCGTGCACCGTTTGAGACTTGGATAACGCGTCCAGCACTTCGGCGGAGAGCGTTGTGTTGGCGTTGTCCACCACCAACAGGCGCACACGGTTGTCTGTTTCCTGTTCCCGGCTAAACCCGCCGCCGACGATGAAGGTGAAGGCCAGAGGCAGAATGACGAAGAACAGAAGCTCCGAACGGCTCGAAAATCGAATCAGCGCGTCTTTCCAGGCGATAGCAAAGATTTTGTTCATGATTTCCCCGGTAGGGGCGAAGCAGTCGGGCAAATGCCTGATGAACTCGTGACATCTCCTCCGACCGCTTCGCCCCTGCTTTTATCGTCCCGCCCAACCCTGGCGGCGGAATAAAACGACAGCAATCGTGAAGAGCACGGCGGCCATGGTAAGCAGAGCAGTGATTGGCATGACGATGTCGGCCAGCACCCCGCCACTGCCCAGCGCCGTGAAACCCTCCAGCCCCCACGAGTTGGGCGTGGCTTTGCCGATGATCTGCAACCAGCCCGGCAAAGGGAAGGCCATACCGAAACTGCCGCCCAGTACGCCGAACATTAACATCATGGCCGTGCCCACGCTGGACACTTGCGCCGGCGTCTTAGCGATGGCGGCCAGCAGGCTCCCCCAGCCGGTTGCTCCGGCGGCAATAGCGGCCACGAGCAGGAACACGGCCAGCGGGTCGCCCCAGCGCAAACCAAAGAGCAGGGTGCTGGCGAGGATCAAAATTCCAACCTGGGCCAGGCCGGTGAGGAAGATGCCGAGCAATTTGCCGCCCAGCACTTGCGCCGATGTCGTCGGCGTGGTCAACAAGCGCGGCAGGGTGCCCCCGTGACGCTCGGCTAAAATGGTGCGCCCGCCGTTGCTCACGGTGTACATGAGGAACAGCAGGGCCATGCCCGGCGCGAGATAAGCCAAGATGTCGAACACAACCGGCTCGGCGCCCTCTGAAGCGCTTGCGCGCTGGAGGGCGATGAGAGTCGTGTTCAGGTCCTCTGCCTGACGCTGGCCTATCACCTGACCGACGGCTTCTGCATTCTGCGGCGCGATCAGGCCGTTGGTAACCAACTGGGTAACGGCCACTTGCCCGCTCACCCGGCCCACTTCCAACCGGCTCATGAACTCGTCTATGATGGATTGCACAACCCCGGCGCTGAGAGGCCGGGCCGGGTTTGCGTACACTTCGATCTTCACTGGCTCGTCGCTTGCGTCGCCGGCAATGGCAGCCGAGAAATCAACGGGGACGATGACGGCGGCGGCGGCTTCGTCCTCTTCCACCAGTTTTCGAGCGGCGGCCACATCGGTGGCCGCCGTCGGCTCCAGCAGTTCGGCCAGGTCTTCGGAGTTGAAAACGTCAACCAGGAATTGGCCGAGATCGCCGTCATCTTGATTCACGATGACAACCGGGATGTCGCTGAGACCGCTGTTACTTCCGCTTGAAAAACGGCCAGTGACAAACCCCAAGCC
>Ga0247727_10002632_pt1 | contig 40699 bp, 34 predicted proteins | sample WisWelCaveWW1625_FD_202498 | JGI IMG/M metagenome (GOLD analysis project Ga0247727, IMG submission 202498) | Biofilm microbial communities from Wishing Well Cave, Virginia, United States - WW16-25 | ecosystem: Environmental > Aquatic > Deep subsurface > Groundwater > Cave microbial mat | place... | reverse complement strand
AGAGCAAAACAAGGCGCGAGAAATTGCCCGTTCTATGCGGCAAGATGGAGCAGATACCGCCTTGATTGCGAAATGGACCGGGCTTGCCATTGAAGAAATCGAAAAATTGAAATAGTTTTGCTCTTACTGCACTTCGGCATTCGTATGCTTGCGAAGAGCCGGTATGCCCCAAATCCGGCTGCACTCACTGCGCTTGAATTATTTTAAAAAAATCTTTAATGCATGGAAGGAGCACAATGTCCGTCGCGCAACACCTCAAGATACAGCTCTCCGAATATGATGAAAGCATTCGCACTTTTATTCCAAACTATGAAGAGCTATTACAAAACGTCGCAGAGCTGCTGGTCTTGGTGCGCAAGCCCCGGCCGACCATTGTCGATTTGGGGATCGGCACCGGCGCGTTGGCTTTACTGTGTCTGCAAAAAGCGCCGCAAGCACGTTTGATCGGCCTGGATGCCGATGCTGCGATGCTCGCGCCGGCACGGCGCCGCCTCGCGCGCAAACTGAATCCGCAATCGCAGCTTGTGCACGGCAATTTCCTCGATACCGGATTGCCGCGCTGTGATGCCCTGGTCTCCACTTTGGCGCTGCATCATCTCCGGCCTGCAAAAGCCAAACAACGATTTTATGCAAAATGCTTTGCGGCATTGCGTCGCGGGGGAATGCTCATCAACGGCGATTGTTGCCCGGCCGGGAACCGTCCGTTTGCGCAACAGGGCATGGAACGATGGCGAGCCCATGTGCGGCGTTTTTATAATGCCCGGCGGACGAATGCGTTCTTTGCGGCGTGGGCCAAAGAGGATCGCTACTTTTCATTGCAAGATGAGGTCAGGATGCTGGCAGCGGCGGGATTTGAAACAGAAGTCGTGTGGCGGCACATCCCGTTTGCGGTATTGGTGGGATATAAAAAGTGAAAACGATTTTAAAAAATCGTTTTGCCCAAAATCGTTTTGCCTTAAACTTTTAGAATTTTATTCTACAATTGATTGCCTTATGGCTTAAAACAAATTTTGCCACAGCACCATGGCGAAAGACACGATCGTGATCGCCAGCGTAACCACGGTCAAGCCTTGAATGCGGACATTTTCCAGCGATTTCTCGGAATAGCCCACCAGCATGGCGGTGAGATAGCCGCCGAGAAAACCACCGCCATGCGCCCAATTATTGACCCCGGGCATGAAAAAACCAAACAAAAAAAGCACGAGCGCGGATTGCAAAGTTTGCTGATACACTTCCCTGCCGAACACGCCGCCGCGGCTGCGGCCATAATATACGATCGCGCCCAACAGGCCGAAAATCGCGCCCGAAGCGCCGATGGTGAAGCCGATGCCCATGAAATTTGAGAGCACAAAACCGAGCACGCCGGAAAAAGTGTAAATCACGATCAAGCGCGAAGCGCCGAATAATTCCTCCACTTGCGGCGCAAGCTGGCGCACCCACATGAGATTGAAAAAAATGTGCAACAAGCCGCCATGCAAATAAATCGCCGTGATCAACGTCCACCAACGGCCTGCGGCCATGGCGAAACTGCCGGTCATGCCCAGGCGATCCAAACTTTCATGGCTGGGCGATAAAAAAGACAAAAAACCGCGCACTTGAAAGATCGCACCCGGATCGAGCGCAAGGCAGAACATATAAAGCGCCGCACATGCCAGCGTCACGATTTGCGCGAAATCATAGTTCCGGAACAACCCGGTGAGACGCTGCCCCCACCCCCACAGGCCGGGATTTTTGTAGCCGCAATGAATGCACGCTTCTGCATTGATGCTGATGAGCTTGCCGCAATTCGGGCACAGCATCGAGCCGATTTTTTCTTCTGACATAATTTTTTCCAGACCCAGCAAATTCTATTTACGGATTACAAAGATTCTTCCCAAAAGCGTAATCCGTAAAAGTGCTTGTAACACACGGAACAAAGCGAGCGCATTTACGGCTGCAATAATACTTTGCCCGCGGTTTGCCGGCTTTCTAAAAGTTGTTGCGCGTGTGCTGCTTCTGCCAGCGGCAGAACCCGGTCGAGGCGCAGTTGCAATTCGTCCTGAGCAATCGCATGCAACACCTCGTGGCTGCGCCAGAGCAATTCTTCACGCGTCAAAGTAAAATGTGCCAGCGCCGCGCGGGTGAGATAAAGCGAGCCTTTGGCGCTGAGCATAAGCGGATCGATCGGCGGCACGGCGCCGCTGGCCTGCCCGAAGAGCACGAGATAGCCGCGCGGCCGGAGACAGTTCATGCTTTTTTCCCACGTGGTTTTGCCCACGGAATCATACACCACTTCGACGCCGCGATTGCCGGTCATTTTTTTGATCTCACTTTCGAAATCCTGCTGCGTGTAAAGAATGATTTCATCGGCCCCGGCCGCGCGCGCGAGTTGCGCTTTTTTATCGGTGGATACCGTGCCAATCACGCGCGCACCCAGGCGTTTTGCCATTTGCACGATCAGCAAGCCCACTCCGCCGGCCGCCGCGTGCACCAAACACGTTTCTCCGGCCTTGAGCGCATAGGTTGAATGTGTGAGATAATGCGCGGTCATGCCTTGCACCATCGCGGCTGCGCCTTGCTGAAAGGAAATTTTTTCCGGCAACGGCACGAGCTTCGCCGCGGCAATGGCGGCGTATTCTGCGTAGGCTCCCAACGCCAGCGCAAATGCCACGCGCTCGCCCACCTGCACTTCCGTCACGTTCGCACCCACGGCTTCCACCACGCCCGCGGCTTCCGTGCCGGGGGTGAAAGGCAGCGCGGTTTTATATAAACCGGTACGATGATAAATCTCGACAAAATTCACGCCGATGGCATGAATGCGCACCAAAGCCTCGTTGGGTGCGGGAGCGGGCATGGGTAATTCTTCCCATTTCAAAACCTCCGGCCCGCCGTGTTGATAGATGCGAATGGCTTTCATGGTATTCGTCTTTCTCGCGAGAACCAAGGCTCGTCGATTTATAGCGGTTTCGGAATCAAACATTCTTGAAACTGAAACATGCATATTTGATCGTCTTGCCCGCGGCCAAATAGCGGCGCTCGTAGGTGGTTTTGATCGTGCGCAAGTCGTTTTCCGGCACGGCGTGATGCAGGTCTTCATGCAGCTCATGAATCACACTCTGCTCGCCGGACAAAATTTTCAAAGTGTATGCAAATAAATCCGCGTCATCGGTTTTAAAATGAATGCGGCCGCCGCCGGCCAAAACCTGGCGATAGCAATTCAGAAACGGCGACGAGGTCAGGCGACTTTTGATTTTCGCGCGTTTGGGATGCGGCTCGGGAAAGGGAATCCAAATTTCCGCTACTTCCTGCGGCGCGAAAAAATCGGGCAGGTCTTCAATGAGGCCGCGAATGAATGCCGCGTTGCTCAAATGTTCCTGCAGCGCCGCGTGCGCACCTATCCACAAGCGGTCGCCTTTGGAATCCATGCCGATAAAATTTCGTTGCGGAAAACGCCGCCCCAATGCCACCGTATATTCGCCTTTGCCGCACGCCAATTCCAGCGTGAGGGGATGATCGTTCTTGAAATAATCCGCGCCCCATTTGCCTTTCAAATCATGCGGCAGCCGCAACACATTGGCCAGCCCGGCTAGTTTCGCGTAACGTTTGAGTTTCTGGCGCCCCATGCTTATGCCAGCTTTCGTTGCAACCCGGTTTTGATCGCCGGCCATTCGGTGTCGATCATGCTAAAATACACCGAATGGCGAATCCGGCCCGAGGCGGTGATCATGTGATTGCGCCACACGCCTTCTTCCTGCGCGCCCAGGCGCAAAATCGCGCGGCGCGAACGATCGTTCAAATAATCGGTTTTAAATTCCACCCGCAGACAAGCGAGCGTTTCGAAAGCATGTGCGAGCATGAGATATTTGGCTTCGGTGTTGACCACGGTGCGTTGCCAGGATTTGGCGATCCAAGTCCAGCCGATTTCAAGGCGGCGATGGTTGCGATCGATATTACCGAAGCGCGTGCTGCCCACGGCCTGGCCGGTCGCTCGCAAAGTTGCAGCGAACGGCAGCGCTTTGCCCTCGGCTTGCTCGCGCAACGCTTCCTCAATATAAAGCTGCATGTCCTCCGCCGATCGTACCGGCGCGGGACTTAAACGCCAAAGCTCTTCATCCAATCCCACCCGGCATAAAGCGGCAAGATGCTCGCGCGCCAACGGCACCAGCTGAACCTGTTCGCCCGTCAAGGTGACGGGCGCGATAGACATAGGCTCGCGGGAAACACTGCGGCCAAGATCGAGCTCGGAAGGATCAATCATCGCCAAAGAATGCAATGGTATCGATGAAAAAATTTTAGTATCGTGATGAATCCTGAGGGATTACCGATCTTTGATGATCAAAACTCACAAAGTGTGGACACCCGGGTAACGTTGAACAACGGTTACGAAGATACGAGCTTCACCGTGATTTGCAAGCAAATTCTGCCCGCGAAAACATGAAACGACTGGAAAAATTTCTGCTGCCTGCATGGGAGGTCCTTGTCGCTTTCAGCGCGTCCGTTGCCGCAGTGATTATGCCGCTGCGGATGGTGCAGGTATGGCACGACCGGGAGGCTCTATTTTATTTCGAGGCCGCGCTCACGGCGGTTTTTTTGCTGGATGTCGCCGTGCATTTTTTGCGCTGCCGCCGCAGCCGCGCCGAAGAGCCCTCGCCCGATGAAGACAATTTAGTGCTGCGCTACTCGCGCCGTTGGTTGCTTTTAGATTTGCTGGCGGCTTTGCCGTTGGGATTGTTTTTTCAAAATCCCTGGTTTCAACTCACGCGCTTGTTGAAATTGGCGCGTGTCGCGCAGTTTCTGCGGGAACGCCGGCAGCGTGCCGTGAAGCATTCCAACTGGCTGCGCCTGGTGTTTTTTGCTTATTGGATTTTATTGTCGATGCACGGGATTGCTTGCGGCTGGCTGGCCCTGCGCGGCATTCCTGCTCCGGAAAAAGCGGGAAGCGCTTATTTGAGCGCGCTCTATTGGACGGTTCAAACTTTTGCCACGGTGGGCTACGGCGACCTGCCGCCCACCAACGATGCGCAAACTTTATACGCCATCGTCGTCATGATTTTGGGCGTGGGCATGTACGGCTATGTCATCGGCAATATCGCCAGCTTGCTGGCCAATATCGATCCCGTAAAAGTGCGGCATTTGGAAAAGATGGAAAAGCTCACCGCATTCATGAACTATCGCAACATTCCGCCGGAAATGCAGCAGCGCATGCGCGATTATTATTCTTACTTATGGAACAAGCGTTTGAGCTACGACGAATCGGAAGTCATCGCCGGGTTGCCGCCAAATTTGGGCACGGAGATTTCTCTTTTTCTCAAACGCGACTTCATTCAAAAAGTCCCGATCTTTCAAGGCGCGAGCGAGGAATTTATCCGGGAAGTCGCGCTGCACATGAAGCCGCTGGTCTTTTTGCCCGGCGATTACATTTATAAAACCGGCGAGCAAGGCCGCGACATGTATTTCATCAGCCGCGGCACGCTCGAAGCCTTGTCCAAAGACGGCAAGACCATTTACACCACGCTCACCGCCGGCGATTTCTTCGGCGAGATCGCGCTGGTGCTGAACCAGCGTCGCACCGCCAGCGTGCGCGCGCTTTCGTATTGCGATCTCTATCGCCTCGACAAAGAAATGTTCGAGCGCGTGCTGGCGCATTATCCCGAAATCGGCAGCCAAATCGAAGCCACCGCGCGTGAACGGCGGGAAAAATAGCGATCAATCGCAAATACTGGCGCATCAATCAACCGTTTGAAATTCCCGTTCCATTTCTTCTAGCGATAATTTCTTGCCATTCCTAAATTCTTTTCTCGCCTTTTCTATCATCTCCATAAACTCAGGATTAGCACTTAGTGATAACAACTCCAAATCTAAGCTGTCTACATTTTTCAAAGAAACAATAACGGCTACAGGCTCGCTACCAGACATCAACACGATTATTTCGTCGCGCAATTCTTTGGCGTATTCAGATAGCGGTTTTGATGCTTGAGCGATTTCAAGAGTTATCATAATTTTATTTCCTTTCCAGCTATGAGTAATCGGTTTCCTTCTTTGATGCCAACGGCTACAATTTCAACAACATTTGATTCGTCAGGTGATAAATCATAGAAGACACGGAGATCGCCTATGCGAAGCTCCCAAGGCACAATTGGGTTTTTTCTAAGATGTTTCCTGTTTCGTGTTTCTACAAAAGGCTCATGAATGAGCTGCTTTTTTACAGAAGCGAAAATTGTGGCGCGTTGATTAGCAGTCAAGTATTTTAAATGCTCTTTTGTGGAGTCCGCGAAATCGATTTTATATGCCATCTTGGTCATTCTAATATATGTACCAATCTAACTTTGAATATAGCATAATATTAGAATGATACAAACCCCGCTTTACATGTCATGAAAAAAATAGGGTATGGCGTCTCACGCATTAAATCGGATATTCAAAACATCTCCGTCTTTCACCACATACTCCTTGCCTTCCAGACGAAGCAAGCCCTTTTCTTTGCAAGCATGCAGGCTGCCGCAGGCAATGAGTTCGTTGTAATGCACGGTTTCCGCGCGAATGAAGCCGCGCTCGAGATCGGAATGAATCTCGCCCGCGGCGGGTTGCGCTTTTGTGCCGGCGCGAATAGTCCACGCGCGGCATTCGTCTTCGCCCACGGTAAAAAATGAAATCAGACCCAGCAATTCATACGACACGCGAATGAGCTTGTGCAAAGCCGGCTCGGCAATGCCGAGATCCTGCATGAACACCGCCGCGTCTTCTTCATTCAATTCTGAAATTTCTTTTTCGATTTCCGCGCTCAAAGAAGTGAGTGCGCATTTCGGCGCGAGAAATGGCGCCAGGCTTTTTTCCAGCTCCGCCGCCTGCGCAATTTTATTTTCAGAAATGTTGAGCACGAACAACAGCGGCTTGGCCGTGAGAAATTGGTAAGTGCGCAGCATTTTTTCTTCTTCCCCGGAAACCGGCAATTCGCGCAACGGCTTCTCCTGCTCGAGCTGGGCCTGGCAACGCAACATCAACGCCAGTTCGTGCTGCTCGCGCTCCTGCTTGGTTTTCGCAATCGATTTTTCCAGCCGCTCCACGCGCGTTTCGACGATGGCCAAATCGCTGAGTAAAAACTCCATGTTGATGAATTCGATATCTTTGGCGGGATCGAGCCGGCCCAAAGGATGCGGATAGATGTCGTTCTCGAAGGCGCGCACCATCAGCAAGATCGCGTCCACGTTTTTCATATTCGCCAAAAACTGCGGCGGCATCCCCTGCGGTTTTTCCGCCCCGCTCTCGAAGCCCTGCACTTTGACGTATTCAATCGTGGCGTTGACTTTTTTCTTGGGATTGAACATCGCGGTCAAACGCTCCAGGCGCTGGTCCGGCACTCTAACCACGCCGCGCTCGGCCTCGTGTTTATGATGGCCGGCCTCGGCGATTTTGTGCTGGAGCAACGTTGCGAAAATCGTCGTCTTGCCCGAATAAGGCAATCCTGCTATGCCGATTTGCATGAGACCTCCAATTTATTTAGCGTATTTCTCCCAACTCGACTTTATTCTCCAAGCAATCCGCGCGGTCATCCTGTAAGGAACTTTTTAAGCATCGAGGATCATCTTGGTGCTCAAAAAGATGCTTCCCGCATGGCATATTACTTGGTGACTTCGAAAGGCAAGATCATTTAATGGCAAAATGATCAAGCCTGGCAGATCATTTTTTGCCTTGCAAAAATAACGAAAGCAGGCCGCCAAAGTCAAGCACCGGCTGGGTAAAAATTTAGCTTGTTTTGTTGCGGTAAGTTTCTTAGTTAGAGCAAGGTTTTGGCATGAATCTAAATTTTTGTGACGTGAACACGAAAGGTGTGAAACTTAAAATTGCGGGAGATACTCATGGGCGAAGTCCGTGCAAAAGTAAAATTGACCAATGCCGCCGATTTGGCGCTGGTTCGCCGTAATTTGTTGCACAGCGAAAAAGTCCGCTTCTACGAAACGAGCGCCCTAATTGACACCGGCGCCGTCTCACTCGTAGTTCCTTCATTCGTGGCCGAGCAGTTGGGATTGGCACGGCCTTTCAAACAAGTGGCAAGATCTGCCGAGGGCAGAAACGAAGAAGTGGAAGTTACCGAGCCGGTTTTGGTGGAAATTATGGGACGTCACACACATGAAGATGCTTTGGTGCTGGGTGATGAGGTTATCATCGGACAAACCACTCTGGAAAAAACTGATCTGCCTGTGAACTGTAGAGAACAAAGATTGTATCCCAACCCCGCACATCCGGATCAATCTGTGCTGCGAGTTTAATCAAGCTGCTTCATTTTCCGCCCTTGCGCCACCGGCTTGCCGTTTCCGCCACGCGTTTGCCCAGCGCCTCACCTTTCTCCAGAAAATATGCTTCCACTTTTCCAGGCTGTTTTTCGGTGTCGAATGGCCCTTCATTGACAATTGCAGAAGCGCCAAAAGGTGAGCGCCAATCCTGGCCGCCAACGATGATCATGCCGAAAATCAACATCGCATGCAAAATGTTCATCTGCACCAACTCTTCTCCGGCAGACATCCCGCCTGCGGTCACAAACGCCGCGCCGATTTTATCGCGCAGCGGACTTCCTTCAAAAGGCCATTGATTGATGAATTGCTGCAGCGCCGGGGCCATATTCGCATTATACACCGGGCTGCCTAAAATGATCGCATCGGCGGCGAGCACCTCTTGATTCTTTGCTTCCGCAACTTTCAACAATTTCACTTTCACGTGCGGCACTGCGCGCGCGCCGTTTGCAATGGCCTCGGCCATGGCCGCAGTGTGGCCGTGCTCGGAATGATAAACGATCAGCACGCGCGTCGAATCTTGGCTGCTGGCCGGTTGTGCAAGCAGAACTTGCCCGAATAAGAGGATTGTCAAAAATGTTTTCATTTGTATATCGCCTCATGATGGAATGGAAAAGCTCTGTGAAGATGATTCCACGGAAGTATAAGGCACCGGAAGCGCGGTGTCAAGTTTGGTGCGAATCAGAGCTTGTGATTTCCGAAAATTCTATTAATTTAATCTCAGCGCGTGTTCACAAGCAGCACACATGAATCAAAACAAAATTTATTTGAACCTGCCTGTCAAAATAGTTTTGCCCTAAATCGTTTTGCCTTTGATCGATCGGCTGCGCCTGTAAGATTGCAGCTATTGCCGCGCTACGTTGTTTTAACACGTCATCCCAATTTCGATTATCAAACCGGAGTTCCTGGATGCAAAAGTTTTTTTTGAATAATTGCCGTATTTTGTTTTGCTTTTCATTCACCACATTAACCTTCGCTCAATCTACCGACACCGTGCAAATTGATTGGTCGCGCTACGATTATATTCCCGGGCAGCAAATTTTATTTTATGACGATTTCACCGCCGATCGTGAAGGCCAGCCGCCGGGCGCGTGGACGGTCAGCACGAACGGGAAAGTTGCGGTCGCAAAATTCGGCGAGCACTTATGGCTGCAAGCCCGCGAGCAAGCCACGATTTCACCGACGCAGCTCAAGCTCACGCCCCAATTCACGGTGGAAATGGATTTTTATGTTTTCGCCGAAGGCTACAGCGGGCGTTATCGCGTCGATCTCATCGGCAAGAACGCCGAAGAATGGATGTCCCTAACGCTGGAACCACAAACCCTCTTTTTCAGCATGTCCACCGGATTGACTTCGGAAAAAGCGGCTGATTTGAAAACCGGGCCGCATCATTTGGCCCTGCAAGCCGACGGCAGCGGTTTCAAATGCTACATCGATTTTCAACCGCTCATCAACATTCCCAAAGGCAGCGCTTTTGCCGCCACCAAAATAGAAATTTTTATGCCGGGCGACGGCGACAATGCCAGCGACAATCAATGCCGGCTCACGAACTTCAGCGTAGCGCAAGGTCCGGCCGGGTTGCAGAATCAATTGACCGCTTCCGGAAAAATCGTATCCTACGGCATTTATTTCGAGCGCGGCACGGCCAATCTTCAACCCGCCTCGACGCCCACGCTCAAACAGCTTGCGGAGCTGCTGCAAGCCGATGCGACGCTGAATTTTTCCATCGAACGCCACGACAACGAGCTGGAGGAGCAAGGCGATAACGTCAGAGTGTCGGAGGCGCGCGCGGAAGCGATTAAAGATATTTTGGTGCAGGAATATCGCATCAATTCCAACCGTTTGAGCATTAAAGGGTGGGGTGAAGGCAAGCCTTTGGCCGAGCGCGAAACGGTCGAAGGTCACAAGATGAATCAGCGCGTGGAGTTTATCCGAAAATAACCCTCGTTGCAAAATTAAAAAAGCTATTGCGCCGCTGTCGATTTATATTTAGCTTTGCGAAGCGGCGAAGCAAACTGTGGTGCTCGAATTTGCAGACCGGGATTGCTTCGCTGCGCTCGCAATGACCTAGTGCACTGTTACCTTGATTTCGTAGTCTTGCCCCCTAGGTGGGGCATTGTGGCGACCGCAAATTTTTGGCTTAAACAGCGACCCACAAGGGGCCGGGACTACAAAAATTAAGGTAACCGTGTACTATCTGGCGTTTGCAGTATCAATGTAAAATTCACTAATCGGCTGATCGTACTTCTGAGGAGGAAACTTTGAAGCAGGCAATTGGTTTTATGCTGGCAATTCTGTGCGGGTGTTATACCGCGGCGGCGCAAAATGCTCCGCAAGATACTTCAAAAAAAGAAGTGTTTGGCTGGAAAAAAAATCTCGTCGCCGCGCTCAACCTCACCCAAAATCGTTACAGCAGCAACTGGACCAAAGGCGGGGAGAACTCCGTGGCGTGGAAAGGCGTAGTGGATGCTGCAGGCGAAAGCATTCGTCCCAAAACCAATTGGAAGAACACCGGCAAAATCGCGTTCGGCCAGATCAAACAGGGCAAAACGGAATTGCGCAAGAGCGACGACGAAATCAAAGTCGAATCCGTGCTCACCTACAAACTGGGAAAATACTTCAACCCTTTTGCCGCCTTCAACGGGCAAACGCAAATTGCCAGCGGCTATCTTTACGACGCCGAAAACAATCGCGCTAAAGTTTCTTCTTTTTTTTCGCCGGCGTTTTTGCGGCAAAGCCTTGGCCTGGGCTACAAACCCGTTGACAGCTTCCTCACCCGGCTGGGCGTGGCGGTGAAGGAAACCATCGTGCGCGACGACGGCCACATCACTTTTGGCGATCTCAACACCACCTTCCGCAAATATCACGGCAACGCCGAGGACGAACAGGTGCGCGTGGAAACCGGCATCGAATCCGTCACCGACGTCAAGCTCAAGCTGCAGCAGAATCTCTTCTTCGTTTCCAAGCTCGAGCTGTTCTCCGCTTTCGAAAACCTCAATACCGTGGACACGATTTGGGACAACACCCTGGCCGCGCAAATCAGCAAATACCTCGCGGCTACTTTGAACGTGTACACGTTTTATGACGAAGACATTTTGCCTGAAGTACAAGTGCGGCAGACCATGGCATTCGGGTTGACTTATACGTTTTTCTAAAAGCTCACCCGGACGGGCTGGTTTACGTTTTACAAATTACGCCTCACCGGCTCGTAAGGCGTAAAACGGAACGGCGTAAAATACTTTTTGCATTTCTATCATTCCGAGGAGGAGACATGTTCAAAGAGTTCAAAGAATTCGCCATGCGCGGCAGCGTTGTCGATCTCGCGGTCGGCGTGATTATCGGAGCGGCCTTCGGCAAAATCGTTACCTCGCTGGTGAACGACATTCTCATGCCCCCGATCGGCCTGGTCACCGGCGGCGTGGATTTCAGCAATCTCGCCCTAACGCTGAAAGGACAAGCCGGCGGCACTCCTCCGGTCACGATCAATTACGGCGTATTTATCAACAGCGTCATCGCTTTTCTCATCGTCGCGTTCTGCATTTTTATGATTGTGCGCGGCCTCAATCGCCTCAAGCGTAAAGAAGAGGCCCAACCCCCTGCGCCGCCCGAGCCGCCGCGGCAGGAACTATTGCTGGTCGAAATTCGCGATTTGCTCAAAGCGCGGAAATAGAATGGTTTCATCCTTCACGCTGCAAATGGGTTTTCTAAAAATCATTTCTCATTAAACACGGAAAGGAGATCTCATGACTCTCAAGGAGAAGTATGCGGACCTGCTCGCATTGGGCACCAAGCTGAAAATCAAAGACGGCGACGTGCGCGAAGAAGGCGGCAAGCTGCACATCAAAGGCACCGCGGAATACCAGCTTGACAAGGATATGCTGTGGGACAAAATCAAAAGCTATTCCGGCTGGGAAAATGAAATCGCTGCCGACGTCAAAGTCGCGCAGACGGATCTTTACGGTTTGCATACCGTGAAATCCGGCGACACGCTTTCCAAGCTGTCGAAGCAGCTTCTCGGCAACGCCAAGCGGTACATGGAAATTTTCAACCTCAACAAAGACATTCTCAAGGACCCAAACTTGATTAAAGTCGGGCAAGTCTTGAAACTGCCGAAGAAATCGTAAATGCGCCGGCTCGCGCCGCACAGCGCGAGCTGGCTTTAAACTTCTGCCAGTGGACAAACTGAAGTTTGTCACTCCGAGATGGATAAAATCACCATCAATCCCATTGCCCGCGTTTCCGGACAAGTCACGGTTCCCGGCGACAAATCGATTTCGCATCGCGCGCTCATGATGGCGGCGATTGCCGAAGGCGAAAGCAGAATTGCAAATCTCGCCGCCGGCGCGGACGTGCGCAGCACGCGAACTTGCCTGCAACAACTCGGCGTTGCTATTTCAAACCATGAAAAAGAAACGCGGGTGGCCGGGCACGGAGTCGCCGCATTGCAACCCTGCTCTCAACCGCTTGAGGCCGGCAATTCCGGCACGACCATGCGGTTGCTTTCCGGTATTTTGGCGACGCGGCCATTCCTCACCACTATTCTCGGCGATGCCTCTTTGAGCCGCCGGCCCATGCGACGCATCATCGAACCTTTGCAGCGCATGGGCGCGCAGATTGAAGCGGCTCCCGGGGAAACGGCGCCGCTCAAAATTATGGGCGGAAATTTGCGCGGCATACAATACCAATTGCCCGTGGCCTCCGCGCAAGTCAAAAGCTGCATCTTGTTCGCAGGATTGGAGGCCGAAGGCGAAACCATCTTGTTTGAGCCGGCGGCCTCGCGCGACCATAGTGAGCGGATGTTGCAAGCCATGGGCGCTGCCATCGAATATAATGACGAGCGCATTGCCATTCGGCGCGGCGCATTGCATGCCCTGGACGCGGCGATTCCCGGAGATTTTTCTTCCGCCGCGTTTTTGCTGGCGGCAGCGTTGATCTTGCCGGACAGTGAGCTAACGCTTTCAAACATCGGTTTGAACCCCACGCGCACGGCTTTTTTGCAAGTCTTGCTGGAAATGGGCGCGCAAATGAAATTTCTTGAATGGCATTTGCAAAGTGTGGAACCGTATGGCGCGGTGTTGGCGCAGCACAGCCGCTTGCGCGGATTGGAGCTCGATCCTAAATTCGTGCCGCAATTGATCGATGAAATTCCCATGCTAGCGGTGCTGGCTACGCAAGCCGAAGGCGAAACCATCATTACCGGCGCAGCGGAATTGCGCATCAAAGAAAGCGACCGGCTCGCGGCCCTGGCAACGAATTTGCGCGCGATGCATGCCACGGTGGAAGAGCTGCCTGACGGCTTGATCATTCGCGGCCCCGCGCGCTTGCGCGGGGCAACTCTCGATTCCTTCGGCGATCATCGCATCGCCATGGCCTTCGCCATCGCCGGCCTGTGCGCCGATTCTCCCACCACGATACAAAACGCTTCCTGTGTCGACATTTCTTTTCCGGGATTTTTTGAAGTGCTGCGCCACATTTGCCGTTAGGAACGCAGACTAAATAACTTTCCCATTTGCGAATGACCGGCCTAATGTACGCTGTCATTCAGAAGGACCCTTGTGAAGGACGAGCACAATTGTTAATGCGCCAAAAAATTCCTCTGAATGACACACATGGATGTTGTTCTGTGAATCGAGCGCTGTGTTCATGCTTCACCGGATTCCTTCTGAGATGACAGGCCTAATACACGCTGTCATTCAGCAGGAATCTTGTGATGCACTTGCACTGTACTCGATCCTTCACAAGTTCTCTACAAAACAATATAGAACCATGAAAACTTTTCCTTCCAACCGCCGGCGTTTGGCTGTCATCGGCGATCCCATCGCGCATTCGCTGTCACCGGCATTGCAAAATTTTTTGATTGCGCATTTTGATCTGCCGTTTCATTACGAAGCCGCGCGCGTTTCTTCGGAAGGGCTGCCGGCCTTTGTACAAAGAATGCGCACGGGAGAATTTGCCGGCGCCAACGTTACCCTGCCGCACAAACAAACCGTCGTTTCTTTGCTGGATGAGCTCACGCCTTCGGCCCAAAGCATGGGCGCAGTGAATACGATCGTATGCGAAGCCGGTTTATTGCGCGGTTACAACACCGATGCCCCCGGTTTTACGCGCTGCCTGCAAGCGGCGGGCGTTGCCATAAAAAATCAAGCGGTGCTGGTGTTGGGCGCAGGCGGCGCAGCCACCGCGGTGGTGCATGCTTTGTTAGCAGCCGGGGTGGGCGCAATTTATATTTGCAACCGCGAAGCCGCACGCGCAAAAAAAATTTGTGAAAAAATAAGCCGGGGAAATTCTGAAAAAATGCGCCTGCTCAAATGGGAAGAACGAGAAGATTGGCTGCGCCTCCGGCCGGTGACCATGATCATCAATGCCACCAGCGCCGGCATGCCGCCCCAACAAAATGTTTCGCCGCTTTCGCGATCGGCTTTTTATGCCGGTTTGCACGTGGTCGATTTAATTTACCGGCCTCGTGAAACTTTGTTTTTACGCGAAGCAAAACAAGCCGGCGCGCTCACGTGGAATGGCTTGCCCATGCTCATTTATCAAGGGGTGGCAGCATTGGAGCTCTGGAGCCGCCAACAGTTCGAGTGCTCGCATATTTACGCGGAAATCGAGCGGCGGCTTTGCGCCGAGATCGATTCTTAGGAGCGCCGATTGAATAACTTTGCATTTTGCGCCGGGCCGTCATTCCCGCAGTCTATCCATTGTACGCCGCCTGGATGCCCGATCAACTCGTCTCCCGGCGCGGGCGTTGAATGCCCAAGCGTCGCATCATTTTAAGCAGGTTGGAATGGTTCGCGATGCCAAGAGCTTTGGCGGTATTGGTGATGTGCCACACATGGGCCTCGAGGTGATGCAATAAAATTTCCCTTTCCGCCTCTTCTCTGAGCTGCTGAAAAGTTTTGCCGGGGGAAAGATCGAGAACCGGCATGGGATTGCTGGCGCGAATATCGGAAGGAACGTGCTCCGGCAAAATCTGCGCGCCCGGACATTGAATAATCATGCGCTCGACGATGTTTTCCAATTCGCGCACGTTGTTTTTGCGCCAGTCATATGCTTGCAAAAAGCGCATCGCTTCCGGGGCGATGGTTTTGGGAGGAACACCGAAGCGCTCGCAGGTGCGCGCGATGAAATAGGCCGTGAGCGGCTCCAGGTCTTCCATGCGCTCGCGCAGCGGCGGCACCACCAGCAGGTGCGTGCAAATGCGATAATACAAATCTTGCCGGAACCGGCCCCGGGCCATTTCCGCTTCCAGCTCGCGATTGGTGGCGGTGATAACCCTAACGTCGACTTTTAGGACGCGGCCTTCGCCGCCGATCCGCGTCACTTCGCCTTCCTGCAAAACCCGCAGCAATTTGGCCTGCGTCAACGCGGGCATGTCGCCGATTTCATCGAGAAATAATATGCCGCCGTTCGCCGCCTCGAACTTGCCTTTGGTGGTGCGGGTGGCGCCGGAGAACGCGCCCTTTTCAAAACCAAACAGTTCGCTTTCCACCAAATTTTCCGGAATCGCGGCGCAATTCACCGCGACAAAACTTTGTTTGGCGCGCGCGCTCAAGCGATGAATCTCTCGCGCCACCAGCTCTTTACCGGTGCCGCTCTCGCCTGAAATGAGAACGTTGCTCGGCACTGCCGCAATTTTTGCAATCGCTTCCCGCAATTGCTCGAAAATCTCGCCGGCGCCGATCAAAGGCGAATCCTGGCGCGCAAAGCGGCGCAGCGCACGATTTTCAAAGATGAGCCGGCGGCGCTCCAAAGCGTTTTCAATTTTTCGGATCAATTGATCGAGCGTGATCTCGTCTTTGGCAAAAAAGTTATACGCGCCCAATCGAATCGCCCGCACGCAGCGCTCGAAATTCCCTCTGGCCGTGTACACGATCACCGGCACGTTGTCGATTCCGTCTTTCGCTAAAATTTCCAGCACCGCCAGGCCGTCCATTACCGGCATTTCCAAGTCGAGAATCATGACGTCGATATCTTCTGCGCCGAGCAGATCCAGCGCTTCCCGGCCCTGGCTCGCGGTCAAAACCTCGTGGCCGGTTTTGCGGCGCAGGTCATAAGCATATTGCTCGCGCAAAGGCTTGACATCGTCAACGACGAGAAGAGTTGCCATCAAAAACCTTTTTCAATTCTGAATTGATTTGCGGCAGCGCCAGGCATATCGTGGTTCCGCGCCCCACCTCGCTCTCTATCGTAACCGTGCCGCCGAAATTTTCAACGATGTGTTTGACATTGATCAATCCCAAACCGGTGCCTTCGGCTTTGGTGGTAATCGGAGCGTGGAATAGCCGACGCTGAATGTGATCCGGAATGCCGGCGCCGCTGTCTTTCCAAATGACGAGCACCTGGCCGTTACGAGGTTCTACCGCGATGGAAATAACGCCTTCCTCGCCGAGGGCCGCAAGGGCGTTTTGCAAAACGTTTTCAAAAGCGCGCCGCAGTTGCACCGCATCTCCCGGCACGCACAGCGCGCGAGAATCAAGAGGAGTTTGAAACCGGATACGGCCCTCGGGAAGGTCTTGATAGTTCTTCAACAAATCTTGCATGAGTTGATTGACATTCACTGCCGCCCGTGCCGGTGACGGACGCAAGCGCACGCTGCGCGCCAGGTTATCCAAATAGTCGACGCTTTCCAGCACCGTCGTGGTGCGCTCTTTGAAAATTTCGAGCAGCTTCTCCGGCTCGAGCTCGGCAACTTCCATCCAATGCTGCATCACATGACGAATGGGAACCAATCCGTTTTTGATGTCGTGGTTGACTTGGCGGGCGACTTCAGCGAACGCGGCTTTTTGTTCGGCTTGAATCAATTCCGTATGATTATCGCGCAGGCGCTGTATCATCTCACTCATGGCGTCGCTTAAAATCCCCACCTCGTCATGTCCTTTGACATTAAATTGGGCTTCGGGCCGATCCAAAGAAAGCGCGCCTGCAGCCGCAGCCAGGCGGCGTAAGGGCCGGGCAATGGCAAGCGCGCGCCATATGGAAATGGCAACCGCGATGAGAATACCGATGCCCATGATGACGAAGAGACGTTCATTGATGCCGTGCAGAAGCCGGGCCAGCCCGATTTTGGGATGCAAGAAAAAAATGGCGGCTTCCGAGACCGCGCCGCCTGTGATGAAAGGCAATTTGAAACTACCCGTAGAATATTCATCCTCCACATCCATCCACCCCGCGGACACTTTCTGCCCGGAATCCAACCGGCTCGCCTGGAAGCGTTCGTCCCATTGCGGCGCCGAGCTTACCACGCCGTCCTCGAGTTGCAAGATCAAAACTTCAGTGGTATCCCGTTGAAACTGGCGCAAAAAGGGCGCGGAGATTTCCACACCGCCGATCAGATAAAATTTTCTTGCTCCTAATCGCGCGGAGTCCAACGTGGTCAAACACAGAAATGCGCCGCGGTCGCGTTGAAACCAAGCCAGAACCGGTTGCTCGCCGGTGGTTTGCAAACCCTGAATGAGCGCTCTTTTGCGATTGCCAAACGCGTTGCGATAATGGCCGGAGCTCAACACCAAACCGTTCGCGTCGGCAATTTCAAGAGCTTGCAATCCCATGGCCGCCATGTAATTTTGCGCATAATCGATGACGTAGGCTTGTTGATACTCTTGCAGCAGCACAGTGTAAAGCCGAAATTCGTAATCTTCCTTGAGTTTGGCCGCCAGTTGGCGCAGTTGCTGCGCTACGGCCGTGCGCCGGGAGAACAAATCTTTTTGAATCGCTTGCAAAGTTGCAGCCACGCCTTGCTGATATTGAGCCGAAAATTGTTTGATCAAAACTTCGCGCACCGCGAGCGTCACCAGAATCATAATGGCCAAAAACAGCATCGCAAAAGTTGCCGCAAATTTTGTTGCCAAAGAAATTTTGAATTTTCTTTTCATTTGCAAACTGCAATATTTATCACCTATCCAATGGCAGCCAGGCCCTGGCGAAATCGATTTGCCGCATGTGATCGAGTTTGACCTCCGCCAATTGCGCGGGCAGCACCGCGTAATTTTTTACGCGCACCAGTGGATGCAGCATCGCCTGCTCGATCAACGTTCTTTCCAAATCGCCGGCGTGTTGCGCCAGGGGCGAAGCCAGCGCCTGCTCCCCTCCCGCAACCAGGCCCGGCTCGGCGACGTAGCCGCGTTGCAAGAGCTGCGTGAGATTATAAGTGGCTGAGGCAAACACCGGCCAATAAGAATCGACTAGAATTTCATACTTGCCGCTGCGGCGCATTTTCACAAAAGCGCTTTCGGACAAAGCCTGAGGCGCACGATGAGAAATTTTTAGCTGCGCCAGGCGCACCGCCAGCCGTTCCGCAATTTGCCGCGCCGCCTCATCTTCTGCTCGAAAAGAAATAGTCACGGCCCGGCGGATTCGAGGAGAACGATCATTTTCTTGTGCGAATAGATCGGCCGCCGGCGCACTAAAAAAATTCGACGCCGGCACAGTTTCGGCCGCGTTCATCGTGGCGGGCAAAACCTCGCGCTCGAGCGCCGTTGCAATCCGGCGCCGGTGTGAAAGCTCCGCCAACGGAGGCGCCGCAGGATTGAGCGCGAGAAAATAAATGGGCTGCGTGGCAATGGGACGCACCGCCATTTGATCGATCTTGTGGAAAAACTCTATCTCTTTTTTCCGCCGGATCGCCGTGCCGGTCGCGTTCAAATTCAGCATGACCTCGGTCATATTGGCTTTGTGCAACACGAATTTGATTTCTTTGAGCGGCGCCGGGCCGCCGTGATAGTAATCATTGCGCCGGCACAGCAACAACGAGCCGCTGCGATCGTGGCTGACCTCATGAAGGCGAAAAGGCCCGGTGCCAACCAGGGCTTTCTTTTCCGGGCGCCGTTTGATCACGCTGAAACAAGGTTGCATTAAATGCTCCGCAAAATCTCGCCGCGGAATGTTCAATCGAACTTTGAGCGTGTATTCATCAACAACCTGTAACCCGGTCACGTGTTCGCGCTTGCCTGCGGCAAATTCATGTGCGCCCTCAATGTTCGCCCAGAGCCATTGCAAGGCGCAAGAATTTTTGGTGCAATCCCGCCAATTTTGCTGCCAGCTTTCACGTACGGCAGGTGCGGTCATACGCGTACCGTCACTAAAATGAACGTCTGGGCGCAAGGAAATTTTCCATTCCTGCCAGGTCGAATCGGCGTGCATGCCGGAAGCCAAAAGCGGGCGGATTTCGCCGTCTTCATCGCTGCGATACAAAGTTTCAACCAGGTTGGACCAAACTACGGGAGGACAGAGATAGTAGCCTTCCAGCCCATCTATTTTGTTGCGCTCGTTTTGCAAAAAAGTCACGCTCGCCTCATAATCCTGAAATTGAGGCAGATCGAAATTCACGGGAAGATTCCACGGCAAAGTTTGTTCAGAAAAAAAATGCAACCGGCTAACGGCGCCAGCCTTGCCGTCGCCGGCCACGGTGCTCACCAAGATTCCTTCTTTTTCTCCGTGAACCGGCGTCAATGCGCCGGGGTTATTTTCAAAGCCCGGCGACTGTCCCAGAAACCGCAGCTCGCGATTGAGCGCTTGAAAAACGACAAAAGCGGATTGGCGGCGATCACAAACCGCAATGAGATTTTGCGGCAGCAAGAACAAGCGGCTGCCCCACGGGCGTTCCGAACGCCACAGAGGTTGCACCCGCCCCGGTGAAAATAGATTTAGATACCCGGCTTCATCGAGCACGGCCATTCCTGAGTTGTCGGGCAGGCGACGCAAGCTGCGAAAAGATTTGCGCATTTCCGGTGCATAAAACAAGCTTCCCTCTTTTTCGATGCGCCAGGACAAAGGCAAAGTGTCGTTTCGCGCAAAGCCGGAAGCTTCAGCGAGGTGGAATTGATTTTGGTGCCAATGCAGCATCAGCGCGGACTTCAAGTTTGTGGCGAGGGCAAGGATGCGGGCAGAACCGTCACTTTCGGCATTGTCAACATAAAGAAGGCCGGCAGCAGCAGCAATGTGGTTTGTTTGAAGATCTTTTTGCGTGAAACGATAAACAAACGCCGAAGCAGAGTCGGTCAACGGCCAAGGCAGGGCCAGAATCGAATCGGCAAAAAGCGCGACAACGTGGTCCGATGAATCGTTGTTGCCGGGCAACAATGCCAGATCCAAAATTTCTCCGTGCAATTCCAGCGGCATCTCCTCGCCGGCAATGGCGGCAGTATCGCTGCGCGTGATTTCAAAGGGCAAGTGCTCGCCGGCAACGATCTGAACCGGCAAGACGATCGTCACGCTATCGCGCCGGGCTTGCAAACGCAGCGTGACCGGTTTTTGTTTGCCGGTGACTGCAAGATATTCCGCCAGCGCCGCTTCAAAAATTCGGCGCTGCTCGGCATATTTGCGCGGGTTCTTAACCGCAGAAATTGCCAAAAGCTGAATGGTGGCCGCGGTGAGTTTTTGCTCCAGGGCCATGATCTCCAGTGTCGTCACGGAGCGCGCGGTTGGGCGCGGGCCACGAAATAAGCATGAGAAAAATAGAGCGGCGGGCAGAACGACCCAGATGATATTTCGAAAAAATTTTTGCGGCCAACTGTGGGAAACAATAAAATTCATTGACGTGCGCGAAAAAATACTTGTAGCGCGATCCTAAAGCGACCGGCAAAACATGTGAAACAAATCGGCAATAAGCAATGAGATTCTTTTAATGAATGCGATACTGCCGATTTTTAACATTTCATCACCTCGTGTCAAAACGTGAGGCCGCCGCCCAAAATCAATTGGGTGTTATCACCGATCAAGACTTTGGCTTGAATGAAGGGGATGACGGGCCGGCGGCTGAAGCTGACGCCGGTGAGCACATTCAAGCCGGCATCGGTATTGTCGAAATCTTCAAAAGAAAAATGACTGATGCCTAACCCGCCGCCGAGATAAAAAATAGCGTTGCTGCGGGAGGGAAAGTCATAGTGCAAATCCGCATTGATGGTAAACAAGGATCCCGGCTCGACGAACACGTATTCAAAATTGGGTGTGAACACCCAATTGCGCTGAATCGGCGCCAGCAAATGCGCGCCCACGAAGCCTTCATCTTGATCCATATAAACGCCGCCGCGCACTCCGAAATGGGTCTGCGCCTTGGCCTCCACCGCGCTCAAAGCCGCCAACAGCGCGAACGTCAACAACCATTTGCTTTTCATGACGAACTCCTTTTGTTATCATTTCAAACGCAATGCAAATTGTTATCATTTCAAACGCAATGCAAACGCTTCACTTTACCGATCGGTTCATACAAAGACAGCGCCAGAAATGTTTGCCGCCTTTGGAAGAGCAAATAGGTTTTTGTTTTACAATCAATTGAACCGGGCTATTTCTTACGATGAAGAGGTTGGACGATGGTACACTGCAACAAATTTTGTGTAATTTTTACATGGATGAAATGTTTGGCCGGGTTGTTACGATCCTGCAATGGCGCGTATTCTGTCCGTCCGCAGTTGACGTGAAAATGTGTAATTATAAGCAAACAATACGGAAGTTTACAAAACCGAAAGGACGCAAAAACTATGAGCAATCGTCATGCGCGCACGCGGGGTTGCATATTGGCGCTGTTGTTGGCGGCAGGATGGTCGCACACGGCACATGCGCAGGAAAACCAAGCCAATCGCAAATGGGGTTTGGGCGCCACTTTTCAAGGTGGACAGACCTTGATCATCGTTCCAGTTTGGCTCGGCCAGCGCTTTGTTCTGGGACCGCTCCTGAGCGCAACGCATACTGAAAATGTCAATCTCAGCATCAACGCCGGCTTGGCCACGCGCATTTATCCCAAGATGTCGCGCATTGCGCCGTTTTGGGGAGTGGCCGCAACCGCGAATATCAACAAACCTCAAAACGGCGGCAACAGCTTGACCACCTGGCTGCTGGGCGGATATTTTGGCGGGGAATTTTTCATCAATCACAGATTCAGTTTCAGCATTCAGCCGGGCATATGGGCCAGCTTTCCGCCTAACAGCGGGCCGATCACCATCACGACGGCGACATTTTTGTTTGGAACGATTTATTTCTAAGTTGATTCCTCGGTCCGCGAAAAACAATTTCACGTGATTGTTTTTATTTTTTTGGGGTTTTTCGCGGGCTGAGCTTTTTGCTGCCATTTTTTCTTTCCTCTTGTAACCTTCGCTTTTTCTATTATCTTCACCGTAAAATTATTCAGAGTTTGAGGCGAAGCTGAAATATATCGCATCATTCAGCTTCAAACAATATTTTTGCTATGCCCATACGCGCTATTACTCATTCGGTCATGCTCATTATTTCCGCTTGGTTTTCATCGGGAATCTCACAAGAACCTTTTGCCGTTATCACCAATGTCAGCAAAAAAGGGCGGGTTTTCGTGAAGTCTGATACCAGCCATAGCTGGAAAGAAGCACACACCGGCACCTGTATCGGAATCGGCGACTCAATAAAAACGATCGAAGGAGCAAATGCCACAATACTTTATTACAACAGCGGGCGCGAGTTCATTAATGGCCGGCAAGTCATTCAACCTCAGGAAGGCGGCGCACCTCCGTGGCTGAGCCTGGTGTGGAAGCGTCTCACTTCGAACCAGGAAAATTTGACAGAAATGGGCGCTTCGCGAGGAGAAACCGGCGTTTTACTTTGCCCGCGTGCAGGTAAGCTGTTGAGCATCAGGCCAATTATGATCCGTACCGCGTCGGCCCAGCACAAAATCTATCGTGTTCAACTTTACGAAGCAGCCTCGCAAAAACTTGTGTGGCAAACGACCAGCCAAGATACGCTCATCGCTTATCCTGAAAATGCACCGGCATTGGTTGATAGCCAGGAATATCGTGTTCAGATTCTTCCGCGAGGCCAGTTTTATCCGGCCGCCGCGGAAACTGGAACATTTTTCATTGCCTCCCTTTCGGAAAGAAATGCAATTGCGAGCTGGCGAATAGGAATGCAAAATCAATATGCCTCCCATGATTCTTCGGACATTACAATACACCTGGTGTTAGCGAGTTTCTTCTTTCAGAATGCGTATTACCTCGAAGCTTATCATGAAATCCAGCGCGCGCTCACCAAGCAACCGGATAATTACGCCATGCGACTGCTGCTGCTGGATTGGTATCGCGCCGTAAATTTGCCTTCTTTGCACGAACGCTTACGCGAAAAGCTGGCGCAATGATTTCTTTCAGAAAAATGGCGGCAAAGCTGCTGCAAGAAAACGTCTGGGCGGGCTTGAGCTTGTTGCTCTCAACCCTCGGCAGCTTCTTATGGTTGCAGGAGTCACAATGGCTGGATTGGCGTTTTCAATGGCGCGGCTACCAACAGGCCGATCCTCGCCTCGTGCTTATCGCGATCAGGCAGCCGCTATCTGCTGATCACGATGCCAATGCCCTCACGCCGCGCGATACGCTGGCAAGTCTATTGCGAAAACTTACAACGTATCGGCCCGCCGTGGTCGGGTTGGATTTTTCATTTCATGAAGAGGAAAAAAACGATTCCGCTTATGTTCGGCTCGAGCGGATTTTGCGCGCAACCCCTAACCTTGTTATTCCCCTGCAACTGGAGTTCACGGAACGCGGCCCTACGGCCGGATTGATGCCGCCCTTGCGGCTCCAGAAAGAAATCAGCACCGGTTTTGCAAATTTTTTTCATACCTCCTCGTATCCTCCGGTGCGCGGCCTCAAGCTTTTGGCGGAGCTTGAAGACGGGCGCAAACTGCCTGCTTTTGCGCTGGTCATCTTGGAAAAATATTTGACCCGCGACGGGCAATCGCGCCATTGGCAGGAAATTTTAGCACACTATTCTTATCTCGTTTCCCCGGATGAGATTTTTCCTCTCAATTACTTTGGCCCGGTGGAAGCTAAATGCCCCGCTCAAAACGACGCGCCGTGCGCGAAAGTTTATTCTTTCCATGAATTCATGAATACCAACTTTCCGGTGGAATGGCTGGCGGGCAAGATTCTGTTGATCGGGGCCACTTTTTTGCCGAAAAATAACGCCACGAAATCTTCCGATGTTTTCGACACTCCCTTCGGCGCGATGCGAGGCGTGGCCATTCATGCGAACCTCATCAACAACCTGCTTACCGAACAATACTTGCAGCCGGCCGGCCCGGTCGCATCCCTGGTGTGGACAGGAATGGCAATCGCCCTTGCCATGCTCGCATTCTGGCGGTTACGTTTGAAATGGGCCGTTGTCACTGCGTTATCCGGTTTGCTGATTTACGTCATTTCAAGTTTTATTTTATTTCAGACCCATCTTTTAATCTTGCCCATGGCCTGGCCCTTAAAGGCGGGTGTGTTGAGTTTTCTGCTGGCCTGGTATGCGCGCAGCATCCCGGCCCGCAAAATCCGCGACTATCTCGATTTCGAAATCTTGGCGGTAAAGTCGCACCGCGCCGGCCGCCATAGCCTGCGTATCATCGCGGCGCCTTCCCAAGCCGGCGACGCCGAGGCAGAAACGACATTTGAGGACTGGCCAACCTTGACATCTGATTGCCAACGCCTGGCACAGGAAAGAACGGACAAAGATTTTCTTAAATCTCTCGGCCACCGGCTTTACCAACACTTGCTGGTTGACAAGATCAACGCCTGCTATGAGCGCAGCCTTACGCAAGCGCGAATGGAAAAGAAGGGATTGCGGCTGCGGCTGCGCCTCGAGGCGCCGGAGCTGCGCGTTATTCCCTGGGAATTTTTGTATGATCGCAACAACGATTTCTTTTTCGCGCAGCATCCGGAAATCCTGCTCACCCGCTACGCCGAGAGCGAACAACCGCAACGTGAATTGGCCGTGCAGGGGCTGGACGTACTCATTGTGCTTTCCCAGCCGGCCCCGGCCAGCTTGTGGCAATCCGGCCTCTCGGAATTGGAGGTATCAAAAGAAAAAGATCTCATCATCACTGCATTGCAAGAACTGCGCGAACGCGCAACAATACCCATTCGCTGGACCGTTCTCGATCATGCCGTCGCCTCTGACCTTCGCAAGCAGCTTCGCGAAGGGTATCATATTTTTCATTTCATCGGCCACAGCACTTTTCGACAGAACCAATGCCATGTCGTGCTCGAAAACGAGCAGCATGAAGCGCAGCTCTGCGATGAAGAGACCTTCAGCGGCTTTTTTCTCGACGCAACGACAATCCGGCTGGTTTTAATGAACTCCTGCAAAAGCGCGGCCTCGGCGGCGCTGCCCGCACTCAACGGGCTGGCTTATCAACTGCTGCAGCGAGGCATTCCGGCCGTAGTAGGCATGCAGTACAATATTTCAGATGAGACCGCGGCGCTCTTTGCAAAGGAATTCTATCGCACCCTTGCGGGTGGACATCCGGTCGATTTAGCCTTGACTTACGGGCGCTTGGCCATTGCGCAAGAAATCGGCCTGGATAAAATCGATTTTGGCGGTCCGGTCATGTTTATGCGCTGTCGAGATGGACGTATTTTGGGCAAAGAAGGGAAAATAAAGTGAGATAAATTTATTTCCTTGAGTGTCTATCTTAACGTGCAGCACCATCTTTAGCGCGTTGCTGGTGCAAACGAGCCAGCTATGAACTTCACCGTTGGTGTCCAACAAGTTCCGACCATTCAAACCAAGAAACATGATGAGCCTGGACTTATGATGGTGACTAAATGTATTACGCCTGCAATCGCAGCAACCATCCTGCTTGCCAATGGGACAATGTTGCCTCTTCCGGTTTCAGCGCAAGAGGGAACCGAGGCGAGAGGTACGAACGCCATTCCAAAACAATACGGCCACAACCAGATTTACGAAAAAAGTTATGCTTTGGTCATCGGTGTAAATGAATACAAAAACGGCTGGAAACCGCTGCGCTATCCAGTTAAAGACGCCATCGAAGTTACCGAGGCGCTGAAACAACACGGCTTCGAAGTCATGCTTTTGAAAAACCCGACCCGAAGCGATTTCGTGAATGCTTTCGACCATTTTTTTTCCAGCTATGGCGTATCCGAGAGCAATCGTTTGCTCATCTATTTCGCCGGACATGGTTATACCTACTTGAACATCAACAATATCCCCATTGGCAATCTCGTCTTTGCAGATGCCGCGCGCCGTGAGGAAAACGCCAGCGGCTTTCACAGCGGCGCTTTTGACATGCAGACTTTGAAGAACAAAGCAACGGCCAGCGACGCCAAGCATATTTTAATCGTGCTGGACTGTTGCTTCTCCGGCGCTATTTTTGATGGGACCCGCGGCTCCTCGTCCGGGCCGCCACCGTCTCTCCATATCTCGGCTTTTGCCGCTCACCCGGCCAGGCAATTGATCACCGCCGGCACTGAATACGAAGTCGTGCCGGATTCCAGTATTTTCAAAGTGCATTTTCTGCGCGGCATTCGCGGCTGCGCCGATTGGAATAGAGACAGCTTCATTATCGGCACGGAGTTGGGCGAATATGTGCGCAATAACGTCGTCAATGGCTCCCGAGGAAATTTGCATCCGCAATTTGGCGAATTGGCCTGGCAGAATATTGGCAAAGGCGAATTTATTTTCGACCTGCGCGGCAAAGATTCTCTTGCCAAACAAGATACATGTTCGGGATGGCCGATGGTAATGGGAAATCAAGATGGGGATTTCGAACCCCGGCACCAAACACCCCTCAAGTTTGGACATTTGATCATCCAATCTCCCTATCAGGCCAGGTTCTACGTGGACGGCAAGCTCGCGCAACCGCATGATGATACTTATTTGGAAACAATTCTCTTGCCGAATATCTATCGTGTCAAAGTCGTCGGCGAGAAAGGCTACGAATACAAAGAAGACGTTTTTATTCGCGATGGCGAAAAAGCCACCGTGCGCCCTTTGAAAATCCGAAGCGGGTTTTAGAGGATTGCGATGCGAGGCAGAATTCAATTGATCATCGGTGTTTTGTTATTGACCGGCGCTCCACGTTTCGTGGTTGCACAGGTTTATCACAGCCTCTCGCTGCGTGCGCAGCAAATGGGTTATGGCTCGCAAGCATTTTCATATTTCACTCTTACGCCGGGCTATACCATTGGCAATCGGCATTTCCGAATTATGACAGCGCTGGAAATTCCGGCGCAACAGATCGCTGCCAAAAAAATTTGGGCCGGACAGGAATTGCGCCCAAGCGAACAAGTGACTGCCCGGCGTTGGCTCGGAAAAATTCGGCTGAAAAGCCAGTCCGAATCCGGCCGGCTCGGATTCATCTATGGCGCAGCGAATTTCTATTCACTTGACATCAGCTATCAAAATACAGCAGTGTTTGGAGACACGGCAAGCCAGTCGAAACTGAACCTTGCCACCTATGGCGCCGGTTTGTTTGAGTTTTGGGAAATCGGCGGACAAATCGTTCATCTCCTCGGCGTAGAAACCATGGTGCTCACGGATTTCGAAACCATGGAATGGGAACTTGAACTCAAAGCGCTGATAGGCCACGCTATCAAGCTGGGCTTGATGATTGAGGCGATTCAGCCCAAACCCCAATTTACAAATTTATACGCTGGAGTTTATATCGAGTACGCACTGACATGGTAAGATAGGTATGGATTTATGGAGAAGAAGAAACGACACCTTCGCATTTGCCCGTGGGCGCACTACCCGTTTTTTACTTGGCTGGCAATCTTACTGATCATCTCCTGTGACAAAGAGAAAACCTTGCTTCAAACCGCGCGTGAAGTAGAATTGAAAATCACATTTGGGCGCAATCTTGCGAAAGATGGAAAGCTTGTTCGCAATGGCATTCCGGTCGAAATTAAAGTCATGGCAAATTCTCCAGAATTTGACGATCCGGACGTAACGGGCATCGTAAATTGGGAACTGGAGAATTCACGTCTGGATACGGTATTTTATCATCCTGCTCTTCGATCATACGTTTACCTCTATCAAGGTGTTGATATTGGCCGCAGGAGGATCACGATCAATCTCGATAATTACAGCGCAGCGATGGAATTCGAAGTCTCACCGGTAGAGCTTGTTTTCGTTTCTGCTGCCGGCGATACCTTTATGATGGGCACCAATCGTGCCGGCTCTAACCCACATGAACGTCCTCCTCATCCGGTTATTCTGGGACCCTATGAAATGAGCAAATATGAAATAACCAACTTGGAGTATTTTTACTTCCTCAAAGAGGCGATTGCGCAGGATAGCATATACTTTATGGGAGGGAACGCCATCGTTGGATATTATTCGCGATTCAACGAACAACTCTGCCTTGATCTTTCCGAGTCGCTTATTAGAAAAGAAGATTTGGAAAGCGATATTTTTGAACCCCCTTTCGCCAATCATCCCGTTACCGGTGTGACGTGGTGGGGCGCTTATTTGTTTGCACGGCATTATGGCTTGAGACTGCCTACCGAAGCAGAATGGGAATATGCTTGCAAACGGAAAACAATGAATGCTTTTCCCAATGATGACGGCGCATCTTTAAGTGATTATGCCTGGTATTGGGATCACTGTAACTCTTGCGACAAACCCGAAGAAATCGGTCAATTGCGGCAGACAGATCCTGGCTTATATGACATCCATGGCAATGTTTGGGAATGGTGTTTCGATCAATACAAAGACAATTTCTACGCAGATACGCTTACTTATGGTCGATGGCCGCGTGTAAATCCCATTGGGCCGGACACAACGAATATTTTTCAAAGGGTCATCCGAGGAGGGGGCTTTAGCTCCAATGCTAATGCTTGCCGCTCAACTTACCGAGATAAATTGTGGCACAATGCGGCAAGAGATGATATCGGATTCAGGGTTGCAAAGGCGCTATAAATCAAACCCAACCAACTGCTCAATCATCAATATTTTGGGAGGTTGTCATGAAAACCCACAGTTCTTCGCAAAGAGAAAATTGCCCCACGCCGGCTTACGATCTGCTTGTTGCATCTTTTCTGATGATTGCCTTTGCCCATAATGCCTTGCTAGCGCAGCAGTTTATTCCACGTGAATGGCAAAGAGATTCTACTGCTTACGCTGCCAATCCGTGGGTACGTGATGCGAATGGCAACCGAATAGACGATCTCATTGAAGCCAGGCTGGGACGGAAAGTGGACATTGTTGTTGATTTGAATCGTTTTGTCCCGCGGGACACTTTGTTGAAAATCTATCAATCTTACACCACGGATAGCTCGAATATTTTCATAGATAATTTCGTCTCTTTTCTATTCGTGCCCGCAGTTCTGGCAGACACGGTCATTAAGGCCATCATCAAACGCGAAGAAGTTTTTCTGGTCGAATATGCCGGCAAATTCAGAAGCGCTCTTGATCAAACTATTCCCAGCATGGCAATTAGACCCGGTTCCGATCCGGAATTCTATCGAGACAATGTTGAAAGCAGGTTTAGGCTTGATCCAAACCAGCCGCTCACCGGTAATGGTATTGGCATCATCATCTTAGACAGTGGCGTGGATGATGTTGGACATCAAGCTTTTGCCTCTGCGCCGCCAATGCTGACTTGGAGCAAGGATTTTTCGATGGATCTTCTTGGAGTACCCGGCAATCCTGCAGGGTCCGGCCATAGACATGCGACAATTATGGCGCTCGTTGCTTTTGGGCGTGGCGCTACAAGTGGCCTTACGACTACTCATAGAGGAGTGGCGACGTGTGGCACTCCTGGTGTGCAATGGGGAGATGTCAAAGTTTTTGATGAGCGCATACAGGTCGGTCAAGCCGTCTTGTCGGCGACCCGGTTTAATCATATGCAAGCAGGGTTTAATCATGTTATATCCTTGGCTGAAACGCATCCAACACTCAAAATTGTGAATATGAGCTTTTCACAATTCGAAGTGGATAACATGGGAACGCCCACCGCTCCTCTGAGAGTCGACGGCAATACTGAAGCGTTTAACCAATTGGTCAATTATGCCATGCAGCGCGGCTTGGTTTGTGTCGCCAGCGCCGGTAACAACGCATTGTTTTCAGAGCCAGCAGGCCTCATTACACCGCCAGGTTCTGCCTTCGGCGCCATTACCGTCGGCGCCAGCACAACTGGAAATAGTCCAAATCGTGAGTTGCACCGAGTTGCGCGTATTTCCTCATTTGGTCCTCTGGATGAGACAATAGATGAGATGAGCTCGTACCGGTGGAAGCCTGATATTACAGCTCCCGGAATGTATTCTGACACACCTTCCACGTTAGGCTTAATTTTGCCCACCAGCACCAGCGCTCCAGGAACCTATAGAGAGAATACAATAGTAGGCAGCTCAATAGCTGCCGCTCATGTTTCCGGATTGGCTGCTCTCATGTTGGAATATACAAATCGCAACTTGACACCAGCCTGTTTAAAAGATGCTTTGATGAGGAATGCCCATTTATTGACTACCTTTTATCCTCAAGATAGGAGGGCGCCAAACATGGATTGGAACTCGAAGGCTGGCACCGGATTTGTCAATGCTTACGCCGCATTCCAATATCTCAAAAAGACGGATTTGGCAATTACTTTTCTTGATTGGCAGGAGCCGCCAATTGTTGACCGGTCGAACAGAATCATCGCCAAAGTCAAAAACTTGGGTAATACTCCTGATCAAACTGCTAGCAATATAAATATTGATTTCTTTGTCGATAGGTTTGGAGTGGGACATCCCGCTTATTCTTACGTAGGGTCGTATCATCTACCTACTTTATTACCCGGTGAAGAGCTACCAGCAGAGATTTCTGTCAGAATCACTGCCGAGTATATTTCACCAGCCTCACCGTCGGCGGTTGGGATACCTCATTCCACAGCCAGAGCAGAGATCCGCTATGGAGGTGATATCACTCCAAGCAATAACTCGCGTTCTTACTCAGAGAGCACCATTGCTACTGATCTGTTGGTTGGCCAGGAAATCAATCCGGATTCTGACAAACAGAGGCCTACATCCGCGATTGAATTTGAAATTTATAACCCATTGATGACTGCAGTAAATGTGAAGCTGAAAGAGGTAGAAAGACCACCTACAGTTTCGATCAGTTACAGCGGCGTGCCCGATATTGCTTTTATAACGCTTCAGCCCGTCAATAAACCTCCGGTGAGAATCAGGGCAAGCATCGATCACCCCACTCAGGTGGAAGGCATAATCCGCTTACAGGTCCAACGCGTTTCCAATAGTTCAGTCTATGGGGACCTTGTTATTCGATTGGCCCCCACCGTCTCCGTTGATGAGCGCAGCCTGATACCTTCAACCTTTATCTTGGAAAGAAATTTTCCCAATCCATTTGCATCAACAACGCAGATTCGCTTTTTTGCGCCCATCAGCGGAAACATTAGCATGGAAATTTACAACCTTATGGGCCAGCGCGTCCGAACCTTGTTGAACCAAAAGCTGCCGCCGGGCAAGCAACACGTAACCTGGGACGGCGCGGACGATTCCGGCAAGCGGGTCGTGCCCGGGATTTATTTCTACAGATTGCACAGCGAAAAATTCGTGCAAACGAAAAAAATGGTGTTGTTGCATTAGCCCCTGCCCGCATTGACCGGTCTCTACAAGCGACCGGTCAATTAGATGTGCCCAGCTTCTGAAAGCCATTTCCCTTTCGTTTCGCAACTCCTGCCTTGACTTTACCTCCACATTTTTATACTCTCTTCCCAATTTCTTTGCCCTATTAGATCAATTTGCGAGGGAGTAAATCATGCAGCAGAAAATCGCTTGTTTCTTTCTCAATGTGGTTCTGTTTGGTTTTTCTTTTTCATTGCTTGCAAAAAGCCTCATGACGAGCAGCGACACCACCAAGGCTGCGCAAAAAGATTCCGTGCAGAAAGCAAAAAAAGATTGGGACATTACCGCGCCGCACGGGCCTACAAAAGAAATCGAATTCACGACAGACGAAGGCACGTGGATGAACCTCGACGTCAGCCCGGATGGCAAAGAAATTGTTTTTGATTTGCTGGGTGATATTTACATCATGCCCATCACCGGCGGCGAAGCGAAATTACTAACGGGCGGGCCGGCCTTCGAAGTGCAGCCGCGCTTCAGTCCCGACGGTAAAAAAATCAGCTTCACCAGCGACCGCGCGGGCGGGGACAATCTTTGGGTGATGAATCGCGAGGGCTCGAAACCCGAGCAAATCACCAAAGAAGATTTTCGCTTGCTCAACAATGCGGTGTGGGCGCCGGAGGGCAATTATCTCATTGCGCGTAAACATTTTACCAGCACGCGTTCGCTGGGCGCGGGCGAGATGTGGCTCTATCATATTTCCGGCGGCGAAGGCTTGCAGCTTACCAAACGCAAAAACGATCAGCAAGACGCCGGCGAGCCCTGCGTTTCTCCGGATGGCCGTTACGTTTATTTCAGCGAAGACATGAGTGGCGGCGGATTTTTTCAATACAACAAAGATCCCAACGGCCAGATTTATGTGATCAGAAGACTCGATCGCGAAACTGGAAAATTGCGCGACTATATTTCCGGTCCCGGGGGCGCGGTGCGCCCACAAATTTCTCCGGATGGAAAATATCTCGCTTTTGTGCGGCGCGTGCGTTTGAAGAGCGTGCTTTATCTGCATGATCTCGCCACCGGCGAAGAATGGCCGCTTTACGACAAGCTCGATAAAGATCAACAAGAAACCTGGGCCACTTTCGGCGTGTATCCGAATTATGCCTGGACGCCGGACAATAAAAGCATCGTGATTTGGGCGCAAGGGAAAATTTGGAAGATTTCCGTTGCTGATAAACAGGTCACACCAATTTCGTTTACCGTAAACGTGAAACAAACTTTGACCGAGGCTTTGCATTTTCCTCAAACTGCTTTCGCCGATTCTTTCGAAGTGAAAATGATGCGCGACGCTGTTACTTCTCCTGACGGCAAATGGCTGGTGTTCAGCGCCGTCGGCTCATTGTGGAAAAAACCAATGCCGAACGGCAAGCCGCAACGCTTGACCAACGGTTCTGACTTCGAATGCTTTCCAGCTTTCAGCCCCGATGGCCAATCGTTGGTGTATTCAACTTGGAATGATACCACGTTGGGCGCATTGCACAAAATTCGCCTCGAGGGCCGGCAATCCGTGAAATTGACCAAGCGCAAAGGCTATTATCTCACGCCGTCATTTTCCAGCGATGGCCAGAAAATCGTTTATCAACGCGACACCGGCAATAGCATGCTGGGCTTTGCGCACGGCGTCGAGCCGGGCTTGTATTGGATTTCCGCCAACGGCGGGGAAGAGCATTTCATTCAAGAAGAAGGCTATGCCCCGCGTTTTAATCGCAAAGGCGACCGCATCTTTTTTCAGACCGGCGGCGGGTTGGATAAAAAATATAAAAGCGTGCGCCTCGACGGCGGCGACGAGCGCACGCATTTCAATTTGAAGTACGTGAATCAAATTGTTCTCAGCCCGGACGAAGAATGGGTGGCGTTCACGGAGTTATATAATGGTTATCTCGCGCCCTTTCCCAAAACCGGCGGCGCGATTGATTTGAATAATGGGACGAAAGCCGTGCCGATCAAACGCGTCACGCGCGATGCCGGCGATTATTTGCATTGGGCCGGCGATAGCAAGAGCTTGCACTGGACCATTGGCCCGGAATATTTCACGCGCGAATTGCGCAACAGTTTTAAATTCGTCGCCGGCGCGCCGGATAGTATTGCCGGCCCGGATTCTGTTGGATTGAAAATCGGCTTCAAGCTCAAATCCGATATTCCCACTGGCAAGCTCGCGTTAGTGGGCGCGCGCCTCATCACCATGCGCGGCGAGGAAGTGATCGACAACGGCGCGATCGTGATCGAAGGCAATCGTATCACTGCTATTGGTAGAATGAATGAAGTGAACATTCCCGCCGAGGCCAGGCGCATTGACACGAGCGGCAAAACCATCATGCCCGGCCTCATCGACGTGCACGCGCATGCGAATCATTTTTTTACAGGATTGATGCCGCAGCAAAGCTGGGCGTATTTCGCCAATCTCGCTTATGGCGTGACCACGATGCACGATCCTTCTGCCACCACGGAAACCGTGTTCACGCAGGCGGAAATGGTGGCGTCCGGCAAGATGGCCGGGCCGCGCGTGTTTTCCACCGGTACGATTCTTTACGGCGCGGACGGCGATTTCAAATCTGTGGTCAACGATCTCGACGAGGCGCGCTCGCATTTGCGCCGCATGAAAGCCGCGGGCGCGTTCTCAATAAAAAGCTACAATCAACCGCGGCGCAATCAACGCCAGCAAGTTTTGCAGGCTGCACGCGAATTGAACATGCTGGTCGTGCCCGAAGGCGGCTCGTTTTTTTATCATAATTTGACCATGGTGATGGACGGCCACACCGGCATCGAGCACAGCATTCCGGTTGCGCCGGTTTACAAAGACGTGCTTTCGTTATGGGGCGGCAGCCAAACTTCTTATACGCCGACTTTGATTGTGGGCTACGGCGGCATTTGGGGCGAGAATTATTGGTATCAAAAAACCAACGTGTGGGAAAAATCGCGGCTGTTGAATTTCACGCCGCGCGCTTTTATTGATTCCCGCGCGCGGCGGCGCATGATGATCCCGGATGACGATTTCGGTTTTATTGGAAACGCCAAAACCGCGAAGGCTTTGAATGACGCCGGCGTGAAAATCAATCTCGGTGCGCACGGCCAGTTGCAAGGCCTGGGCGCGCATTGGGAATTGTGGATGCTGGCGCAAGGCGGGATGACGCCGTTGCAAGCTCTTCGCGCTGCAACTCTGAACGGCGCGGAATATATCGGCATGGCCAAGGACCTCGGTTCGCTCGAAGCCGGCAAGCTCGCGGACTTGATCGTGATGGACAAAAACCCGCTGGACAAGTTTCAAAACACCGAATCCATTTTAATGGTCATGAAAAACGGCCGCCTTTATGATGCCGAAACCATGAATGAAATCGGCAATCATCCGCGCACGCGCCTGCCGTTTTATTGGGAAAATGCCAAAACCAGCGAAGCATTTGTGTGGAAGGGAAACGGAGTTGGATTTGGAGAAGTGCAGTGTGGGTGTGTGCGGTGAAAAAGTGGATGGATAGATTGATTAAAAATCCGGTTCAGTTGACGGAACCCCGGCGGTGTCATTCTGGAAGAATCAGACTGTGTGAAAACGTCATTGCGAGCGCAGCGAAGCAATCCCGGCGCGTGCACGTATTGGAGTTAGAGATTGCTTCGCTCCGCTCGCAATGACAAATTCGAGCGTTTTCACACAGTCTGAATCTTTTTAAACTGTAGTACAAGGTCCCAATTGGCTTCAATCCAAGTGCTTAAAAAGATTCTTCCAGAGAATTACAGGCTTTTCTTAGAGAGATTCGCCATGAACAAAAACGATCTTCTCAAAGCCGTAGAGCTTGCGCTCGCGCAGAAATGGGACGAAGCACACCATCTGGTGCAGAAGTACGAAGATGAAACTGCAAGCTGGATTCACGCGGTGCTGCACAAAATCGAAGGCGACATGGACAACAGCCGCTATTGGTATCGCCGCGCCGAGAAGATGCAGCACGAAAAAGATCGGGCCGAGCAGGAATTGAAAACGATTCAAGTTTTGCTGATTTCAAGTGAAAACTAAGCAAACAGATTGTTCCAGAATTTGCAGGCGCGACATGCGACCACGGATGATTATTTTTTTGCTCGCCATCATGAGGATCGCAGCCGGAAAGGAGACGATGGCCCAATATCAATATCTCGGCAATGTGACGCGCCTCGATCGCGAAGGCAGCGGGGTTTTGTTGCACTGCGGCGCAGATCTCGTGCGGCTTTCCTTTCTCACCGGCGATGCCCTGCGCCTCACGCTCGCGCGCCAGGGCCAATGGCAGGAAGGCGTGGAATATGCCCTCGCAAAAATCGCCTGGCCGGGAACGAACTACACGCTCACAGAAACCGCCACACATTTCATGCTCAAAACCGATGCGCTTGAAGTCCGCATCAAGCGCGCGCCCTGCCGGTTTGCTTTTTATGATGCCCGGGGCAATTTGTTGAATCAAGACGACGAAGCTTTCGGCCTCGCCTGGGACGGCAACGAAGTCGCGGCATTCAAATCTTTGCTGGAAGGAGAAAAATTTTTCGGGCTGGGCGAAAAAACCGGCGAGCTCGATCGCCGCGGCCGCGAATACACCATGTGGAACACGGATGATCCGGCGTATACCGAGCGCACGGACCCGCTCTATCAATCGCATCCGTTTTTCATGGGACTGCGCGAGGGCCGGGCTTACGGCATTTTTTTTAACAATACCTATCGCAGCTATTTCAACTTAGGTGCGGGCAATCATCGCCTGTATTATTTCCGCGCCGAGGGCGGGCCCATGAGTTATTTCTTTTTCACCGGTCCGAATCTGCAACACATTCTCTCACGCTATTCGGAGCTTGTGGGCCGCATGCCGCTGCCGCCGAAATGGGCGCTGGGTTATCAACAATGCCGTTACAGCTATCATCCTGAAAGCGAAGTGCGCCGGCTTGCCGAAACCTTCCGCGAAAAAAAAATTCCCGCCGACGTGATTTATCTCGATATTGATTACATGGACGATTACCGTTGCTTCACGTTTGACCCCAAGCGTTTTCCCGATCCCGGCCAACTGTTCGCGGACTTGCAGCACCTGGGCTTCAAAGTGGTGACGATTGTCGATCCGGGCATCAAAGCCGATTCGGGCTATGCGGTGTATGATAGCGGCGTGGCGGGCGGTCATTTCCTCAAATATCCCGACGGCCAATTGTATAGCGGAAATGTCTGGCCGGGCAAATGCCATTTCACCGATTACGCCCGCGCCGAGTCGCGCCAATGGTGGGGAGATTTGATCGGCAAATTCATCGCTGCGGGCGTGGCCGGCATTTGGAACGACATGAACGAGCCCTCGGTGTGGGGCCGCGAAGCGCCGCTTTTGGTGCAATTCGACAAAGACGGCAGCAAAACTTCTTTGAAGGAGATGCGCAATCTCTTCGGTCACTTGATGGCGCAGGCGACTATCGAGGGTTTGCGCCGGCATCGCCCCCATGAACGGCCATTTCTGCTCACACGCGCAGGCTTCTCCGGCACGCAGCGTTATGCCGCCAGTTGGACCGGCGACAACGTTTCCACTTTCGAGCATTTGGAAATCGGCATTCGTTTGTGCCTGGCGATGGGCCTCAGCGGCATCTCATTTGTGGGCGCGGACGTGGGCGGTTTTGCCGGCGCCTCTTCTCCGGAATTGATGGCGCGTTGGATGCAAGTGGGCGCGTTCACGCCGTTATTTCGCACGCATACGGAAGTGGATACTCCGGATCAGGAGCCGTGGAGTTTCGGTGAAGCTATGGAAGACCTCAATCGAGGTTATATCGAATTGCGCTATCGTCTGCTGCCTTACACCTACACGCAATTTCAGCGCGCGAGCATAACCGGCCTGCCGATTATGAAGCCGTTGTTTTGGGAATTTCCCGATGATGCCGAAACTTATCAACAGCATAATCAGACCACGTATTTATGGGGCGACGACCTTTTGGTTGCGCCGGTGACGCGCGAGGGCGAACGCCTCCGCAAAGTTTATTTGCCCAAAGGCAAGTGGGTTGATTTCTGGGAAAATAAAGCTTACGAAGGCGGGCAATACATTTTCATCGACGCGCCTTTGGAGAAACTGCCGCTCTTCGTGCGTGGCGGCGCTGTCATTCCGATGGGCGAAGTGCAGCAATATGCCGGCGAGAAACCGGATAGTTTGATCACACTGCACGTTTATCCCGGAGAGAATCGTGAATCTTCCTGGTATGAAGATGACGGCAAATCTTTGGCCTACGAAAACGGCGAATGGGCGCTTACGCGCTTCAACTTCTCGGTAAAAGGAAAAAATTTAACCTTGAATATTTCCGCACGCGAAGGCAAATATATTCCGGCGGCGCGTGATTATCGCATTCTTCTACACAGCCAAGCCGCCGCCCCGAAAAAGATTACCGCAAATAGAAGAAAGCTTGGAAGCAACGAATTCGCATTCGATAATAAAACCGGCACAGCAAGCGTGATGATTAAAGATAGTGGGGAAAAGTGCGAGGTGACTTTCGGCTATTGAGCTTGCGTAGTTTTCAAAGTGGTAAGAATTGTACCTGATTTATTAAATCATCGGGATCGCCAGCCTGGGCAATGATTTCTAAATTACGAATACAATCACCAATCGAAACGTGCAGTTGATGAGCATAAATGACACCGCTAAAGTGAATCTTAGATCTTTGGCGCTTCGTCGCCTCTTGCAGCAAATTATAGTCTCGAGTGAATAGCACACGCTCCAATTCGGCAGCGCGATCTAATAACGCGGGATCATCCCACTTGCTCGTATCATCTTCAAGAGACGTAATTATGTCGACTCCTCGAGACCTTAATCCATCGGTTATTGCACGAGGTACGTTGTGATCCATGTAAAGTTGAATTGCCATTAGATCAGCTTTTTGGCTTTCAATCTTGCAACCAGCTGTGTCGGTTGCGCCTTCTTTCTCATTTGATCTACATGTTCCAACTGTCGTTCAATAATCTCGTCGAGTTCTTCCTGATGATCAGAGTAATAAGCCAGCGCGGAGTATATTTGGCCCAGTTTAAGGTGAGGGTGTTGAAACTGAAGCTCTTCCGGGCTCCAGCCATAAGCGATTTTGTCCAGAATGAGCTCAGTTATCCTCGTTCTTGTGCCTGCAATAACTGGCACTAGCTTTTCGTCGAGAATCACGTGTTCGTACCTGGTTTCAACAAGGGACATTTGTTAATCTCGCAAATGGTTTTGAAATCTCATTTCAGGTTGATAGTTTTCAAGCTTACAATTGAAGCCATTATTTCCAAACAAAATTAGTTGATGAGTTGCATCATGAATTTACAAACAGCTAACCCTCATTCGGCCCGCTCTCAACCACAATCACTCCCAAATTCATCGAGCCGAAAGTCAAACCGATTTTCACTTTGCCTTTGACGGTAATTTTCTGCCCTTCGAACGGCACGCGGTTGTAAGGTTTCACCCAAAGCTCGCCGGTGCCATCGCTGATTTTCGCGATGCTTTGTGAAATGATGGGAATGGCATAGAGTTGGGTCACTTTGCCTTTCACTGTTACTTCTCGATCAGTGTATCTTCCCGGATCCGCCGTGAGTTCTCTGATTTTCATGCCGCCGGCGCAGGCGCACAACACCAAAAGCAATGCAGTCAAAACGGCAACGAGGCGATGAGATGAGGTGGTCAACATGGGGCGTTCTCCCGATAACTTTCCTGGAATGTTGTGGGCAGGTGTTTATTAATTGGTTCTGCGTTGAAGTTCAAAAGCTCCCCTGCGGATGCCCGGCCTCGGCCTATTCTGCGTGTACTGATGGTGATGGCCATGAAAAAATATCCTGTACGTTCACGCTAAAACCCGGCAACAGCTCCGGGCAGGTGAGGGTGTTGGTTTCCCAACGGCGGCCCTCTTTGCTAATCACCCAGATGCCTCCTTGCGAGGGGTCCACCAGCCAAACCACGCGGCTGCCTTTTTCAAAATATAAATTGACCTTCTCGAAAAGAGCGCCCCAGCTATCATCGTGCGAAACGATTTCAATGGCCAGGTCCGGCGCATGAGTGCCATAGCGCGCGTCTTGCTGCAGGCTTTCGTTGAGAATCACGGACAAATCCGGCACCCGGCTTTCATTGGGCTTGTCCGGCCAAAGACGAAGCGTAAATTCCGGTCGCACGCGACCAATGGGGTTGGTTTTGAAATATGCGACCAACTCGCCGCACAACAATCCCTGCGCATCCGAATGTTTGGCATCAGACATTTTGAAAATCATCCTCCCATTGACGAGTTCGAACGATCGTCCTTGCGCCAGCTTGCTGGCTTGCTCCAACGTCAAGCCCGGCGCAGGCGTTAATCTCGAGGCGGTTTGCATCTCTTCTATGAGATCTTCACCAGCGAAAATTTCGTAAGATTGAGCAATGGTAGACATGGCTCTTGCTCCTTGGGAATGATCAACAAAAAAGCTCTTCCCCAAAATAGGCAATACGCGCGGGATTGTCAACCTCAAATCCGTTTTACAAGTCGTATTTTTTCTTTTGACGCGGGCGTCATAGTTTCTTATCTTGCCCCACGCTTAAAATGCTCAAACGATACTGATGACGGGTTGATTTGTAACACTCCCTCGAAGATGTCATTCTGGAAGAATCTTTTTCAGCACCGGGTAAAGCTTCAAAAATGGAAAGCTTACTCCATGCGTAAAAAGATTCCTCCGGAATGACAAAATTGGGGGCGTTACAAATCAAGCCTTACTCGGTATATCATCCCCCCCGCAACGCGAAAATAATGAAAGGACCTGCCATGCGTTGGAAAAATTTTCTGCTGCTGGGATTTTTGCTGGCGGCGTTTTCATGGGTGCAAGTATTTTTCTCGCCGGAAAACGGCGTGCAAAAATTTTCGAAGCCGAAGCCGGCTGAAAAAAAGCCGGATGATTGGTTCTTTTTGCAACGCGCTTTTCCATATCAGCATATCAATCACCAGGCGCATTTGCGCGCCGTGCGGCAAGCGCAAACGCAGCGCGCTTTGTCCAAAAGCACCGCTGCCGCCTGGCAGGCCATCGGCCCCGTCAATATCGGGGGTAGAATCACTGCGATCGCAGTTCATCCTTCCGATCCGAACACGATTTACATTGGCACGGCTGCCGGCGGCGTGTTGGTCTCGACCGACGGCGGCAGC
>Ga0247727_10002631_pt1 | contig 40699 bp, 52 predicted proteins | sample WisWelCaveWW1625_FD_202498 | JGI IMG/M metagenome (GOLD analysis project Ga0247727, IMG submission 202498) | Biofilm microbial communities from Wishing Well Cave, Virginia, United States - WW16-25 | ecosystem: Environmental > Aquatic > Deep subsurface > Groundwater > Cave microbial mat | place... | reverse complement strand
GCACTTCCGCGAGCACCTGCTCAATCGGAGGCAGTGCCGCGGGCTTGGCGACAAACGTGTATGCCTGTCCGGTAAACGTGTGCAGGCACTTGGTGCAGTGCCAGATGCCTTTGGATTTCTTGATGACATTGTCCTTGTGGCAGTAGGGGCACTTGGTGCTGGACTGCTGCAGTCTCTCGATTGCCGCGCGCTTGAACCTGGTCGTGCGCCCATACCGCACGCCGAAGCGCTTCACCGATCCCAAACCCTGCTTCTTTTCTGGCATGTCCTCGTGAAAACCACAGTCGCTTTTTAAAGCTTATTCTTTTCCACGAGGCAAACATTAATAAACGCGCTTCACATAATTTCTCGTATGCATACCGACAAGCAGACCAGTGCATAGCCAGTTTCTTGTAGTCCATAGTCTGCTCGTTCCGGGTTCACCATGAGCTTAACGTCGCACCAGAAATTCCACCTGAGGAAATTTGTCAATGAATTGGAGACGTACAAGGCTGCGCACACCGAGTTCGTCACGGTCTACGTTCCGGCAGGGTATGACCTTATCAAAATCATGCAGCACCTGGCGCAGGAGCAGGGCACTGCCACAAACATCAAGAGCACGAGCACGAGAAACAACGTCATCGACGCTTTGGAACGCATGATTCAGCACTTGCGCGTCGTCGGAAAGACGCCGCAGAACGGGCTGGCGGTTTTCTCAGGCAACATTCTGGCGCGCGAGGGCAAGTCTGACGTGCGCGTGTGGAGCATTGAGCCTCCTGTCCCGCTGAAAATGCGCATTTACAAGTGCGAAAAGCTCTTTGATGTCTCTATCCTCAGGGAAATGATGGAGGCAAAGGAATGCTATGGCCTTATCGTGATTGACGCGCGCGACGCCATTATTGCCTTGCTGAAAGGAAAGTCAATCATTCCGCTTATCAAGACGCACTCGCACGTGCCGGGCAAGTTCAAGGCAGGCGGGCAGTCCGCACTGCGCTTCCAGCGCAATCGTGAAATCGCAATCAAGGGCCATTTTGGCAAGGTCGCGGAAGTCGTGAAGGCCCAGTTTTTCACCATGGAAGGATTGAAAGGTATCATTGTGGGCGGTCCTGGTCACACAAAATACGAGTTCGTGGATTCCGGGCTCATCACGAACGAGCTCAAGAAAAAAATCCTGGGCATTAAAGACCTCAGCTATACTGAGGAGTTCGGGCTGGAAGAGCTCGTGGACAAATCACAGGACATCCTTGCGCAGGAGGAAGTTGCTGACGAAAAGAAAATCGTGAACAAGTTCCTTGAGCTTCTGGCGACCAAACAGAACATGGTTGCGTACGGCGAGGCAGAGGTCAGGCGCGTGCTGGACATGGGCACCGTGGACACCCTGCTCTTGTCAGAGGCATTGGGTGATGACAAAATCGTTGAGTTCGAGGAAATCGCCAAGCGCTTCAGCAGCACGGTCAAGATTATTTCAGTAGAAACAAGGGAAGGCGCGCAGTTGAGGGATTTGGGCAAGTTCGGCGCAATCCTGCGTTATGAAGTCTATTAAGTCATCAATTGCAGGACATTCTCGTTCTTAATCTGCATTTTCGCTGCCTGTCCGGAAAAGCCCAGGGTTGTTTCCTCGCTCACGTGCTGGACATACACCCTGCCTTCAAAGCGCTCCATCATGAAAGGCGTCTGATTTAATTTCGCAGTCCACTTGCCTTCAAGGGTCAACCGTCCTGTCGCGTCCTGCACAAGCGAGGACAGGTTCATCGCGGAAACGTCCACGAGCCCGGTGGTCATCGTGATGACCGCGTTTTCCGGCTGCTCCCAGGTAATGTCCAGGTTCGGGCTTTGCGCGCGCTCCATCGTGCCTTTCAGAATCAATTGCTGTCCTGTCCAGCGCGCCTTGCCCACGAAATTCTCCAGCTTGAGGTTGCCGGTGGTGTTCATCAGCCTGCCGCTGGTTTTGATGAGGATGACTTCGCTGCTGCTCAGGCGCACGTCGCTGTCCCGTACCGGAATCACGAGCGACTCGTTGCCCATGGAGAACGCGCCCAGCACGTAGACGTCAGTGACCTTGATGCCTTGCGATTGCCGCGCCCAGATGCCGTTGTGAAACGCGAAGAACGCGAGAACAACTACAAGCGCCGCGAGCGCGATGGTGGTATTGCGCGTAAAGAACTTTCGCCGTATCTTGTCCCACACTGCAGGCGCTGCCTGCTCCCCTTCTGGCATACGAAACCGCACAAGACGACCGTATATAAAACTTCGGCAAACATTTATGTATGCGTTTGCTGTCACAAAAAGAATGGACCTCGTGCGGGAAGCGTTCAACCATGTGTTTCCGGAAAAGCCGTATGCGTACACGGCAAGCGTGCAGTACTCGGGGAAATTCAAGGGCTATAATGCGCGCATCATGCTCAACAAAATGTTCAGGCGCATCACGCTCAAGCTCAGCAGGAACTGGCAGGGCGTGAGCCGCGACATCCAGCTCGGGCTTGTCCAGCACCTGCTGTGCAGGCTGTTCAAGGAGCACAGAACAACAATGCACATGGACTTGTACGCGCACTTCATGAAGGCAGTTCCGCGGACAGTGCGGAAGACAGCCACGCATCCTGTTCTGGAAGAAAGCTTCAGCCGCGTCAACCAGTCGCAGTTCAGCGGCCTTCTGGAACAGCCCAATCTTGTGCTCGGCAAGGGCGTCAGCAAGCTCGGGCATTATGACCTGGGCACAGACACGGTGAGCATCAGCGGCATCCTGCTTGAGCACTCGCACCTGCTGGATTATGTCATGTATCACGAGCTTTTGCACAAGAAGCACCAGTTTTCCGGCACAGGCACGCAGCGGCACACGTATCACGGTGCGCAGTTCAGGAAGGACGAACAGGCGTTTCCAAGAGCCGCGCAACTGGAAAAAGAGCTTTCGCGATTAGTCAGCACGGTCAAGCGCAGAAGTTTCTGGGAATGGTTCTGAGCAGTTTTATAAGCCGCGGTCTTTGCCGGATGCATATGGGATTTTGGAAGTCTGCGCGGGATTCTGTCGGCGAGTACGTTGGAGGCATTACCACGATGTACGAAATCAACCACACACACCGGGTGATTAAAGAAATGGTTGACCGCGATATGCTCACGTCTGCGCAAAGACGCGACTTTGCAGACGCAGCGACATCCGCGCTCTACCGGTTCTGCACGTACAGTCTCGCAGGCAAGATCGCGCCAAACCTCGCGACTCTTTATGGCATTTTCAGCTACGCGACCGCGCAGGACGAACCGGCATCGGTCAAGGCAATGTGCATTATCGGAGTGAGCGAATTCCTGAGGATTGGAATGCAGATGGCGAACGAATTGCTGGGCAGGCATCCGCGCAAGCCGTTTGAAGACGCTTACCGCAAGCACGGTCTTGAAGAAAAGGTCGCACGCATTGAGGAAGACCTGCGAAAACTATATAAATAGCCCTTCGGGAAGCCACAATCATGAGCACGAAGATTGTGGGCGCGACAGCTATCAAGGAAGGCAGCTTTATTCTCCTGGACGGCGTTGCGTGCAAGGTCGTGAGCGCGGAAATAAGCAAGTCAGGCAAGCACGGCCATGCGAAAGTTCGCATTGTCGCCATTGGGCTGATTGACGAGAAGAAGCGCGAGGCAGTCATGCCTGGCCACGACAACGTTGAAGTTCCCATCATTGACAAGAAGACCGCGCAGGTGCTCAGTGTTTCAGGCGACAAGGCAAATGTGATGGACACTGAGAGCTTTGAGACGTTTGACATGGCGATTCCTGCGGACATGAAAGACCAGGTCATGGAAGGCGCGCAAGTGCTGTACTGGATTATCCTGGGCGAAAAAGTGATGAAACAAATAAAGAGCGGTGCTGACTAACATGGTGAAGTTCCCTGAAGCTGACGCGCGGATGTTCCGCAACAAGTTTGTGTGCAGGAGATGCAAGTCTGTCATCAACGCGCCGAACAGGAAGATTGCTGAAGGCGAAGTCAAGTGCCGCAAGTGCCAGAACAAGCACTTCAAGCCCAAGAGAAAGAAGTGAGTGATTTCTGCGCCCAATACGTATTCATAACAGTTCTCCGCCTACCTGTTGTTAGCTTTTTTACCAATCCGGATTATTCGGCCACTCACTAATCTCTCGCTGTGCTGTCTGCTGCAGCAATAATTGTGCCTCGAAGTCCTCCATGCGTGCGAAGGCCCCGAGTTTTGTGGTGCGGTAATGCTTGTTGAGCAGGTATCCTGCGGCGTCAGTGAGTTTGTTTCTTTTGATGCAGACGCCATCGGCAAGCATCATGATAGGGTCATCGTCAGGATAGGCCCGCCTACAACCGCAGCGCGCGGCATGATACGCATATTTTCCGTAGGCAGTGCCGATGTCTACGAATGCCTTGCGCAATTCGTCTTTGATGTTGAGAGTGGTGTCTTGCGTATAGTCGAGTGCGCGATTCTTGTAACGGCAGGTAAGGAAACCGCTTACGATGTCTCCTGCAAGCTCAATTTTGTTGCAGGTGTTCTCAAGGGTGTCTAAGCAGGTGCGCAACTCTGCAGACGGCGCATGGGACGTTTTCCGCAGGTCGTCGAGCATAAGGTCGGGAAGGCCATAGAGCGGCGCGAGGAAGTCGAGCGCGTCTTTGAGCAGCTCATCGGTATTCATGGAATTGTAGAGGGGGCGGCGGGTTTTAAACCTGCTGCGCACATAACATTTTTATAACTGCACTGTCGCGGGGTGTTCATGGACTTTCAGTACGTTCTGCTGGTCATTTTCATCGGCCTGATGATTCTTTTTTCGTGGCTGCAGAGAAAAAACATCCAGCTGCAGGGCATTTTTCCCATTTTGTACTTTGTCATGTGGCGGACGCAGGCCGTCAACGGTTTGATGGACCGCATTGCCCAAAGAACGCCGCGCTTTTGGACGTGGTTTTTCGGCTTGGGCATTGTCGTGTGCTTTGGCGGCATGCTGCTTATCAGTTATGAACTGCTCTACAACACCGCGCTCTTGTTCCTGAAGCCGGGCGCTGTTCCAGGAATCCAGCCGGTGCTGCCGTTTGAGGCAAAAGGAGTGTTTTTTGTTCCATTTGTGTACTGGATTTTGAGCATTTTCATCATTGCGGTTGTGCACGAGTTCTGCCACGGCATCGCGGCAAGAGTCCATAAGATGCCGGTCAAGAGCGCAGGGGTTGCGTTTCTCGGCGTTGTTGTTCCTGTCGTTCCCGCGGCTTTTGTGGAGCCTGATGAGCAGTATTTGCAAAAGCAGTCCCGCTTCAAGCAGCTCAGTGTTTTCGCTGCAGGACCGTTCGCAAACCTGGTCATGGCAGGGCTTATCCTGCTACTCGTTATTTTCGCGGCAAACCCGCTCGCGCAGGCAATGCTTGTGCCCGGCGGCGTCAAAATTACTGACGTTGAGCCCGGCAGTCCTGCCGCGCTCGCGGGCATGCGCCAGGACGAAATCATCACGCACGTTGACGGCGAAAAACTGGACTACCTGGAAAACCTCACGAAGACACTGCGCGCTAAAAAGCCCGGCGAAACAGTCTCGCTGCAAACCAACGAGAGCGCATACGCGGTCACGCTCACGGCAAGCGCAAAGAACGCTTCGCAGGCATACTTGGGAGTGTTCACGCGCCAGCACGCAGACATCACGCAGTCATTCAAGGAGCGCTATGGCGCGTGGAGCGTGCCTATCATTCTGTGGGGCTTTGGATTGCTGTACTGGCTTTTCCTCCTCAGTCTGGGCATTGGCTTGTTCAATCTCCTGCCCATTGGACCGATTGACGGCGGCAGGATGCTGCAGGTCGCGATGCAAAAGCTATTTAAGCAGCAGCCAGGTACGAGCGTCTGGAAGTTTGTCAGCATGATTTTTTTGCTGTTGGTGATAACAAATGTCGTTGCAGGATTCCTTCACTAAGATTCTGGCGTGCGTTGCCTTGCTTTTGATTCTCGCTGCCTGCAACCAGTCTCCGACAGGAGGCGTTGTTGTCCAGCAGGAAGACGAAGGACCCAAGAACGTGGTCATCACAAGCGACCCGAATGCCGCGCCCGTGCAACCGCAGCAGGTGCCTCAGCCAACTGCCCAGCCAGCCGCGATACCGCCGCAATGGGTGCCGGAAAACGTTTTGCCGCGCGACGAGCCTGAAGTCATCATCATCCCTGAAAGCAGGCCTGCAGAAGATCCAGTCGCAGCGTGCATTGATAAGTGCGAAACAACGTGCGCGAACAGCGCAAAGCTCGCGTGCAGCCAGAGCTCGGGCTCGGCGTGCAAGCAGAATTGCGGGCAGTACATTGACCCGACCGCGTGCTCCACGGCGTGCTCCTTGCGCGATGCAAGGCGCTGCGAGCCGAAATTCATAGAATTCTGCTCGGCAACCTGCGAAGGCAGGTGCCATTAGTATCCGTACTGCTTCAGGCACTCTTTTGCGTCACTGAACGTGTTCTCGAATGCGATGAGGACTTTGTCAAAGCTCTCGGTCAGAATCCTTGCCGCGCGCGGCTCGCGCGCATGAAGCGCAGCCACGCTTCTTTGTACCTCAGGGTTGAGCGCTTTCAGCGCAGCGTCCAGCAGTTTCTGGTAGGCATTCACGTAGTCTCCTGCCTTTGTCAGCGAGAGCTTGTGGTACTCAAAGAAATTGCGGAATGCGAGCTGGCACATCCACTGGTTTTCGTACTGGACAACCGGGCGCCAGAACTTGCGGACGGTTGTATCGCTAATCGCCCGCAGGACATGTTCCCTGCACAGGACTTCGCTCAGCCTGCGGAAGCCGTCTTCCTTGTCCTGCAGTTCCCTTGCGCAGAATTCCCAAAGCGCTTCGAACTGCGCGTGTGTGAGCGGGAATTTCTCGGTGAATGACTCGACCACGAACGTGAACTCGGTGATGGGATTCTCTGCAAGGGACGCGGCACGCGCGGCTGCCTCAATCACATCAATGACTGCCGGCATTATTTCCTTCCCTCAAGGTATTTCCTGACGCGCTCGCTGCCTTGCGGCTTGGCCTGGGGACCGAGTGCGTAATATTTCTTTTCCACGACCGAGCCCCAGGAATACTGTCCTCGTTCCTGCTTGATTTCTTTCATCACGAACTCGCCGAGCGCGACGCCCTTACGGAGGTGATAGTAGATGTTCTCGCGCGTGCACTGCGGGAAAATGTTGTTGTATATTTTCGCCAGCTCATAGCCGTACGCTTCTCCTTTCACGGCAATAATTTCCACCATGTTCTGCCGAATCTCTGACTTGGTCGGTCTTCCTCGTGGCATAACTGAATTTTCGGGAAGTTTGTTTAAATATTTTTCTATATGTAAAGAAGAAAAGATTAATATACCTCATCGCATCGTTTCCTCGCATGGTCAACTGGACAAAACTGCTGTATGTTCTCGTCATCGCACTGCTCTACGTGCCCATGGTCTTCCTGGGCTCAAACGTGTTCTTCCCGAAGTTTACAGGCTCAGAAAGCTATTTCCGCGGCACAGAAGAATGCTATCCGCGCTTCGCGCCCAGCGACAAGCTGCCGCTCGCGGAGCAACAGCAGGTCGCAGACCGGCAGCAACAGCAGATTAACGAGTGCCAGGCACGCATGCGCGAGGAAGAAAAAATTTTTAACGACGAGCGCGCAGTCTACAATGGCTGGAAGTACGCGGGCATCACCGGCTTTAACCTCCTGATTTTGCTCCTCATCGTGTTCATCGCGTTTACTGACGCAGTCACCATCGGCATTTTCTTCGGAACTGTCGTTACTGCCGTTGCAGCCACGGTCAGCTACTGGGACTACGCGCGCACCAAGATAGGATTTGTGTTGATGCTCATCACGTTCTTTGTCGTGCTGTTCATCGTGAACAAGCGCGCGCGGACAATGGTTGACGGCAAGAAAAAGAAATGAAGGTCTTCTTCCAGCTGTACAAGCGTTACGCAGGCATTGCCGCAGCAGAAGCGCTCACCGTCACGAGCGGCGCGAACAGCGTGCGGATTGGCGATGAACTGCTTGTTGCAGACATCAAAAAGCCTGCTTTTTCCCGGCTTGGGCTTTCGCACGCGGCATTCCAGTTCCTCTTTGCCTGCCGCGCGAATGAGCTTGAAAAGAAATTTTCACAGGCACGCTGGCACTCGGCAAAAACATTCAAAATCTTTGTCCACCACGCAGGACCAGACACGCTCGCGCGTGTTTCCAAGCGTGTCGCGGAAAAGCTTCCCGATGCAAAGGCGTCTATGCAGCATCCGGAAACAGAATTTCATTTTTTCTTCCTCAAAGATCTTGTGGTCGCAGGAAAACTCCTCTGGGAGAACACCGAGGATTTTGAGGCGAGAAAAGTGCATCGCTGGCCTGCCCCGCACCCTACGGGCACGCATCCGCAGCTCGCGCGCGCCATGGTCAACCTGACCGGCGCGACCAAAAGCATTATTGACCCGTTCTGCGGCGCAGGCGGAACGCTTATTGAGGCAGGACTGATGGGCTTGAAAGCAATCGGCTCAGACATTGAGCCAGAACTGCTCGTGAAAGCAGCCAAAAACCTTGAAGGATACGGCGTCAAAAACTACAGGCTCGCGGTCAGGGACGCAAGACAGCTCGCAGGAAAGATTCCGCATATTGTCGCAGACCTGCCGTATGGCAGGAACACGCCGCCCAAAGGGTTGAAAGAATTGTACGTCGCATTCCTCACGCGCCTCAAAACCGTGCTCACCAAGCGCGCAGTGCTTGGCTTTCCGAGCACGATAAACTACAAGCCGTTGCTCAAGCACGCAAAGCTCAAAGTCATTAACGAATTCTCGTGGGAAATTAATCGAAGACTTATAAAGAAAATCGTGCTCGTGGAAGCATCAGAAACTAGAGCTCGTACATCCTGTTAACTTTTGCAATCCACGCATGTGCTTCTTCCAGATCAAGCACGCGACCAACAACGGTTTCTTGCTGCACACCGCCATTCTTTTCCCATTTAAGGTAAAGCTCAGGAGGGTTTTTCTGCTCGTTTATGAAGAATCTGCGCACGCATTCTTTCGGCACGCCGCCTTCCAGGGGAGGGGCATACATCAGCACCATTTGGTTGGACTTGCGTGCTGCCACGCGGGCGCTGCCAAGCGCGTAGAATGCATCCTTGTCCTCACCAAGCTTCACAAGGGGGTTTTCCATGGAGGGAGGATGAAAATGCTGTTTAAATAAGTTCGTGCGTGCTTTTACCGCCTGAGCTTCTTCTCCATCTCTGCAATCTTGAGCGTGGTCTTAACCACGGCATCCGGACTTAATGAGATAGAGTCAATGCCGCACTTCACCAAAAACTGCGCGAATTCAGGATACGTGCTGGGTGCGTCGCCGCAGATGCCGATTTTGCGCTTGTGCTGCTTTGCCGTGCGCACCACAAACTCCACCAGCCGCTTGACCGCCTCATTGCGCTCGTCAAACAGGTCTGCAATCACTGCGTTATCGCGGTCAAGACCAAGGGTCAATTGCGTTAAGTCATTGCTGCCGATGCTGAAGCCGTCAAAGACTTTGCTAAACTCGTCCGCGAGCACGACATTGCTCGGAATCTCGCACATCACGTACACTTCCAGCCCATTCTTGCCTTGCTTGAGCCCGTTCTTGTTCATTTCTGCAATCACGCGCCTGCCTTCGTCAGGAGTCCTGCAGAACGGAACCATTACTTTCAGATTTGTCAAGCCAAACTCATCGCGCACTTTCTTGATTGCCGTGCATTCCAGCGCAAATGCCTCTTTGTATCCTTCGCGGTAATACCGCGATGCTCCTCTCCAGCCGATCATGGGGTTTTCTTCGTGCGGCTCAAATCCCGCGCCGCCAATCAGTCCGGCATACTCGTTGGTTTTGAAATCGCTCATCCTGACAATGACGTCGTGCGGGTAAAACGCCGCCGCAATCATGGCAATGCCCTGTGCGAGCTTGTCCACGAAGAAGTCTGCCTTGTTCTTGGTGCCGCGCGTCGCTTCTTCTATCTTCCGCTTTGTCGCCTCATCCAGCGTGCTGAATTTCAGCAGCGCCATCGGGTGAATCTTGATGGAGGAAGTAATGATGAATTCCATGCGCGCCAAGCCGACGCCCTGGTTGGGAATGAAGCTGAGCTCAAATGCCTCTTCAGGATTGCCGATGTTCATCATAATCTGCGTTTTTGTCTTGGGCAGTGTCTTCAAGTCAATTTTCTCAACGTCATACTTGAGCAGACCGTCATAGACTTTGCCGTCTTCGCCTTCTGCGCAGCTGACGGTTACTTTTTGTCCGCTCCTTATTTTTTCAGTGCCGTCCAGTGTTCCCACCACGCACGGAATGCCGAGCTCGCGGGAAACAATGGCTGCGTGGCATGTCCTGCCTCCTTTGTCGGTCACGATTGCCTTTGCCATGCGCATGATTGGCACCCAGTCAGGGTCAGTCATCTCGGTCACAAGCACGTCGCCGGGCTTGAAGCGCTCAATGTCCTTGACGCTTTTGATGATTTGCGCTGTTCCCTGCCCGATTTTGCTGCCCACGCTTTTTCCGGTTGCCAGCACTTTTCCTTTTTGCCTGAGCTTGTATTCTTCAAGCACGTTCCTGGGCTTCTGGCTTTGCACAGTCTCGGGGCGTGCCTGGACGATGAACAGCTTGTTGAGTTTGCCGTCTTTTGCCCACTCAATGTCCATCGGCATCCATTTGCCTTTCTTTTGCGAATAATGGTCTTCAATGAGCATGCCCCAGCGCGCGAGCTCCAGCACTTCATTGTCAGTGAGCGAAAACGCGCGCTGTTCGTCAACAGGAACAGGAATGTTCTTGGTGGGGTGCGGTCCTTCAGGTGCGTAAATCATCTTGACTGCTTTCTCGCCCAGCACTTTCTGGATAATGGGCCTGAATCCCTTCTGCAGGGTGGGCTTGAAAACGTAAAACTCGTCGGGATTCACTGCGCCCTGCACGACATTCTCGCCAAGTCCATAGCTACTGTTAATCAGGCAGGCGTGCGGAAAGCCGGTTTCGGTGTCCAGCGTGAACATCACGCCTGCGCTCGCCAGGTCTGAGCGCACCATTTTCTGCACGCCGATGGACAAGTACACTTTGAAATGGTCAAAGCCCTTCTCAGCCCTGTACGCGATTGCCCTGTTCGTGAAGAGCGACGCAAAGCAGTTCTTGCACGCGTCAATGAGTGCGTGCTCGCCAACAATGTTCAGGTAGGTTTCCTGCTGGCCTGCAAAACTTGCCTCAGGCAAATCCTCTGCGGTTGCAGAACTCCTGACTGCAACGTCAACGTCTGCGGTCTTGTATTCCTTGCTGAGCTGCTTGTACGCCCTGACAATCGCCTCGCGCAGGTCTTCAGGCACTTCTGCTTGCCTGATGAGCTCCCTGATTTTCCTGCCGCGCTCGGCCAATTGCGCCATATTCTTGACGTTCAGTCCTGACAAGAGCTCCCGCATCTGGCGCTTGATGCCTGCGCGTTCCAACAAATGCTGATATGCGCGCGCCGTGATTGCAAAACCGTTCGGGATGCGTACGCCCTTCTTGGTCAATTCCCGGTACATTTCCCCCAAAGAAGCGTTTTTCCCGCCCACAAGCGGCACGTCTTCGATGCGCAGGTCCTTGAACCACAACACAAACTCGTCAAAGCGTGACATAGGTGCCCCTCGGTCGGGAATTAAATAAAATCAAAAAAGAAAAACTGAACGTTTAGTCTTCTGCCAGCTGCCAGATTGCCCTGCATGCCACGAGGAACGCGGCAGGCGCGACAAAGGCAATGATGTTGGTCAGGATAGTTCCCAACGTGCGTCCGAGCGGCGGCAAGCCGCCCATGCCCGCGACAACCAGGATTGCGACGCACGCAACCAGGAATTCAGTTGTTTCGCGCGTGCGGATGTTCAGGAATCCGACCACGAGTCCGAGAATCACCAGCACCCAAGCTATCTGCGACGCAAGCGGCGGCTGGCCAAAGGTCGGCACGAGTCCGGCCACAATGGCGATAAGCACGCCAATCAAGAATGCCCATGTTCCAATCTTTTCCATTGTTACATCCCTCCATTAATGAGATTTAAGGGAAATAGACGGGAAAGCGTATAAAATCGTTGCTTACCACTCAAGAATGGTCACAGCCCGTTCAGCGTGTCGTGCGCATTGAGCGCGGCAAGGTGGGTGTTCAACTGTGTTCCGCCGTGCGCGCGCACCTGCAGGCGCAGCTTCATTGCCTCATTGCCAGGCACTTGCGCAAACTGGTCTGCCTCGATAAGCCCGTAGGGATAGCCGAGAAACACCGGGTCGGTCGCCTGGGACGCGAGTGCAGATGCCACAATCCTTGCGTCTTCAGGCTTCAGGATGTCCAGCCTGAACACGTGCCTGCTTTTCGGATGCAGTTTGACAAAGCAGATGGTGGAGCCTGGCGGTTGGTAGAGCCACATCCCTGCCGGCGCGATTCTTTGCAGCGCGGCAGCAGCGCTGTTTCCCGCATCTGTAAGAATGGTCGTTGTCTTCGCAAGTCCGCACAACAGCACGCCGCGCGCTGTCGCGACGCGCTTCAGCTCGTTCACGTACTGTGCAGCATGCGTCTGTGTCGGCAGCAAATCGCCATCGCGCACAAGCACGTCGCCCTGCCGCAAATCTCTGCACACTTCCTGCGCGAGCGAAAACTCGGCAAATGTCCTGACCGCATCAGCCACGGCAGAAGGCGTTGCCAAATGCATTCCTGTCCTGAGCGTTGCGTCATCGGCGGCAAAGGATTCCTGCACGGAAAAATCAGTGCCGAATGTTTCAATGTCATACGCCAGTTTTCCCCTGCCTGACGCCACAATCAGCGCGTAAAACTCCTTCTTGACCTGCGAAACGCGCTTGTTGTCCTCGTGCACGGTTGCGTACAGCCGGATGAACTGCAATGAAAAATTCGGCGCTTTCAGAATTTCTGCGTTCCCGCCGTCAACAAACGCGATGCGCTTCGCGCTCTGGGAAAGCAGCGGCTTGAAACAGCCGTCGCTGAGCGGCACGTCAGCATTCGGAAGAAGAATCACTGACCCTGTTTCTTTTGTCCTTTCAGCGATGCGTGCCAGAATCCGACCAAACAACTCCCCCATGAGAACAACGACAATTGCGTGCTATATTAACATTGCGCAGTTTTTTATAGACTTACTTTGTTTATTGTTTCATGCCGTATGACCCTGAAGAGCAAAAAGAGCTTCGTGAGCCGCTCTATTCGTATTTGCGGCGGATAAAAACACCGGCAAATGACCAGATGCTTGCGGACGCGCTTCTTCAGGAGGGCTGGAATGTCCCGCGCGAGCAGCTGGTCAGCAAAGTCTACCAGTGCCTGATGACGTATCCGGAATTCAAGAGCGTTGGTGACGGTTATTTTATGGTAGACGGGCGCACACGACAGAGTTTTGAAGCAACACCCAAACTGGACTCGCTTTCTCCTGAAGAAATACAGTCGCTTGAGTCCAGAATCATCGCGCCGCGCGAAAAGCCAGCGCATGCGGTGCAGCAGCGTCCTGCATCGCGCCCCAAGAAAAAACCAGGCGTCAAAGACCCGCCACCTGGACCTGGGCTGAAGGATGAGGTTTACGTGGTTATCCAAGATGCGGGCGTTCTCCTGACGCGTGATCAGATTGTAAGCGAGGTTCTCAAGCGCGGCAATGTGAAGAAGTACGACAACATCGGCTCCACCATCGGTTTCTTCCTGAACAGCGACCTGCGCTATGCGCAGGTGGGCATTTATTACAAGCTGCGTCCTGTGGAAAAATAATTCACGCCTTGTGCCGCCAATGCTGCCAGACTTCATACGCCAAGGGCAGGAGTGAAATCACGATAATCGCGAGGATGATAAGCGAGAAGTTTTCCTGCACGACCTGCAGGTTGCCGAAAAAATAGCCGCCGAACGTGAACAGCGCGACCCACAAAATGCCCCCGAAGACGTTGTAAAAAAGGAATTTCGCGTACGACATCCTTCCGATGCCTGCGACAAACGGCGCGAATGTCCTGAGTATTGGGATAAAGCGGGCAAGCACGATGGTTTTGGGACCGTTTTTCTCGTAAAACTTGTGCGTGCGCTCCAGGTACTCTGGATGGAACAGCCATTTACTTTTGCCCATGAACACTTTTGGTCCGATGTACTTGCCCATCGCATAATTCACCGTATCGCCGATGATTGCGGCTGCCGCGAGCAGCGCGGCGAGAAACACCACATCAAGCGAGCCTGCGGAGGCGAAAGCTCCTGCGGCGAAAAGCAAAGAGTCGCCGGGCAGGAATGGCATCACTACCAGTCCGGTCTCGAGGAAAATAATTGCGAACAAAATCGCGTACGTGAGCACGCCGTATTCCTGGATGATGCCGCCTAAGTACTTGTCCACGTGCAGGATGATGTCAATGAGGCTCATCGTGCCCCTCCAGCACCATGGAGAGCACGACCTTGCGCTGGGCAACGTAGTCGTCTTTTGCCGCGGCGGCAATCGCGCTTTGCGGCGTCAGCCATGGGCGCTTGACTTCTGCCATCAGGCGATGGTCCTGGACAAATGTTTTCTTGTGCGTTTTCCTGAATTTCTTGACCGCCTCGGTGAATTCCAGGGGCGGTCCTGTGCGCGTCATGGTCTGCGGCAGCTTGTCCTGCTTAAGCACATACCAGAATTCTGCCTGCGCGTCCTTGTTCCACCGCCAGCCTGACGCGACAATCATGAAGTCCTCAAGATACCGTTTCAAATATTCAAACACGTGCAATAATTTGGTTCCGACAACGTCTTCTTTTCCCGTAGGCGCCCTGACGCAGACCTGCACGACGTGCCCCTGCTTGGCGAGCCTGCCCAGGTCAACCTCGGTTTCAACAAAAAACTCCTTGCCCGGCTTTTTCAAAAATTTCTGCGCCGCGGAAACAAGCGCGTCATATTTTTCCTGCACGAGCGCTGCAGCGGCATTCCTGTCCTTCTGCACCGGGTCAATGATAATCAAGGGGCCCTGAATCTTACTCTTGTTCAGCACGAATAATGCCTTTTTGTCATAATGGTGGTAATAGTCAACGATGGTCTTGGGCTTCCATTGCGCCGCGGCTTTCAGCAGCGCCAAAAAGCCATTGGAATAGATGACGAGGATGTCCACGACGTGCCCGGAAAAGCCGCGTATGTAGCTTTCTGCGCCGTACACGTTCTGCGCCTTGCAGAATTTCTTGAACAGCCTGATGTCGTCCTTGTGTTTCTTTCCGTTTTTGTTGACCCACTGCACGTGCAATGGCGAAAAGTCAGTCACGTTTTCCGCATCCTGGGCCTTCCTGATGGCAAGCACGGGAATGATTTCAAACTTGAACTGTTTTTCGCGCATCCAGAAATAATCCCGCGAGCCGTGAATGCGCTCTGCCTTCCACTGCTTCAGCGCCTTCGCGAGCATATTGCTGAGATTGTTCTTTTTGTGTTTCAGTGCGAACTGCACGAACACGTCAACGTCATAATCGCCGCGCAGCCACGTGTCTTTCGCATAACTGCCGCCGAGCACTGCCTTTGCCGCGCACCTGTTCTTCCTGAGCGCGGCGTTCAGCTTGGCAAGAAAGTCATTCACGAGCTTCAGTGTCATCGCGCGCTCGTCCCTGGTCGGCGTGATGCCCTGCAGGACTTCCTCGAGAATTGCCTTGACGTTTGCCACGGTCCGTGTGCGCGTGACAGGGTATAAAAATGTTATGAGGAGAAACGCTTTTATACTCATCTTCGTATGCTGGCACTATCAAAGAGGTGACATTCATGAACAAAAAAGCCAGTATTGCGGCTCTTCTCGCGGTCGTTCTTGTGGCAGCAGTCGGTGTCTTCGTTCTGGTCAAAGGGGTCAGCACCACAGGCATGATGATGAGCGTGCGGCCATTGACAGAAACCCCGCACGGCGCGTTTTTGGGAAGCATGTGCGGCAAAGCGTGCGTGCAGGACTCTGACTGCGTTGGGCAGTGCGGCACGTGCTCGCGCTATTCAGGAACGTGCACGAACAGCCAGGCAGAACAGCGGCGCATTGAGCAGGACACCGGAGCGGCAGCGGCATACCGTGACTGCCTCCGTGACTGTGCAGACGTGTTCCGCACGTGCGACAAGCTGAGCGCTCACAAGCCCTGCAGGGCAGACCTGCTGGAATGCGAGGACGGCTGCAGAGTTTCGGCGTACGGGAGGTAATGCTTATGAACAAGAAAGGAAGCGCAGCAGCGCTTATTGCAGTCCTGCTTGTGGCAGCAGTCGGCATTGGCGTTATGCTCAAGGGCACCGGTGTTGCAGTCACCGGACAGGTTGCGGCAGACCCTGCGAACGCGCAGGTGTTCATGGCGCAATGCCAGCAGAAATGCTTCCAGAAATGCTCATCGGTGAACCTGCGAGGACGGCAGTTTGCCGAGTGCGCCAGCAACTGCAAGAGAAGCTGCGCCGCGCAGCTCCAGAGGGGAGCGGCGCAACCCCCAATGAGGCCGCAACCGCGGATACTGCCGATGCCTCAGCGAATGGGTCCGTGATAAGCAACCTTTAATTACTTCTTCTTTCTCTTTTTTCCTTTATGAAAACCGTCATCCTGGACACGAATTTCCTCGTGGACTGCCTTGCATGGAAGGTGGACTTTTTTACCGAGCTTGCCCGCATCCTGCCGTTCACCTACGAGCTTAAGGTTGTGGACAAGACCCTGGACGAGCTTGACAAAATCATCGCGATTGCCAGGGGCGACAGCAAAATAGGCGCCAAGCTCGCAAAGCAATTGATAGCCAAGAAACGCATCGGCGTCATCAGCACAGCAAGGAAAGGATACGTGGACGCACTCATTCTCAAGCTCGCGGACAAAGACACGGTTGTCGCGACGCAGGACCAGGAACTTAAGCGCAAACTGAAGGCAAAAGGAATTCCTGTTATCATCATCCGCCAGAAGAAGTACCTGCAGTACACTGGCCATTGAGGCGTAAGATTTAAATAGTTATTATTCTTACTTAATGCCTTATGAGTAAGACTGAAGAAGTGACGTTATCGTCGAAAGGGCAATTGGTAATACCAAAACCCATGCGTGAAGAGCTTGGGCTCCATGAAGGCAGCAGAATGCTTGTTAAGAAACAGGATGACGTTATTCTGCTCATTCCCAAGCCGAAAGACCCTTTGGAAGCGATGCTTGAACTCGGCAAGCGCTTGAAACTCGGTGATATGCGCGAAGAAATCAAGAAACACAGAAGAATGGAGCATCGCTGATGATTGCCCTTGACACGTCGGTACTTATGGACTTATACTCGGATAACCCTGCGCTCATCACGAAGGCAAAGCACTATATGCAACAAGTTCGTGATGAAGGCGGGGTCATTTCAAGTACTCTTTTAGCAGAGCTTATTTTCCATCTTACACGCTCGCGCAGTCAGAACTTGGCAATTGAAGCAGTCGCATTTATAGAAGAATATCCGCTTCTTTCCATTGCGAATACCACGCCCGAAATAGCAACGCTCGCAGGGCACTTGCGCAATAAGTATTATCACCGTACGAAAAGCGACATGTCATTTCTTGATGCGATTCATCTCGCAACAGCAATCCAGTGCAAAGCTGACACATTCGTCACCACAGACAGCGACTTTTCAGGGATTGAAGAACTTCCCGTGGACATTTATCGGTGAAAACACCCTCCGAGAAGGTAGGGGTTATGGGGTGGTTGTACGGCTTTCTTCGTAAATCCCATTCCACCATGTATCCATTGTTGACATTACTTGACGGAATCCCTGCTCAAACGGAGTATATTGATTTGGCGTGATGTAATCAGCAAGATGTTCTCGTAAGAGACCCTCGTGGCTTGGCTCCCAATCTCCCAGATGCTTTCTAAAAAACACAGTCAATAAGGGGCCGAGTTCTCCAGACTCTTTTCTTTTGAAGAGTTCCTTGACTGCCCTAACGACGATCCTCAGTTCAGGCACTGCTGAACATTCTGTTGCATAAGTACCGCCGAGCACGTAGGAAACATCATCGGAACGCGTCGCGCGGAGCATGTTATCGGTGAATTGTATTGTTGCACCAGATGGTTTTACACGACGCAAATCAATTCCAAGACGTTCGTTAACTCCCTCGATAAGCAAATCATAATGCGGTTTTCCATCAGTCTCGCTTCCGAGTTCTTGATCAATGTTGCGCTCGAGTTCGCTTACGACATCAGCCCACCCTGCGTTCTTTGCCTTTTCCTGAGCTGCACTGAGAAATAGAACAATGTGTCGAGGAAATAGTACGTATTGCCCGAGCTGATATGCAAGTTGGTTTGTTGAGATGTTTGGTAGATTTATCGACAGGGGGTTTTTGCCCTGGTGGACCGCAACATAATCGTTCATCATTGCAGTCTGTAATCGTTCCATGAGTTCATCGTAGTTTTGCGTTGTCATAGTTATCCCTTCACAGTAGTCATCTAATGGCAGTCACACTATAATAAATTTTGTCGTACTAATATGGTACGAAATATTTATAAACAGTGAAGACTGTGTCGGTCGCATGGACTCAAGCATCCTTAAGAGGATCGGACTCACCGAAAATGAGATCAAAATCTATCTCACGTTACTAAAAATAGGAGCAAGCACAGCATACGACATTAGCCAAAAAACAGGAATATACCGTGTGCATGTGTACGACAAGCTTGAACAATTGATGGACAAAGGCCTCGTAACGCACGTATATAAGGGTGCAAAGAAATACTTTCAGGCATCCTCTCCGGAAAAAATCAGGCAATACTTAGAAGATAAAAAGAGGGAAGTAGAGTTACAAGAGCAGGAAGTTGAAAAAATTTTGCCTGAGCTTCAAGCCTTCACTTTATTGCCACGCGAAGACACAAGAGTAGAAGTATTCAAGGGCGCTGAAGGACTCAAATATTTTCTCAAAGATATCATCAAAACCGCGAAGAAAGAGGTGCTCATTACTGGAATTAATGATGCAAAATATGACGAAGCCCTTCCTGTGTTCATGAAGCAATACTTTAGAGACTTGCGAAGCAAAAAAATTCAGGAAAGGGTCATTACGGTCAAGAAAAAAGGAGTATTTATGTTTGGAAAAGAGCTGGCATCTACAACTCAGTACCGCTTTCTGGAAGAAAAACAGTTTAATCCAACAAACACATTTGTCTACAGCAATAAAGTAGTGATTGTTTCATGGGGAACACCTGCCACTGCGATTATGATTGAGAACGCGGAAATCGCTGAAACGTATCGACACTATTTTGAACACTTGTGGAAGATTGCATCACCTCAAATAGAATAAGAACCCTCACCTTTTCAGACGGTTCAGAACACTATTGTTCTGAAGCTTCAAAAGCTTTATAAACTGCCCCCTGTCTTTTCCTCAGTAATGAGATGCCTCGGTTCTTCTAACCGTGGGCATTGATGCAAACCCGAGTGATTCAACAATGTACTACAAAATTCAACTGAGCGACCACATCAGGGTCTCGCCGCGCTTTTTCGGCAAGGACCTGAAGGACGCGGTCAAGGCAGGCATCAAGCTCAAGTATGACGGCCTCATTGACCAGTCGCTCGGCGTGGTCATTGACGTCGTTGAGGTCAAGGATGTCGGTGAAGGCGTCATCATTCCCGGCGACGGCGCAAGCTATTACGAAACGACCTTTGAAATCCTGACGTACAAGCCTGAACTGCAGGAAGTCGTGGTCGGCAGGATTAAGGACATTGCTGACTTCGGCGCGTTCATCACGCTCGGCCCGATTGACGGCATGATTCACATTTCACAGACCATGGACGATTTCGTGAGCTTTGCCAAGGAAAAAGTGCTTTCCGGCAGGGACTCCAGTCGCGTCCTCAAGGTCGGCGACATTTGCAGGGCGCGCGTCATTGCGGTGTCGTTCAAGGACCCGACCAATCCCAAGATTGGGCTGACCATGCGCCAGCAGGGCATGGGCAAGCCCGAATGGGTGACTATTGCGCCCGCCGAAGCGCCAAAGGAAGAAAAGAAGGAAAAGAAAAGCAAGAAGGAGTGATGTTCCATGAGCAAGAAAAAGGCATGCAAGAAGTGCAAGTTGTTTTTTGAGGGCGAGGAATGCCCGAGCTGCCACAGCGCGCAGTCAGTGCTCAACTGGAAAGGGCGCATTCACATCATTGATTCCAACAAGAGCGACATTGCCAAGAAGATGGGCATTGCAGTCAAGGGCGAATACGCCATCAAGGTGACCTGAATGGAACTGACAATTAACAAGACCAACGAAAACCTGTACTTGTCCCGCAAGGAAGTGTACGGCAAAGTGACCTTCCAGGGCGCGACTCCAGCGCAAAAACAGCTCGCTGACGCGCTTGCGCAGAAGCTGGGCGTCAAGGCAGATACCATCTTTGTCCAGCACCTGCACACTGCGTTCGGCAGCCAGAGCGGCACGTATGAAGTTCACGTTTATTCCAGCAAGGAACAATTGGACAAGGTCGTCCGGCTGGGCAAGAAGGCAAAAGAAAAGTTAGCAAAGCCTGCCGCTCCGGCAGCTGGTGCAGCTCCTGCAGAGGCAGCCAAGCCTGCAGCCGCAGCTGCAGACCAGCCGAAGTCGGCGCTGCCTGCAGATGCACCCAAGGCTGAGGAAAAGAAAGCTGAGGCAAAGCCTGCTGCTGACGCCAAGAAGGCAGAGGCAAAGCCTGCTGAACCAAAGAAAGAAGCAGTTAAGGCGTGACACTCATGGCAGACAAACCCGCGGCAAAGAAAGGCGCAGTGAAGGGCATTTGGAACACGTACAAGAAGGAAGGCGACAAGGTCGCGAAGAAAAACAAGTCCTGCCCTAAGTGCGGCTCAGGATTCTCGCTCGCCGCGCACAAGGAACGCCTCTACTGCGGCATGTGCCATTACACTGAGTTCACGAAGCCGGCTGAGAAGAAGTAGGATTACTCTTTTGGCAGCTGCTGCCCGTTATTATTGTCTACATAGCCCATGATATACGAGCCTAATGCGTCTTGAATTTCTGGTGACGCAATTTTGCGCAGTCCTGCGACAACCAGCTCGTCAAGCTCGCCGACATAGATTTCTTTTCTTCCTGTGGGCTCAATGATTTTCGAATCCTCGATTTTGAAGGTCGCGGCAGGGATGAACCTCGCGCCATTTACCCTGACTGGCTTGAAAATCGACCGCGCGCATAAATCCGCGCCGTCGTAATCGATTTTGAGCAAATCGTGCTTTTCAGTGATTATTCCATCGCCATCATAGGTTGTTACCGGAGTGTACGTTACCTTGTATTTTGTAGCGTGCAATTGCGCAAGAAATTTCGGCTCATCCGCATCATCCTCATCTGCAGAATCAGGCTCCTCAGGGAAAGGAATTTCGTCCTCGACTTCAAACCGGGCAAAATGCATGATTGATTCGGTCCGTTGCTCATCGCTTACCTTGACACGCTCCGTCACCGCTTTTTCTATCCCCACAAAAAGAAGAACAAGCGACGCAGGCTATAAAAGAATTGCTGTCCTGAAGACTCACTTCTCTCCCTGCATGATGATGATGTCTTCGTGGGTGAGCTTGCCGCCAATCTTCATTTTTGCCTTGACTGCGGCAAGCTTCTCGGAGAATGACTTCTTGCGCGTCTGCTCGCTTTCCGCGTCTTTTTCCTTGCGCTCGGCGTCGAGCTTTGTCCTGAGTTCCTTTTCCTGCGCCTTCAAAGCGTCGAGTTCCTCGCCGAGCTTGCCCATCTCTGATTTTTTCTGGCCGATGTCTTTGGTGAATGTTTTTCCTGCGCCGCGGAGCGCGTCCAGTTTTTTGCTCACGGTGACCAATTGTTCGTGCCTGTCCTGGCTGTGCTGTGCCTTTTCCTGCAGCTGCTTGTGCACGCCGTCTGCCTGTGCTTTCAAAGAATCAATTTCCTGGCTGACGTGCCGCGATTCGCCCCACATGGCGCTTGCCTGGTTCGCCGCAGTAATGCGCTTCTTGAGCTCCTTGATTTCTTTCATGAGCGCTTTTTCCTTGTCAAAGGACATTACTTCAGTCTCAATGCGCATTTCCAGGTGCTCAATAGTCCTCTTCAGAAATCCAGGATTATCTTTAACCACCGCCTTTTCAGAAACTTTCTTTTTCTCGACGTTAAGCTTCTTGGCTTCCTCAATTTTTTGCAGGATTTCCTTGTTGAGCGCTGTCCTGCTTTCCTTGAGTTTCTTGACCTCATCCGTGAACTGGTCGCGTTCGGTCTTGATGGTTTTCAGCTGAGAAACAAGCCCTGAGATTTCTTTGCCGACAGGGCCGCGCTGTTCAAACGCCTTTTCTTTCTGGCCGTATAACTCGTTCAATCGTTGCTTCAGTTCCTTGATTCTTGGTTGAAGCTCGTCCAGTTGTGCTTGAACAGCCTTGCGTTCATCTTGCGTCAGCATCGGTCAGTGCCTTTGGCTTGTTGTGCTGCCTGTAGCCGCCAAGAGCGTACAACTACAGGGTGCTCAGGCGTCTTCGGTGTTCAGGATAAACAAAAAACAATTCCTGATTCAGCCGAAGAGCGCACTGAGACCTGCAGCTGCGGCTTCTTCAGCCTTCTTTTCCTCAGCTGCTGACTTCTTGTCGTCCTTCTTCTCTGCCTTTGCCTCTCCACCTGCGGCAGGCGCCGCGGCAACTGCGACAGGAGCAATCGCTGCCTTCTTCACTGCTTCGTCAATGTTGACGCCCTGCAATGAAGCGACCAGTGCCTTGACACGCGTTTCGTCTGTCTTGACGCCCGCGGCATCCAGCACCTTTTTCACGGTTGCTTCGTCCACTTTGCCGCCTGCCTTGTGGATCAGCATGGCCGCATAGATATATTCCATTTTGTAGTCCTCCACAATTATGATTTTGGTAATTCGGATTCCACTGCCATTGCTTCGCGTTCTGCTTTCGCGAGCAGTTCTTCCATGAGCTCAGGCTCCAGCACGGCGCCCTCCAAAGCAACTGCTTTGGCTTCGCGGAACGCTTTTTGCAGCAAGGGCTCGCTCGTGTCCTTGGACAAATAGACTGCTTCCATTGCCAGGTTGAATGCCCACGACGCTGCAGTTGTCAAATCACTCATGAACTTGACGTCATCAATGTCCAGCACGCTCTTGGGATAAATCATGCCGCCTTCGTACACAGCGACCAAGTCAAGCCCGATTTCCATGGGCTCAATGCCCAGCCTGACCAGCATTGCGGCGAGCGCGAGTTTGATAGGTTGACCCAGCTTGACGACTGTGCTGTCTACTTTAATCGCGACCTTGCCGCCTTCCACTCCTGCCTTGATGCCCAGTTGGGCAAGTTCGGACAGGACAGGGCCTGGCGCGAACGGCGTCGGGCCTGCAGGAATGATAATGTCAAATGGCGCGAGCTGGCCTGCCTTGGCAGGAGCCTTGCTCTTGTTTTTCTTGATGGTCCTGAAGAGCGCGAACGGGTTGTCTTTGGTGAAGATCAATGCAGGCATCTCGGGCAATGCTTTTTCCAATTGCTCGATGCCTTTCTGGCTTGCCTTGAGCTTTTCGAGCGCGAGCAGGATGAGCGACTTCTTGGTCATCAGCATTGCCACGTTCTGCCTGAGCTGGGAGCGCATGCGCGCGAGCTGCGCTGCAGGCAGGGAGTGCATGTTGAGCACGCCGACAATCGGGTATTTCTTGGCGAGGTCCTGGATTTTTTTGATGACGTCCTTCTTTTCCTGCGCCGCATTGGAGGTCTTCTTGCCCCTGTCTTTTCGGCTCATTGCGCGTCACCTGCTGGTGCCGCGTCAGCTTTCTTGGACTTTCGTGGCGCTTTCTTTGGTTTTTCTCCAGGCGCCTCTGCGGAAGGAGCTTCCTTCTTTTCAGCAGCCGCTCGTTCTGCGGCTTCCTTGATGCGCTTGACTGCGTCTTCTGCTGCCGAGCCGACAGGAATGACCGGACCCATGGAGTACTTGAGCAGGATTGCGCGGATGTTGTTGTTTTCCTGCGGCAAAGCGCGCACGACGGCGTTGTACACAGTCATGATGTTGTCCATCAATTGCTCTTCGGGCATGTCTTCCTTGCCGATGGAGCATTTCGCAGACAGCTGCGTCTTTGCCGTGACGTGCAAAGTCTTCTTGAGCTTGTCAGTGAGCGCCTTGAGGTTGGCGTTGGGCGGGACGACGCATCCTGCCTTTGGGTTGGGCATCTTTCCTCTTGGTCCGAGGACGCGTCCAAAGTAGCGCGCGACGTCCGGCATGATATTTGCCTGGGCGATAAAGAGGTCGTGCTTTTTCGCAAGGTTCCTTATTTCTTTTTTCTTGCCTTCATACCGCTTGAACTCATCGTGCGTGATGACGGTGTCGCAGGCCGCCTTTGCCTGGTCCTTCAGTTCAGGCCCAATCAGCGCGGCAATGCGCACGGGCTTTCCTTTTGCCTGTGGCAATGGCACCCAGACATCAAGCTGTTCCTCAGGCTTCTTGAGGTCAAGGTCCTTGAGGTTGAAAATAAGGTCAATGCTCTGCGAGAACTTGCGTTTTGGAGAATGCTCCTTGAGGAGCTTGAGTGTCTTGAGGAAGTCTTCTTTGCTTGCCATATGCACAACCCTCCTACGCAGTCAAGCCGCGTAGTTCACGGGAAGATGTATCTGATTGCAGATGGGTTGTTTATAAAGCTTTTGACTACTCGGACGAGCAGTCATCGACACCATTCAAGAAGGTGAGTTATTTCAGTTGGTGTGGTTGTTATTGTCAAAGCGAATTAAGCGAAAGATTAAAAAAAGCATGGGCTTTCTACGGCAGTATGGTGCGGGAGAACCTTGAAGAGCGAATTGGAAAGCAACCTCGTCTTGAGAATCTTAAGCAGGTTTCTATTAGAGGCAAAGGAAAAAACTCAAAAGCAACACTCATATTTGATGACCTCCGACCATCGACATTAAGTGTAGCAATGGATGTCGCAGAGGCTATTAACGCGCTTGGCATCGATAATGTTCACGCAGATGTGTACAAAGGAGACAATGAGAATGAGTATTGCGTTATGGATCTAGATGGGCCGAGTACCCGCACCACTACTTGGTATGACATCCAGAGAGCAGGTAGTAAAATCACAATTTCGCCGACAGAAGGTCGCATTGGCACGTACAATCAATCAGATTTTCTCCATGCATATGTGCGCCGAGTGCGAGAAAGCCTAAGAAGCTGACAAGCACATCGTGCAAATATCCCTACCTTCTTGTACGGTTCTACAACCTGTTTTTACGCTTTCTTCGCTGCGTGGAGCACGAACAGCGCGACAAGAACAAGGACTGCTGTCGCGAGTGTGGCGTGGCTGATGGTTGGTGCGAGGAAGTACACTGCAAGCATCAGGATGAGCATGCCGAGTGCGCCCCGGAGCGTCTGCTTGACTGCAGTCCGTGCTGCTCCTGTTGGCTTTGCGATGCAGCATCGCAGGATGCTCGCGAGCATGGTTGCTCCACCGAGCAAAGCCCACATTCGGATGTCTTTGACGAACAATACGGCAAGAATGCCGAAGAACGAGATTGCGAAATCAGTAAGGAACTGCCAGAATGTCTGAGAAGGCGTGTATTGTACGAAAACAGTGGTGTATCGCCACCAGAAGCGCAGCATCAGGAGAAATGACGTGACGTAGAGCAGCCACGCAGTCGTTCCTTGCACGCCGGTTGTTGCGGCATACACGAAAATGGAGAGCGCAACGCCGAACACAATGCTCGCCACACCCAAGCCCAGCTGCTGGTAAAAATCAGTTTTTGTCATGCATTGCACGAAGAAGATGCCTGTTAAAAAGCTTTGCGCTTATTCTCCTGCGCTGTCGTCATTGCCGTAATCGCCGGGCAGGCTGTCTGAAATTGAGCCCTGGCGCGTGTCTGCGGTTACTCCGCCGGTCACAGGCTGGCTTTGCTTGTACAATGAGCGCATGCGCGCTCGCATTGCGTCCTTGCCGGTCACTCCTGCAGGGGCAGGCGGCAGTCCTGTGCTGCCGCTCTTGAGCCCTGATGTTCCGCCTTCAATCATCTGCTGCTCCAGTTCTGCGAGCGCTTCTGCAGCGGTCTTGCCGCTGGATTCGTCCTCAACAACAGCTGTTGCTTCAGAAGATGCTTCAGCAACTGCAGAAGGCTGTTCAACCTGTGCGGCACGGCTCAGTGGCTTTGCAGTTTGGGTGTTGCCGCATGCGGCAAGCACGAGAAGCATTGCAATCACTGCAAACAGAACCGCTTTTCTCATACCACTCCTGCGGAGTAAGGGGGGATATAAATAGATTTCGGCTTGGGAAGCGAATCAGCTTTCCAGCATCCTGCTTGGAGCTTCTGCCGGCCGTGGTTCTTCAATGCGCTGCTGAGAAGCAATAACGCGTTGCCTGCTGCTCTGGAGGATATCTTCTTTTACTTGCGGCGAAACGTAGGTGTACGCTGGGCTTTCGTAGCCCTTCACAACGCTTCCCACGTAGACGTACGTGTCCACGCGTTCCTGTTCCAGCGCGAACTGCACGAAGTCCTTGAACAGGCGTCGGCGCTCGCCTTCTTCGGTTTGCAGGCGCGCGAGCTTTCCTGCAGTACGATAGAACTGCTCTTTTTCCTTGTCCCGGTCTGCAGGCGATTCTGCAATGAGCTTCCTGAGGCGTTCAACATTGCACTGCACCAGCGCCTTGTTCTGCGCGTCCAGCGGCACGCCAAAGTCATACATGGTGCTGCAGATGTTCCAGTCAAGCGCAAGCCCAATGGCATACGCGCGGTTGACTTCTGTAGGGAATGCCTCGCTCGTGCGGTAGCCTTTGCTATGGATGCCGAATGTCGCGAGCAGCTCTCCATACCTGCGCGCGTCATGCGCTTTGTTGCTGGATGTGATGGTATCCTCCTGTGCAGGGCTGTGAGAAACGCGCTCATGGATGTGCTTGCCCCATGCCGCGAACGCGCGGGCAATGCGGTCGGGCTTGCCTGCCTTGTGCGCGGCAACTGCTGCAATATCGTAAACGCCCTTCTGGAACGCACTGTCCTCAATGCGCTCAGTGAGCACCGGGTCTCCCAAAACACTGATGAACGCCTTCATCGGATTGTCAGGACCGATATAATGCTTTCTGGCTGCCATCGGGTGCTCAGGCTCCTTTGCAGGAAAGAGCGCATCGCTGATAATGTGCGAGCGCTCTCCCCGGTCGCTGCCTGCGGCAAGATCGTCTAGGAATGCAACTGCAATGTCATACTGCCGCAGTTCAGATGCCGGCGTGTCTGATTCGTGTGGCGTGTCCATGCCTCTGCTGAGGTAAAGCCAATATATAAATCTTTTGTTAATTAGTTACCTTGTAGTAGTAACTAATTCTCGGGCAAAGCTTAAATATGTGCACGCAGATACACAACAAAACAAAAGAGGTGCATACTCATGAACAAGCGAGGTTCAGTGGAACTGATGATTCTTGGTTTGATTGCGGTTATTGCCATTGTCGGGCTCGTGATGCTCTTCACAGGAGCGACAGGCAAGGCGGCAGGCGATGCGATGACGCGCCAGGTGCTCGTGACCGAGGAAGAATTCCGCATTGAGCGCGCAGGCGGCTACCAGTGCGAATGCCAGGGGCGCTGTGTGTATGACGGCAGGATTGAGCAGGCAACAACGTCAATCACGGCAAAGCAGCCTGATGCCGCGGCAAACTGCCAGAAGACATTGGCAAGCAGGTGCGCTCCGCAGCCATTGGTTGACTTCAGCATCACGTGCGATAACCGCTGAATCAATTTTTCTTTTTAGAATTTTTTTATTTCACCAAAGTGCACAAATGCTAAGAACATATGCACTTTGGTGGACGAATGATTTCGGCTTTTCTGTGCTCATTCACCCGAAATCATTCATTTTCCAAACCTTCTGTTGCGCTCGTTGAATTCCTCAAGTACCTTGACCACGTCTTCTTTCTCGATTTCAGGCCAGGTCTTTTCGAGGAAAAACCATTCGCTGTAAATGCCCTGCCAGGGCAAAAAGTTTGACGTTCGCTTCTCGCCGCCCGTGCGGATGATGAGTTCTGGGTCAGAATTGAGATAGAGATACTTGGAAAACGCCTCCTCATTGATTTTGTCGACGTCAACCTTGCCTGCCTTGATGTCCTCGCCAAGCTTCTTGACCGCGTCAATCACTTCCTCACGGCCGCCGTACGCCATGGCGAAATTCACTTGATACTTCGCGTTGTTCTTGGTAGCGTCAGTAATCTCGCGGAACGCCTGTTGCACCGACTCAGGGAACATCCAGGTGCGTCCGATGAAGTTGACGCGGACGCCGTCCTCGTTGAATTTCGCGTAGCCTTGCTTCTTGATGTCCTCAAACTCTCGGACAATAAGTTTCATGATATAGTCAAATTCGTCCTTCGGACGGTTGAAATTCTGCACGGAAAACGTGTACGCCGTGACTTCCTCGACTCCGAGCTCCCTGCACCAGTCCAAGAACGTCCAGAACTTCTTCGCGCCCCATTCGTGGCCCATCCAGGGCTTCAGCATCAGCTTCTTTGCGAAGCGCCGATTACCGTCGAGAATGACGCCAATGTGCCGGGGAACTTTCTCAGGAATCATGGTGTGGTGGAATTTGTGTTTGGTTTATAAGTATTATGAACCTTCTCGAAGAGCTGGACAAAGACTTCGTGCGGCACAGAAAGTCCTGCTTCCAGCAGAGTATTTGCAAGCTCTTTGCCGATGGTTTCTTCAGTGTTGCCTGACGGTATGAATCCGACCGCGTCCTGCAGGGTGTGCTGGCAGAGGAAGCCTTCGTGCATCGCGATGACCGCAGGGTTGGTCTTGTTGATGCATTTCAGCTCTGCAAGGTCAGCAAGTACGGTGCCCTGCATGAGCATGCTGCTCGAGCCTTCCTGGAAGCCGTGTGACAGGAGTGTCCATTTTGCGACTGCCTTGATGGCGTCAGAAAACGACAGGCTCGTCAGGTCTGGCACAGGCAGTTCTGCGGCTTTTGCAGGCTTGATAATCCTGCCGAGATATGCCTTGACTTTCTGCCGCGAGCCTCTGGACGTCCACGTGTTCTCAACAAGATAGCCGTACTCAGTGCCCTTGATTTTCTTAATACGAACAAACCCCATCGGAACAAGAAACTATTAGGCACTATTTAAATGTTGAGGCGTGCATTAAATAACTACTTAATAGTAGTTAAAATACGAAAGTTTTATAAGTCCGCACGACTGATTGCGTCGTATGCAACTCAACGCGCTCTTCCCCAAGGCAGGAAACCTGCCTGACGAGGAAATTGATTATCGCAACAACGAGCTGGAAGCCCGCATCGGCAGCCATGCATTTGCGGTTCTTGCAGAAGGCGATGTCCTGACGTATGACAATGATACGTTCAGAAAAACCTATCTGCGCCTTGCTGACGCGATTGCGTTCAATCCTGAAGCGCCTCCTGTGGCGGCGTTCCAGTCCATTCAGTCGCTGCGCGAGTATACCACTTCCTCAGTACTGGATTTGAGCAGGCTTAGCCTGTATCATCGTATCCTGCATGACGATGCCTGTTCGCGGGGTTACCTGAACGCACTCGCGGATACAGGCATTTTGCACGTGGACGGTAATGCACACTGGAGCGCGACAGGCAAGTCTGTCAGCGCGCGCGGCGGAAGCATTTTGCGCAAGATTGACCATGAAATAATGCTTATTTTTGACGAGCTTGGTCTTGGGCACCCGCGGATTCAGCACCACCAGGGCCAGGTTAAGATGCTCTTGGACAGCAAGACGCAGGAATACGTGCGGCAGGTTCGCGATTACGTCAAAAATGCGCAAAGTTGATTCGTGATTGTGCGCATTTTTGAGCGTGCTCGGAAAAAGAGTTTTCCGACATGTCGTGAACGTGCAGAAATAAGGCTTACTTAATCGCCTTTGCTTCGTCGCGGAACTTCTCAACCTGCTTGCCAATGCGCTTGAGCGCCGCAGAAACCGTTTTCTTCGGGTCGGCGCCGTCTGTTTCCAGGACAAATGTCGGAACATTAATCAAAGGGTGCTCGACGTTAAAGCCCGATGCCTTGACGTGCTCGTCATTCCACAGCTCTTTCTTGAGCATGTTTGCGATGGTGCTGCCGTCGCCTTCGATGTTGAAGACAAGCCTGCCTTTCTTTTCCTCAAGAATTTTGATTTCCATTGTGTTCAGGGAAGGCAGGTTATTTAAAAAGGTTGTGGGCGGCGGCAATTGCCATTGCGGCTGTTTCAATCCTGAGCACCGGCTTGCCGAGCGAGACCGCAACACAGCCCGCGTTCTGCAGCAGTGTTTTTTCCTCGTCGGCAAAGCCCCCTTCGGGACCGACAAAGGCAAGCACGGTTGCCGGCAGGATTTTCAGTGCTTCCCGGACAGGCTTGCCGCCCTGCTCAAGGAGGAGTTTGAGGTCTGCTTTCTGCTGCAATGCCTCCTGTATCGTCAATAAGGGTGTCAGTTCAGGCAACCAGGCCTGCTTACTTTGCTTGCATGCCTCAATGAGAATGCGCTGCCAGCGTTCCTGCTTTGCTTCGCGCGGCAAAACAACAGACCGCTCGCTCTTGAGGGGGATTATTGTTGCTACGCCCAGTTCAGTGAGCTTTTGCAGCATCCAGTCAGCGCGCTCGCCTTTGGGCACTGCAACGGCTAAAACCAGTGTTTTCTCGCTTTTTGTGACTTCGTGAGTCTCCAGCAGAGTGACCTTTCCTTCGCTCATGAGGGTTCCTATTGCCACAATGCCTTTTCCATTGAACAAACTCACTTTGGCTTCGGTAGTGAGCCTTTGGGCCTTCGTGTGCCTGCTTTCTTCAGGGTCTAGGCTTACTTCGCCTGCCGCAGGCAGTTCTGGTGCGTAAAACCAGGGATAATCGTTGGGGTTAAGCATATTCGTGTTCTCCTCACTTTCAACGAATAAAACCAGTCTATTTAACCTTTTTGTTCCGCCATCATGCCAGAATAATACCCTTCTTCTAATGGTGCCTAAACTATTTTTGCTCTTGCAGAACCCTCACTTTTTACTCATAAGGTTGTCCTTTTCTAGCCTGTTCTTGCCCTTCTCAAACCTGTGTTTTTGCCAGTCTAGGCACTAGTAAGGTTATCTTAATTTAGGCACCAGTAATCCATTTTGAAGGCGCCCTTCAACCTATCAATACACCTGCTTCCGGCCCTAAAAGAAGCCTGTGGCGGTTCTTACACTATTTATATACTTGGGGCAGTCCCGAAGTCTGTTTCCAAGACCGTCTCATTCCCAGCTGGGACCATCCCATTCCCAGGATAGTCCCGGCCGGCACGGTTTTTGTTTCGCGTGGGAACATCTCATTCCCAGATCTGTTTTCTGTTTAGTTGCAGTTTGGATTATTTTTCATTTCTCGCAAAGTTTCTGATAGTCCCACATAGTCCCAATTGGGAATGTCTGGGAATGACATATCGTCATGCAAACTTTGCGATAGTCCCAGATGTTCCCAGATAGTCCCACTGGGAATGACACCTCGTCATGCAAGAATTACGATAGTCCCAACTCATTCCCAGATAGTCCCAAGTTATTCTCAGGACAGTCCCACGATAGTCCCAGATAGTCCCAGCTGGGAACGTCTGGGAATGGCTTTGTCGTCGGTGTGATAGTCCCAGATAGTCCCAACATAGTCCCAGAACAGTCCTGGGAATGTCTTGGGAACGTCCTGGGACCATCCCAGACCATCCCGGACAAGCGCATGAAGCGCTTCCGAGGGTGCTGGAAAAGTTTTTATACCACGCCTTGTTTCGCAGACAGCATGGGGTGGATATTCGGAAAAGAGGCTGACGATAGGGTTGCGGCTTTGGACAAGGCGCTCAAGGACAGCTTTGCGCGCGTCCGGCAGGACACGACGGCCATTTACCAATGGCTCGCGTACTTCCAGCAGCAGACCGCAAACCAGCAGCAGCTCATTGAAGCACAGCAGCACGACATTGACGATGCCGCAGAAGCTATCGTCAGGAACGAGCAGCAGCTGGCCCAGCAGCGCCAGCTTACCGAGCGATTGCAGGCAGAATTGCGTTCTGTTCCAAAGGACCCTGAGACAATCAAGCGCGTTATTGACACATATTACGATTTTGACGAGATTTTTGGTCGTGTTAGGCAAATTGAAGCGAAATTGGGTCGTTTAGAGCAAATGAAGACTGCTCCTGCCCAGGTTATTCGCGAAATCAGGCATGAAGCAGCAGCATTGCCTCATATGCCTTCGCCTCGTCCAGCACACGAAGAGGGGCTTTCTCCGTCGAGAATGCCGGCGTTCAAGGACAAAATCGTCCAGCGCATCACGAGGAATTCCAAGGAATACCTGAAAGGGCTCATCATGAGCATGATTACGAAGTACGGCCAGATTTCCGCCCTGCAGCTCAGGGAAATGATCGTCGAGGAGCAGGGCCTGGCAAGCAAGAGCAGCTTCTATCGGCTCGTCGAGGAGCTTGAGGACGAACATGCAGTGGAAGTGGTTTCCGATGGCAAGGAAAAAGTGCTTGCCCCGACGGGAACGACCGTGAAGAAGCACGCGAGGCACCCATGAAGGCAAAACAGTCAGTCCTCGTCGAAAAAACAGCATCAGAAGCAGTGCAGTCCATTCTGGAAGGCATCCGCGAAGAGCTCGACGACCACCGTGAAGCAATCAACGAGAACACCAACGAGCTCCAGTCTAATCACGAATACATCCGTTCTGTCGACGAGAAGCTGGACAAGCTGCACGCCCGGATTGAGGAGCTGTTCCTCCTGCTGGGCAAATCCACCGAGCAGAAGGCAGACATCAAGCCCCTGACAAAGAAGGAGCAGGAGGTCTTCCAGGCGCTGTATGTCGTCGGAGAGGGCGTGCCGTACGTGAGCTACCGGCAGCTCGCGAGAAAGCTCGGCAGCTCAGAGGCGCTGATTTCAGGCTTTATCACCAACCTCGTCGAGAAAGGCGTTCCGATACTGAAAAAATACGACTCAGGACAGGCGTTCGTGCAATTGGAACCCAAATTCAGGCAAAAACAGGCAAAAGAAGTCGTTATTGGCCTGAATTCTCTTCTGTCGCACTGGATGCAGGCTCCTCAGAACCAGCCCTGAGCTTTTCCTTCTTGACTTCGTTCTGCAGGTGCTCGACAAGCTTGAAGGACTCGTCAAGGTGGGTTTTTATCGTCGATTCTGCCTTTCTGAACGCGCCTTCCAGGTTGGTGCCATTCAGCTCATAGCCAATGACGACCTTGCCGTTATTGACGAAGCTCGTCTTTTTGAGGATGTTCAGGTCAAGCCAGCGGTGCAGGTATTCGTACATGGTCTGGCGCTTGATGCCGGCAAACGTGCCCATGTGCTCGACGGGCATGACTGCCATTTCAGGCCTTTTTTCGCGGTTCGCTGCCTTTTTGCGCTCGGAGAGTTCCAGCAGGAGCTTGTGCATTTGGGCATGGCCATCTTTTTTCCTCGGCAAAAGCCCGAACCGGGCAAGAAGCGTCTTGGCAATATCCTCAGGAACTGCCTGTTCCGGAAGGTCGCGATGTTCAAGCTGAATCTTCATTGTGCAGCCGTTGAGACCTACTGGTTAAAAAGCCTTGTGTTATCCCGACCAGTGACCAGTGTTAGCCCGACACAAGTGTCGGAGAAACATCAGAATTTGTGCGATTTTGCGTTTAAACCGCTCTAGGGAAGACTTTTTCTTGAGAATGATTCAGAGTAAGGCTTTTTGAGGTATTTTTCAACCCTGACACCCCACAATCGCAAGAAATCCCGACTGGTTTGACCAACTATCCCTTTTCAGGTGTTCGCAAAATTGGAGGTTTCAGCAAAAACCCAGTCTCCGTCGGCAAAAAACCTGTTTTTCTGTCATTTTCCCAACAAACAAGGTCACGGTCACCCTGCCGCAGACCCTTGGTTCTTGGCCAAAAACCCCTGCCGGGCTGCAACTCGTTAGTAATTCTGGCGTTTTCCCTGACAATTTTGGCTGCGCAAAAAACCAGGGTAACGACCCTTCGCAGGTCCTGCAAAAATTTCATTTTAAATCGGTTGCGAAATGTAGCCATTTTTCCGACGGAGAAAGAACAAATTACTTTTCTGAAGTGACAGTTATTGCAGAAGATAGATTTGGCAAAGATTGTTTCAGAGAATATTGTTTTTCTAAATGCTGTTTCTGAAACAACTACTACAACATACTTTTTACGAAACATCTTTTAGTCTATATTTTTTATCATATAAAAAATTAAAAGTGTTTGCGAACAAAAGTGAGAGTTATTCACAGCAGACGAGAAAGCGGCAAAACACCAGACTCCTGCGCACGCTCTTGACCTGTGAGCAAAATCCGCCAAGACGCCGACCGAGAAGCCAAAAGCCTATTAGGCACCAGCAAAACTGCCTGACAAAACGTGAAGAAGTGACAAAGACTGAAGAAGGAAAGTGAGAGAACTCAGCCGATATACTTGACTTCTTTCTTTTCCTTCATTTCCTGGGCTTTCATGGTCTGGCTGAGCATGGCCTTGAGCTTTTTCTCAAATTCCTCTGCCTGCTTGAGTAGGGGCTCGTAGTTGACTTTCAAATTAAGGAGTTTGTCCAGAATTTCGACGAGCTTTGCCGCTGCCTTGCTGTCCGGCAGCTTGCTGTGTGTCTCGGCAAACAAGGATAGTGTTGGGAAGCCGCCGCGCATCAGGATTGCGGCCGTGACGCCCATAATGATGCCTTCGCCCAGGCATTCCACGCCGTGCTTTGCCATGGTCTTGCGCAGCTGCTGGTGGTCGGTGTAATAGAAGCCTCGCGTCTCGCCTGTTTCCTGGCTGCCGACGCCTTCCAGCGTGATAATCTCGCTTGCCTGAATCTGTTTGCACAAGTCAAGAATCAGGTCCGCGGCATTGAATTCCACGCCTGCCGGCGACGCGATGGCGTGCACAATGACAAGGTTGTATTCCTTGTTGTAGTAAACGCCAATCTGGTCAATGATTTGGCAGCCGTGCACGGCGAGCGTGGCAGGCGACTCTTCAAAGTAATAGCTGCCAATCTTTTCGCACTTCAAGTGGTCAAGCAGGAATCCGGTGGCTATCGTGCCGACAAGCCCGATGCCGGGAAAGCCCTCAATCACCGTCGCTCCCTTGGGCTTCTTGCTCAGGACAAGCTTGGAGTGCAATGGATGCGGCTTGTGGACCTCTTTTTCCGCCATAGCTCTTTCCTCGGCAAACAGATTTAAATACCTTGTGTTTTGCACAGCTTTAAATCTAAACCGTCATTTACGAGTGGTGAAATGGCAGATTTTCCTGAAGAAGGTCAGACACAGCGATGGAATCGGCTGGGCGAGCTCATAAAAAAGATCGGAAAAGACCCTGAGAAGGTCTTTGACCAGCTCGAGCGCGACCGTACCGCAATCAACAATGCGCTTCTTGACCCTTTCCGCTTCATTGAGGAGCGCATTGAAAAAAAGAAGCTCGACCCGTTTGGCGAGTATGCGCAGAAAAAGCATGAGCGTGCTGAGCGGGTTGTGCGCGGTGAAATCACGCAACTGGAGGACAACCTTCTGCGTTTTCTGGAAGGTTTCAAGATTGTTGAAAAGGAGGTTATCAGCAGGGAGGACAATATTCTGCGGACAGAGGCGCGGTTCAAGAAAGATACCGAGCTTTACGAACAAAACACCGCAGCGGCGCAGCAAAAAATCACGGGCCTTGAAGCGCGCATCAAGGCGCTTGGTGCCAGCACGTCGCTGCAGCAGTCTGCCATGCAAGACAGTGAAAACGAAAAGCAGGCGCTGCGCGGTCATTATGCTCGTGCGCGGCTCAGCACGTTTGCGTCGCTGTTTGACGCGTACGCACGGCTGAATCCTGCCGCAGGGCAGTCGCACGATGACGAAGGCGGCGCCGCGCCTTCGCTGAATACTGAATATCAGAACTTCCTGAAGCGCTGCAGCGAAAAACTGGGCAAGGAAACCAAGGACGCGGTCATTGTCTGGTCAGGAAACGCAGACCGCGGCACAATTCCTGTTGAGGAATCTTTGCAAAATATCGTGCTTGCGGACACGGACAAGGGTGATGCGTTTGTGCACGAAGAGCACCTGCGGCTTTCGTCAGGCATCATGCAAGGATATGCAAGAATCCAGCGGCTTCAGGTCGAGAAAATCACCGAGCACAAGGCAATGGCGGCGCAGTTCACCAAAGAGCGCGAAAAAATGAATATGCAGATCAAGGCAGTCCGCGGCGACAAAGTGCAACATTATTTGCGCTGGCGCGCAGAGCGTGCAGAGCTGCAGCGCGAAATTGCGCAGCTCATGGATGCCGGAACTCAGGCAGATGACGCGTACAAGAATCTGGATGAGCTCTACCAGGGTGTGTTCAAGGAAAAGGAAGAGCTCGCAACAAAATATGCGCAGCTTGATGCAGACCTGAAGAAAGTTGCCGAGGCTTACGGCACGCTTGACGTGCTGCTCGGCATTTCCGCGAAGCAGGCAGAGGACGACAAAAAGCACTTCACTGCCCAGCACGCGTCGCTTGAGCAGCAGGTCGCAGGCAAGGACAAAGAACTGGAACGCATGCGGGAAATGTACGAGAGGCGCATTGCCGCGGGCGAGAAGCGCGAGCAGCTTGCGTGGGCTGAAGCCGCGAAGCACATCAAATCAAAAGAAGATGAGCTGTACGCAGAGCTCATCGCCACGCATCGGTATCAGGAAATCTTGACCGAGCGCGAGCAGGAGCTGGCAGGACTGCGTACGCAGATGGAGTCGTCTGAGGCGTCGCGCAAGGCCATATTCGGCCAGCTCGCCCGGGCGCTCGCCGGCAAGGTAAAGGAGCACGAATCCGGCATTGCCGAGCACAAAAAGTTGCAGGGCGTGCTCCTGCTGAAGATGAAGCTTAATGATGTCGCGGCGCAGCACACGTACCGCCTGCTCGAGAAGGCAGGCATCCTGCCCCCGCAGCAGCCGTCGTACGAAGGACTGCTCTAATTTTGTCACTACAACATAATAGTGAAAAAGCAAAGCTTTAAAAAAGGCAAAAACGTTCTCTGCTGCATGAGATTCGTCTACTACGGCGGCGGCATCGGCGACGAGAACCTTACCAACCTGCGCTGGCTCGCGAGCCTGCACAGAATCAAGCCCAACTACGACAAGATTCTTGACGCGACCGAGGCAAAGGCGTTTATCATCAACAACCCGCTCAACGACATCACCCTGATTCCTGCGAAAGACCGTGACTTCCACCGCATTGCCGAGCCGGCACTGCGCCACATGTACAAGAACCGCACGGTGCACTGGAAGGACGCGACGCGCACGCAGTGGTTCAAAAGCACCAATGACATCGGTGTGAAAACATTCCGCGAGCGCATCGAGTCCATCGAGCAGGCGCAGGAGCAGCACGCGCGCAAACTCTACGAATCAATCCTCAATTACATCCAGCGCGAGTTTCCTGCAGGATTCCCTGTTCTTTTTGTTCCGGGCGAAAGCGACCTGAAATGCATCGTGGACGTGCTGGGCAACGAGCGCGTCCTGCACAACAGAACCCACCAGGTCTGCGACATGACCTTTCTGGGCATGGGCGCGATTGACCGGCACGACATTGACGTGGCTGAAAAGCACTGCCTGATGCCGTCACGGCCGCGCTCTGACCCGAGCCTGGAAGCTAAAATTCTGTACGACAATGCCTCGTGCGATGTCATCATCACCAATGAGTTTATCGAAGGGCATTTCACCAAAGAACTGCCGTCCAATGCGGTGTATGAAGAGCACGGGCTCAGTCTTGAGACAAACGGTTTTGTCAAGGGACGCTGGCTCAAGGACGCGCGCAAACAGCAGAAGCGCAAGCTGGTCATCACGCCCGCAAACCACTGCGCGTTTGAATCCGAAGCAAGCGCGCTGGGCGGCGCGGTCGCGCTGAACGCCGGCCAAAACATTCCCAAGCGCAACGCGTACGCCGCGTACATCGTGGAAATGCCTGATAAAACCGGCGTGGACAAAATCAGCGCGGTCTTCCCCAACGGCGCGGCAAAGACCGCCTACAGGGCATCAGGCTACACGTACACTGCCCGCGACGTCGAGAACAACTGCCGCGAGGCAATGACCACGCGGTTTGAGCCTGGCGGCGAGCACGACACGTCTGTAAAAATCACACGGGAACTCAGGCGGGCAAAGACCGCGCACGACCTTGAAGGTCTTGCGGAAGTTTCGCCTGGGCTTGAGAAACTGTTCAAGCGCAATGCCTCACTGCAGCGCCGCAACGCAGTGCTCCGTGAGCAGCACAGCGCGCTCGAGCGCGAAATGCGCAGGCGCGTGACGCGCGAGCGCTATCACGTCGTTCTCGCGGCAAACGCAGAACTGCTGAGCGATTACCGCGCGCTCAATCGTGATTTCAATGACGTCAGCAAGGCCTTTGCTCGTGTCGGCACCGAAGTCGGCGAGGACAAGAGCCTGGGCAATGCACGCTTTCCTGCAGGCATCCGCGTGTATGAATACGGACTGACGCACATTCCTGCCGAAATGCGCTCGCTGCGCGGCTTGATGCTGTACAACATGGGCAGTTTCTACAACACGTGGGGCACGACGGTGCAGGACGCTCAGAAATTCACTGACGCCATGCGCTGCCTTGATGAAGCGAAAACTTTCCGCCCGCGCGACAAGCAGATTCCGGTATCAATCGGTATCGTCAAAAGAAATCTGGCGCCCTAAATCTTCTTCGGCGGGAACGTGCCGTATGCCTTGGTCTTCGCAACCTTGACCGCGGTCTGGATGACTTCCAGTTCCCTCAGCGCCTTGTCCAGGTTGTCAAGGTATGGGGCGAGCGCGGTGCGGAGGTTGCGCAGGATTTCAGGACCGGGAATGTTTGTCTTGCTGCTTGCTGACGCAAACTGGATGACTTGTGCGGTGATGGTCTGCTCAAACTGGTCCACGAATTTAAGCAGGTGCGCTTCGCGGGCTTCCAGGTTGGTGATGTGCTGGACAAATTCTGCCTTGCGCTTTTGCTCGTCCGCGTTGGCGGCCACAATGCGTTCTGCCACCAGGCGCGCCTGGTGAAGCTGTTCAATGCATTCCTTGAGCTTGAGCTCCTCAACCGTGAACTTCTGTTTGAGGTCTTTCTTTGCGTCCACAACTGCTTCATTGAGCGCTGCCTTGAGCTGGGCTTCCCATGCCGCAAGATACTGTGTTTCCGTGCCCTGCTTGCGCATCAGATTCAGGTCAAGGTTGTGCATGATTGCCTCAACCTTCTTCCTGATATCAACCATGAGCGCGTACTGCGTGTTCACGTTTTGCTGAATCGTGTTCAGCGTGACTTCTTCCAAGGCAGCTTCTGTTTTCTTCGCGCCTTTCTTCTTCTGCTCTTTTTCCTCTGCCTGCCCGACGTTGGCGTGGCATTTTTTCATTAAGTCCGCAAGGGTCGCGATGAGCGTTCCTGCTTCCTGGCTGTGCCTTTGCGCTTCAGTGAGCTGTTTGAATCCGTCCAGCAGCTGGGCGAGCTGGGGTGCGAACAAGTGCACGTCCTTGAGCGTGCTGTCAATGATGCTGAACTGGTTGATGACGTTCCTGTTGCTGTTCTTGAGGTCAATCACGCCCTTGCCGAGCGCCTTTCCGTCCTTGGGATTTCTTGTGATTGCGTTAATCTTCTTCTGCAGGTCTTCAATTGCTTTGGTCATCTGCTCCTGCGCCTGCTTCAGCTGCTGGAGCTGGGTAGTGAGTGTTGGGATGTCCAACTTTTGCACAAGGTCTTCAAGGTCCTTCAGGCGTTTTTCAATGCCCTGCATGCTTGCCAGCTTGCCTTGCAACTCGGTAATCTTTGCATTGATTGGGTCAATCTGCTGCTGCTGGATTGTTGCGGCGATTTCTGCCGGCAGCTGCCCGACGCGCTGCGTGAGCGAGTCAACCTGCCTGCGCACGTCCTCAACGCGGCTGTTCAGGGCCTGGTGGTCTGCGCGCAGTGCCGCGAGCTCTGCACGGACTGTTTCCAGGCGCTGCCTGCCGCTTTCCATCTGCGCCGCAAGCTCGGCAAGCGCGCGGTCATTGTTATTGCGGAACGTGTCAATTTCTGTCTGCCAGGTTCTGATGGAGGCTATCTGGCTGTCGGTAAGCTGATGGTTTCTGGTGATTTGCGCCTGCAAGTCGTCAATGCGCGGCTGGAGCTGCTGGAAAAAGCGTTCCCAGCTGCGCCTGAATTCCTCAAGGTCGGCTAGCCTGCGGAGAATGTCATCAATCAGCCCGCGAATGTCCTGGATCGCGCGGTCAACGAGTCCGAGGCGCTGTTCGTGCTGTCCTGCGGCTGCTTCCAGCGCCACGATGCGTCGGGTTGTTTCCGTGTCAGGACCTGGTGTCGGCGTTGGCGGCCTGCCGCGGTCGCCGCCTTCAGCACCTCCCCTGCGGACATTGCCCCAGACTGAAAAGAGCGCGATAATCGCGAGCGCGAAAAGCGCGAGGTTTGTCCAGCCCTGCGCGTATTCTCCTGCGGTCGCGCCCCTGCCGAGCGCGAGCGGCACCATTGCCGAGAGGAAGCCCACGACGAGCGCGCCGCCGGTGCCAAACCTTGGCTTGTAGCGCAAATACATCACAAAGCCGAATTCAAGCGCTATGAACAGCCAGGTCGCCCAGTGCTGCAAAAGCGTGTAATTCGCGGCGTGAATCGCGAACGTGAGCGATGCGCCGAAAATAATGCCGATAATCGCGCCCAGTTTTTTGGGCATTTTTGCCTTTTCGCCGGCAAACGTGAGCATTTGCGCGCAGGCAAGGCTGAGCAGAATCAGGTCAATGATGAACGAGAAGCCTGGCACGCTTTTGTAGTAATAGGGTATGTCAGGGATTATGTTCAATACAGGCGTATCTGCAAATACTTTTGACGCTTGGACCATTGTGCCTACAACTCTTTTGCGTCTTTGCTCGACACGTGTGTATATAAACATTTCGCGAACCCACGGGTTCGCGAGACCCTCGTCAGCTGCGTGCTGACGCGGTTTCGTGAACCTGCATGCTTCTTGAGAAATCGTCGACAATACCGAACCGAAAGCTTTATATACTAGTTTTACCACCTTGCAGTAACAACAAGTATTGGGGGAAGCACCATGACTGAAGCTCAAGAAACTCAACCTGAACCGCA
>Ga0247727_10002630_pt1 | contig 40703 bp, 35 predicted proteins | sample WisWelCaveWW1625_FD_202498 | JGI IMG/M metagenome (GOLD analysis project Ga0247727, IMG submission 202498) | Biofilm microbial communities from Wishing Well Cave, Virginia, United States - WW16-25 | ecosystem: Environmental > Aquatic > Deep subsurface > Groundwater > Cave microbial mat | place... | reverse complement strand
GCAGGGTCGAGGCGATGGGGACATTGAGCCGTTCGACCAGGCGAGTCAGATCGTCTTGCAGGCCGAATCGCCCGATCTCTGCACCGGCTAAGATAGCCGGCCGGCTGGCCGAGGCCAACATGGCGCGCACTTCAGCGATGGCTTCGTCCATCGCGGCGGTATCGCTTGGCTCATCGTCAAGGCAAAAGGGTCGTAACGGATTTGCCAGCGGCGTATGCACCAGGTCGCGAGGGATTTCGATGTAGATCGGGCGGCGATAGCGCAACAGTGCCGCAAAGGCCCGATCCATTTCCCGTTCGGCGGTTGAAGGATCGTCCAGCGAGATGGCGGCCACCGTGATCTTCTCGAAGACCTCGCGTTGCGTGGAGAAATCCCGCACCATGTGGTGCATGTAGGGTGTGCGAACACGTTCCGAGAGTCCTGGTGACCCGGTGAGCAGGACCACCGGCGACCGTTCTGCATAGGCGCAGGCGATTGCGTTCACACAATTCAACCCTCCGACACAATAGGTCACACAGACCGCCCCGATGCCGTTGATACGCGCATAGGCATCCGCCGCGAAACCCGCACAATCCTCGCGGGTGGTCCCGACATGTTGAATCGGTGAGGCGTCGATCAATTGGAAGAGGCTGAGCACATAATCGCCGGGGATTCCAAAGATATGACGGACCCCCAACTGGTGGAGCCGATCGATCACGGCGGAACCGATGGTCGGTATTCGTTTCATCGTTGGGCTTTCTGGTTCACGGAGCGGAAAACATACGGCACCTCATGCCCAGGAGCAAACCACAGCGCGGGTCAGCCGTCAAGCAACTAGATGCGTTCGGAAGGGCTTGACGTTCGGTTCGCGGCATTGGATAAGTACGCAATGACCCTTCATGATGACAGTCCACGCGGGCGCGTCCGCCTCTCTCGCACACGTGCGGTCGAGGAATTGGGGCATCTCTGGATCTATGCCGGTTATGTCGAGAAGGTCAGCGGCGAGCTGGTCTCGGGCGATGTGGTCGATGTCATGGCGCCGAATGGACGATTCTACGCCAGAGGTCTCTACAATCCTGTGTCCAAGATCCGCGTGCGGATCCTGACTTTCGATGACGAACCCATTACCGAACAGTTTTGGAGGGGGCGGTTCGCGCAGGCCATCAGGCTGCGTCAGCAGGTCGTCACCGGCACCAATGCGTATCGCCTCATCTATGGAGAAGCGGATCGATTGCCGGGCTTGGTCGTGGATCGATACGACGATGTCCTGGTTATGCAGACCCTATCCTCCGGTATGGACCGCCGGAAAGACCTGCTTGCCGATCTCCTGTGTCAGGAATCCGGAGCCACGCGCGTGTATCTGCGCAACGATGCCAAGAGTCGCATGTTGGAGGGGCTGCCGGTAGCGAGGGGATTTCTCCGAGGGGGTGGCGTGACGTCGGTCGGCATCCAGGAGGGGCCGGCTCGATTTCTCGTCGATATTGAACGAGGGCAGAAAACCGGTTGGTTTTGCGATCACCGAGAGAATCGACTGGTGACGTCACGGTTCGCGGCCGGCGCAGAGGTGCTGGAGGTCTTTGCTCATACTGGAGCGTTTGGGATTCATGCGGCGCTCGCGGGAGCGAAATCGGTCGAAGGGCTGGATGTGAGTGAGGAGGCCCTGGCACTCGCGCGCAACCATGCGGTGTTAAACAAGGTGGCCGATCGTTGTGTCTATCGGTCGGCGGATGCGTTTGAGGAGATGCGAAAGCTCGAACGGGCTGACCGCCGCTATGATCTGGTGTTGCTCGATCCCCCGGCATTTGCCCGCAGTAAACAGGCCGTGCCTCGTGCCCTGGCTGGATACAAAGATGTGAATCTGCTGGGGATGCGACTCACCAAGCCGGAGGGATTTCTGGCTACGAGTTCCTGCTCCCACCACGTGACTGAGCAGGAATTGTGGACGGCTATCTGCCTTGCTGCACGAGATGCGAAGCGGCAGGTCCGCCTGCTTGAACAACGTGGACAGGCCAGAGACCATCCCATCCTTGCCACCATGCCGGAAACGCGGTACTTGAAGTATTTCCTTCTGCAGATTCTCTAGCCTGCATTATTCCTGACGGCTCATGGCGAAATGGTGCCAACAGGCCAGGCGAGGGGCGCGAGGCTAGGGGCTAGAGGAAAGAGCCGTGTTTCCGACCGGAAGGCTTTGCCACTTGCCTCTAGCCACGCGCCTCTCGCACGTCTCTCGCAAATAACGAGATACGCTTCACGAACGACGATTCACAGGTTTGGTCGTCGCCTAGTCGCTCGGTGGTTCGAAGTGGCCTGATGGGCGGTTCTGCCAGGGGATCGTCGCCTGTTTGGCTTGTTTGACGAGGCTACGCAAATTCACTTCCGCTGCACGGAGCAACTTCGGCTCGCCGCTTTGCATGATAGCCGTCAGCAGGACGTACAGCGAACGATCCATCCGTGATCCGGCGAGAATTCGTTCTGTGACAGGATCGGGGCCTGCAAAGGTGGAACTTGCAACTTCCTCTGGATCGTCAAACAAGGTACGAAACGAGGTCGGATGGCTAAAGAGCCAAGCAGGAGGGATCTTCAGGGCGGCAGCGAGCGCTTCGAGTAGCGAGGCAGAGGGATCAACCTCTTCCGCTTCAATTTCCTCTATCACGTGAGGCAAAAGATGCGACTCGACTGCCAAGTCGTCGACCGAGTGACCTCGCGAAATACGCCAGGCTTGAATCTGTTGTCCGAGCGCCATGTCGCGATGGTACTGAAATTGGGGCCCTCTTCGCAACCTCCCTGGGTCGACCTATGTCACGATTCACCTTGAAACACAATGGCTTATGCGTAATTTCCCTCAGTGGAAGATGAGCCATGAGATCAGGTATAATGCGCAATCTAGTTTATTCTCGATTCAGTGAGGAGGCGGTTCATGTTAGGAACAGACATTCGCGGAATAATCGCGGAAGAGGAAGAAGTTCAGCGGCGCAAGGACGCCTTGAAATCGCTCTTGAACATGCGTTCCAAGCAGTTGCGGGAGTCGTTGGAACAGCGGATCAAGCGGGCTCGGACATGTGGAGATTGGATCCAGCTTTCTCAAGAAGAATGTGCCACGCTCCACAAGCGAGAAAAACTTCATCTCAAGTCTCAGTTCGACAAGCTTCAGCATGAGCAAGATCGAACCAGAGGGAAGTTGACTGCGCTCAAACGAGCGAAGGCGCGGGCCCAACGGATTCGTGCTGCCGAAGCCGCATCAGGACGGAAACGTCGCTGAACCAGTTCTGTCCATTGTGACGCACTAGCGTGGCTGCCTCACTCCCCCTCCTGACGCGCTCGCAAGGGGCGCACATTCGTGAACTCCTCCTTGATAGACGCGTACGAACACAGGATGGCGCCTTCGTGGTCGAAGGCGTCCATGCAGTTCGAGATCTCCTGACTCGGTATCAGGAACAGATTCTCACAATCGTCACCGCCCATGGTTATCTGCCAAAAGAGGGGCAGAACGACCGATTGGTTCGACTAGCCTCCTCGACGCAACAGTACTCCTGTCCAGACCTCCAGTTCTCAAAATTATCTGATCTGGACGCACCGCAAGGCATCCTCGCTGTGGTGCGGCAACCGACTTGGAATGAAGAAGAGGTTCTTAGCCAGCCGACTCTCTTTGGAATTTTTGGAGAGCAGTTACAAGATCCCGCCAATGTTGGGGCCATTATTCGAACGGCGGCAGCTCTCAAGGCGAGCGCCCTGTGGCTCACGCCTGAATCCGCCGATGTCTATCATCCCAAGGTGGTTCGTGCGACGAGCGGTGTGTTGCTCGCGCTGCCGATCTTTGCCTCCAAGGATGTGTCCGGGTTGATCCGCCAAGGCTGCCGGATCTTTGCAGCAGAAGCGACAGGAGTTGGGACCGTTCCGATCGACGAGATTCACCAGGTGCCACGGAAACTTGTCCTTGCTGTCGGCAATGAAAGTCGCGGTTTGTCAGCTCAGATCCGCAAGCAGGCCACCACTCGATTCACCATCCCCCTCAGCCGCGACGTAGAATCCCTCAATGTTGCGGCGACCGTGGCCATCGCCACGTTCTACTTTTCTCGACTTCCCAAAGGGAAATGACCCGGAGCCCATTCGCTCGCACGAATGGGCCGGGCCGGTCGATAATGAAGCTCCCCGCTGCAGCCTACTCCACCGAAGTAGCCACTTCGGCTACGAAGGCCGGAAGCTACAGGGTATTCGGCGAAGGAGAATCAATCTAAAATGGGAAGTGAGGAAGTGGTGCCGAGGGACAGAATTGAACTGTCGACACCAGCCTTTTCAGGGCTGTGCTCTACCAACTGAGCTACCTCGGCACGATTCAGGGCAAGGAGCGCGAGGCACTGTTACAGAATCGTCAGAGAAAAATCAAGCAGCCTGGTCAGTCTGGTTTATCTGGTTGATCTGGTCTATCTGGTTCATTTCGTTCAACCAAACACACGAGACAGACCGAATAGACCAAATGAACAAGATAGGCTGTGGCGGAGAGGGAGGGATTTGAACCCTCGGTAGAAGTTTCCCCCTACGGCAGTTTAGCAAACTGCTGCCTTCGGCCACTCGGCCACCTCTCCACTGGTCTCAGCTCTAGCAGGATCTGGAACAGTTATGCAGACAGGTCAGAAGGTAGATGGTCTGCACCTGTGGCACAACATAACAATAATACTTTCGCAGGATGCTCAAAAAGGCCGTTCAGCAAGGCCGCAACTCCTGATGTAGGCTGAGGTCAATGTCAAGGTTGAGCGAAGATCAGACTCTCTTTATCTCAACCTTAGCCTGAACCTCAACCTTCTTCGTGCTGGCGGACTTTTTCAACATCCTGCTATGCGGGGTTCCCGATGATCTGCGACAGAGGCCGATGACCGTAGGAAGACCAGCAAGCGAGCCGTGATCTTACCCCAGGCCATGTGGGAGGTACAAGCGATTCGCAAGGCGGATCAAGAAAAACTCGCGGCGGAAGACGGCAAAGGATCACACGTCTAACTGTTTGGTCCACTGAAGTACGATCGGTTTTTTCGCAAGTTGGACAAGGGAGGATGAGAGGCGGCGCGCCCATTGCCGTGTCTGTTTCATGTTGAGTGTGATGTTGTGATCCCATGACTGCAAAGGGATAGGGTGGGTTTGCGGATTCTCGATCGCAGTGAGCTGCGCGCGGAAGGCGGGATTTCTGACAATGGGTGTCAGGTAATGGAGTTCAACATGGCTGGGTCTGACGACACCGCTGAGCGCCAACATGTGCAACGCGGTTCGTTTCTGTTTTTTGTGCGCTCTGCGCAACTTTATATTATGGATCGGGGAAGAGAGGACGTGCATCGTGTCTTCCTTCTGTGGTGAGTAATGAGGAAGTCTTCTTACATCCAGAGTATTGGACCGAGGCCCTCATCGAGTCCTCGGGGACGCTGGCACTGACAACAGCGGGCGAAGAGTCCGCCGCCTTGCAGCTGCATGTTCCCGCGAAGCACTAACTGATACTTATGGCCTCCGCAGAAGGGACAGGCATTGCCGTCTAGCTCCCGACGAATGGCCCCGATCTTCCCAATCTGTTTGTGCATCGATCCCTCCTTCAAGAAATGATACCTGTGTGCGCGCTGTTGAGCATGATTGATATTGGGGCAGGGATGAATTTTTGAAAATACCGTAGAGGTAGGTGGGGCCTAACTAAAGTGGGGGGCGAATGCGGGTAAGAAATCTTCGATTCTTGTATTTAAGTGAGAACGCTATTTCAAGTGTTTATGGTGATAACAGAATGTTATTCAAGAGGTATGTGAATGGAAGAAATTATCCCAGACCAGAAGCCAGAAGATGGATGCGCAAAAGAAGATCGGGTAGAGCCTAAGCGGTAGGTGTATGGGTATAAGCAAGATTGAAGATGTGGGCGGAGGTCGGTCTCCCCGGGAGGGAGCGGAGACCTCTTACTCCTCTAGCAACATCTTGCTAGTGCTTGGTCCCGCCTTTGCAAATCTATGCCTGGTAGTTGGCAGAAACCTCCATAATAGAGCGAATAGTGGGGCGTTCCTCCCCAAGAGGGAGGTTTATCTGTGGCCTTTCGCGCCAGAGCAGCCTTGACCCCTTCTAGGGCAAAGGACTAGCCTCTCGTTTCTGGTTTGTTTTGTCTATTTGGTTGATTTGGTTCATCTGGTTAGTTTCGTTCAACCAAACAAACCAAACAAACCAGACAGACCAGATGAACCAGTTTAGAGAAGGAGTGCAGCATGACCGAAGACTGGGGCGCGATTCTCGTTGTCGATGACGATGCGGAAATGCGGGAGCTTGTCCACGATGTGTTCAAGGATCGCGGGCATCAGGTCACGACGGCAGGGAGTGGGCAAGAGGCGTTGAAGCTGTTGGCTGAGCAAGACTATGCCGTCGTGTTGACGGATTTGCGGATGAAAGGGATTCCGGGAACGGAGTTGTTGGCTGAGATCAGGCGTCTCTATCCGGACACAGGGGTCATTCTCATGACAGGCTTCGGGTCGGTAGACAACGCAGTTGAGGCCATGAAGCGGGGCGCCAGCGACTACTTGACCAAACCGGTGAAAAACGATGAGTTGGTTCGTGTCGTGGAACGGTCCATCCGCGAAGCATCGTTACGACGTGAGGTGAACCGGCTCCGGCGCGAGGTCCATAAGGAGTACAGCTTTCATCAAATCATCGGCAAGAGCAAACCGATGCAGGAGATATTCGATCTGATCCGGCGCGTGGCCGACAGTCCGACGAATCTGTTGATCACCGGCGAAAGCGGAACCGGCAAGGAGTTGGTGGCCAAGGCGATCCATTACAATAGCGATCGCCAGGATGCTCCGTTTATCCCTGTCAACTGTGCCGCCATTCCGGAACAGCTGCTCGAAAGCGAGCTGTTCGGCCATATGCGAGGCGCCTTCACGGATGCGAAGGTGGACAAGCGGGGCCTTTTTGAAGAGGCGCAGAAGGGCACGCTGTTCCTCGACGAGATCAGTGAATTGCCGTTGATGCTGCAGGCCAAGATCTTGCGCGCGATCCAAGAGAAAGAGATTCGTCGCGTGGGGGCCAACAAGCCGATCGCCGTCGATGTACGCATCATTGCGGCGACGAATCTGAACCTGACGGAGGAAGTCAAGGCGAAGCGCTTCCGGGAGGACTTGTACTACCGGCTCAACGTGATCGAACTGCGCCTGCCCCCCTTGCGCGAGCGCCGCGAAGATGTTCTGCTGCTCGTGGATTCGTTCATGAAGAAGTGTGCGGAGTCTCGCGGGAAACAGATACAGGGCGTGAGCGAGTCTGCACTGGCGATGCTGGTGGATTATGCCTGGCCCGGCAACGTACGGGAGTTGGAAAATGTGATCGAGCGGGCCGTCACGCTCAGCCGGAGCGAGCAGATTGTTCCTGACGATCTCCCGTCAACGATTCAGGGGGCCCGTGGCGATCGGCGCGTGCTCGACGATGCGGCTGAACGGACCCTGCCGCTGGATGAAGTAGAAAAAGAATACATTCTCAAGATCCTCGAGAAGACCGGCGGTAACAAGTACCAGGCGGCCCACATGCTCGGGATCGATCGCAAGACGCTCTATCGGAAGCTGGGCGAGATCGAGGGGAAGACGCCAGCGTGATCCCAGAGTCGTTCGATAGCGAGCAACAGTTTCATCTTATTGTGGAGGCCGCTCCCAATGGCATGCTGCTTGTTGACGAGAGTGGAACGATTGTGCTGGTGAATGCCTCCGTACTCCACCAATTCGGCTACGAGAGGGAAGAGGTGCTCGGCAAGTCGGTCGAGATGCTTATTCCCGGGCCGTCTCGATCCGATCATCGGCAGCACCGAGCCGGGTTCATGAAGACTCCCCAGACACGATCGATGGGGGGTGGGCGCGAGTTGTTTGGCTTACGGAAGGACGGGAGTGAGTTTCCTGTTGAAATCGGACTCACGCCTATTAAGACGACCAAGGGGATGGGGGTGGTGGCGTCGATCCTGGATATTTCAGAGCGCAAACGTCTGGAGATGCAACTTCGGCGGACTGAGCGATTGGCGGAGCTGGGCACATTAGCATCCGGCATGGCGCATGAAATCGGTACGCCGATGAACGTGATCCTCGGGCGCGCGGAATATCTGCTCCAACGCACCGCCGATGAAGGGATGAAGAAGGGCCTTGCCACGATCGTCACGCAGGTCGAGCGAATCACAAAGGTCATAAACCAACTCCTCGCCTTTGCCTGGCGGAAGACACCGGAGCGGCGGGCCGTCGATCTCGGTGAGATCGTGGACGATAGCCTGGAGATATTCCAGGAACGGATCGCCCAATGTCGCATCACAGTCGACAAGACTATTGAATCGTCAGTGCCTCCTGTCCGTGCCGATCGGGACCAGCTCATCCAAGTGCTCATCAATCTCGTGATGAATAGTCTCCATGCCATGCCGGAGGGGGGGCGGCTCAGGCTGAGCCTCGCGCGAGAGAACAGTTGCGTGCGGCTCGGGGTGTCCGATACAGGCCACGGGATGCCGGAGGAGATCCGCTCGAAGGTATTCGAGCCATTTTTCACGACGAAAGATTTTGGGAAGGGAACCGGTCTAGGCCTCACGGTTGTGAAAGGTATCATCGAGGAACATGGCGGGACTATCGCTGTGGAGAGTGTAGTCGACAAGGGCACGACGTTTTGGATCCGACTCCCCGTTGACGAAGCTCAGGCCGCAAGCGTGAAGCGACAGTAACCGCAATGCTCAATGTTTAATGTTGAATGTTCAATTGAACATCGAAAATTGAGCATCGAACATTCCTGAAATCTTGACTCCACACCCGTCTGGCCAGTTTTCTGACACCTCAGCCTTCCGATAATGCTGGCTGACGCTCTTCTGTCGCAATCTGCGACAGGAGAGCGGTGGCATCTGTTGCAATTTTCATCAGGCCTCAGTGCATTTCCTTCCTCAGCCCTGCTCATTTCGAGGAAATCTCAAGCAAGTTAGCCCAGTTCCGGAATCCATCACTTCCCGCCGGCGAGATGGTCCGGCTTGCACGGGTTGTGCACTGGGTTCCACTAGCAGGCTGCGGAACAACTATTGTGGCACGGTGGAATTCAATGGCCAGCACGTCTGGGACAAACCCGGTCTATCTGGTCTGTCTGGTCTATTCGGTCTGTCTCGTGTATTTGGATGAACGAAACTAACCAGATGAACCAGACAGACCGAACAGACCAGATGAACAAGACAGGCTGGCGGACTTTTTCAGCATCCTGCTAGAGAGTGAAGAGGGCCGGACCCAGGGGGGGGTTAGATGACACAGGAAAGGAAGTCTGCCGTGATACTCATCGCCGAAGATGATCATGAGATGCGGAGTCTCCTGTGCGATGAATTGTGGGATCTAGGGGTGTCCATCCGAGAAGCGGCTGATGGGGACGAGGCTCTTCGATCGGTGCTCGAAGCTCTCCCCTCACTGATCCTCACGGACCTTCGGATGCCGGCCGGGGGATTGGACTACATCGCCAGGCTCCGGACGTTTGCTCCGGGTGTGCCGCTAGTGCTGATCACCTCATTTGGAGATCCTAAAACGAAAGCCGATGCGTTGGCCATCGGCGTCGAGGCGTATTTCGATAAGCCGGTTCGCCTCAGCGAGCTCAAAGGAGCCGTACGGCGTCTCTTAGGCCAGGCACTGGATGGGGAAATCGACTGAGACCTTGATGGCATTGACTCTTCAGCCTGTGAGAGGCGTGAGATGGCCGGATCTCAAAAGCAAGCTAATAGCGTTCCATCCTGTACTGACCCCATCCTCGCAGCTCGACTGGAAGCCATCAAGCAGTTAGCCGGTGGGTTCTCCGATCGAGTGGCGGTCTTGGATCGCGATTTCAACGTGATCTACGCGAATGAACCCGCATGGTCTGAGGACGCATCCCGGTGGTCTGACCATTCGGCGAAGTGCTATGAGGCCTTTGCTCACCGGAGCGATCCCTGTGGCACCTGTCCTGCGACAAAGATGTATGAATCGCCCGAGGTCCAGTCCGTGGCCTGTTCCTCCGGAGGGGACGGCACGGCCTGTGGGATACATCAGGCGTTTCCGCTTGTCTCGAGCAGCGGCGAGGTCGAGTCTGTGCTGGCGTTGTTCAAGGCGCCGCCGAAGCCTGCGAAGCAGACGAGCGGTGAGCGCGTGGACGTGAAATACGAATCGAAGCTGGGTGAGCTGATCGGCACGAGTGCGCCGATGCGGGAAGTTCTCGACATGGTCCGGCTTGTGGCGGATAGTTCCGCAACCGTGTTGATTCAGGGGGAGAGCGGCACCGGCAAGGAACTGGTAGCCAAAACGATTCACCGCACCAGCTATCGACGGGATAAGCCGTTCGTCGTAGTCGATTGCGGTTCGCTGCCGGAAACGCTGTTGGAGAGTGAGTTGTTCGGCCATGTGAAGGGTTCCTTCACCGGCGCCCATGCCACCAAACGTGGACTCTTCGAAGAAGCGGATGGAGGGACGATCTTCCTGGACGAGATTGCCGACACGACTGCGACGTTTCAAGCCAAGTTGCTTCGTGTCCTCCAAGAGGGCGAGATTAAGCCGGTCGGCGGAACTCAGCCGATCAAGATCGATGCGCGGGTCATCTCGGCGACGAACAAAGACCTGTTCGAGCTGGTACAGGCCAAGACGTTTCGTCAAGATCTCTACTATCGATTAGCAGTCTTGCCTCTCTATTTGCCGCCACTCCGGGAACGGCGAGAGGATATTCCGTTGCTGGTCGAACACTTTCTTGCGGGCTCCCGCAAGCGTCATCGGCAGCCGCTCCGAACCATTTCGCCGGAGGTCATGCAGGCGTTGACCGAGGCCCCGTGGCCCGGCAATGTGCGCGAACTGCAGCATTATATCGAGCGAGCGGTCGTGACGACGACAGGGCCTGCGTTGAGCTGTGCAGATCTGGTCACGTCGGGATCGAAGTCGGCGGAGCATGACCTCCGCTCTGTGTCGCGCGGCGCGGTGACGCAAGCTGAACGGATGCGGATCGTGCAAGCGCTTCAACAGGCCGGCGGCAATCGAGTCAAGACTGCCAAGCTCCTCAAGATCAGCCGGGCAAGCCTCTATAACAAGCTGCGGGATTACAACATTCGTGAAGTCTGAAGCATACAGGAGGCAGGCGAGGGGCAAGGGGCATGAGGCGAGAGGGAAAACATTCCTTCTGATCGCCCCTAGCCTCTGGCCCCGTGCCTCTTGCCCGCGCATCGGCGCGATTGCAGCAGAAGCGCTCATGAGTAATGCGGGTAAGACGATGTTGGAAGTGGTCTGATGCATCATGCTACAGGCTGCCATCTGGTCGATGGGGTCTTTCACCCCAAAACTTTAGTTCTTCGTTCATTTCATTTCAGATTTTCCCTCCCGGCCCATGCCTCGACCTCATCAAGAATCAATGAGTTATTGAAAACGCCTCGGCGGAATATCTATTATTTAACCTCTAAAATCCGTGTCCCACTGAGAGTGACGCAGGCTGAACCCAGGCTCGCCAACGGCAAGACATAAGCCTGCCCACTAACGCGATTTTCGCTTCCTCCACTCCCACGGCGGCACCGGATGGGGATCAGCCCAAAAGCCTTTCTTCGTTTCTCGCGCTTCCTGCTCCAACCCTTCCAGCACCGTATCCCCAGGTGCATACTTCCGATACCACCAACACCAGCCTTGCGTGACGAGTTCCTGATTGACATTCCCGTCGGGCAGCAACCCACCGTAGAGCGTTGAGGACAAACGCTACAATTGGTCTATGTCTGCGGGGGCAGATTTCCCCATGGCGCTGCCATTCCTCCCGATCAATCTTCTGATTGGCGCAGCATTCAGCGCATATCGCTGCTCGTCAGGTTGGGCATTGCGATTGCATTTCACATCAGTGACATCGAAGTACCGACCTCTACCACAATGAGGAACGGTACGGGGTCCACAATATAATTCCCACGGCTTGGCCGGAGCCGCTCGGTAGTTGGAGCGCGCTCCCATGTTGATCCAGAGCCAACCAAACCGTCATCTCCGCTCACGCCGCATTTCTGGTGTGCGCTCACTCACAGATCTCACCGCACTCGCCATATTCCGTCTCAGCGTTTCGCCGATACAGGGGATCACCGCTCACTCGGCATCCTTGGGCCAAGGAAAACACGACTCCTCTCACATGCGGGTGTGGTCATGCCACGGCGTGGGGTCCTCACCAACAGCGACGACATTGGAGTGCGGCTGTCGGGTATCGATGCACCAGACATCGCCGGCAAGTGTGCGAAAGAGAAGGCGCTGGCCCTGGTCACGCGTGACTTCTTGCGCGATCAGTTAGCGGGGGGGGAGTGTGCTGCAGCAGCAGGTCTTTCGTGACAAGTTTTTCTGCATTGAGGCGACGGTGATCGCGAACGGGGTCAACATCAAATCAACTCATGGTCAAGAAGGGCTTCGCAGCGTTGTATACGGGCACGGGCCCACGGCACGATTGGTGCCCACCATAACTAACAAGGAGGTTCGGGATGTCTGATTCGTATAGTGCGCATAGTTCGTGGTTGAGCAAGACGTATTACGGGTGTTCAACGCCGGTCCGAGTGGTGATGGTGGTCATGGTCGTCATTGTGGGCGTGGCGGTGCTGTACGGCATGTGGTCCGTTCCGTGGTTCAGCGTGGGCACCCGCGACGCGGCAGGAAACCTCGTTCGGTAGGGGGGTATCTATTATGAGCGACCGATTGGGCATAGCCATTGCTTCTCACAACAGTGACATCAGTTAAATCCACCATCAACTTAGGAGGTTATCATGGAACCGATGGTTATCGTGGCCGTCTTATTCGCCGTGTTCTGTGGGCTGGCGGGTCTGATTTTGGGGACTAACAATCCCAATTGATGACACGCCAGAATGTGCGCCTCCCCATTCTTACGATTGAGCGGGTCTCGCCGTTCTTTTGGGTGTCGTTGGGACTGCGGGAGGCGGATGCGTTCAAGGTGAAAGGGAGTGCAGGACTTCGAGGGTGTCGCCGTGGAGGACGGAGACGACGGCACCGGAGAAGTCGGGGGCCCATCTGCGGTACCGACTTGTCGATCCAACTGGCATGGCTGTTGTTGGCTGTTAGGGCTTGGGTTGATCGGAGGCCACAACCGGAGGTGCGGTCGTGGGAGAAAGATCTACGTTGTCCGATCAGGTGATACAGTGTGTGCAACGATCACATGCCATCAGGATCGAGGATCTGGCCTGGGTCTATCCTGACCATACGTGGAGTCAGATTCTTGCCGTCGTCAAACAGCTGAGCCAGTCGAGACAGATCAGTCTCGTGTGCCGCAGGCACGGGGGGCTGGTCGTCATGCCTTCACCCCATAGTCATCAGGTTCAGGAACGTCCGCTTTTCGCGATGCCCGCTGGCATGTAATCATCAAGTACGCCGACGGCAATCGAATCGAGGCCGCCAAGCTGCTCAAGATCAGCCTGGTGAACCTCTCTAACAAGCTGCATCAGTACGACATTTCCTAAGCGTCTGCCCCGAATCTCCCCACGTATACTCGTCCACCTGTCCAAGAGTTTAGACAGCAGAACTCATTGAAATCCTGCCATCTTATTTCTTGTTACGCACGGCACTTCTAACAGCGTGGTAAATCTCCTCGCCGCATCGTGGCCAGCGCAATCTGCGTTCTTTCGCTAACCTACGGATCTCGCAAGCGAAGTGCTCTTTCTCTCAGCATGCGGATTCTTCGGCACGTCCATTGCTTTAGAGCAACAATGCTGGTGGAGGTCTGGGTTATTAGGACCGGCCTCCGAATGACTCTCTCCTCCGCAAGGAGGAAACCTTCATCAGCTCTTAATGAGAAATATTCGCCGGAAGCAGTGGAGGCCGACTAGAACAATGAAGGATCACAGAGAGGCAGGATCAATCTCAGCCCGCCGCCTGGAAGTGGGACGGCGGTGGAAGAAGGAGGCCGAAGTATGAAACAGGTATCGGATTCGCGCAGCTGCCGCGCTTACCGCATGGCAGCAAGTCTGCCGGCAGCGTTGCTCGTCAGCAGCCTGCTGACAACCCCGATGGGGCTGGCCGCAGACCAGCACACCCATCATGGCGACATGGGGGAGGCATCGGCGGAGAAGGTCATTTATCGCGAAGGCGGAGCTGTCCTGCACGACCGCATGATGGAGGAGGTGAAGCGCCAACAGGAATCCATCGGGCAGAAAGGCGGGTATAGCACCGGCGCGAACAGTCACATGCTGCAGCAGGGCATTCTGTTGGTAGCGGAGGATCCGACAAAAGTCGCCGTAAGTAACGGGCAGCGTTGTCCGGCGAATGCTCCGATGAAGGAGTATCATGTTTCGGCGATCAGCATTGAAATTACGCTGAACCGGTTTCTCGACTATTTCTCCGGTTACATGTATGTGCTGACGGAGAACGTCGAGAAGGCCCGCGGTGAAGAAGCCTCGAACAAGGCGGCGCGGGAGAAGGAAAACGATCCCGGCGCCGTGTCGAACGGGTTGCAGGGTGATGTCATTCAGCCGCTCGTGATCCGGGCCAACCAGGGCGATTGTCTCAAGCTTACCCTCCATAACGAGATCACAGATGAGCCGACGAACCTGGTTATCAACGGTTCATCCATGGTAGTGGCGGCTACCGGCAAGCCGGCGACTCCCTCGAATTCAGATGGCACGGTTGCATCAGGCGGTCAGCAGAGTTTCGAGTGGTATATCAAGCCTGATACTCAGGAGGGGGCGCGATTTTTCCGGTCGCATGCATCGCGCGAACAGTTTAACCAGGGCTTGATCGGCATGCTTGTCGTGGAGCCGCGTGGTTCACGCTATCTCAGCCCCTTCGACGGCAAGCCGATGGTGAGCGGCTGGGAGGCCATGATCGAAGATCCGAAGGGCGCGGACTTCCGAGAATTCGCGATTTTCTATCATGAGGCCGGCGACGAAGCGTTCCGCCTCTTGAATAAGAAGGACGAAATGCTGCCGCAGCGCGATCCGCATACCGATTCCTATCGGCCGGGTGCGCGGTTACTGAATTACCGCAGCGAACCGCACGGCACGCGCATCGAGCTTCAGGCCCACATGGGCTTTTACGGCGACGAGTCCATGGCGTATGGGTCCTATACCTTCGGCGACCCGGCCACGACCGTTCCTCGATCCTACCTCGGCGATCCAGCCAAGTTCAGGATGGCGGGCGGGTCGGAAATCGTGCACTCGCATCACCTCCACGGCGGCTCCATCCGTTGGGCGCGTCAGCCGGGGAATAGCAATCTCGACTTCGCACTGTCAAAGAACGGGCCGGTGAAGTTCCCTCCGATCAGCGACCCCTCAGACCGTTTGGACGTGCAGTCCATTGGGCCCACAGAGGTTTACGATCAGGTGATTGAGGGTGGTTCGGGGGGCCTGCAAGCCCTGGCCGGCGAGTTCGTGTTCCATTGCCACATCCCTCAACATTATGTGACGGGCATGTGGGGGTTCTGGCGTGTGTACAACACGCTGCAGCAGTCAGGTTTCCAGACCGATGTGATGAAGCCGCTGGTTGAACTGCCGGATCGCGTCGGCAAGATCAAGACGGGCACTGCGTCGGACAAGCTTGTCGGCACCACGGTGGACTGGTACGGCGGCAAGAAGTATGAGATCACCAAGGACAAGACCGATTGGAAAGCCAACCCGGTCAAGGTCTCCATCAAGGATTGGGTGGAGATGATGCTCACGCCGCAAGGCAAGCCTGGCAAGAAGAACACCGAGAAAGAGCAGACGTTGGCCTACGACTCGACCGTCAACGACTGGGCGTGGGATGGCAGCAAGGCGTTCAGCGAACCGGAGACGACGTATGAGTGGGTCAACTACAAGCCGACGACGCCGGGCAAGCGGCAGGAGATTCTCTTCGATCCGCAATCCGGCAAGATCGCCTGGCCATGGCTGCGGCCGCACCTGGGCCGGCGCGTGCCGTTCTCTCCGAGCCACAGCGGCGCACCCTGGCTGGAGCCGATCCATCGCCGCGACGACGGCAGCAACTCCACCGAACCGCCGAAACCGGGTGAGCAAGGGCCATGGAGCCTCTGTCCGGAAGGAGCGCCGCAGAAGTTCTTCAATATCCACGCGATCGCGTTGCCGATCACGCTCAAGAAGGCGACGGCCAAGACGCCGGCGATTGTGGATCCGGGTGGATTGCTCTACGTGCTGCATGAAGAAGAGCAGGAAGTCCGGAAGAATCCCGCCAAACAGATGCCGCTGGTGATCCGCGGCAACGTACAGGATTGTATCGACGTCGTGTACAAGAGCGAGTTGAAAGATGATGTGCGGCAAGGGTTCTCCAGCAAGACGAACCTGCATCCGCACATGTTCCAGTTCGACACGCAGGCGTCGGACGGCCCGATCATCGGCTTCTCGTATGAGATGTCGTTGCGGCCGTTCACGATTCTGAAGGACGAGCATCCCGGCAAGGGCATGCCCGTGCCGATGAATACGACGATGGAGGCCGATGCGGCCAAGGGCGCGACCAGCATCAAGGTGAAGGATGCCTCACGCTATCACATCAAGACCGAGTTGGGCGTGGGCATGGACGAAGTGGGTGGATTCGAGTCGGCCCGGATCAGCAAGATCGAAGGCAACATGATCATGTTCGAGCGGCCGCTGAAGTATAGCCATAAGAAGGGCGAGATCGTGTCGGTGGAGTGGATCCGCGAGCGATGGTATGTGGACGCCGACTTCGGCACCACTTTCTGGCACGACCATGTGTTTGGATTGGATGGGTGGGGCCATGGTTTCTACTCCACGTTCATCGCCGAACCGCCGCGGTCCACCTATCATGATGCGGTGACCGGCAAAGAAATCCGCAGCGGGCCGGTGGCTGACATTCACACCCTTGAACCGGTGTCCGCGCATATCCGGGGCTCCTTCCGTGAAATCGTGACCCAGGTCATGGATTCCAATCCCCGGACGGCGGAGTTGATTACTGCCGATAACCCTCAAGTCAAGGTCAACGCGATTTCCGTGGACGGCACACCGTCCGCGGTCTATCCAGCCAAGCTCAACCTGTCGCCGATGAAGTTCCTGAACGGCGGCGAAGCGACGACGGGGGGAGGCTACAACATGCGTGTGGAGCCCTTGTCGGTGCGGCTGGCGAACAATCCAGATCCGTCGCAGTTGTTCAGCAGCCTGATTCACGGGGATCCCGAGACTCCGATGTTGCGGGCGTACCTGGGTGACCCGATTGTGGTTCGGTTGATCGAAGGATCGGCCAATGAAGTGCACTCCTGGCACATCAGCGGACACTGGTTCCCGATGGAGCGCTACAGCAAAAACTCCATCCCTCGGAGTTCGCTGCATGTGGTGATCGGAGAGCGGTACGATGCGGCCATTCCGGCTGCAGGAGGACCGCAACAGATGGCGGGCGACTATCCGTACTACAGCGGTCGCGCGTCGCACTTCGTGGAAGGCAGCTGGGGCCTTTTCCGGGTACTGGACAAAGCGGATGCGACACTGAGGCCGCTGCCGGGCCGGGAAGAGATTCCGCAGTCGGCCAAGTCCGTCTGCCCGGCCGGCGCGCCGGTGAAGACCTTCAACGTCGCAGCTATCGACAAGGCGATTCGCTACAACAAGGGAACGCCCGGCGTGATGGAAGTGGATATGGAGCGGAAGATGGTGCTGGGCAACGAGACCGGCAAGATGTACGTGCTCGAAGGCGAGAAGACCAAGGTCGCCACGGGCAGCATTGAACCGAGCCCGTTGACCCTGCACGTGAATGTGGGAGATTGTATCAAGGTCAATCTCAAGAACGAGATGGCCAAGGACCGGGCCGGGTTCCACGTAGACCATGTGGCGTTCGATCCGAAGGAATCGATGGGGATCAACGCCGGGAACAACCCCGGCGACCAAACTGTGGCGCCGGGGCAGAACCGGACCTACACGTTCTTCGCCCATCCGGAGTTCGGGGAGAACGCCGCTCTGATTCAGGATTGGGGTAACGTGATTGAGAATCCGCGGAACGGGCTCTTCGGAGCGATCATCATCGGCCCCAGAGGATCGCAGTATCGCGATCCTCTGACGGGCGAAGATCTGACCCAGAAGAGTTCCTGGCGAGCAGACGTGATTGTGGATCGGAGCCTGTCGGGCAACGAGAATCGACAGGACTATCGGTCCTTCGCCCTCCTGTTCCAGGACGAAGATAACCAAATCGGCACCAGCTTCATGCCCTACATCCAAAAGGTGGCCGGCGTAACGGCGGTGAACTACCGGTCCGAGCCGACCGATTACCGGATCGAGAAGGGCTGTGCGTACAGCGAAGTGTTCGTCTGCGTCAAAACGGGCGATCAGCCGGTGACTCCGAGCATCGCGGCGCATGTGGGCGACCCGGTCGTGATTCACGTGCTGGGTGCCTTTAGTGAGCAGGTACAGCTATTCAGCGTGTCGGGCCATGAGTGGAAGCACGAGCCTTACATGAGCGGAGCGGATCTCGTGAGCACCATGGAGTTCGGCGGCACCGAGGTGATCAATGCCTGGCTGCATGGTGGGGCCGGAGGTCCGAACGGGATTCCTGGCAGCTATCTGTGGCTCAACCAGAGACCGGGCTATCTCGACGCCGGTCACTGGGGGACGCTGACGGTGCTCGACCGCGACAGTCGGGCGATCTTGCCGTTGGGCGGGCAGGTGCCGGCCACACAGCAAGCCGAGGAGCAGATCCCAGCGCAGTCCATACCGGTATCGATGAAGGCCAACTAGCCCGGATCGTATACGGGGAAACGGTGCGGGGGAATCCGACAGAGTCACGTCCGGATTCCCCCGTTCCTTTTTGCGGATGGGAGGGGAGAACCTCTTGTAGAGGGGTTCTCCCGTGCGGTAGAACCTCCACATGGGAAAGAATGGGCACAGGGAAAAGTCTCAGTGGTGCTTGGGATGGCTGGCGGCATTCGCACTCGTCGTCATGGCTGATGACGCGACGGCGTTCGATTTTTCCGCCGAGCGGATCGTCAAGAGCGGGACGAAGGTTGTGACGGCTCATGTCAATGCCAAGGACGATCGCTGGCGGTTCGAGTTTGCCCAACCGCAAGGGGGTGCCAGCATCATCATCGTGAGGATGGACCGCCACAGTTCCTGGCTTATTTTGTCCAGGCGGCGGCAGTATATCGAGATGCCGATTGCCGACGAGCATCGGTTGGCGGTGAGCGAGACGATGGAAGGGGAACTCTCGCGCGAACTCGTCGGTGATCAGACGCTGAACGGCTATCCCACCGAACTGTTCGAAGTCACCGTCGCAGAGAATGGGGGAACTCGGCAATACTATCAATGGGTGACCAAGGTTCAGCGGTTTCCGGTGAAGACGGTGAGCAAGCAAGGCAAGTGGTCGGAGGAGTTTCGTCATCTGATCTTTACCGAGCAATCTCCATTCTTATTCCAACTCCCGCAACGATTGGATAGGGCGAACCAACCAGTGGAGACGCAACATTAGCTGACGTAGGACATGTGGGAGAGGCAGCATGAAGTCAGAATGTTCAATGTGTAGTGTTGGATGGTCAATTTAGTTTATGAGACTCAAGCACGCCTTCATCGTTTTCGTCTGCTCTCTCTTGTTCTTTACGTCCTTCGTTCAGGCGGAGTCGCCGAAGAACATTCAGGATCGCGGGAGGGCGATGCTCCGAGATGCCGAAGATATGGTCATGCACGGAGGGATGGGTGACGGGAAGGCCATCGTGCATCACTGCGGTGAAGTGGCGAGTCATGCGGAAGCTATTCTCAAATCGTTGCCGCTCACCGATGAACATGGCAGGGAAGCCGTGCCTCATTTACAGGAAGCCATCAAGCAGTGTAAGCGAGTGGCTGAGATGGGCGACAAGGTCGATCCTGGAGCCAGCTTGAACCCTGCCACCAAAGCCCGTGCGGCGGCGAGGGAGGCGATGAAGCATCTGAATGCGCTGCGGGATGGTGGCGCATAGCTGCGAAGCGCGCGACAAGCACAATCCGAAGGCTGAAGTCCGAAGGCTGAAGGTCGGGGTTGGAAGTTCCGAACACTTCAGTCTTCAGCCTGCTTCACCCGTCGTGCAGTTCTCGCCAGTCTCGGCCGTCTCGCTTCATGAGTGCGGCGCAGCCTAGCAGGCTGCGGAAAAACTCGGTTTATACACAAACTGCCGTTGGAATCTTCTATATGGCACCGATGTCACAATAGCCCAGGATGCTCAAAAAGGCTGTCCAGCAAGGCCGCAGCGAGCGAAGAGGCGAGGCGTACGCTTCGGTACGTTGAGCCTCTGAGCGATGCGAGAACGCCGCTGGCAGACTTTTTCAGCATCCTGCTAGGGAGAATCGGGTTTCGGTATCAAAGGGCTGACCGCGTTCTGATCTCGCCCCGGCTGATAGGTCTCCAGCATTCTCATGATCGTCGGCATCACTCGTTCCTCTGCTGAGAGAGGCACTTTGATGCGTATCCCGCGACCTTCGTTGCGGCCGAGTGAAAAGATGTGATGTTCAATCGTGTCGCCCTGCTTGTCATCCGAATAGGTGAATGTCAATTGTTTCGCGGGGAATCCTGCCAGCGACATCTCCTGATCCTGCCGCCACTTCACCGTGATCGTTTTCTTGCCGTAGAGTTCCGTGATAATGCGGTGATGGGCCGAGGCAAATTCATCGAGCGTCTGCCGCCCGTCCTGGCTCTTGCCCTCCAAGACGTTCATGTGGCCGGATAGTGCGACGAGGCTGTTGTCGATAGGAGGGTAGAGCGTCACGCCGATCCCATCCGGTATCGGATTTCCAAGACGCCAGGTTTCGGGATAACGGATGGAGAAGCCGAAGCGGGCGTTCGTGTAGGCTTTCCATTCGCGCTCTTCATTCCCCGACGGAGCGGCAAGGGAGGCTTGGGTCGTCATGTCAAGACTCATCACAATCGCAATCAGCAGACAAGTCTGGATCATCCGAGTCCTCATGCGCTAGCAGGATGCTGAAAAAGCCCGCCAGCCTGTCTTGTTCATCTGGTCTGTTCGGTCTGTCTGGTTCATCTGGTTAGTTTTGTTCATCCAAATACACGAGACAGACCGAATAGACCAGATAGACCAGATAGACCGGGTTTGTCCCAGACGTGCGGGCCAATGAATTCCACCGTGCCACAATAATTTCCGCAGCCTGCTATCGCGCGGACCGCGCGCAGCGAAAACCGATGGTCGCGGCGCGCTGATTCGGCGATGCCCCGCCTCTGGTGGCCGTTCGCAGCAAAGCCGGTGCGCTCTTCCACGATCCTCCGCGCACCACCTTGTATCGGCCGCTGGCAGGTCCGTGGGGGTTGCGATCCGGCATGGTCGCATAGTAGTCGATCCCAAACCAGTCTTCGACCCACTCGGCTGCGTTCCCTGCCATATGATGCAGGCCATAGGGGCTGCGGCCCTCTTCCCCACTATCAACGGGCGCCACGATGGGAATCTCGTGGGCGTGATACTGCCCGAACATCGCCAGCGCCGGCGTGGGAGGTCTCTGCCCCCAAGGAAAGAGATTGCCGCTGTCCCCCCGCGCGGCTTTTTCCCATTCGGCCTCCGTCGGTAGCCGCTTCTCGCGTGCGTAACAAAAGGCCGAGGCCTCAAACCAGGTGACGTAGAGCGCCGGCCAACGTGCCAATGTCTCGGGCTGCATGGCATGGATCGTCGTGACATGATCGATCAGTTTCCGTACTTCCTCGGGGACGCGGCGTTGTTGCTGCCGCAGCCACAGCAAATACTCTCCCAGGTTCACTTCGTCCCGATCGATCTCATACCGATTGAGCCAGACGCGACGCTGTGGCTGCTCTGTGTCGTCGTACTGGAGATCGAAGCTGAACGGTTCGTAGCTTGTGCGGGCGGTGCCCATGATAAAAGGGCCTTCGGAAACTGTCAGCAGAAGAGTGCTGTTGGCGAGCGCAGCAATGTCCTCAACAGGGCTCTGTACGTCATTCGTCGCCGCTGCTGCAGTGCGAAGAAACGATGCACCCATGAGTGTCGCGATGAGGACATAGCCGAAGGCGTGAAGATATCTCCGGACTCGGCCTGTCAATCCAGCGATGCGGCTATTCTGCATGACAATCGAACACCATGAATAAGAAATGGCCCACTTCGGTCTTGTTTCATAAGCAGCCAAAGAAACTATCACATCAAGTACTTGCAGATGAATAGATCTTGTGGTGGGTCGGTCATCCATCTGGCGTCGGCCCCGTACTTCACAGTTGCCGCAGGGGAATCTGTGGAGTCCTGACCGCTAGACTGGAGGTCCTACTTGTCGGCTGATCGGCAACCCGGTGGCTATCGATTCATGATCGCAGTAAGAATGGCTCCAACCTCGATTCGCTATCTACCCGTAATGCCCCATTTTAATCGAGGTTCTGTCCAAGAAATTAGACAGCGCAACTCATTGTGTTTATTCGCATGGATCCTAGCGAGCCCCTGTTCTGTCTAATCCTGTGGTCCTGGCGGTCAAGCTGGGGCTCGTGGCGATCCTTCTTCTCTTGACCCTGACCCACGATCTCATCATCGGGCCTCGCGTCGGGCGGATCGTACAACTCCCCACGGAGATGGGCCACCGACTTCTCCGGTGCCGTCGTCTCCGTCCTCGACGGCGACACCATCGAAGTCCTGTACAACCAACACCCCGAGCGCATCCGCCTCCCGCAGTCCCAACGACACTCAAAAGAACGGCGCAACCCGCTCAATCGTAAGAATGGGGAGGCGCACATTCTGGCGTGCCATCAATTGGGATTATTAACCCCCAAAATCAGACCCGCCAGCCCACAGAACACGGCGAATAATAAGGCTACGATAACCATAGGTTCCATGATAACCTCCTAGGTTGATGGTGGATTTAACTGATGTCACTGTTGTGAGAAGCAATGGCTATGCCCAATCTGACGAGCATTAACATACACTGAATGATGCGCCAATCACAAGATTGATCGGGAGGAATGGCAGCGCCATGGGGAAATCTACCCCGCAGATCCAAACCCGATGACGCGTTTGTCCTCAACGCTCTACGGCGGGTTGCTGCCCGATGGGAATGTCAATCAGGAACTCGTCAAGCAAGGCTGGTGTTGGTGGTATCGGAAGTATGCGCCTGGGGATACGGTGCTGGAAGGGTCGGAGCAGGAAGCGCGAGAAACGAAGAAAGGCTTTTGGGCTGATCCCCATCCGGTGCCGCCGTGGGAGTGGAGGAAGCGAAAATCGCGTTAGTGGGCAGGCTTATGTCTTGGCGTTGGCGAGCCTGGGTTCAGCCTGCGTCACTCTCAGTGGGACACGGATTTTAGGGGTTAAATAATATATATTCCGCCGAGCCGAACCACGTTCGATCACGTCCTGGTTCTGTGGTCTCCCTGGGTCGCTCGCTTCTCTCTCGTTCTGACGCTGGCCGTTCTGTTTGCAGCGGTCATGCTTGTGCGGAGCTAGCTGGTTGCTCTGGTTCATCTGGTCTATCTGGTTTGTCTCGTTCGTTTGGTTGAACCAGACAGACCAGACGAACCAGACAAACCGCTTAAGTGTCGTATCCCATGAGCGAGCTCAGAACCTCACTGGTACCTGCTTGGAGCTGTAGCCTTCCGCCACAGTGCGAGTTTTCTCTGCTGTAGCAAGACTCCCCATAAGTCGCGGCATCTTCTCGTGTGAATGGTTCAACCACTGAATAATTCTAGATAAACTTGTGTGATTCTCTGATGGACGAACGGTCTTGGGTTTGCAAAGATCTATTCGCGACGTGGTCGCTTACCCTCGCTTGGCGAGGGGTGGGAGATACGCGGTCGTCTCTAGCCTCTGCTCAACCTGGATAGGTGCCGGCTATGCCAGTGAATAAAAAAGTTTCCTTTTCGATCTGGTATGTCGTTCTTGCGATTATTGCAATTATTCTCGTACACGATTTCATCGTGGCCACGCAGAAGCTCGAAGAACTTCCGTACAGCGAATTCAGGACACTCGTGGCGGCCGGAAAAGTGGCTGAAGTCACGGTCACTCAGCAGAGAGTGACCGGGAAGCTGAAGCCGGAAGAAGGGTCCAAAGAGCAGAAGTTGTTTACGACCGTTCGGGTTGAAGACCCCGATCTGGTCAAGGAGCTCAATGCAAGCAACGTCACGTTTAGCGGCGTGATTGAAAGTACCTTCTTGCGCGATCTCCTCTCCTGGATCGTCCCAGCGCTGATCTTTGCCGGCATTTGGTTTTTTATCATTCGGCGATTCGGGCAGGGTCAAAGCGGATTCATGACGGTGGGGCAGTCGAAGGCGAAGATCTATGCCGAGAAGGTCACGAAGGTCACTTTCGCGGATGTGGCCGGCGTGGACGAGGCGAAGGAGGAACTGCGCGAGGTGATCGAGTTTCTGAAGACGCCTGAAAAGTTCACGCGCCTCGGAGGAAAGATTCCTAAAGGCATCTTACTCGTCGGCCCGCCCGGAACCGGCAAGACTCTCCTGGCCCGCGCCGTGGCCGGAGAGGCCGGGGTGACTTTTTTCAGCATCAGCGGGTCGGAGTTCGTGGAAATGTTTGTCGGAGTGGGGGCAGCCCGTGTGCGGGACCTCTTCGATCAGGCGAAGGTCAAAGCGCCCTGTATTATCTTCATCGATGAACTGGATGCGCTCGGGAAAGCCCGCGGGATGGGACCCATGGCGCATGAGGAGCGTGAGCAGACTTTGAATCAGTTGCTGGTCGAGATGGACGGCTTCGATCCCCGCATCGGCGTCATTCTGATGGCGGCGACCAATCGGCCTGAAATCCTGGATCCCGCACTCTTGAGGGCGGGCCGGTTCGACAGGCAAGTCTTGGTCGACCGACCGGATAAGATCGGCCGTTTGGCCATCCTGCGCGTCCATGCGAAGCAAGTGGTCCTGGGCCCCGATGCGGACCTCGAGGTGATCGCCGGGATGACCCCCGGTTTCTCGGGCGCCGATCTCGCCAATATCATCAATGAAGCGACACTCTTGTCAGTGCGTCGGAATAAGGAGCAGGTGGGCCTCCCGGAATTGCAGGAAGCGGTGGAGCGGGTCGTCGCCGGATTGGAGAAGAAGAACCGAGTGCTCAACAAGATGGAGAAAGAAAGAGTGGCCCACCATGAAGTGGGCCACGCATTGGTGGCACTGTCGTTTCCTGGAGCAGACCCGATACAGAAGATTTCGATCATTCCTCGCGGGATTGCTGCCTTGGGCTATACTCTTCAGCTCCCGACCGAGGATCGCTTTCTCATGACCAAGACGGAGCTGGAGAACAAGATTGCCGTCTTACTCGGAGGGCGGATTGCGGAAGAACTAATCTTTGGGGAGGCCTCCACGGGAGCACAGAATGATCTGGTCAAGGCGACAGATATTGCCAAGAGCATGGTCAAGTCCTACGGGATGAGTGACAAGTTGGGGACTATCACGCTCGATCGTGAACGCCAGCCCCTCATGATGCAGATCCAGGCGCCGCAGGAAAAAGGCGACTACTCGGAGGAGACCGCCCGCGAGATCGACTGCGAAGTACGCCGTATCATCGATGAGCAATACGAGCGCGTGAAACGGCTGTTAGCTGAAAAGAAGCGTGCACTCCTAGAAGGAGCAAAAGTGCTGCTCGATCGAGAGGTGATCAGTGGCAGTGACCTCAAAGCCATTATGGACAAGTACTAGCCCGCATTATTCATGATGGTTCGTGGCGATATCGCATAGAAGCCAGGCGAGGGGCAAGTGGCACGAGGCGAGAGGAAAGACACTCCTTCTGGTTGCCCCTAGCCTCTGGCCCCGCGCCTCTCGCCCAAACATCGGCAGTGAAGGTCGATGATGAAGTCATCGTTCAAAACCGGCCTGAGTTTTGGTCTCACGTCCGGCGTGATTACGACATTGGGGTTGATGGTGGGACTCCATTCAGGCACCCATTCACGAACCGTCGTGATCGGTGGCATTGTGACCATTGCGGTTGCCGATGCCCTCTCCGATGCGCTGGGCATTCATATTGCGGAGGAGTCCAAGAATAACGGGAACGTGTCGGAGATCTGGGAATCGACCATTGCCACCTTTATGGCTAAGTTCCTGATCGCGATGACCTTTGTGGCGCCGGTGCTGTTGTTGCCCTTGGAGGATGCCATGATGATGAGCGTGGTGTGGGGCCTCTCTCTACTCGCGGTGCTGAGCTATCTCTTGGCGCAGGCCCAGCAGATCCCGGCCTGGAAAGTCATCGCGGAGCATGTAGTCATTGGCGTCAGCGTGATCGCGAGCACGCACTATGTGGGCGACTGGATTCATGCGACGTTGGGTTAGCAGGATGCTGAAAAAGACCGCCAGCGCCAGAAATCGTGGCGCGTGAAGCGCGAGACCAGACTGGTTGCTCTGGTTTGTTTGGTTGAACCAGACAGACCAGATAGACCAAACGGACCAGATGAACCAGATCAACCCTCGCCCGACTCGCTCGGCTATCCTGCGGAAGTGAAATCACTGAGGGGACCATCGATGGTGCAACCACCGCGCGTCGCGTACTTTTCCATGGAGATCGGCCTTGAGTCCGGGATGCCGACCTATGCGGGAGGGCTTGGTGTGCTCGCCGGCGACACGATTCGCTCGGCTGCGGATCTCGAAGTGCCGATGGTGGCGGTGTCCTTGCTGCACCGCCGGGGGTACTTTTTTCAGCGGCTGGATGCGCAGGGCCGGCAAATCGAGGAGCCTGTCGCGTGGCCGGTCAATGATTTCGTGGAACTGGTCGACGAGCAGGCCACGGTCGATATCGAAGGCCGCACGGTCCATGTCAGGGCCTGGAGGTATCGCGTAACGGGTGAGTCCGGGCATGTCGTTCCGGTGTATCTACTCGATACGGATGTGAGTGAAAACCAGCCCTGGGACCGGACCCTCACCGATGTGCTCTACGGGGGCGACGACCGTTATCGCTTGTGTCAGGAAGTGGTGCTGGGGGTTGGAGGATTTCGACTATTGCGGGCCCTCGGATATGAAGACATCCGTCGGTTCCACATGAATGAGGGTCACGCCGCCTTGCTCGTCCTTGCGCTTGGCGAGGAGAAGCTGGCCTTGCAGAACCAGCCGGATTCGATTTCAAACGAGCTTGTCGAAGCCATTCGCGAACAGTGCGTGTTTACGACCCATACTCCGGTGCCGGCAGGCCACGATCAATTTCCCGAGAAACTCGCGCGACAGGTGCTAGGCGATCGCTGGTGGGTCATACTGAAGGCCCGCGGTGTTGGGGAGACGCTCAATCTGACGCAACTGGCTCTGCGGGGTTCCCTGTATGTCAATGGGGTTGCGATGAAGCATGGGGAAGTCTCGCACAGCATGTTCCCCGGCTACCCGATCCATTCCATTTCCAACGGAGTTCACGCGGTCACATGGACCGCTCCGTCGTTCCAGAAGCTCTTCGATACCCATCTGCCGGACTGGCGGCGCGATCAACTCTCGCTGCGCTATGCTGTGGGCATTCCCACCTCGGACATCTGGGCGGCCCATGTGGAAGCGAAACGCACGTTGGTCGAGCATGTGAATCGGGAATCGAACGCGGGATTCGATCGCGAGGTGTTGACAATAGGATTCGCCCGCCGGTTTGCGGCCTATAAACGCGCCGGTCTGATCTTTCAGGACCTCGACCGGCTCAAGAGGATTGTCCGCGCGGCCGGGCCGATCCAGATCGTCTTTGCCGGCAAGGCGCATCCGCACGACCACGATGGCAAGGACCTGATCGCGCGCATCCATGAGATGCGCGATGCCCTGCAAGGGGTGATCGCGGTGTCGTATCTGACCAATTACGACATGGAGGTGGCCAAGATGCTCTGTGCCGGTGTCGATGTCTGGCTCAATACACCGTTGCCGCCGATGGAGGCATCGGGGACGAGCGGGATGAAGGCGGCGATGAACGGGGTCCCCAGCCTGAGTGTGCTCGATGGCTGGTGGATCGAGGGCCACCTCGAAGGTGTGACCGGCTGGTCGATCGGCGATCGGGTGGAGGCTTGTCTGGAGCCTCAACCTGGGATGGATGCCTGTCACGCAGCAGAACTCTGTAGAAAGCTGGAAGAGAAGGTCTTGCCCTGTTTCTATAAGGACCGCGAACGTTTTATCGAGATCATGCGGCACGCGATTGCATTGAACGGAGCGTTTTTCAATACGCAGCGCATGGTCGCCCAGTATCTCCACGATGCCTATCGATTGGGGCAAGCGCCTATGCCGCAGAACCATGGATCGGCGTGAGGGATACGGTGAGCCTGCGCGATCCCTGCCACCACTCTCATGGCTTCATCCTGACCATCAATGGAGGATCATCGAGCCTCAAGTGTTCGCTCTTCCACGTTGGTCCTCCTCTCACTCGTGCTGTGTCCTGCATGGTCGATCGAATCGGGTTTCCAGAGGGGATGCTGACCCTCACGGACGTGGCCGGGGGAACCAGCGAGCGCAGGACTATCCAGGCTGCGCATCACAAGGACTGTGTCGATCCGCTCATCGCCTGGCTGGAACAGAAGGTCGCAAACACAGACCTCGTAGCGATCGGGCATCGCGTGGTGCATGGAGGTCATCGTTATAGCGAGCCGCAGCGCCTCACACCGGAAGTCATGGGTGAATTGCGTCGGCTAAGTCCCTATGATCCAGAACATATGCCGGCCGAGATCGAGTTGATCGAGATGTTGGGCCGGCGGTACCCGACGCTTCCGCAAGTCGCCTGCTTCGACACCGCCTTTCACCGCGATATGCCGCGAGTCGCACGCCTCTTGCCGATCCCCAGACGGTACGACGAGGCCGGCGTGCAGCGCTATGGGTTTCACGGCCTCTCCTATGCCTACTTAATGAAGGAACTCAGGCGTATTGCACCTCACGAGGCGCAGGGCCGTGTCATCCTGGCTCATCTCGGCAATGGGGCGAGCATGGCGGCGGTGCGCGGGGGCAAGGGCATCGATACGAGCATGAGTTTTACGCCCACGGCGGGATTGCCGATGAGCACTCGTTCAGGCGATCTCGACCCAGGCCTGCTGTCCTATTTGTCGAGAACGGAAGGCATGACCGTGGAGCAGTTCCAAACGATGGTCAATCAGCAATCGGGGTTGCTCGGGGTGTCGGAGACCAGCTCCGACCTGCGCGATCTTTTGGCAAGCGAAAGCCACGATCCACGTGCGGCAGAAGCCGTAGCGCTCTTCTGCTATCAGGCCAAGAAGTGGATGGGCTCATTTGCCGCTGCCTTGGGCGGGCTCGACACGCTTGTCTTCAGTGGCGGTATCGGTGAGAACTCGCCAGTCGTCCGAGCGCGCATCTGTGAGGGACTGGGATTCCTTGGCATCGCGTTGGATGAGGCTCCCAACCTCGCGGGGGCCGCTGTCATTTCGAGGGAGGGAAGCGGAGCCACTGTTCGTGTGATCACTACGGATGAAGAGAGCGAGATTGCGAGTTCCGTCCATCAGCTGCTGCATTAGAACAGAGGCAATGAGGTATAAGAGCTTGTCACGTTAGACACTTCGACTTTCCCGGAACGAGATCACTCGCAACGAGGAGCCCATGCGCAAAACCAAGAAGAAACCGCTGAGTTCAGACCTGCTCATGAAAATGCACGGCTATTGGCGAGCCGCGAATTATCTGTCCGTAGGTCAGATATATCTCTACGACAATCCCTTGCTGAAGAAGCCGCTGACGCGCGCACACATTAAGCCGCGGTTGCTCGGTCATTTGGGGACGACGCCCGGGTTGAACTTCATCTACGTGCATCTGAACCGTGTCATTAAAGAATACGATCTGAACGTCATGTATATCACCGGGCCTGGTCACGGTGGACCAGGACTGGTGGCCAACGCGTATCTGGAAGGCACCTACAGCGAGGTCTATCCGAATGTCTCGCAAGATGAAGAGGGTCTGAAGCGCCTGTTCACGCAATTCTCTTTTCCCGGGGGCATTCCGAGTCACGTCGCACCGGAGACACCGGGGTCTATTCACGAGGGTGGCGAGTTGGGTTACTCGCTGTCACATGCTTTCGGTGCGGCGTTCGATAATCCGGACCTGCTGGTCGCCTGCGTCGTGGGCGATGGTGAAGCGGAAACCGGTCCGTTGGCGACCAGTTGGCATTCGAACAAGTTTCTGAACCCTGTGCACGACGGCGCCGTGCTGCCGATCCTGCATCTGAACGGGTACAAGATCGCCGGCCCTACGGTGCTGGCGCGTATTCCGCACGATGAACTGAAATCGCTGTTTATCGGATACGGGTACAAGCCGTATGTTGTCGAGGGCGATGATCCCGCGACGATGCATCAACAGATGGCCGCCACGCTGGACGCGGTCGTCGCTGACATCAGTAGGATCCAGCGCGACGCACGGACCAACGGATTCACGAAACGGCCCCGGTGGCCGATGATCGTCCTGAGCTCGCCGAAGGGCTGGACGGGGCCGAAGGTCGTGGATGGGAAGCGGGCTGAAGGAACATTCCGTTCGCACCAGGTCCCGATGGGCGACATGAGTCATCCAGGCCATGTGAAGCTGTTGGGAAGGTGGATGAAGAGCTATCGGCCCGAGGAATTGTTTGACCGGACTGGTCGGTTCCTTCCTGAGCTCGCCGATCTGGCGCCGACAGGCGACCGCCGCATGAGCGCCAATCCGCACGCCAACGGCGGCCTGTTGCTGCACGACTTGCGCCTGCCGGATTTCCACGATTACGCTCTGAAAGTACAGAAGCCCGGGGCGGTGAACGGCGAAGCTACACGAGTCCAAGGCGAGTTTATCCGCGACGTGGTCAAATCCAACTCCAACAACTTCCGGGTGTTCAGCCCGGACGAGACGGCCTCGAATCGCTGGGGAGCGGTATTCGAGGTGACGAACCGATGTTCGACCGCAGAGATCATTCCCGGCGACGATCATGTGGCGCCGGATGGCCGCGTGATGGAGATGTTGAGTGAGCATCAGTGCGAAGGCTGGCTCGAAGGCTATCTATTGACGGGCCGCCATGGAATGTTCTCGTGCTATGAAGCCTTTATCCATATCGTCGATTCGATGTTCAACCAGCACGCCAAATGGCTCAAAGTGTCTCATCGGATTCCATGGCAGCGACCGATTGCGTCCTTGAATTACTTATTGTCGTCGCATGTGTGGCGGCAGGATCACAACGGTTTCAGCCACCAGGACCCCGGGTTCATCGACCACGTCGTGAACAAAAAAGCCGAGGTCATCCGGGTCTATCTCCCACCGGACGCGAACACCCTGTTGTCCGTCACCGATCATTGTCTGCGCAGCCGCAACTACGTGAACGTGATCGTGGCCGGCAAGCAACCTGCGCCTCAGTGGTTGAACATGGACGATGCGATCAAACATTGCACCGCCGGCCTTGGCATCTGGCCATGGGCCAGCAACGACCACGGCGGGGATCCGGACGTTGTGATGGCTTGCTGCGGCGACGTACCCACGCTGGAAACATTTGCCGCCGCCGGCTTGCTCAGAACTCTGTTCCCTCGCCTGAAGGTCCGGGTCATTAACGTGGTGAACTTGATGAAGCTCCAGCCGCAGCGAGAACACCCTCATGGTTTGAGCGACAAGGAGTTCGACAGCCTTTTCACGACTGACAAACCAATCATCTTTGCCTTCCATGGCTACCCCTGGCTGATTCATCGGCTGACCTACCGAAGGACCAATCACAAGAATCTGCACGTCCGTGGGTACAAAGAGGAAGGCACGACAACGACGCCCTTCGACATGGTGGTCTTGAACGATCTCGACCGGTACGGTTTGGTGATGGACGTGATCGATCGTGTCCCGAAGCTAGGGCGTCTTGCCGCCCATACCAGACAAGCGATGCAGGACAAACGAATGGAGCACAAGGCGTACATCGCCAAGTATGGGGACGATCAGCCGGATATTCGAGATTGGAAATGGGACGCAACACGATAACACTCTCGGCGGTCACTCTGCCGGCTGAAACCCATGACCAGGCGCGGAGGCTCACATGACATTGCCAAACACGGTGCCTTCATAAAATTGCAGAGGATGGTGCGTAGCACGTCCGGAACGCCGGTTGAATAGCCGGCGAGTATCCGGTGCCTGCAATGAGGCGGGGGCATGTTTTGATGCGACAGGAGTCGTCTGAGCAGTGGCATTTTTGGAGCAGCCCATCGGCTGAGGCTTTTAAGCAACTCGACTCAAGCTCCAAAGGACTCTCCGGCGATGAGGCGCGACGGCGTCATCTGCGCGATGCGCATCTTCTCTTGAAACCGAAGAGCCGACTGTCCACCTACGAGCTGCTGTTTCGGCAATTCACTAGCCCGATCATCCTCATCCTCCTGGTTGCCGCGGGGCTGGCCTTCTTCCTGGCGGATCGGACCGACACGGCGATCATTCTCGCGATCGTGCTCGCCAGCGGCCTGCTCGGGTTCTGGCAGGAACGGAGCGCGAACCAAGCGGTGGCCAGCCTGCTCGCGATCGTTCAAGTCAAAGCGGATGTGTGGCGCGACGGAAGCCCGGCTGCTGTGCCGGTTGAGGAGGTCGTGCCGGGCGATGTCGTCCTGCTCAGAGCGGGCGACACGGTTCCCGGCGATTGTCTGCTGCTTGAATCAAAAGACCTGTTCGTGGACGAGGCGACGCTCACGGGCGAGACCTATCCGGTCGAGAAAGTCTGCGGCGTCCTGCCGTCCGACGTTCCCTTGGGTCGACGGACGAACAGTCTCTTTCTCGGGACCCATGTCATCAGCGGAAACAGTACGGCGGTTGTGGTGCACATTGGGTCGGACACGGAATTCGGGAAGGTCTCGGGCCGGTTACAACTCAGGCCGCCCGAGACGGAGTTCGAACGAGGCATCAGGCAATTCGGTTATCTGCTCCTGGAAGTGACCGTCGTGTTGGTCGTCGCCATCTTTGCGGTCAACGTGTATCTGGCCAGGCCCGTGCTCGAAGCCTTTCTGTTCTCTCTCGCCCTCGCGGTCGGCCTCACCCCGCAGCTGCTGCCGGCCATCATCAGCATCAATTTGGCCCATGGGGCTAAGCGCATGGCCCAGCAGAAAGTGATTGTGAAGCGATTGGCCTCAATCGAAAACTTCGGGAGCATGACCGTCTTCTGTTCGGACAAAACAGGGACACTGACCGAAGGGCTCGTCCGGCTGAAGGCTGCCTGCGATATCACGGGGAATCCGAGCGAACGGGTGCTCTTGCACGGCGCGCTCAATGCGAGTTTCGAAACCGGGTTTCATAACCCGATCGACGAAGCTATCCGTACCGCTCGCTCGTTCGATCTCTCCCCCTATCGGAAATTGGATGAAGAACCCTACGATTTTGTCCGCAAACGGTTGTCTGTGCTAGTCGCGACGCCGACAGCCCATCTGTTGGTGACCAAGGGGGCGCTGGCAAACGTGCTGGCGGTTTGTTCAACCGCCGAGGCTGCGGACGGCACGTTGGTTGAGCTGGTTGCCGTGCAGGATGCCATCCAATTGCAGATGGCGCGGTGGGCCAGCCAGGGATGGCGAGTGCTCGGACTTGCCTCTCGCGAGATGGGCCCACGAGAGGGTATCACCAAGGACGACGAGGCAGCCATGACGTTCTTGGGATTCCTGCTGTTCGAAGATCCCATAAAGGACGGTGTTCTAGATGCGATCGGTCGTCTCAGGGGCCTGGGCGTCACCTTGAAGATCGTGACCGGCGACAATCGACTCGTCGCGGCTCACGTCGGACAGGCGATAGGCTTGTCGAATGGAAATCTGTTGACCGGCGAGGATTTGCGGCAGATGAGCGACGAAGCGCTGGTGTCGCGCGTGAATGACGTCCATGTGTTTGCCGAAGTCGAGCCGAATCAGAAGGAACGAATCATCCTGGCGTTGAAAAAGGCAGGCCACGTCGTAGGCTATGGGGGCGACGGCATCAATGATGCCTCGGCATTGCACGCGGCGGACGTCGGCGTGTCCGTCGAGAGCGCGGTGGACGTGGCGAAAGAAGCGGCGGATATCGTGTTGCTGGAAAAGGATCTTGGCATCCTTGTCGAAGGAGTGCAGGAAGGGCGGAGGACGTTCGCCAACACGTTGAAGTATGTCTTTATGGCGACCAGCGCGAACTTCGGCAACATGTTCAGCATGGCGGGGGCGTCGCTGTTTCTGTCATTTCTGCCTCTGCTGCCCAAGCAAATATTATTGACCAATCTCCTGACCGACATTCCGGAAATGACCATCGCCGGTGATCGCGTGGATGAGGAGCTGATCGATCGGCCCAGGCGGTGGAACATCGCCTTCATCAGGAAGTTTATGCTTACATTCGGTTTGGTGAGTTCCATCTTCGATTATCTGACCTTCGGTGTGCTGCTCTTGTACCTCCAAGCCGGTGTCGAGGAATTCAGAACCGGGTGGTTTGTGGAGTCGGTGATTTCCGCCTCGGTCATCGTCCTGGTCGTTCGGAGTCGTCGGCCGTTCACTCAAAGCCGACCGAGCCGTGGCCTGCTGGTTGCGACACTCACGGTCGTGGGACTGACGCTGCTGTTGCCCTATACGCCGCTGCGCGGGCCGCTTGGGTTTATGCCGTTGCCGCCGCTGTTCCTGGCGGCCCTGCTCTGCATCGTTGTCGGGTATGTCGTTGCAGCTGAGGTGGCGAAGAAAATCTTTTACCGGCTTGTCCTCTATTGACGAGGGCCGGCGCTGTTACTACCCTTCGATGGTCAGCTGGTCTGTGATTACACAGAGGAGGATCACGATGAAGATGCGCATGGTTCTCATGACCCTATGTCTTGGTTCCTGTTTATGGGTGGGCTGTCATCCGGTTCCACAGGTGGCTGAGGCTCCAAGAACGGCTGAGGTTCTCAACCCAGGCCAGGTAACCTTTCAAAAACACTGTGCCGCCTGTCATGGGCCAACCGGAAAGGGCGATGGCTCTAGGACGTTCAATCCAACTCCATGAAGGCCAAAGTCAGCTTGGAACCGACCATCCGGTAGTGTTTCTTCTCTGTGGCGTCTTGCGACAGTGACCAGATTCTCATCGGGGTCTTTCTCACCACTTGCGGCGATCTGTCGGCCTAGCCTCTTGGCCCTCCCTTTTAACACATTGTTTGTGCAGAGGTTTCGCCGCTCACATTCCCACGCCTGCCTGGCATCTCGCTCGCACAGTGTTCCAGTCGACAGGACGGAAAGGTTTCCGACTCTAAGGAGGCAACGCAATGAAAGCTGTACTGGTCGGAGTTGCGCTGTTGGCGTTAGTCGGGGGCGCAAGTTTGAAAGAATTGAACGTGTCTCAGCCGGAGCGTGATGTGCTCAGTGGCAGAGTCATCTATTCGACGATCTGTATCCGTTGTCATGGGGTCGAGGGAAAGGGAGATGGGCAGATGAAGTTTACTCCTCCGGTCGCCGACCTCACGTCTCCGGCGGTTCAAGGGAAATTGGATGCGAGGTTGTTTAAGAGCGTGCATGACGGCAAGCCGAATACCGCAATGGGAGCCTGGAGGGAATCACTCACAGACGACGAAATTTGGGATACGCTCGCCTATGTGCGAACGCTGGCTCCCGAACAAGCGGGCGGCATGGGCAGCGGGCTCCGATGAGACTGGTTGATCTGGTTCATTTGGATTGTCTTGTATGTTTGTTTGTTGATTGAACGAAACTAACCAGATGAACCAAATCAACAAAACAAACCAGATCAACCAGACAACGGTCTTCTTATGCTGGCGGAATTTTTCAGTAATCTGCTAGGATGGCCACTCGACAGGCATGTGATATGCGCCGACGCCTGAATGGTTGGAGGCATTGCGGGGGAGATCTTCCCTCGCCGCTCTCAATAATAAGGGCGGTCGTGTCGTCTACGAGTTGGATAACCAAGGAGGATGCATGAATCGGATACTTGTGGGAACTGCGATTGTGGTGTCGGCTCTCGTGCCGCTTGCCGGCTGCTCGTCCTATTACACGGGCAAACAGGAAAAACCCTTGTATGCAAAAGCGATCATTGCCGGCCCCGGTATTACGGGAGAGGCGAATCTCTACGAGAAGTACGAAGGGCGCGTAACGATCAAGTTGAAGCTCACCGGCACGCCGGAAAGCAAGTTGAAGCCGGGACGCCATGCGATCCATATTCACGAAGTCGGCAACTGCGAACCCTTCGGAGCGGCCAAGGGGCACTATGATGGGAATGTGGATGCGGCAATCAATCCGGAGGCGAACGTCACCTCTGGGTTAGGGAACCATCCCTACCATCTCGGCGATCTCCAGAACCTTTCCGTGAACGACGATCGGAACGGGTCGCTGTATACAATCACGAGCCGGGTGACTCTGTCTGAGGGGCTCAACACCTTGTTCGATAAAGACGGGAGCGCGTTCATCATCCATGAGTTCGACGATAAGTATCTTCCGGACCCGGTGACAAAGGATGCGCCGGGTGGGCCTCGCATCGCGTGCGGCGTGATTGTGAAAGAGTGAAAGCTCATCCTAACCTGCATTATTCATGAATGTTCATCGTCCCCCACTCATCCCTCCCCCATACCATGGGGGAGGGTCAGGGAGGGGGTGCGAGACCGGCGAGTGGAGAGGCGAGGGTTCCAAGTTTTCCGAACCTTGAACCCCAATTTCGCAGGCCTTGTCGCCTGTCGTGGGTGTGAGAGGCCGCATGGCTGAACAACAGGGCGAGCAGGCGACGAGAAGTCTGTGCGATCAATTGCAGATCACAGCGGAGGAGCTGCAGACCAGGTTGGCGTTTCTCTCCTTTGGTGAACAGGACGGGCAGAATCTCGTCGAGATCCACGACGTGATCTCTTCCTGCGTCGAGGAGATCATCGGAGAATTCTACGATCACTTGCTGCAATTCGAGGAATTGCGCGGGATCTTGTCAGATCCGAAGCTCGTGGAGCGACTCAAGGGGTCGCAGCGCCAGTACTTGCTCAGCCTTGGGCAACTCGGCGATGACGTCGCGTATGCGGAGGCACGGCTTCGCATCGGACTCACTCACGAACGAGTCGGGCTCAAGCAGAAGTGGTACTTGGGCGCGTACCACAAGCTCTTCGAGTTAATCCTGCAGCGGCTCGCGGTTCGTTATTCGGGGGACGCGTGCAGACTGTCATCATTGGTTCTCACGCTGAACAAGATTATCATGCTCGATGAGATCTTTGTCGTGGAAACGTATTACCATACGACGATGCAGCGGCTAGAAGACAGCTTCTGTCAACTGAAGGACGCCCATCGGCAGCTTGAAGGCCTATCCAGGCAGGATTCGCTCACGCCGGTGAACAACCGGCGCGCACTGATGGAGGCGTTGACCATGGAATTTCAGAGGAGCCGCCGCTATCAGCGCCCGTTCGCGCTGATGTTTCTCGATCTGGACCATTTCAAAGACATCAATGACCGGCACGGGCATCTGTTCGGCGATCATGTGCTGCTCCATGTGGTGCAGTTGGCCAGGGGAATAATCCGTCCGCCCGATATCATCGGCCGCTACGGGGGTGAGGAGTTTGTGATCGGTTTGGTGGAGTGCGATCAAGCCGGGGCTCTGCAGATTGCCGAGCGCATTAGACTAAAAATCGCACAGGATCAGTTCGCGTGGGAACACCATGCCACCGCGGTCACGGTCAGCATCGGGGTCGTGATGTTATCTCCAGAAATCGATCAAGTCGAGACACTCGTGACTCGCGCGGATTAGGCCATGTATCACGCCAAGCGCAGGGGGCGGAACAGAGTCGAGCTGTACAGCAAAGAGTGTGCGTTGGAGAACAAGCCGGGATGAACCGAGGCACCTCCCGGTAATGCTCAATGTTGAATGTTCAATTTTCAATTGAACCTCAGCCTGAACCTAAACCTCATCCTGCAGCCTCCTTCTGTGGCATCCCGCAACAATTACAGGGTCGGCACTGTGGCTTTTAGCTCCAGGGCGATCGGAGTCTGGCGGCCAATCCTGTGATTTGACAGGTTAAAACGATCGGCAGGTTGTCCCTGTTAGTGGCACAGTCTTGGCACAAGGGAGGGGTATGATGCGGCTGTTGTCGGTTATCCTTGGGGTGGCTATGCTACTGAGCTGTGCAGGCCAGAGCGCTCGGGTCAAGATCGAGGAGCTTCGGGAGGCTGACCAAACCGGCAGTGCGGCGATAGAATTCGCTCCGCCCTCCCCGGAAACCATACCAGGCAGTCAACTGGGTGAACGGATCCGGCTTGGCTATCAGATTGTCGTCAATACGCAGGAATATGCCCGTCCCTATGTCGGCAATCTTCTCAACTGCACCAACTGTCATCTCGACGGCGGGCTCAATCCGAACGCTGCTTCATTCGTCGGCCTTGCCGCAGTCTATCCCGAGTACCGCGCACGCAACGCGAGGGTGAATACGCTCGCCGATCGTGTCAACGAGTGTTTTGAGCGGAGCCTGAATGGGCGAGCACTTCCGCCGGACAGTTCCAAGCTGCAGGCCATCGTGGCCTATATCACCTGGCTCTCGCGGGGAGTGCCGAGCGGGGCGACATTACCCTGGCGGGGCCTCCAGCGCATTGACTCACGGCGGCCTCTCGATCCAGGCAATGGGAAGCAAGTGTTTGGGAGCAAATGTACCTTCTGTCATGGCTCCGACGGCCTGGGGACGATGGCGGCGCCGCCGGTCTGGGGACCGCAGTCCTACACGATTGGCGCAGGCATGGCACGGGTGAGCGTTGCCGCCGCCTTTATCAAATCGAACATGCCGCGTAGCTGGGGTTGGAGCCTGTCGGATGATGACGCCTACGATGCCGCGGTCTATATCAATAGCCAGCCCCGACCGGATTTCTCCGGCAAAGCGAATGATTGGCCGAAGGGCGGCAAGCCTGCGGATGCACCGTACTAAGCGTGAGACATGAAAGGTTAAACGTTAAACGAGAAGCGTATCTCGTTATTCGCGCGAGACTCGCGAGACTTGCGCGAAAAGCGGGACAGGCAAAGAAGTTCTGAGTTCTGGGTTCTGAGTTGTGAGTTAGAGGCGGATAAAAAAGGCGAGACGGGGGAGAGTTCGAGGTTTTCGGAACTTCAAACTCAGAACTTCGAACTCAGAACTCAAAACTTCGAATGGCGCACGTCTTGCTCGTCGCGCTCACAATTCACGAACGATATAGAAGAGGAGGACATGAAACTCACAGCCTCATACCATGGTGGGACTCGCCACGATATTACCAGCGGTGCGCACCGAGTGGTGACCGATCAGCCGGCCGAAGATGGCGGGCAGGATGCCGGCATGAGTCCTGTCGAACTCTTCGTCGGTTCACTCGCCGGTTGTGTCGGTTATTTCGTGGGTCGCTACTGCGACCGCCATCAGATCCCGACCAAAGGGTTGAGCGTTGAAGCAGAATGGACCATGGCGGAACAGCCTCACCGGGTGGGCCAGGTCACACTGGCGATTCACTTGCCGCATCGCGTCACGGCCGAACAAAGCGAGCGGCTTCTCAAAGTGGCGCATGGCTGCACCGTGCATCAATCCCTCGCGGTGCCAGCCGGCGTGGCGATCGAACTCAATCACCATCACCGTGGAGAGAAACCATTGTGAAAGGAGAACCAGCCTCCTGGCCTCCGTCGCTGCGGACCTTGCTGGAATGGGTTATTCAGGGACTAGGCGGTACACTTTGATTTGATTGATATAGGTTCTAGATGGCTTTGAAAATTCCCCTACCATTCCGATTCATACTTTCAGGAGAAACAAATGAATAAATCGATCATTGCTGCTGTTTTTGCTGCGCCCCTGATTATATTTCAGCCTGTTTGGGCACATACTGACGAACAGCTGGATACTATGTCGTCGCCCCATGGCGGGCAAGTCCGTGCGGCAGGTCCCTATCATCTGGAGCTTATTGCCAAAGACGGAGAGCTGGTACTGCATGTCACTGATCACGCATGGCAAGAGATTAAAAACGATGGCGGAGAGGGTAAGGCGAATATTCAACAGGGTATGGCCGGGAGCAAAATCACAGTCAAGCTGGAGCCGTCACAGCAGAATATGTTTACGGGTAACGGGGAATTTCAGATCAACCCGGAGACAGTGATTGTGGTATTCGTCAAGTTACCGGAGCAGGATGCGTACGCGGCCAGGTTTACTCCGCTGAAGCCAAAGTCTGTCGGGGCGGGAAAGAAATCGACTGAAGGTCATGATCATGACCATGATCTTCAGCACGAGCATCATTGAGACGTATGAAGTTGTCGTTATCGTGTTGTGATCATGCCTGGAACCATACGCTATCAGCTATGTGTCATAGGCTCTTTGCTTGAATATGGAGGCACCATGAGTGATCAGAAAACCATCAGCGAGTTTTATGAGCAAGATCATGACCGGCTGGATGAGTTGTTCAAGACCTTTCAAAAGATGAAATGGTCTGATTTTGCCAAGGCCAAGGAAGCGTTCAAAGCATTTAAGTTCGGTTTGCAGCGCCACATCGTGTGGGAAGAGGATGTCCTATTCCCTCTCTGGGAAGAGAAAACCGGCATGTCTGAAGGCGAGCCGACCTTCGTGATGCGGGCGGAGCATCGCCAGATCGGGCAACAGCTTGAAGCCATTCATGGCAAAGTGGCGGAGCAGAATCCCGACAGCGATCAAGAAGAGCAGGTGCTGTTGGACCTGCTTGGCTCCCACAATATGAAAGAAGAGCGGGTGCTCTATCCCGCCATCGATCAGCTGACCAGTGCTGAAGAGCGCGAAACCGTCTTTCGGAATATGAAGAACGTTCCGGAGGAGCGATACAAACTCTGTTGCGGACAGCACTGACGGATGAGACAAGACTGGTCTATCTGGTTTGTTTTGTTTTTTTGGTTGGTTTGGTTCAACCGAAAAACCAAATAGACCAGACAAACCAAACAGACCTGACAGACCAGCTCAGTGAGTTTCGTCAGAAACTACCGTGTTATCGGATGACGAGCACGGAGCGGCCGGCCCGATGCACGATCCCGTGCGACACGCTGCCCAGCAAGAAACGATCGAACCCCTTCCTTCCATGGGAGCCGACCACGATGAGGTCG